>Ga0351878_1016_pt1 | contig 56254 bp, 43 predicted proteins | sample BONcelFGM3001D14_FD_206781 | JGI IMG/M metagenome (GOLD analysis project Ga0351878, IMG submission 206781) | Enriched cells from coal bed in the Powder River Basin, Montana, United States - BONCAT cells FGM rep3 HSBNCT.FGM.300.1.D14 ...
GACCTTGTGGATTGCGGGATTCAGGGCCGGGTGGTCCAGAATGAAATCGACATCCACAATGAGTTCCGCGCCCGCGGCATGGGGCTTGAACAGCCAGCGGCCCATGAGTTTTTTGTAGCGGCCCGGTTCCGAGGGGTCGAGTTCAAAGAGACAACAGCGCGCGGCCGGGTCCCAGCGGTCGCGCTGCACCCAGGTCATGGTGCGCCTGGCCGCGAAGAGCTTGTGCTCGGCGTGCCAGCGCGTGCGCGAACCCAGGCCGTCGGGGTCGGCTTCAAGCACCTCGATGCGCTGCAGCGCGGGCATAAAAGACGGGTACAGATGCACATCCCGGGCCAGCGCATACACGGCATCGGGCGGAGCGCACACAACCTGCTTCACACGGATCCGGCCCATTGAGTCACGCCTCTGGCATTCAAGGATTCTTATACCATGCTACCGGGAGCGACCCCGGCATGTCAAGGCAACCACCAAGGGCGTGCATTATTTTCATCGCAAACGTATACTTTCCCGCTATTCACAAACACCGTTAAATTTGAATTCAGAAGTCAATCGCAAATCACAATACGGATTCAACCAGCCAAACAATAAATATGTGCGGTGCTTATGCCGCATTTTTGTTGTTATTTTTGAAACATTCAAATGTTATTCATGTGAATATCCCACGATTTCGCATTTTCCTGTTGATATGCCCATTGGCACACATTTTGAATTAAAATTATCAAATATGATTAAAATCATCATGCATTAATCCGTCAAATTCGAGGGGACTTCTATCAATGATGAAAAAAAGCCTCCGCACGTTATTTGTCCTGGCGTTTGTGTCCGCCGCCTGCCTTGCGCTGGCAATCATCTATGGTTGCGGAGGCGGTGGCGGCGGGGACCGGGCTGCGGTTCCCGGCGCAGCCACCACGGCCGGCCACGGCGCGGCCACCCTGGCCGTGCGCGTTTTGGATGAAAGCGGCGCCCCGGTCTCCGGGGTCAGCGTGTCCGTGGACGGCGGCGCGCAGACCCTGGCCACGGACGCCGGAGGCAGTATATCGGTGGGCGTGACGACTGTCGCCGATTCCGGGACTCCCGTGCGCATGGCCCTGTCCAGAAACTGTTACGTCACGGAACACGAAGTCGTGCGCGTGTTCCATGGTTCCCTCACCAATGGAGTCATGGAATACACCGTGACCCTGCGGCGCGAGCCCAGCACGGTGGACCAGGCCACGCAGGCGCAGGTCACACGCGCCGATAGAAGCACGGTAACGGTTACGCCCGTTGTCTCAAGGGATCCGGACACGGGCCTGGACATGGCGCGGACCACGGTTTTGATCTCCAGCAATGATCGCTCTGTGGCCTTCACCACACCCGCGGCGGGCGGCGCGCCCGCGAACGTGACATTCACAATCGGAGACCCCTCGGGCCTTGGGGACAATGCGTCCACTGTGCTGGGCGGCACGGGCTCGTTCACCGGTTCTGTGACGTACGGCGACCCCACCCAGGAATCAGGTCTGGAATCGTTCCCAGGAGAATTTCTCACCAGCAGCGACACGGGCTCAGGCGCCAGCGGCCAGGGCGCGCTCATCACTGCGGGCTACGTGCGCATATCGCTCAAGGATGTCAACGGCAACGCGATCACAGAATTCGCCAGCGGCACGCAGGCCTCGGTCACCATGCGCGTTCCACCCGGCGTCCAGAACCCCGAAACCGGGGCTTTCGTTGCTGCGGGCGACACCATTCCCATCTTTGTTTTCAATGAAGACACCGGCGAGTGGGTTGTGGAAACGAACAGCGGCGGCAGTGTCAAGCGCTCCACGGTGCAACTGGACGCGGACGGCATGTACGTGACCTTCACCACCAGCCACCTGTCCTACTTCAACCTGGACTGGAAATCGGATCGCTGCGCGGACGGCGCGCCCAAGGCCAGAATCGTGGATGCTCAGGGAAATCTTGTGGAAAATGCCACCGTATTCACAAGCATCCCCGGCTGGTACAACTATCCGAAACAAACCAATGACGGCGTGGCCCAGTTCTACAATGCACCTGCGGATGTGGAGTGGAAAATATGGGCAGAGGGCGGCGGGAAAATGTCCGGAAAAGCCACAATTTCAGCATGCAAAAACAGCGGCACAGGCCTGTCCGAATTCGACCTTGTTCTTGACACCGAGATTACCTCGCAATGCATGATGAATTCCGATTGCGAAGATAATAACGCGGCCACCACGGATGAATGCGTATCCCCTGGAACCAGCGCCGCGTACTGCGACCATTACGAACCCGCATGCAAAGCCGATACGGATTGCGCGGACACCAATGAAGAGACCGTAAATCTCTGCCTGTACCCGGGATCGAGATATGCCAATTGTTATGTGGTCCCGTGCTCAAAAGATGCGCACTGCGACGACGGCAATCCCGCGACAGAGGACGTGTGTTACTATAAGGGGACGAACTATGCGTACTGCTACAGTGCGATTGACCATTGCGACGCCAACGCCGATTGTTCGGATTCCAATCCATACACAAGCGATGACTGCATGTATCCGGATATGAATTATTCCTACTGCCAGAACTGCTACCCGAGCTGCCGGTCGGATGCGGACTGCACATCGGGCAGCGCGTGCATGAATCCCGGAACCTGCTCAGCATATTGTTCCTGCACAACGACCTGCTATGACGACACACAATGTAATGACAACAATGACAGCACAGTTGACATCTGCTATTTGCCGCACACATGCAATTCCTATTGCTCGAACAAGCCCGGGCAGGAAACGGACACCACGCCCCCGCGGGCGTATTACATCATGGCCATGGACATCAGCAGCGGCATCAATTGGAGCTGCTATGCTGACATGACCGTTTATTTCGATGAGATGATGGACACCAGTGTGGACCTGAACACCCAGTCGGTTCTGGATGCATCGCAATTGAGAATGGTTGTTCAGAACACGGGAACGGGAGCATCTCTGACCATCGACAGCTCCAACGCCCTGGCCTACGGCAGCTTCGATTGGCATAAAGCAGCATTTTCCCGGGATCCCAATGCTTTTGTGAGCGGTTTGACATACAGAATGAAAACACAATCCGAGTTGAAAGCTGCGGGGTTGAAGGCCTATTCCACGGGCCAGGTTTACGAGGTGATCCAGTACACGCCGCCCGGGAACCTCCAGGACGTTGCGGGCAACCCCCTGGATACGACAACGGGCGTGCCCACAGCGGGACGTTTCGGAATATCGATCTGCGACTGATTTTTAATCAGCAGGAGAAGCCATGAGTTTCTGAACAATGCGGTCCACGGCCAGGCCGTCTTGGCCGCGGGCCACGATGTGGGCTTCGGCGGGGTCCAGGTTGCCCTGCACGTCGCGGATGAAGTTGTGGATTTTGCGGTAGTGCGGGAACATGGCCGGGCCCTTGTCCAGGGGCGGCAGCGCGTGCGCGCTGCGGCGCATGCCCAACGGGCCGCGCCCGGATTCGATGGTGATGCGCCCGGGCAGAAACGATTGCCGGGTGGAGTTTGTTTCGTAGATGATATTCCCGTTTTCACAATTGAATTTGGCCCGGTTGCTTTCGCGCAATGACAGCACCTGGCTGCTCATGTTGAGAAACACGCTGCGGCCCTGCGGGTAGGTGAACAGGAGCACGCCGTGCTCGGGCTTTTTGGCGTCATTGGAAATAATTTGCGTTTTAGCTACAACATCCGATGGCTCGCCGAAAAACCACAGGGCCAAATCGATGATGTGGCAGAACACTTCCATGACCCCGCCGGGGATGCGCGGGTCCTCGAAGCGCCAGTCCGGGCTGAAGCCTTTGTCGGACACGCCCAGGGCGCCGAGCAGTTTCCAGGCGTTTTTGATGGCGGGCACGTTGCCCATGGTGGACAGGCCGAACCACTCGAACGCGGCCTGGAAGCAGGCGCCGAATTTTTCGCCCTGCACCATGTCGCGCACGCGCTGGATGCCTGCGTCGCACCGCATGTGAAAACCCAGGTGCAGCTTCACGTTGTTGTCGCGGCACACGTCGATCATGGCCTGGCTCTCTGCGGGGCTGGGGCTCATGGGCTTTTCGCACATCACGTGGATGCCGCGCTGCGCGGCCATGGCCGTGTGCTCGGGGTGCATGAATGTGGGGGTGCAAATGGACACCACATCCAGGTTCGCCTTATCCAGCATTTCCTCTGCGTCGGAATACACCTGTTCGATGCGGAACCGGCTGGCCAGCTTTTCGGCCTTTTCAACCGTGCGGTTGCACACGGCCACGAGTTCGGTATCGGGGTGGAATTTGTAATAAAGCACGTGACCGGGAACCGCGAAGCGGCCCGCGCCAATGAGTCCGGCCCGGAGTTTTTGCGCCATGGGATTTGTCAGCCTTTCGTGGGGGGTGCGGGTTTGAGTAAGTCCAGCGCGTCCATGATTTTTTCCTGTTCCTCGGGGCTCACGTCCATGAGCGGCGGGCGCATGGTGGTGGATGAGATCACGCCCAGGTGCTTGAGGGCGACTTTTGTGCGGGCGCGGTAATCGCGCACGGGCATGCCAAACACGATGTCGCACAGGGGCTTGACCTTTTCCCACTGCATGAGGCCCAGTTCATAGTTGCGGTTCATGGACGCGCGGTGCATTTCGATCTGCTCCTGCACGGCCAGGGTGCCGAACCCGATGAGGGCGCCGCGCGCGCCCAGCACAAAGGATTCATAGATGAAATTGTCGTTGCCGGTGAGCAATGTGATTTTATCCTTGAACTTGCGCATGATGTTTGCGGTGCTGATGAATGTGAGCGCGTCGAACGAGGCTTCCTTGAGGGCGATGACGCCGTCGAGCCGGCACAAAGCGGTGAGGGTTTCGTCGGAGAATATGGCGCCGGCCAGGGCGGCCTGGAGCTGGAACAGGACCATGGGCAGGCCGGACGCCTTGTAAATGGCCCTGTGGTATTCCACGGGGATTTTGGGCCCCAGGGCGCCGCCCGCGAACACCGGGGGCGGGAACACAACCAGGGCGTCAGCCCCGGCTTCGCGGTACATGGCTGCCTGGGCCATGGCCTCGGCCGTGCTGCGGCCACATACGCCCGCCAGAATGGGCAGATCATCCCCGCACATTTCCTTGTATATCTCGACGATGCGCTTGCGCTCGGCGTCGGTGAGGTGCGGGCCTTCGCCCGTGTCCATGTTCACGGCCAGGCCCTTGATGCCCTTGTATCCGCACAGCCATTCGATGTAGCCGCGCAATTGCTTTTCGTCGATCTCCGCATCCTCGGTCATGGGTGTAACCGTGGCGGGAATAATGCCCTTGAGGTCTAATGATTTAGCCATGTCGGGCCTCCGGTATGTATTTCCGAATCGTTTCCGCGTGTTCCCGGGTCCGGCGGAGAGGCCGTGCAGCCTCTTGCAAACTAAGCGGATTCGTCGGGGTCGGCTTTTTTCAAAGCTTTCAAATAGTTTCTGTAGTATTCATTATAAACGATGCATCCGGCCTGGGCATGGCGCTGCAAAAGATATGCGCAATTGTTGGTGACGCAGGCGCGGCACCAGTTCACTGAGGCGCGCTGGCCGTCCATGATTTTCCTGGGGGTGAGCGGATCCGCGAAATTCTGGCGGCCGAATCCGATCATATCCACGCGGCCCGCCCGGATGTTGGCCTCGGCCGCGGCTGCGGCGTCCGGGCCGTAGAGCGTGTATCCGGTTCCAATCACGCACATGTCCGGGAATGCATTTTTAACGCGCGCGGCCAGGCGGTGGTGCATTTCCGAGGTCTGGAACCGCGCGTCATCATTGCGCATGGGACGCGACATGCGCGGGTTGAGGTACGGATTGCCCGCTGTTTCGCATATCCACGATGCGCCGCCCGCGCGCAAAAGCGTTATGAGCTGCTGCAAATCCTGGCAGAGGGGCGCATCATCGCCGGGCGCATCGTCGCCCAGGCCCCCGGGTATGTCCTCGAAAAGGGAAATGCGCGACCCGGCCAGGAACCCGCCGCGGATTTCCGAATCAATACTCACAAGCATTTCCCGGATGAGGCGCGCACGGTCCTGAAATGCGCCGCCGTAGCGGTCGCTGCGCGTGTTGGCGGGCCTCAGAAGCTCAATGCCCAGGTACCCGTGGCACACTTTGAGGTCCACGCCGTCCGCGCCAATCTGCGCGGAACAGTCCGCGGCCCAGCACATCTTATGTGTGATAATATCCAGGTCTTCAACATCCAGAACCGGGGTGTCCGGCTTGATTTTCGGCCATGTGTCGAGTTGCTCATGCCGGTATGCGATCTGCGGATCCAGGCCATAGCGCCCGGCGTGGTTGACCTGGATGAAAATCAAGGTTGAGGGGTCCACCTCGCGCATGGCGCGCACCAGGGCGCGGAATGCTTCCAGGGTGCGCATGGACAGCACAAGCTGGCGTCCGCGCGCGCGGCCCGACAGGGCCGGGGCCACGGCCTCGATCATGATCACGCCCCACTTGCCCTGCGCCAGTTCGCGATACCGCTGGATGGTTGCCTCGCCGGGCGAGCCGTCCGGTTCCGCGTCATTGGCTTCCATGGGCAGGGCCACAAAGCGGTTGGGCGCTGTTTTGCCTGCAATTTGTACCGGCTCGAAGAGCTTCATGGTTGAACATTCTATAGGACGCAAACAGACCTTTCAATGCCAATTTTACTGAAACTCGGCAGGCAAGTGAGCATTGCCTTTGGAGTGCGGCGATTTATCGACGCTTTCGCAGTACGAGATTTCCCTCGATTCGCCAACGTATGCCGGGAATTAATTCCCGGCGCCAAAAGCGACATTAAAATGTCGCACTCCAAAGGGAAACGATTTGAATTGGTTTTAATGGATTAATAAGGCGAGCCCGCGAAGTTTGATAAATTTACTGTGTGCTATAATACAGGTCTGGCGGGGCTCCGTTTGAAACAGGGTTTACGCCCCGATTCTGCGCATTGGACGGAAAAAAATTTAAGGACACGGTACGTGCAATGAACAGACTTTTAACGATTCTCTTTACCATCATATGTGTGGGTGCATTGGCTCTGCCCGCGCATGCGGAGTTTTCCTATGGCGCGGGCAACGCCGTGTCCCCGGACGCGGTGATTGACGCGAACACGGTCACGGCGCGCGTGGTCAAGGATCCCGGGCAACTGCCGGGCGGTCCATTGGCCGAGGGGCTTGCGGGCGATTTTGTGCTCAAAAATCATCGCGCGGCATTTACCATTGCAGGCGTGCGCCCGGGCAGCGGCGTGCATGTGTTCGGCGGGGTTGTGGAAGACGCGGCCATTCTGCGCACGGAACCGGATGGCGCGCGGCGCTGGTACAACGCCATGGGCACGGGCAGCGTATTCCCCATCTTTTTCGAGGGATCCGAGCCTTTGATCGGCATGCGCGTATTCGCGCCGGTCAAAGCCGAAATCCTCAAGGACGGTTCCGACGGGGAAGCCATTGTGCGCGTGACCGGCCGGGACGCGGATTTCGCGATTCTGGCCGATATGTTTCAGCGCTCGCCCAACGCGATTCGTATTCTCGTTACCATCGACTATATTCTGCGCCCGGATTCCCAGGTGCTGGAGATCCGCACCACAATCGAAAACAAGAGCAAAAAAGCCAAGGCCGTGAACATGGGTTACGGGTTCCTGGTGGGCGACGGCGTGCGCCCGTTCGCGCCCGGCCCGGGATTCGATGAGGACAAATTCAGCAAAGGCGGCCCCTACTCTTTCTTTGCCGCTGCCGGGCCTTCGGTTTCCTATGGCTGGTTCAGCGACAGCGCCCAAATCAACGTGCACCTGATCCTCACACGCCACATCATCACGTCCTTTGACGCGCTGAGGGCCAAACCCGGTGAAACCGCCACGGTGTCCCACTACTGGGCCGTGGGCGGCGGGGACATCGCCTCCATTGCAGACATGGTGCAGAGCCACAATAAAGAGATGAAAACAGGCCTGGTGTCCGGCACGGTTCTGGACGCCGCAGGCATGCCCGCGCCCGACGCCGTGGTCAACATTCTGAACGCCGGGGGCGAATATCTGAACATGGCCCGCGTGGGCGCAGACGGCGCGTTTTCTCTCTCACTGCCCGCCGGGGAGTACTCGGTGCAGGCCACGTCCGACATCCGCCAGGATCCCCTCGCGCAGTCCATCACGGTAAAGGGCGCGGATGAAATCAAGCTGGATATCGCCGTTCCGGACCCGGCCCGGCTGACCCTGGATATCAAAGATGACAAAGGGAAAAACATCCCGGCTACGGTTTCGCTCAAAGCCGTGGATGCCCCGCCCTCGGCAGCGGACAACAGGTTCTACCGCTTGCAGAAGTTCAGCGCGGGATTCGCGCTCACGCATTTCTGCCCGAATACAAAAGAGACGATCCGCATCAAGCCCGGCAAGTACGACATGTACGTGTCGCGCGGCCTTGAATATGAGTACGTAAAGAAAACCATCGAGATCCCCGAAGGCGGCGAAATCGCCGAAGCCGTGACCCTGCCGCGCGTGGTGGACACCGCCGGGTGGCTGTGCGGCGATTTCCACCTGCACGCCGAGTCCAGCCACGACAGCAGCGACCTGCGCATCTGGAAAGTGGCGGGCCTGGCCGCGGCCGGAGTGGAGATCCCCGTGGCCACGGACCACGACCGCGTTGCCGATTACACGCCCGCCATCCAGGCCCTGGGCCTGGAGCGCGAAATCAAGTCCATCAAGGGCGACGAAATCACCTCCGCGCGCTTCGGCCACTTTAACGCGTTCCCCCTCACCTATGACCCGGCTGCACCCAACCAGGGCGCTGTGGTGTGGATGGGCCTCAGCCCCGGAGAATTCTTCCAGGCCGCGCGCGACAACAACCCCGCACCCCGCGTGGTGCAGATCAACCACCCGCGCACCGCGGCCTTCGGCTACCTGGCGTATATCGACTATCGGCCCGAAACAGCAACCGCAGGCCACCCCGAACTGCTCAGCTTCAATTTCGACGCCATCGAGGTGCTGAATGGCACTTTCTACGAAGTCGTGCCCGGCACCATGCAGGACTGGTTCAGCCGCCTGGACCGCGGCCACCGCGTCACCGGCACGGGCAACTCGGACTCGCACCGCGTGTTCACGCTCGAGGCCGGGTACCCGCGCAACTATGTGCGCAGCGCCACGGACATTCCCGGGGACATGGTCGAAGCCGACTTCATCCAGTCCATCCTGGGCCAGCACGTGACCGTGAGCGGCGGCCCGTTCATCACCGCCGCCATCGACGGCAAAGGCCCCGGTGAAACCGCCTCGGCCCAGCACGGACAGGCTATGGTGGACATCACCGTGCAGGCCCCGTCCTGGATCCTGTTCGACAAAGTCACCGTGCTCCAGGGCGGCAAGGAAATCGCCAGCCTAGACGTGACCGGCGCGGAAACTCCGGTGCGATTTGCCAAAAAGGTCCCCATGAAAGTAACCGCCGACACCTGGGTCATCGTGATCGCCGAAGGCGGCCAGGACCTGTTCCCCGTGTATCCCGGCACGCACGCCTATTCTTTCACCAATCCCATCTTCATCGATGCGGACGGAAACGGCGTGTATGACCCGCCACTCAAGGAATCCGAGTAAAACCGTGGGGAACAGAAGGGCAGGACGATTCTTGAGAACAGGACAATCAGCAACCATGAAAAACCTCAAACCCCCGCCCCCGGACCTGGGCGATGAAATTATTGAACTCGAGAACTTCCCTGTATACAAGCAGCAGACCGACCACACATGCGGGCCGTGCGCCGCGCGCATGGCCCTGGAGTACATGGGGCTGAAGGTTTCTGAAGAGCAACTCGCGCGGCGCTGCCTCACCCACCCCTGGGGCACACTGCACTGGACCGTTGCCCTGGGCTTCGATTTCTACGCCCGCAAACTCGGGTTCCGCGTGCGCATGATGGGCGACGCGCCCGATGTGTTCGAGCGCATGCTGCACAACCTGCGCCGCCAGATCCCCACCCTGTTCCTGTACGCTGTGGAGGACCACTTTCACCCGCCCAAAAAAGTGACCCACTACGGCAACCTCGTGGGCGTGAACGGCCCCGCGGGAACCGTGTCCGTGGCCAACCCGTTCGGGCTCATTGAAAAAATGGATGCCTCCGAGTGGTGGGCGCGGTTTTCCCTGGATGCGGAATACATGCCCGCGGATCAGATGCTGCTGCTTCCGGCAGGCATCCTCAAGCCCCGAACCATTTTTCTGCTCATGGAACGCATATAGACTCTCGAATGCGGGAATCTGCCACTAAAAAGTTTTAACGGATAAACCCCCGACATATGCATCTGGGGATTGCTTTCTTAAATATTTCAGACAGGTTCCATATGAATTTTTCAATTAAATTTTCAGTACTCTGTATTAAAGGAATTGTTTTGCGTGTACCCGCTCGGATATAATGTGTTCATTATGAATCGAATCTCGCGCTTTTCACTCGCCCTTCTGTTTCTTGCAATATTTCTATGCGCGCCTCTGCGCGCCCAGGATGATATCCGCCGCGGCGCGCCCAAGGATGTGAAGCTGCGGCCGCACTTTGTGCTCTCTTTGTACAATTTCAATATCCAATATGTAATCGGTGACAACACGGTCAAGAACCGCATTGTGCGCGAGTCGTTCGAGCCCCTGCTGGACCTGTATCTGCGCCACCCTGACTGGGGCTGCGACATCGGCATGCAGGGCATGATGCTGGAATTCCTGGATGCATACCACCCCGATGTGCTGGCCAAGCTGCGCAAGCTGGTGGAGCGCAAGCAGGTGGAAATCATTGCGTTCGATTATTCGCACCGCCTGGCCCTGGCCTATCCGCGCCATGATCAGGAATGGAGCGAAAAACTCACGCTGGCCGTATTTCACCGTTTGAAACTGCCGCGCGCGCCTGTGGCGTTCCTGCATGAAGGGCAATTTGGCTGGGGTGTCACGGATACGCTCACCGAGGACCGCATGCGCACGGCTATTGTGCAGGCTTCCACCATGCGCCGCTACCACGGCGAAGCCGACCTGGCTCCGCTCTATTCAGCGCGCAAGGGCTACGTGCTGCCCGCCAACGAGACATTCAAAAACACCTGGTTCGCTGTTGAATGGAATTATTTCGGGTACGGGGAAGCCGCTCTGGCCGAACCGCCCTCGCCCACAATGCCAGGCTTCAAACTGGACCGCACCAAGCTGTCCAGACACGAACAGCAACTGGCGGCCCTGGCCGCCAAGCCCGGCGCGCGCGTGGCCCGCATCTCCGAGTATGTGGACTATGCCCTCACCACCCATTACACCGTGCCGCAGATGCCGCCCATGCCCGACACCACGTGGGGCGGCGAAGACTCCGGCGATTTCTTCATGTGGATGGGCTGGTATGCGTCGCCCACCGAGCAGGATTTCCAGTTGCTGAGCGAGAACTACGCCACGCGCAATGAACTGGTCATGGCCGAAACCCTCATCCGCTACGCTTTCGAGCAGGGATACGACGCGAGCGCCGAGCAGAGCCTGCTGTCCGATGCATGGCGCGCCCTGCTCCGCGCACAAGCCGCGGGCGCAACGGGTTGGCACCCGGACGGCGCCGAAGTCAAACTCTCCTTGGAACTGGCCAAACAGGCCCGTGAAACAGCGAACAACATCATCCGCAGCGTCAAGATTAAAATCGAAATGTCCGCCGTGAATATCAACACGTTCGACGGAACCGTGACGCGCGCATACGCCACACCCGAGCCGAGCGCTCCGCTCATCGAGTGCCCTGTGTACCCTGTGGTGGACGGCGCGGCCGACAACTTCACCATTGCGTGCGAACGCACCGGCCTGACCGAGGCGCGCATGAAAGTCGCCGTGACCCCGCGCCGGTGGGGCCTCAGCCTCACAAAAATCACATTCCCGCTCCTGGGCGACCGGCTCCAGTTTTCACCCGCGCTCATGGAAACCGCGTCCGTGGATTACAGTTTCGCCGATTTCACAATCGGCACGCACGTATTGCCCCTCAGCAACGGGCTCATCGGCCTGGGTGACGGCAAAAATTTCCTCATCGTTCACAACGACGCTTCGCATGTCGCCGCACACGCCATGCCAAACCAGGGCGCAATTTCCCTGATGCTCAAAAACGCGCCCGGCCAGAATTTCATCTTTACCTTCACCATCTTTTCCGGAACCCTTGAGCAAGCCGTGGAAAGAGCCAACCGCATCAACACGTTCCCCACAGGATTAAGATAAACACATCGGAAACGAATCCGCATCACACTGGTGAAACCACATCCAACCCCGCAACAAGACGCCGGAGGCCCCATGAAAAAAATCAAAGCAGGCATTGTATCCTTCACAGATCCGCGCGCAGTCAAAGGAATCAAGGAAATTGACAACTACAACCTCGACTGCCAGACACGCCTGGCTGAGGCTCTGATGCGCAACAATTTCGATGTGGTGCTGCCGCTGAAAAACCAGCTTGTGCGCTCGCGGGACACATCGCTCAAGGCCGCGTCCGCGCTGCTGGCCGAGGATGTGGATGCGCTGCTGCTTGGCTGCTGGAAGTGGACCGATCCCATGCTGGCCGTGGATGTGGTGCGCAAGGTGAACAAACCCGTGTGCCTGGTGGGCGACGCGGACCCGACAAGCACGGCCCTGGGCTGCATGGCCGCGGTGGGTGCGGCCCTTTGGGAAATCGCGCCCAACATCAGCGCCTCGCGCCACGGGCGCGCCATGAACGCGCCGGGCCAGGATTTCGAGACCGCGGCGCGCTGGGCGCGCGGCGCGGGCGCACTGTCGCAACTGCGCCGCAGCGCACTCCTGCTGTGGGGCGGCTCCTACTGCCTCAAAATGGCGCACCTGGATGACGATCCGTCCCGCCTGAAATCGTTTATCATCGGCGACATCCTGGTCGAGGACCAGCTCATCCTGGCCATGGCGGCGGATACAATTCTTTCCAAAAACAAAAAGCGTGTGGACGCATTTGTTTCCTGGTTGGAAAAGGGCGGTGCGGCCATTGAATATGACAAAAAAATGCTCACGCCCGAAACCCTGCGCAGGCAGGCGGCTCTGTACCTGGCCGCGCGCGATCGCCTGGCTGAACTCGAAGACGAAAACATCGCCGGCGTGTCCATCAAATGCCAGCCCGCGCTCAGCGAGGTGTGGGGCGCCACCGCGTGCATGCTGCCGGCGTTCCTGCCATTTGGGGAAGACGGCGAAGGGGGCCGTCCCGTTATGGCAACCACATGCGAGGGCGACATCAAGGGCCTCATAACATCCTTGCTGCTCCAGAACATGTCCGGGATTCCCGCCGGGTTCGGCGACATCCGGACAGTAGATATTTTCGGACGCCCGCACCTGATTATTTCCAACTGCGGTGCGGCGTCGGTGTATTATGCGGCGCTGAGCGGGGACGCCGGAAAAACGCTTCCGGCCCTGAAACTGCGCGGCCAGTGCCAGGGCGCATCGGGCGCGGCCGTGGGCTACGGTTCGCCCGCTTTCGGATGCGCCACCATCGCGCGGCTTATCCGCCGCCAGGGGCGCTACGCCATGCAATATGCATTTGCCGACACGCGCCAGGCATCGCCGGAACTCATCGCCGGCCTGGGCTGGGGCGATATGTGGCCCGTCACGGTTTTCGACATCAATATGAATCTGCAACGGTTCACGGTCGCAGTGGGCAGCAACCATTATTCCTTCGTGCCCGGAGACTATGTGCAGGAACTGCTCAGCATGTGCGCGGAACTGGATCTGCCCGTGGAATGCTTAAACGGATAACACGCGATATAGCACAGGCAAGTCCGCCCCCGACATTCCATAACACTGCTTCATGCATTCTTAAAATAATTTTGTCCATCGTTATGCGCGCCCCGGCCATCTTGCTCGTACAATCACCACACACCGCCCGTTTTTAAAAAACATTGGACGCTCCACAACCTTGTGGTACAATGAGCGGTGCAAGATTCAACAAAACACATTATTCAACGAGAAGAAGGGAGTGAACGGCTTGGCGGTTGACAAAAAATTCATCGGCAAGAAGTACCCGCCGTTCGTGTATGAGATCGGCAAGGAAAAAATCAAAGAGTACGCCAAGAGCATCGGGGACATGAACCCGCTGTACCTTGACGACGCCGCGGCGGCCGCGGGCAAGTACGGCGGCATCATCGCGCCCCCCACGTTCGCCGTGGTGTACGCCAACGGCCCCGTGGGCGCCATGCTCTTCGACAAAGAGCTGGCCCTCAACCTCATGATGCTGGTGCACGGAGAACAGGAATTCGAGTTCGGAGAAATTGTGCGGCCCGGCGATGTGATCACCACAGACGGGGAAATCGCGGAAATCTACGACAAAAAGGGCAAGGACTTCGTGACGTTCAGCTCGGTGTCCAAAAACCAGAACGGCGACATCGTTTGCACGGCGCGGTGGACATTCGTAATCCGTGGTTGACACAAGGCAACAAGACGACCAAAGAAAGGATTTGATCATGGCTCAAATTGACGACATCAAAGCGGGCGAAGAGTTCCCCACGCAGTCCAATCCCGTGGGTAAATACCAGCCCATTTACTACGCCGGATCATCCGGCGACTTCAACCCCATCCACATCGACCCGGAATTCGGCAAGATGGCGGGACTGGGCGGCAACATCCTGCAGGGCCTGTGCACCATGGCGTTCTGCGCCAAGGCCATGACCGACCTGGCCGGAGACCCCGGCAGGCTCAAAAAGCTCAAAGTGCGGTTCGCCAAGCCCGTGTACCCCATGGACAAAGTGGAAGTCAAAGGCAAAGTGGCAAGCGCAGACGGCGGACGCATCCAGGTGGAACTGGGCGCGTGGACCAAAAAGGGCGAAACCCAGTTGATTTCCAACGCCGTCGCGGAAATCTCGTAACCAGCGCAGGATCCGCCTGCATTCCATTAGAATAGAGGCGATACGCCCATGGAAGAAATTTTCATCAAAAGGCAGCCCACGGAAAACGGCGCTGTACTTAAGCTTACCGGGGAATTGGTATTTATCGATTCCCAGGATTTCATGCGCGAAGCCGCCTTGCGCGTTGAAGATGATGGACCGCACATTATCTTCGACCTGTCCGAACTGAAATTTATTGATTCTGCCGGGCTCGGCGCCATCCTCTACCTGTCCGAAGCCCTGCGCATGCGCGGCCAGAAGCTTGAAATTCAAAACGCCACGGACAACAATAAAAAGCTGCTGAAAACCATCCAAAACGTGGGCACTTTCACAATCACCGACTGATTTGTCTCGTTTGGCTGATAATCCATGAATTTGTCGCGCGTCCCTTGCGGGACGCGCGTTTTCATTAGGCGCCAGCCTCAAATCCAGCCTCACCTACAATTGAATTCAATAAGGTGCTCGAATAAATCGCTTTAATTTAAGACAGATCTGCACGATCTTTAACCGCTGTTTCGTCCAATTTTAACAATAAAAGTGCAATATATTTCGAGAAAGTCTCATATATCGAAAGAAAAATATGAAAAACCGGGATCAAAATGCTTGATCATCTGTCCAAGACACAAAACAGGAAAAGGCAGGAAAACAGAGGATCGCGCCTATAGTTAACTATTTTTGCGCTTTTCTCTTGATTTTTGAAAAAATAAAGAAGTAAAATATATAAAGTATTTTTAGATGTATTAATAAATGTTTACAAGTACTTTTAATAACAATGGTTACAAACAGAGTATAGTCACACAAGCACGTTGGTTTTTGAGATCCTGATCATTAAACGGAGGCACCACATGGGAGATTTCTTAAGAGTGGCGATGGAAAGCTGGTATGTGATGGCGCCACTGTTCCTGGGTTCCATCATGGCTATGGCCATCTGCATTGAAAAAGCGTTCCATCTGAGCCGCGCTCAGGTGGATCCGGCGCGGCTTATGAACAAAATCAAGGAAGCTATCCGGCGGCGCGATTTCCGGGTTGCCGTGGGCTACTGCGAAGCCACACCCGGCCCGGTGGCCAAGGTTCTGGCCACGGCCATTGAACTGCGCTCCCTGCCCGATGAACAAATCAAGCAGGGCGTGGAAGAATCGGTGCTCACAGAAATCCCGCGCCTTGAACGGTTTCTGTCCACGCTCAGCACCATCATCACCCTGGCCCCGCTCCTGGGCCTGCTGGGCACTATCACCGGCCTCATGAAGGTGTTCTCCAAATTTGCGTACGAAGCCAATCCCAGCCCCGCGCTCCTGGCAGGGGGCATCAAAGAGGCCCTGTACACCACGGCCGTGGGCCTGGCCATGGCCATTGTTTTCTATTTCCTGCACAACGTGCTGTCCACGCGCATCGACAGCCTCATCAACCAGATGGAAAAAAGCGTGGTCGAGCTTCTGAATTTTATGCGCATGGAGGGTGCCAATGACGCTGAACTTCAAACGCCGAAGCAGAATTAAGCCCGAAACCGCGCTCACACCGCTCATCGATGCTGCATTCATTCTCATCCTGTTTTTCGCGGTGACCATGAATGTGTCCAAAGCGCCCACGGGCATCACGGTGCAGACCGCGGCCGGAAAAACTGCGGAAACAAAATCCAGCAACGCCATTATCACGGTCACTGCCGCCGGAACCCCCTGGGCCTACTTCAATGCCACTCCGGTGACTTCAGCCGGCGAGCTTTCAAAGCTCATTCTGGACAACAAGGATGAAACCAACAAATTCCTCATCCGGCCGGACAAAACAGTCAAGTACGAAACGCTCATGGAAATCCTGGACATCGTGAGGCTTTCGGCCGGGCGCAACGCAGACATCGCCCTGGCCATGGAACTCACCGAAGATGCCCCGGCAAACACCCCTGCAGAGGAGGGGAACACCAATGAACAAGAAAATAATGAAACCCAATAAAAAAGCGCCCAAAGAAAACACAGGCGCCGGCAGCGACAAACCCGCATCCGTGCCCGAGGGCGCAGCCCGTTCCGCGTCCTACGTTATCTCCATGGCCGTGCATGCCCTGATCCTGCTCGTTATCTTTTTCTCGGCCCAGTTCATCACGTCATCACCCACGCCCGAGCCCCAGAAAAAGTATGAAGAAATCCTGCTCCAGTTCGACATGGGCGTGCCGGGCGCCGAGGGCACTTCTGTGATGGAAACCCTGAACCCGGACATTGATTCTTCTGTAGACAATCCAGACCAGGGCAAACCCGAGGTTGTGGAAACCCCGGCCGCGCCCGAACAGCCCAAACCCGAAAACAGGCAGCAGACAAATCCCACGCCCGCGCAGCCCAAGCCGCAAACCACACCGCACCCCAATCCCGCGCACCAGTCTCAACCGGCAACAGATAAACCGGTGAAACCCAATCCCAATACCAACACCGCGGACAATCCCTGGCAGCCGAACAACAACGGCGGCGCGGATTCCACTACCACACCCGGCAACCCGGACAACACCGGCAACCCGTCGCACGGCACAAACCCGGACCCCACGGGTCGGCCTTCGCTTCCAGGTTCCATCCCGGCTCAGTCCGGCTGGTGCCGCACCAAAGACGACCAGAACAATACCGGTGCAACATACTCATATAAAGGCGGCTCCTACCGCTGCAACTGCACCCTGGGCCAGAACGTAACCTGTTTCCTGGTGAATTGAAAAACATGAACACACACACACATATCAAGCAATTGATTCCGGCTTTCCTGATTTTGTGCTTGCTGGCCTTGACACCCTGCGCGCGCGCAGCGGCGCAGGCTGCCGCACCCGGCGACACGGCGGGCGCCACCGCCACGCTTTCCATACCCCCACGCACGGCAACGCCCCCGGGCGATGTTGAAAAACCCGCACCCGCCGAGCCGGCAACCGAGCCCCTGGCCGAAGACCTGGTTCTTAAAAACGAATTTATCAAAATAATTGTAAACCGTAATAAAAGCGATATGGGGCGGTTCTCGCTCAACACGGTCAAGGGCGATCCCAAGCGGCCCGGCGACGACAACCAGATGCTCAATTACGGCCGCGTGCGGCCCTGGACATCGTTCACCACCGTACGCGTGGACGGCATCAGCTACGTGTTCGGCGGCGAAACCAACCGCCGCGCAGGCAAAACAGGACATTTCGGCACGGTCATCGAACAGCCCCACATTGAAGGCGAGAGCGTGGTCACGAAAATCGCCATGGGCGGCGTACATGTAACCCAAACGCTTTCGTTCGCGGGCGGGCCCATATCCAGCCTGTACGACACCATGAGAATCACGTACACCCTTGAAAATACCGACAATTTCGCGCACACCGTGGGCCTGCGCGTGGTGCTGGACACCCTGCTCGGCTCCAACGACGGCGCGCCCTTCCGCGTGCTGGACAAGCGCATCACCCGCGAGCAGCGTTTCACGGGCGACGAAGTGCCTGCCTATTGGATAGCGTTCGACTCGTTGGATGACCCGCGCGTAATCTCGCGCGGCACCCTGCTCGGCGAAGGCCTCACGCCCCCGGATACGTTGATGTTTTCCAACTGGGGCAAGCTGGCCGACCACCCCTGGAATGCACCCTATGCGCGCATGCAGTCCTTCATCCGCGAGGGCGAAGGCGAACTCGACAGCGCCATGGCCATGACATGGAACGAGGAAAAAATCGAGCCCGGCGCTCTGCGCTCATACGCCACCCAGTACGGCATCGAGTATCTGAATATTTCCGGCGACGCGCTCAGCATCGGCACCCTGCCCCACCTGGGCAAATGGCCCACTGCGCCCAATCAGATCAAAACCTACACGCTCTACGCATACGTTGCCAATACCCTGGAAATCCCCATGCAGAATGTGGAGATCAAGCTCCAGCTTCCCGAAGGCGTGGAACTCGCCGATGGCGGCGACGGTGTGCGCCGATTCAAGGAACTGGCGCCCAAGCAGGAGGAAACCGTGGGCTGGCGCGTGCGGCCCAAGGCTTTTTCCGGCAATGACGAAGATGTGGCCATTGTCATAGCGGGCTCATCCAAACAGGTGTCAAAAACCAGCGTGTCCACCAAGGCCACGCTCCTGGCTGCGCCCGAGGTGGAACTGACTGTAACCGCGCCCGAAGCGCTTCGCCTTGTGGACCGCAAACGCCTTGAGCCCCAGCCGTTCCCCATTGAGGTGCGCGCGCGCAACAAGGGTTTGTCATCTATTGACAACCTCGTGCTTCAACTCGACCTGCCTCCGGGTCTGGAATTCCCGGCCGCGCAAAAGACGTCCAAAAAATTCCCGCGTCTCGAAGGCCGCGACGAGGTCGTATTCCTGTGGAAAGTCATCGCCAACGGCAGCGCCGCCGGTGACTTGACATACACGATTTCCGCGACTTCAGAAAGCACCGAAGACAAAAAGCAATCGTGGATCATCGCCGTGCCCGAACTGCCCATTAAAATTGAATGGATGGGCGTGCCGGACCAGACAAAACCCGGCGTATTCCTGCCCGCCGAAGTGTTTGCCTCCAATCTGCGCGGCTTGAATACGGCGTCTTTCACTGTCACCTACGACCCCTCGGTTGTGGATGTTGTGCGCGTGTCCCAGGGCACGGTGTTCGTGGAAGGATTGCAGGCCGCACCATGGCCCGAGCCGGTGATCGATAACCGCAACGGCATCGTGAGCGGCATTTTGGGGACGCGCCAGGGCAATGGATTCAGCGGCAACGGGTCTCTGGCTGTAATCCATTTCCGCACCCGCGCGCCCGGAGACGCCAATATCCGGGTCAACGAACTCAAACTCACCGACACTGCGGGGCGCGCCATGGAAAAGCTGATTGAAGACTCAAACCTGAAAATTGTGGAATAGGAGACACCCGGCCTCGGCGCCGGACAACATATGAGATCACTAATTCATAAGGAGTGTGGAAAGTTTATGAAAAAAGCATTGCTCGTTCTAACCCTTCTGGTGGCCGTTGCCCTGCCCGCGCAGGCCGAGGTCAAAATCCGCGACATGAGCCCTGACCACTGGGCGTACGACAGCATCCAGATGCTGGTTGACCGCGGTTACATCGCCATCTACGAAACCGGGGATTTCCGCCCTGACCAGCCCGTGAGCCGTGCGGTTTTCGCCGCGGCCCTGTCCCGCCTCATCGGCCAGATCGAAAACGGCGAACTCAAACTCGGCGCCACGGATATGAAAGAAATCAAAAAACTCAGCGAAGAGTTTTCAAGTGAAATGAGCGATTACGACACACGCGTGGCGGCTTTGGAACAACGGCTCGCCGATGTGGAGAGCGGCAAGGTCGTCATTCAAACAGATATCTCCAAGTCCACGGTGGAATTCCGCGACAAGTACGATGAAATCAAAGCTGAAAACGAAAAGCTCAAGCAGGACCTCGCCATGCTGCAGGACCAGCTCGAAGTGCTGTCCGGCGAGATTAAAAAAGAAGCCAAACAGCGAAAGAAAAGCACGACCACGCTGTGGCTTGGCGTGCTTGTGGCCGGCGCCGTGGGCGCGGCATCCAACTAATTTCGCACGCCCCAGGCAGAGGATTGCCTCGCGCCCGCGGACACGTCCGGAGCGCGGGATGGCTTTATAGCAACGCATGCGGAGCACGCGCTCCGCTTCGTTGATCAAAGCAAATCAAAATTGTTCGAGACAGGAACGGCTTATGGCAAAAACCACAAGACCTTACGGTTCCATTCTCCGAAAAGACACCATGCTCAAGGAGTTCCAGACGCGCTTTGTGCTGCCCTTCGGGGTGTTCGCACTGTGTACGCTGCTGGTATTCGGCGGGTTTCTGCTGCTGCGCACGCGCGGCCTGGTGGTGAACCAGCTCTACACCGAACAGATGGACGCCGCCATGCAGACGGCCAACGGCCTGGAACAGGCGTTCTCCTCCGCGTCCACACTCCTGGACAGCGTGGCCAATTCGCCCATTTCTCACGCCGAGAACCCGCGCGACATTGTGGCCGTTCTTGAGGGGCACATCAAGCACTTTGACGCCCTGACGTCCATCTATATTTTTGATATGCACAATAACGTGCTCACCAGCACGGACCCATCGGACAACCGCAGCCTCACCATGATGCACGATTCCTGTTTCCAGCGCATCACCAAGAGCGCGGAAACCTGTTTTTCCGACGTGGTGCAGGAGCCGGACGGCAACAAAATGGCCTATGTCTACGCCCCGGTGTTCAACCAGAGCGGCACCCTGTACCGCGTTCTGGCGGGATCCATCCCCATTGGCCGCAATGCGTTCAAGAACATGGTCCTGGGCGCCAACCCCGGCACACACGGATTCGCCCTGCTCATGGACAAGTCCGGCGCTGTGGTGCTGAACGGCGACACACGATCCAAGCCCGAAGAACTGCCAAAGAATCTCAATGAGGCCAGGCCCGTTAAAGAAGCCCTGGCCGGCAACAAGGGCACGTCCAAATATAAATATGGCAAAACCACGATGACGGCGTCTTATGTGCCCGTGCAGGGCCCGAACTGGGCGCTTGTCCTGCAGCGCCCGTCATCCGAAGTGGGCATCGGCCCGGGCCTCGTATTCGTAACCTTCCTGCTGCTGCTCGTGGGCACAGCCGGCGCCGTGGGTGTGGCCGTATACCAGTCGCAAACCGTAACCCGGTTCCTGTTTCAGCTCGGCGGCCGCCTGGACAGTATTGTGCAGGGCAAACTCGATATTGAACTGGCGGCGGCCAGCGATAATGACGAACTGTCCCGCTTGTCCGGTTCCTTTAATGAAATGCTTCGCTCCTACCGAAAGGAGCGCCAGGAAACCGAAGCCGCCGTGCGCAAAGCCGAAGAAACCGCGCGATTCAATAAAGGCGTGGTGGACAGCATGAGCGATATCCTCCTGGTGCTGGGAACCAACACCGAGGTCAAACTGGCCAATGCCGCGGCCGCGCGATTCTGCAACGTGCATGAAACATCCATAACCGGCCGCACCCTGGAAGCCCTGGGCGCGCGCTGGGACAAGCAGCAGATGCAGAACGCAGTCATGCAGGCCATCCGCGATAACCGCACGGTCACCGTGTCCGGCCTGCGCATGCCCGATTCCGAAGATCGCGACATTGAACTGCGCATCTACCCGCTTGAGGGCAAATCACGCAAGAAACCCGACGGCGTGGTGCTTTACGGCGTGCGCCTCAGCCGCGATATCACGGAACTGATTCACGAAAATACGAAGAAGGTCGGAGAACTCACGGATCGCCAGACCCGGCTCGAACGCTCTGAAAAATATTTCCGCGAGATGATCCGCGATATGAACGATTCCCTGTTCATCCTGGACGGAGCCGGACGCATCGAGTGGAGCAACGGCGCCGCCAAGAAGCTGCTGTCCAGCGACAGCAAGGGTTTCCAGGGCCAGCGGTTCCATCAGCTCGTTTCCGAAAACTACCGCAACGCATTTGAACAAATCACCCAGCGCGCCCTGGATACGGGCGTGTTCCTGCCACCGGCCGAGATGATTCTTGAAACCCCGGGCGGCAAAAAATACGTGGAAATCAGCTTCAGCCGCGCGGCCTCGCATGATGGGAAGAACAAACTTGTCATCACCCTGCGAGAGGTGCCGCCGGAGCGGCTCATGGAGCGCAGCGCAGCACAGAGCGTGGTGCGCGATGCGGCCCAGGACCGCGAACGCATGGAGCGCCGCATTCGGTTCCTTTCCGGAGCGCTCGACGCTTTGCCCATTGCCGTCGCCATAACCGAACTCGACGGGCGCATCATCCAGGCCAACCAGGCTTTCGGCAAAATGTTTCACCAGAAACGCGAAGCTTTTTCGGGAAAAAGCATTACTTCCGTGCATGCCGGGGACAGCAAGTTTCTTACCCTCGGCATCACGGCGCAGGTGGGCGAGCAGCGTATGGAAACAAAACTCAAACCCATGTCGGGCGCGGCATTTACGGCTGAAGCATGGGCCGTGCCCCTGTCCCAGGGTCCTTCAGGCAAAAAAGCGCTTATCTGCGCATTCCGCGAAACCGGCGCCCAGCGCGCCGCGGCTGAAAAAGAAAAACGCGCAGTGCGCGCCACTACGCTCAGCGCGGCGTCCCGGGATATCGCACACCGGCTCCACGCGCCCGTGGCCGGGGTCATCCAGTCCCTGCAACAACTCGGCGGCAACCTGTTCTCCGATGAAACACGCGATATCTGGCAAAACGCCATGCGCGGCGGCATGACCCTCAACCAGTCCGTAAACATGATGCTGATGTATGCCAACGAGCAACCCCTTGAAACCACGGTCTGCGACATGAACGCCATCGTGTCCGAAACTCTGGACACTCTCAAACAATACAAAATGCTGCCCCGGGGTTTGAACATTGCATTCCATGCCAATGTTGATGTGCCTGCATGCCAGGCCGACCCCGAACAGATGAAAATGGTGCTGTGGAACCTGATTATGAACGCGGCGCAGGCCGTGGAAGGCCGGCCGGACGCCGAAGTCAAAATCAATGTTTTCAACCACAACACCCAGGGCCGGGACATGATGGTCGTGGACATCAAGGACTCGGGGCCTGAATTTGATCTCAAAGACGTGTCCCTGTTCTTCCAGCCGTTCTGCGGACGCCGCGAGGGCGGTGTTGGGCTCGGCCTCACACTCAGCAAGCGGGCCATCGAACGCCACGGCGGGCGTATCGGCGTGGAACGGAAAAACGGATGCACCCATGTGGGCTTTGCGTTTCCGCTTACCGGCGGCCCGGACAGCCGCAGAACTGAAGCGCTCACCCGCTCTATGAATTAAAGGACCGTACTCCTGTTCCGTGATTGTGTTTTATTGTGACAAGCTTATGCTAATTCAAGATACTATCTGAAAGGGCCGCCAGGCCCTTTCGCGTTTCACTCAATGCTAAAAAAGGACCCTCACATGCCAGACATCATCATCAAAAACGGAACCATAGTGGACGGAACCGGCGCCCCCTCTTTCCAGGGCGACATCGCCATCACCGGCGACCGCATCGAGGCTATCGGAGCGCTCAATGGAGCGCAAGCCCAAAAAGTCATCGACGCCACGGGACGCGTGGTGTGCCCGGGCGTAATCGACGTGCATTCGCACGCGGACATGTCCATCTACCGGCCCGATCAAGACGATTTGCTGGAACCGCTCGTGCGCCAGGGCATTACCACATTCATCGGCGGCAACTGCGGCATGGGCCTGGCGCCCATCGGAGACAAGCATCCCGACCTCATCCAGCAATACCTTGAGGCGTTCACCGCGTTCGACTTCACCCAGGCCGTGCAATGGAAATCCACGGGAGAGTTCCTGGACACCCTGGATCAGCGCGGGGTGGTCATGAACTGCGCCATGCTGTCCCCGCACGGGCTGCTGCGCATCGACGCCCAGGGTTTTGAGGGACGCCCGGCCAATGACGATGAAATCGCCGCCATGAGCCGATCCCTGGACCAATCCATGGAGGAAGGCTGCATCGGACTCTCCACGGGCCTTCAATATTTTCCGGGGCTGAAAAGCGACACGCGCGAACTCGTGGAATTAGGGCGCATCGTAAAAAAACACAATGGCGTGTTCGCCAGCCATATCCGCAGTTACTCGAACACCCTGCCGCTCGCCGTGGATGAAATCGTTGAAGTGGCGCGCGAAAACCAGATCAATGCGCAAATTTCGCACATCTTCTTCGTGCCCGATTTCGGGTTCATCGCGCCGGTGATGCGCAAACTGGTCATCTGGCTGGCCGCGCTCAGCAAGCGCTGGACTCCGCCCATCCCCCTGGATATTGATGTCGCCAAACAGCTCAAAAAACTCGACGAACTGCGCACGCAGGGAACCAATGTGCTCATGGACGTAATGCCCACGACCACGGGATTCACGCATTTGCTCGCGTTCTTCCCGCCCTGGGCGCTGCAGGGCAGCATGGATGATATCAAAACGCGCCTTGCCGACACAGAAACCCGCAAGCGCATCCTGCACAGCATCACTAAAGGCAAAATGGTGTGGCCGCACCTTGAGGACGACGCCTGGACTTTAAACCTGTTCAAAACCATGGGTTGGACATGCTGCCGCATCATGTCTGTTGTCTCCGAAAAGAACAAGCACCTCGAAGGCCGGTCCCTGGTGGACATCGCGCGCGAACAGGGCAAACACCCCTTGGACGCAGCCTGCGACCTGCTGCTCGATGAAGACTGCAAAGTGCTCGTGTTTGAGTCCATGGCCGAACCCGAGGACAACTTCACCGAACGCTCGGCGTTCGCACCCATCAAGCATCCCGAAACCCCCATCACCACGGACACCATTCTCATGGGATTTGGAAAACCCAGCTATCTGTTCTACGCCACGTACCCAAAATTCTTTGGCCGCTATGTGCGAGAAAAAAAGATGCTGGACATGGAAACCGCGGTGCGCAAAGTCACGGGCCTGCCCGCGCGCCACTTCCACATCAAAGACCGCGGCGAACTCAAACCCGGCTACTTCGCGGATATCCTGGTTTTCGACCCTGAAACCATTGCGCCGCGCGCCACTTTTACTGAACCCATCGCGTTCCCCGTAGGCATCGACCACGTGTTCATCAACGGCGCCCATGTGGTGGAAGGCGTCACCATGCACAAGCAGGAGCGCCACGGCCGCGTGCTGCGCAGGGCATGACCCCGCGCCCTGGCCGCGCTTTCGCGATATACTATTAATGCCATGAAAATCCCGGACGCCACAAAAACAGAAATAATCGGAGTGGCCATGAGCGGCGGCGTGGACAGTTCCACAGCCGCATGGCTTTTGCGCGAGCACGGCCACACCGTGGCAGGCTTCACCATGGTGCATACGGACACGCCCATAGATCGCGCGGCTGTGGCTTCGGCGCGCGCGGTCTGCGATTTTCTCGGCATCGCCCATCATGTGATCGACATCCGCGCCGTGTTCCGAAAGACCGTTATCCATTATTTCTGCGACGCCTATTTCAACGGCCTCACACCCAACCCCTGCGTGGTATGCAATAAGCACATCAAATTCGGACTGCTCCTGGAACACATCGCAGGCGCGGGCATGCACGCCATGGCCACCGGACATTATGCAATTATCGAACCCGGCGGAAATCCCGAGTCCCTGCTTTTAAAGAAAGGCGCGGACCCCGTCAAGGACCAGACGTACTTTCTGTACCGGCTCACTCAGGCCGCACTGAGAAAAGCCGTGTTTCCAAACGGAACATTCACCAAAAATGAAATCCGCGCAATGGCGGTTGATGCGGGACTGCCTGTGAGCGGTACGCCCGAGAGCCGGGAAATCTGCTTTGCGCCTGCGGATTACGGTTCATTCGTTGCCGCGCACATGCCGCACCGCGTGAAGCAGGGACAGATTGTGGATGAGCAGGGAAAGCTTCTGGGCTGGCACGAAGGAATTCATCTGTACACCGTGGGGCAGCGGCGCGGCCTGGGCGTGTCTGCGCCCGAGCCGCTTTATGTGCTGCGCCTCGAACCCGATCAGAACCGCGTGGTTGTGGCCCCGGACCATATGCTGTTCCAAAACAGCCTGTCATGCCGGGAAAACAGTTTTGTATCCGGATCAACGCCAAAGGAACAAATGCTTATCCATGTTAAAATCCGCTACAATGCACCGGCTGTGCCGGCCACGCTTGCGCCGCACGGCGCGGATGAATTTCATATGGCATTCCACAAATCGCAACGCGCTGTAACACCGGGTCAATCCGCCGTGTTCTACACCGGCGACACCGTGCTCGGCGGCGGCATTATTCAATAATTTCAGGGGAATTTATATTTTTTTACGGGCCCGTCCATGCGCGGCCCGCCTCAATCCAGATCAATGGCCTGCTCTTGCACTTGCACCACGCGCTCCACGGGCAGCAAACCCGTGGCGCCGGTGTAATCCACGATGATGGCGCTGTTATCATGATTCACCATATTGCGGTCAAAATGCGCACTGCCGGAGAATGAATTTACGCTGGCGCCAGTGAACACATGAATGGCCTGCGCATCGCCTCCGGGCAGTATTTTTCGGGATACGCGCATCTGAATCCGGTTATCCTGTATATGGCACGACATGCCGTCCGCATCGGTCTGCCACTCCACGCCCATGCGCCTGAGCACCAGGCAGAACATATTGTTGTCGGGCCAGGGCACAAAATACAAAAAAACAACGTTGCCAACCGGCTCCAGACGCGACCATTTCGCGGGATTATATATGCCAATATAATAAACATTCATCTCATTGCGGTACAATTCACTCACGGCCGGGGGCTCGGCGGTCTGTATCTCAAAATACATGTAATTGTCGTCGTATCCGGCGCGGGTTTTCGTGATATCAAGCCGTGGGTCCACGTTAAAATTTTCGTAATCCGCATATGTGGTCTCTCCTGACAGCGGCACAAGGCAGTCGTTTTCTTCAAACGGAAACGTCGACACCCGGCATGGAATTTCCGTATATGCGTTATCATCTGGCGACACCGCGCGCACGAACCAGCGAATCATCTCCGCGTCCCCAGGTACGGGCAGGAATGTGTTAAAGGTTTTGTTGCCGCTGTCGAAATCCGCAGACGCCGCATGCCATGCGCCCGTGGCCTCGGCGAACGTATAAAAAACCGTAACCAGGGGCGGGTCGGCCGGATCCACATTCTCGAATTCCAGAGAAATGCGAAAGGGCTGCCCGGGTTGAGCCGGGTCGGGCGATGCTTCTGCGTTCTTAAGCACCGGCGCTTTGAGCCGCGTCTGCACCTTGTAGTTTAGATAATAAAAACCCGTGGGCAGTTGCTGTTGCCCAGTGTCGCCTACCACGGCATCGCTGTCCATGCATTTGCGACGGCATGTAAACAGGCCGCGATCCACAAGCGGGGAACACTCGTCCTCGCAAACATCGCTTATGGCGCGCGCCGGAGCCGCCGCCGCGAGCATGCAAAACACGCCCATAAGGATGGTTATGAATAACATCACGCTGGTTCTGGATTTGCCCGGCACTTTACGAATGTCCTTTCCCGTTATAATATTAGCAGACCGGAACCGGGCCTACAATCTCGCGCCCCTTCCAATATCAGACATGGACCGCATGGCATGAATGAATGGAATGACAACCAAGACCAGGAACTGGTAGACCTGGAACTGCTGGACAACCTGCCGGATGCAGCCCCCGGCGACCTGGCCGCGGACGAGCACGGCGCACGACCCGATGTGCAGGCGGAAACCAGCGACGAACACCGCAGCTCGGAAACGCCCCGCAAGCTCATTATCTTCGGACGCGAATACGGCGTCAAACAAGTGCTTGGCCGCAAACGCGTGCGCCGCGTGGACGAGATCGGTGATGAGGAACACTTCAAAGTCGACCTCGACATTTACGGCGAAGCCGATGTGGTGTACCACCACAGTTGGGACGGCTCGACCCTGGAAGAACAGAAATCAAAAAAATCCTTCACCGACATATTCCTCGAAGATCGCTGAGACCCGCCCCCGATGTTTGTCGACACGCACGCCCACATCACCATGAAACAATATGATTCGGATCGCGACGCCGTGGTGCAGCGCGCGCACGGCGCGGGCGTGCGCGCCATTATTGATGTGGGCCTGGACCTGCGCACCAACCGCCGCACCGTGGAATACGCGCGCACGCAGCCCGGCGTGTTTCCCATCATCGGCTTCCACCCGCACGAGGCATCGGATTTTGACGCAAACGCATTTCAGCAACAAATCAATGAATATGGCGATGAGGTTATAGCCCTGGGCGAGTTCGGCCTGGACCACTTCAAGGAATACTCGCCCAAGCATTTGCAGAAACACATGCTCGAGCAGGTGCTGGCCATGAGCACAGCCGCGCACAAGCCCGTCATCATCCACTGCCGCGAGGCCGAACACACCATCATGCCCATGCTGCGCGCGGCCGCCAACCCCCTGCCCGGCGTCATGCACTGCTTCTCCGGTGACGTAAATTTCCTCAAGCAGGTTCTGGACCTGGGAATGCACATTTCCGTGGGCGGACCCGCCACCTACCCAAAATCCGAACGCCTGGAAAGCGTGCTCAAAGCCGTGCCCCGGGACCGCCTTCTGCTTGAAACGGATTGTCCCTACCTGTCACCCCAGAAATTCAGGGGCAAACGCAACGAACCCGCATATATCCCCCTCATTGCCGCACGCATCGGCGAAATCTGGGGCGCGCCCGCCCAGGAAGTCGGCCGCATCACCACGAACAACGCCATAAAACTTTTCAACCTGCCCGAACATTTATTTTCGTCCCAGCCCAAATAATTCCCAGTACAAATTCCAGCAAAATCCTCCCGCATCAGGTACAATGTCAAAATGAAGATCGGCGTAATCTCCGACACACACGTTCCCACCTATGTTCCGGATCTTCCCCGGAAAATTTTCGACACCTTCCAGGGCGTTGACCTCATCCTGCACGCCGGCGACATGGTGCGGTTCGATGTTGTTCACGAGCTTGAAACCCTGGCCCCGGTCAAAGCCGTGGCGGGCAATATGGATACATTCCGCAACCAGGGTCTGCTGCCCGACAAGCGCATCGTCACAGCCGGGCAATGCCGCATCGGCCTCATCCACGGCTGGGGCAGCCCCGCAGGACTTGAACAGCGCGTTCTGCGGGCATTCCTCGATGACAGCGTACACGCCGTGGTCTTCGGCCACTCCCACAACGCCCTGTGCCGGGAACACAATGGAATCCTCGTTTTCAACCCGGGTTCCCCCACAAGCGGCAATCCTTCAGGGTATAATTCCGTAGGCATGCTCACCGTGGACGGCAACTCGGTCCACGGCCAAATCATCCGCCTGTAGGAGCTTTTTCATGATTGAAAACAATGACCCGAACCAATACCCGCGCATACGGCCCGTGGAAGCGTTTCCCGTGGACGTGGACGGCAAGCGATGCATCGCCCTCCGGGATCCCATGCTCATATGTGAGCAGACACTTTATGTAACCGATTTTACGATATTCGTAATTTCCATGTTCGACGGCCTGCACAGCCTGAAAGATATCCAGGCGGAAATCACGCGGCGCACCGGCAACATTGTGCCGCACGGAGAAATTGAGCAGCTTGTGAGCCAACTCGACGCATCCCTGCTTCTCGATACGCCCGGGTATCGCAACCACCTGGCCACACTGCAGCGCGAATACGCCGCGCAGTCAATGCGCGCGCCCACACACGCGGGACTCAGCTACGAAGCAGACCCGGCCGCACTGGCCGCGCAACTCGATGCTTTTTATGAAAACATCGTCCCGGCCCGCGCGCCGCGGGGCACGGCCGTGCGCGGCCTGATATCCCCGCACATTGATGTCAAAATCGGCGGCCCCTGCTTTGCCGCCGCATTCGACCACCTGCGCGGCTGCGACACCGAATTGTTTATTATCCTGGGCACCGCCCACAACTATGCGGAAAATCCCTTCACCCTGGCCGCACGCGATTTTGACACGCCCCTGGGCGCCATGCTCCATGACCCGGATGCCGCGCAGCGGCTGCGCGACCAGTTCGGAGACGCCCTGTGCAACGAGGAATACAACCACCGCAACGAACACTCCATCGAGTTCCAGTGCCTGTTCCTGCGCCACATCCTGGGCCCGCGCCACCCCGCGCGCATCCTGCCCATTTATGTGTCATCCATGCATGAATTGCTCACAAGCAACATTCCGTTTTATGCAGACCCCGGCCTGCGCGAAATGGCGGCCGCCCTGCGCGGCATCGCATCACGGCAGTCCACGTGCTTTATCGCCGGCGTGGACCTGGCCCACGTGGGTCTGCGCTTTAATGATCCCCAGGCCCCGGACCAGGCCATGCTCGACCACATCCGGCAGCGCGACATGGCCCTGGCGCACATCCTCGAACAGCGCGACGCTCACGCCTATTACCAGCACTTCCTTGAAGACATGGATGCGCGCCACGTGTGCGGCATGTCGGCCATGGCCCTGTTCCTGGCCGTGCTGGACGCGGACACCGCCGCCCTGGCCGCCTATGACCAGCTTGTGGAAGACACCGGCTCCATGGTCTCTTACGCAAGCATGGTTTTCTACTGAGCCGCCAACCGATTCCCGGCCCGCCTTGATTCACACAACCCAAAAGGGATAGCATATATCAGGGATTGATCATTATGATTCACCCGCACGCGAAAGGAGTATTTTCCAATGGCCACAAAAAACAAAGATGATAAGATGGCAATGCTCAAAAAAGAAATCCGCGCGGCCGTGGCCGCGGACCGCCCCACAAGCCTCGGCATCGCAGGGCGCGCGCCCGTGCGCGACTGCCACGCAGGCAATATCGTGCAGCTCGTGGGCTGGGGACAAACCAAGCTGGCGGCAGACCACGTGCTCTTTTCCGAAATCAACGGCTCACTGCTCACGGTGATCGCCGGCGCCGTGCGCCAGCTCGGCGTCAAATTCTACCTGGCCCGGCTTGCGCCCGGCCTGTCGCACGGCGAACGCGCCGAGCGCATCATCACGCGCGCGCGCTGCTATGACTGGGCCGTGGAAACATTCCTCAATTTCTTCGGCCTGGAAAGCCGCTGGCTCGACGACGACGAAAAAGACCTGTGCGGAGAATTCCTCGTGGAAACGCTCGTGTCCTGGGAAGCCTGGGAAACCGGCGAGTATGGAGAACCGCTTATCGCCGATGCCGCGGTAAACCGTATCCTGGACGGCATGGAACTGGTGCAGGACGGCGCCAGCATGGTGGCCAAAACCGCGCAGCGTATCCGAAAAGCCACCAAAGGCCGCTCCCCTGTGACCCCGGAATTTCTGCTCGCCGCGCGCGATGAAATCCAGGATAACGTCTATTTACAAATGGCCGCCCTGGACTACTGCAAATTCGGCAATGACTACGCCCTGGGCCTGCGCTGGCTGCGCCACCTGGGCTACGAACAGGTGTCAACCAACCCCGTGCTCGCGGCCAAGGCCTATGAGGACGACCCCTCCCTGCAAGAGGAATTCAAGCTCGCCGCTCCCTCGCACCCGAACTACGATCAATGGGTCGCGGATCCCGATAAATACGCCGATGAAATCACCCTGGCCGCAACGCTCCAGGCCCTGTGGGACAACCTCCACGTGTACCGCCCCATCTTCTACAACCTGGGCGACACCACCGGCGGCGGCGTTGTCAGTTTCCAGCTCAACCCCAACATCGCACACAACGCCGACGCCAGCATCATCGATGCGCTCACGGCCATGGAATACGCACAGCAGGACCTGCGCCTGTACGATTCCCACCTGCTCGCCGGCTATTACCCGGACGAAGAACTGGCCCGCCCCAACATGGTCATCAAGGTGGCCGCGTCCAACCCGGCCGCGCGCACCATCGCGCGCACCATCAATGAGCACGGCCTGGGCTCCAACGTCACTGTGATTTACACCGTGGCCCAGCAGGTGACCATGATCCTCGAAGAAATGGCCGGCATGGCCGCAGCCGTGCGCAAAGGCATTCTCCCAACCCAGCTCTATATGACCAACATGGGCGGGCGCTTCGAAAGCCATCTGCGCGAAGACGCGCTCATCAAACTGTTCAACCAACTCAAGAAAAAAATCGGCGCGGAAAAGGCCATGGCGCGCATCAGCGCCCTCGCCAAATCCAACGGCTCTCTGGCCAAGGTCAATGCCGCGGAATCTTTCGACGACAAGGTATTCCAGGCCACATGCTACGCCAACGGGGTCAAGGAAATCGACGCCCCAATCATCCGCGCACTCGGCGGCGTGGCCACAAAAGCAGAACTCGAACTGCTTGAGCAGGATCTGCAAAAATCCGGCACCCTGGTGGCCCGCCGCGTGTGGCATATTTTCTTCTCGGATAAAAACCGTGAGAAATGGGTGGACTGGCTCTGCCACACCCAGGCCCTGAGCACGCATCAGGCCAACCTTATCATGGGCCGCATAAACTACCTGCCCGCTTCCAAACGCCGGCCCATGGACACGTTCTGGACCCTCACCGCCAACAACATGGTGCACACCGAATTCGGCAACCACCAGGAGAACGTTCTCCAGACTGCGCTTAAAGACGGTTTCAATCTCGCAGATTTCGTGGAATCCATCCAGGACGACTTCGGACCCGGGGTCGCGCAACGTCTCAGCCTGTGGCGGGATTTCGTCAAAGGATTCGAATTGAACGCGGAACTCAACAAAGTGCTCAGTCATGCCGGCATCCAGGGCGACTTCGGTAAAAACGGACACACGCCCGCCCAGTGGAAAGACTTCGGCTCCGTGCAGAAAACATCCGGCGAGTTCCAGGCCGCATATAATGCATTCCGGGACTTCGCCGTGGGCCTGCTTCCCAAACAAGACTGATCGCCCGCAACCATTGCGACAGAAAACAAAAACTCCCCTGCATTCAGCCGGGGAGTTTTTTATTTTCTTCGTGGGTTTTATTCGTATGCTTTGCGGATTACATTCTACTCGAAAATCTCGCCCTCTTGCGTGGGCACAGTATCGGCCAGGAACATGGCCGGATGGCACTTCCACAGCCGCTGCTCCGGGTTGCCCGGCTTAATTTCCACTTCCTTGCCCACGATGGCGTCTGCCTTGGCTTTGGGAATGGAGCGGGTGACGCAGCGCAGAAACTTGACTTTGTATGTTGCGGGGTCAAGCACCTTAGCCAGGAAGAAAGCGCCTTTCTGCTCACTGCCCATGAACACCAGTTCTCCGGCTTCAAAACGGGCATCCTGAAAAAGCAGATCCATAAGGCTTACCGGGCTGCCGTCCGCACCCAGAGCGGGCGCGCCTTCGGCTGTATTCATAACTTTGACCACAGGCAGGCTGCGCGCCTGCGGATGTCTTGATGTCTTGGAATAACTCAACACCTTGACCACATACATTGGCTGGCCTGTGCCCCGGTTGTTGAGCGTGAGCACTTCGCCCGGCGCGAACGGGTAAAAGAAACTGAACAGCACATTGGCCGCCTCGATGTTATATACGTCCCCCAGCCGCGTGCAAATGTGTTCAATAACCTGGCTGCGATGATATTTCCTGCGGTACGGCCTCTGCGATGTAAGCGAAAAATAATCCATGCACACCTTGAGCATTTCCAGCACAATCGGATCCACGAGGGCGCCGGCGCCGGGATCGGCTTCATCTTCCTGCTCCTCGGCGATGAGAACCTTGAGCAGGTTCTTTCCCGCAGGCAGATCCAGCAATGTGTGGGCGGTAACAATTTCCAATGTTTTCTGAAATGTGGATTTACGGATCTCGCTGTGCTGCTCGGGCGTGGGCGGCGTTTCCGACAAAATATTCTGGAGCACGGGATCCAGGGAACTGTGGTACAGTCCCATATTGATGATATAGGCGGTGAACGCCATATTCTCAATAAATTTATCGCTGAGATAATAGATTTCACTTGGGTTGCGCTTGCGATATTCCTTGTCAAAACGCAAACGCGGGTCCTTGGCTCCCCGGGCCTTGAGCATTTCATTATAAATGAGCAGGCAGGCGATGAGGCATGTGCCCATGCGCATGGAGAAATTGGCCTGGTAACTGGTTTCAATGGACATGGCCAGTTTCACGTCCGCTGTCTCTCGGTATGTGGGAAGCAGATCGTCGAAACTGATTCGAAACTGCCTGAGGTTCGGCTTTATCATCTCGGCCAGTTCCGCGGTCTTAAACATGAGCTGCTCGATATCCTGCCACGTTTCCTGCACCAAAGCCTTCATGTCGTCGAAGATTCGCATCTTGACCGTGAACTGGGCTTCCATGAAGTGAATGAGAAGCTGGGTAATCAGACTGCGGATGCGTTCCAGAATCTCATGATAATCCTGCTTGTTGTGCAGTTCCGCAAGCTGCGGAAATTCCTGGGTGGGCACCAGTGTGAGTTGGGAAATATCAGAAAGCAGGCGGCTGACCATTTTAAATTCTTTGGATGTTACGGCTTTGCCCGCCGGGTACCAGGGCGCCTTGGGCAGGGGCGGCCCCAGCCGGCTTCGCGTGGCATAGCCTTCACTTTCCATGATGGATAAATCCAGTATGGACATTCCGCTTTCTTTGTGTGTCTCTACGATTTCCTTCATGTCGCTGACCTGGAGCGTTATTAATGAAGGAGGCTCAGGATTTCCTTGGGTCATGTCTCTTCCTTTCATTTGCAAACCGAGGGAAAATCAAAAATCATATATTAGTTATCGGCAATTCCGTGTCTTTTGAAACAGTAAGTAAATAATCCACGAAATTTAATAACCATGGCACAGCCATGATAGGAATATTGTACCTGTTTTTTGTGTCCTTGTGTAGAAAAAACAGCTTCATGATGCAGAAACCATGTTAGCAATAGCCGCTCCTGCTCTCAACGCCTCTGGTTTGTGTCCCGGCCAGGCTGAAAAATATGCGGCGGGATCAGAGTCATTAATCCACAGCCAGCCCTGTTCCGGCTCAAGGCATTTTCATTTAATTCTATTGGCGATGGCAATTTATGAAGATTATTTGTTATAGATATTGATTTCATTGTTTAGCCAATTGTATTATATTAACAATATTGTCTATCTAATATTTTGGACAGCGATAGGGATCCTGTTTTCCTTGGGATGGGAGACACGTTGAATTATGAAAATCCTTTGCCACGCCAAAGCACCATCCGGTGTAGAGCGTAAGCATGGCTTGACGCGCACAATATCGAAAAACCTCCAAAAACTTGTACTCGGCACAATCTTATTTTTATTTTGCGCATCGCAGGCTGCCGCAGCCGGAGAGCCAGGCGAACGCAGTACTTTTGAGATGTCTATAGAAGAGCTGCTAAGCACCGAGGTCACGTCCGTGACCCGGCTTCCGGACAGAAACGCGTTCAACTCACCGGCCGCCATATACGTAATCAGCGAAGAAGACATCCGGCGCAGCGGGCTCATGCAGATTCCCGAAATCCTGCGCCTGGCGCCCGCCATGCAGGTGGAGCGCATGGATGCCGGAACCTGGTCCATTTCAGCACGCGGATTCAACAACCGGTACAACCGGTTGCAGCGCGTGCAGATGGACGGACGCACGCTCACAAACATTTTATTCGGCGGCGTGTACTGGGCCAACCAGGATACGGTCATTGAAGACCTGGACCGCATCGAAGTCATCAGCGGGCCCGGGGCGTCTCTGTGGGGCGCCAACGCGGTCAACGGGGTCATCAGCATCATGACCAAACCCGCCAAAGACACCCAGGGCTGGCTCGTGGAATCCCACACCGGCAACAAAGACCGCGGCATCGGAACCCTGCGTTACGGCGGCAAACTCGGCGAGGATTCCTTTTTTCGTGTTTACGCCAAGCAAACCGAACACGGAAAGTTCGACACCTATACATACAATTACGCTCTCTACAAAGATCCTTTTATTAATGAATACACGGATCCCAAATTCGACGATCAGTATCCCTATGAAGACAGTTTCCGTCGGCAGCAGTTCGGATTCCGCGCAGACTGGGAAAATGACGCCGCCGACACATTCACCCTGCAGGGCGACATGTACCGGTTGCTGCAAGGCGACTCCATCGCATACGCCACGTATACCATCGCAGCCGCCCCCCTGGGGCAGCGACCCGTGGGCTATGCATCGGACAAGGAATCCAACGGCTGGAATCTCATCGGCCGGTGGAACCGAAACATTTCGGATACCTCGGGCCTCAAGCTGCAGATGTATGTGGATTGGAGCGCCCAGAAATACCTCAACCCCCTCACGCCTTTTTCAGACAAAAAACGGGTGACGGAAATCGATTTCCAGCACAACTTCCGCCTGGGCCGGGGACACGATGTGCTCTGGGGCGCGCAGTACCGCAATGAACGCATGCGCGTTGACACCAACATGTTGACGTACGTGCCGGACTCAGACTCATTCAACAGTGAAACCATCAGTGGCTTTGTTCAGGACTCCTTCAATTTGTTGTCCCCCGAACTGCGCATGACCCTGGGCACGAAAATTGAAAAAAATGACTTCACTGGTGAAGAGCTTCAGCCGAGCATGCGGCTGACTTACACCCCGAACCAGGACAATGTGGTATGGACAGCAGTATCCAAAGCCGTAAAAGTACCGGGCAATGAAACCCGCGCCCAATATAACGTGGGTGGCGCCGATGTGCCGCCCAACCTTTGGATGCCCTTCACACTGACTGGCAACCCGGACGTTCAGGAAGAAGAAATCATCGCCTACGAGTTGGGGTACAGAACCAAACCGCAACAAAACCTGGTTCTGGACATGACGGCCTTTGCGCACCGCGGCCACCATATGCAGCGCACTGAAGTCGTGTCCGCATTTCCCTATGTGCTGAAACTTGTAAGCAAGGGCGTGGTGCATTATGAGGGCTTCGAGTTCTCTGCCACATGGATTCCATCGAGCGCCTGGCGCCTCGTGGCCGGGTACACCTGGTTTTCGGCTGATGAAAAAACACCGGGCGCCCTGCCCCTGGCGGACGAGACCCCATTGAACCAGGCGCAACTCCGATCATACCTGGATATCAATGATCATCTGGAGTTCAACTCCGCACTGTATTATCAGGACAATGTTCGCCACCCCGACATCCGGCTTCCCCGCGCGTTCCGCCTGGACGCAGGCCTCACGTGGAAAGACGAAGAGGATGGCTACGAATGCAGGCTCTGGGGCCGCAACCTTCTGGACCCCAAATACCGCGAGGGCGCGCCCGACCGCTATTCGTCCCTGGGCGCGGCGCAACTGGAACGCAATTTCTACCTGGAAATGCTCTGGAATCTTTGACAACAAAGCACGTCAGCACAGCAACAGATTTAACGACACAAAACGGACCGGCTCTTGAAAGTTTTTAAAAATACAAATTCGGGACAGCACTCATTGCTGCGCATGTGCGCGTTCTTCTGCATGCTTGCCATTCTGTGCATTTCCGGCACAACACGCGCCGCAGGCAAGGGATCAGATACGGATCGCGTGGAAAAAATCAGAGCCGGGTTTCTGTATCATCTTGCCAAACTTGTGACCTGGGATGAAACCCGATTCCAGGACAGCAGATCCCCCATCGTGGTCGGATTCCTTGGCGAATCAACATTCGGCCTTTCAAATTACTTTGAATCACAGGCGCCATCGTACAAGGCGCAAAATCGGAACATGATTGTAAAACGATTTTCCCTGCCGGCGCCAGACGCCGATAAAAAACAAACTCAAAAACAACTCGGGGAAATCAGCCGCTGCCACATCCTTTATGTGCCGCAGGACATGGAATACAGCATACAGAAATTCCCGGAACTGTTCGACACGCAAGGCATGGTGATCGTTGGCGAAACCCGCGGCTTCACTGAGAAGCGGGGACTGATCGGACTGGAAATCGTTAAGGATCATTTCGTGATCTTCGCAAACCGCGGCAATATCAAACGCGCCGGTCTCTCCATCAGCGCAAAATTCCTGCAACACGCCACAATTGTCGAAGCAAAACCCGACGGCGCCGGCAAAAGCCAGTAAAAACTCACAGGAACGGATTAATCGTTGAAACACATGCTCTTCAAAAACATGTCTTTTCGCAGAAAGCTTCTTGCTTATGCCGCCGGCATCAGCCTGCTTTCTCTGTTTCTGGCATGCTCCGCGATTGTGTATTACGACATTATCGCCTTTCGCCGGTCCCTGGTGGAAACCACATCGGCCGAGGCCGATATTCTGGCCCAAACCGCATCATCAGCCATTGTATTTTTTGATTCGGATTTCGCCACCAAAGTACTCGCCGGTCTTGAAGCCGAACCTCACGTTGTCGCGGCGTGCATCTATACCAGAGACGGCGTGCGCTTCGCGGAATACTCACGAAAAAGCGACGGTATCAAATTCCCCGATGCCGCCCCAAACAGCAATCACACATTTACTCCGAGCCACCTGGACGTGTTCCGCCCCATCTTGTTTGAAGGCGAAGCCGTGGGCGCCATATTCATCCGCGTGGATATTAAAGATCTGTCCTCGCGCGTGCGCGGATTGCTCCTCATCGTGGTCGCCGCCATGGCCGTTTCCCTGGTGGCCGCCCTGTTTGTTTCATTTGTTTTTCAACGCATCATCACACGGCCTGTTACGGAACTGGCCAACACCGCCCGGAAATTTTCCAGAGACAATGACTACTCGGCCCGGGCCGCCTTGTACAGCCGGGATGAATTGGGCGAACTTACAAAAACATTCAACGATATGCTCGATCAAATCCAGACCCGGGATGCGGCATTGCAGGAGAGCGAAGAACGAAACCGGTCTCTGCTGGAAAATCTGGACCTGGGCGTGGCTCTTATCGACACCGATTTCAACATTGTCGTAGCCAACCCGGAATATTGCCGCAGGGCCAAAACAACGCAAGCGGACATCCTGGGCAAAAAATGCTATGCGGCCATGCACATGCGCGATTCCATATGCCCGGAATGCCCCGGGCGCGAAACAATCCGCACCGGACATGATGCTGAAATCGTTATTGAGCAAACCGACTCCCCGGAAAACCCCGCCTTTTTGCGCATACACACCTTTCCCATGTTCAATCAGAACCGGCATGTTCGCGGATTCATCGCCCTGTCCGAAGACATCACAAAAAAGAAAAATGAAGAGAAAGAGAAGGAACTGCTCCGCGGCCAGTTGATACAGTCCCAGAAAATGGAAGCGGTGGGCCAGCTTGCCGGGGGCATGGCGCATGACTTCAATAATATGCTCGCGGTGATCATGGGCAACGCCAGCCTGGGACAGATAGAAAGTGAGCCGGGCGGCGCAAATATTGAGCGCTTCACGCGTATCCTGGACGCCTCGGACCGCGCCAGATCTTTGACTTTGAAGCTGCTCACCTTCTCGCGTAAAGAACAAATTAATGTGCAGGACATCTGGATGCACAATGTAATCGATGAACTGGTCACAATGCTCACGCGCACACTGGACAGAAGCATAGAAATCAAAACCTTCATCCAGGACAAATGCCTGGTGCATATCGATAAAAATCAGATTCAGCAGGCCCTGCTGAATGTTTGCGTGAACGCCGGGGACGCCATGCCCGAAGGCGGCGTCCTGACCTTGGAATGCCGCCGCCACACGTTCGATGGAACCGTGTGCCGGGATTGCGGAAAAACGAGCAAAGGCGACTTCTGCATGCTCCAGGTCTCCGACACCGGCGTGGGTATGAGTGACAAAGTGCGCCAAAAAGTCATGGAACCGTTTTTCACAACCAAGGGCGTGGGCAAAGGCACAGGACTGGGGTTGTCCGTGACTCATGGTATCGTGGAAAGCCACAAGGGACACATCCATATATACAGTGAAATCAACCGCGGCACCTGCATCCGGATTTACCTTCCCCTGTCCGAAGCCGCTGAGGAAGCGGATAAAAGCCACGAAGAATTCGTTATCCACCGGGGCACCGAAACCGTGCTGATCGTGGACGACGAACCCGAAGTTCTGGACATCGCTGCCGCTCTGCTGAAAAAAGCCGGCTATACGCCCATCCCGGCCCTGGGCGGGCCCAAGGCTCTTGAAATCTTCCACAGCAAAAACGGTGAAATCGACATTGTGCTCCTGGATATGATCATGCCCGGCTTGTCCGGAAGCGAAGTCTATGATGAACTGAAAAAGCACAATCCCGGCATTGCGGTGCTGCTCGCCTCGGGCTTCAGCATCAACGGCCAGGCCGGAGAACTGCTTCAAAAAGGCGTCCAGGGATTCGTCCAGAAACCATTTGACATCTACTCCTTAACCAAAGCGATAAGAGAAGTTCTGAAAAAGAAATGATGTTAAAATTGCGCACAGCCCGGCCCGCCTGCACCTGCGAATTGTGCGTTACGTTCTGACATCACGATTGAACTCTAAGCCCGAGTTTAACAATTACACCACCGCCACATTCACTCCCTCATCCGACGCCCCGCAACATCCCAGTCGTATAATGCAGGAATACCCTTGCGTGAGGCCAGGCAATGCTGGCGTTGAATAAATTTTGTATTGTCTCCCGTGATCGCAACAGTTAGGATTTGTGGTATTTTTTTATCCCTTATATGTCTATCTCAATTATTTTGCTTTACAATATTCGATGTTGCGCGGGGATCCGATTCCCGGCATTCCAGAATGGAATGATACCAGATTTACCGATAATGCAAAAAATCGGATGCAAAACATCCGAATGGCGCACACTCTGCAAATCATTCTATTTGAAAAATATTTGAAAGGATTTTCACATGTCAGCGAGCAAATATTCAACCAGACTTGCCCTGGGCCTCTTTTTCATTGTTGTTTTAGCGGCAATCATGGCAACTTGCGGGATTATCGGTTTCAATGGAATCATTGCCGGGTTAAGCAACACACAGCCGGATGCACAGGCCATTTTGAAAACCGCCACGGGATTGCGCATGCTGTTTGCGTTGTGCGGTGCTGCGGGCGTTGTGGCGGGCATTATTCTCTCGGTATTAATTCTGAGGGGAGTATTACGGGATTTAAACCAGACAACAGTGGCGATACAGGTCAACATGCAGGATGTAGCCATGAGCGCCTCTGGGTTTTCAGACACCACAAGCGCGCTGGCCGGGCATTCGTCCGAACAAGCCGCGGCCCTGGAGGAAATGGCAGCGGCCATGGAGCAGGTCTCATCCATGACCCGGCAGACGTCGGACAATGCGGATTCCGCATGTAGTCTGGCCGAGGGCACCCGGTCCATTGCGGATTCCTGTTCCGGACACATGGAGGAAATGTCCATCGCCATCGGACAGGTCCAGGAAGTGAGCGCGAATACAAAAAGCATCGTCAAGGGTATCGACGCCATTGCATTTCAGACCAATCTTCTGGCTTTGAACGCGGCCGTGGAAGCTGCACGCGCCGGGGATGCCGGAAAGGGCTTTGCTGTGGTGGCGCAGGAGGTTCGGCACTTGGCTCAGCGCGCCGCTGAAGCGGCCCGCAGCACTTCGGATCTCATTGACGACAGCAACCACAAAATCGAGCAGGCCATGGAAAAGGTTTTTCAGGTTATCGATGAATTTTCAAAGGTTGCGGACAGCACCAATAAGGTCAGCAGCCTGGTTACGGAAATTTCAGGCGCATCCCGCGAACAGGATCGCAGTATCAAGGAAATCAGCGTGGCCGTGACACAGTTGGACAAGCTGACTCAGATGAATGCAGAAGCTTCGGACAAGTCCGCCTCTTCGGCCCGGCAGCTCAATACTCAGCTTGACGCCCTGTACCAGGTGGTGGACATACTGGCCGCTGCTGTGGGTGCGAACAACGAGGAGAAGGCCGGAACATCGCGCACACAAGGTTCTCCGAGGGGGCTCAATGCACCACGCATCCACTCCGCGGCACAAAATGCACTGCCCGCCCGGAAGGATTCTTCTGCAGTGGCGCGCATAACAGCAGCCCATAATACACACGATGATTTTCTCGATTTTTGAGATCCATAAATCCACATGCATTGATGCGTGATGCGGCAAAGCCTATGGCCCAGGAGCAGAGTTCAAATCATTTTATTTATATGAACAACGCGGCCACGGCATGGCCCCGCGCGCCGGGCGTGGCCGATGCGGTGTGCGCGGCCCTGAATGCGCCCCCTGCCTCTGCGGGCCGCGCAACCGGCGGTGATACCGCCGTGCTTGGCGAATGCCGCTCACGCATTGCCAGCCTGCTCGGGGTCTCGACTCCGGAGCGAATCATTCTCACTTCAGGCGCCACGCTGTCGCTGAATATCGCTATTCACGGCCTTGCCCTGAATCCTGGAGACCGGGCCGTGACCTCCGTGTTTGAACACAACTCCATGCTCCGGCCCCTGGCGCATATCCAGGACCGCGCCGGCATTGCCGTGGATATCGTGGGATTGGATTCCAGCGGCTTTATTGATTCTCAAGATTATGAAACGGCTCTGAGCCGCGCGCCGCGGCTCGTGGCTCTGAATCACGTGTCCAATGTCACCGGAGCTGTGCAAAATGTGAAGCCTCTTTTCGCACAGGCCAGGGCCGCGGGAGCTGTGACATTGCTTGATGCTTCGCAATCCCTGGGACATATGCCGGTGAATGCGGAGGAGTTAAATGCAGACATAGTGGCGTTTACAGGCCACAAAGGCCTGCGCGGCCCGGCCGGAACCGGAGGGCTGTATGTGGCCCCGAGTGTGGATCTCGAACCCGTGATTGTGGGGGGAACTGGAGTGCGCAGCGATTTGCGGCGCCAGCCCGAGGATATGCCCCTGCGTCTGGAGGCCGGCACACCCAACATGCCTGCATTTGCGGGCCTGGCCGCGGCTCTGCACTGGCTGGAACAATACGGTGCGGACTTCATGTCCCGCGAGCACGCACTGGGCCAACGCCTGAACCAGGGGCTGTCGCACATTCCTGGAGTCCGCATTTTCTCCGCCCCTGACCAGACTTCGCAATTCCCGGGAATAGTGTCATTCAGCATTCAAGGCTGGTCCGTGGAAGAGGCGGGATTCGTATTATCCGAAAGCCACGGTATTGCGTGCCGCACAGGACTGCATTGTGCGCCGCTGATTCACGGCGCCGTGGGCAGCGCCCCCCGGGGCACAGTGCGGCTCAGTGTATCGGGATTCAACACTATGGAACACGTGGATGCGGCCATAGCCGCGGTGGAGCAGCTTGCATCATGCGCATCGTAGGAAGTGAAAAAATCGAAGATTGCTTCGATGGAAGCGCGGTTTACATGTACAGCTTTGACACGCCCTGGACACAGGAAGCGATTCAAGATTTGAAATCCCTGGGGAATCTGGACTATTTCCCCGACTTTCCACGGCCATTCTTCCGTGTGCACACGGCCGCAGGATTTCAAATCAAGGGCGTACAGGGAGATTCCGCGTGCCGGGCGATTTTCCCGCGCAAAGACCGGGAGCAGATTCGGTCCGGATTTGAAACCCGGTTCGGCGCCCGCGGCGCACAGGAACCATTGCCATCAGAAAAATTTGAGATGAATCAAAATACAAAAGTATGAAAGGAGGAAAGCAGAAATGGGTGAAAAGCTTCAGAAGTTATATGATTTCGCGAAGGCCAATGGCGGCCTTCCCGTTCAGATGCGGATAGCGATGAAGACCGGAGTGCCTTCGGCGAACGCCGCTTCAACGCCCGATACCCCCGAGCTTATCGCCAAAGCCAAGGAAGTTATTAAAGAGGCGACAGGCAAGGATCCCAATGTGTGATCCTATGTACGCACAATGAAAGGAGACCATTCATGGCCGTCTTTAAGAAAACAGAAATTCAACTGGAACACAAATTCGACAGCAAAACATGCCGGCACACCCTGAACGGGCGCGTGTCCGTGCTGCACTGCCACCACTATGCATCCCTGTACTCCCAGCTTGCCGATGACTGCGGCATGCTCGACGGGAAAAAACTTCTGGCCGAAGTGACCGAGGATACCTTCAGCGCGGTGCTGGCCGACTACTATGAGGAATACGCCATCTGCGACGTTGCGGATCGCATCTCCATCGCTGAACAGTATTTCGCCGCCACAGGCCTTGGCAAGATGAAAGTCACCTGCGCCGGTCCCGAGTCCGGAGCCGTGGTTCTGGAACAAAGCCACGTGGACCTGGGCTGGGTCAAGAAATGGGGCCAGCGCGACAAACCCGTGAATTTCATCGGTTGCGGATATATTGCAGGCATGTTCGCCGCGGTGTTCGGCAAATCCACGCGAAGTTTCCATGTCAAAGAAACCCAGAGCATCGTCAGCGGCGCAGAACAATCCCTGTTCAGCGTTGTGGCAAATTGAGGAAAGGCGGGAAATCACACATGGCTATTGATCGCAAACGCATTATTGAAGCAATGTCTCAGATAGAAATCGTGGGGAACGAAGAAGGCCTGGTCCCCGCGTTTGGTGTTTTTGTCCAGCAACTCCCCGCTGCGTTCTGGAACGCTTTCGCAGAACGCCTCACACGCCAGGTGAGTGCGGAATTAAAGGAAGCCGCCGAATATCTCCTGGTGAATGCGGCTCACGAATGCGGCTACCACACCGGCTACGGCATCATCACATCCGAGGAATGGAAAGCCGTTGTGGAACCCATGATAGAGAACGCGCCCGAAGACATCCTGCACGGCGCTTTCGCCGTATTCACAGCCTGGGGCTGGGCCAAAGCAGAAGTCACGGAACTCGTGCCCGGCGAGCGCATGGTTATCCGCGCATACGACTATTATGAATCCGATGTGGTCACCTACGGCTCGTCCGACAAAATGAGCGCATACATGATCCGCGGCGTGAGCGCCGCATTCATGGACCTGGCTTATGGCGGCGATTACGATGTCACCGGCAAAACAGCCATGCGCACATTCCAGTGCGAACAGACAAAAGGCATTGAGTGCGGCGACGACTACGGCGAGTTCGTCATCACCAAGGCGTAATTTTCACGCACTTCGGCTTTTCAGATTTTGAAAACCCAAGAACCGGCAAACACGCAACGTGTTGCCGGTTCTTTTCTATTTGTTAAAACCAAGGCCATACCCTGTATCCGGAGGAACCACAAAAGATGGAATTGGCTCCCCGGGGCGCACACATCCTCAAACCAATGCCCGATGCCATTCACTTGAAGATAAGAAGCGGTTACAATATATGAGGTTTGCGTGGAATCAAACACGCATTCAAAGTGATTGAGATCTGACAGACCCACAGACGTAACCGGAGCAACACCCGCAATATACCAGAGAATGCCGTGCGGGATTGTTCCACAGCAGGAAAGGCGCGGGCGGCGATGATATTCTTCGATGCACAGGACTACCACCTGCTCAAGATCGTCAATGACGTTCTTGACCAGGACAAGTCCCACAAGAGCCTCAAAAAGCTCTTAAACCCATATCTGCACCCGCGCGGCATCAAGGAGATGGCCGCGTCCCAGGATCTGCGCATTGCATATGCGGCGGGCAACCTTCTCGAAAACATGGATGCGGGAACACCCGAGGAAAGGCTCAACGCCCTGCGCTCCCTGCGCGACGAGGTGCTCAACGGCACCCAGGGCGCCCTGCGGGTTAACGCTGCGCGCGTGCTCGTGCAGGTGATGAAGGATCTGCTGCGCACCCAGGGCCAGAAGCGCCGCCAGCTTGAACTGGCCCACGATTTCCGATCCGCCACCACGGGCAAACCCTCGGTGATCCGCGCCCTGCTCCGCCGCTATCACCTGCTGGAAATGCCCGAAGAATGGAACCAGGTCACTTTTGACCACCATGTGCATGACGCCAACACCAAGGGCCGCAAAACCCCATCCCACCTGATCATGGACGCCTGGATCAAGGGCATCCGGAAACTCACCGTCATCCACTACAACCACATCACACCCGAAGCCGCATCCGAATTGCTTGAGGCTGCGGACATTATGAAAATCAGTGTGCGCATCGGCGTGGAGTTTTCAGCCCGTTTCCACGGCCGCTTCGCACAGATTATCTGGACACCGCGCGACATCAGTTCCGGAAACGAATTTCTCAACTTTCTGTCCGAAGACGCGGTGCAGGATGTCATGGCCCTGGGCCGCGACGTGTCCCGGCGACAGGAAGCCTATGTGCTGCAGTTGCTTGAACGTTACAACACCGTACACAGGCATGACCTGGCCGCAGACCTGGGTTTCGCCCCCCCGGCCGCGGACATGTATGCGTTTGAGGCTTTTGTGGGCACGGGGCAGGCCTCGACCCTGCACCTGGCCGAGTTCCTGCATATGAGCCTGACAGCGGCCGGAGACGAATTCGGATCCGGCCTGTCCTTCCTTACAAACTTCACGCAAAAAGAACTGGTCCGCCGATGCCTGAGCCCCGAGAGCAACCCCGAACTGAATGACCCCAAAACGCCGCACCCGGACGCTCCGCCCCTGCTGTCTCTAACCCCGGCCCAGCTTATCGAACGCTTAAGCCGCCTGCCCTGCCGCAGCCGCTTTATCCTCAACCTCAGCGGACTGGACACTGCGGACACCCTGGAACTGCTCTACGATTGCCGCGGCGCCATTACCGGCCTGGAGATTTATAACCTCAAAGACCTGGCCTCGGGCCAAACCTTGCACAGCGTTAAGATCAATGAGTTGCGGCACATCCTTAACAAAGGCAATGTCGTCAGTCTCAAAAGTTTCATCCAGGGCCTGATTCAGGAATTGGAAGCGGCATCGACTCCGTCCGAGCGCGTAGAACGGATCCGCAGTTTGCTCCGGGACATGGAGACACTCAAGGATCTGTACCGCAACGCCACCCTGAAATCCCGCATCGGCTCCGACTCGGCCGGGCGTTCGGAAAATTCATACGGCATGGGATTCGCCATCACCCACACCCTGCCCCCGCGCGCGCAACGTGAAATCCGCAATCCCGTAAATTCCTTTTATGAAACCATCCCCGTGAGCATCGCGGCGTACCGCCGTGTCACGTGGACGCCCCGGCCCAACCCCGGTGTGGCCGCCGCCCTGCTCAGCCGGATCCCCGGCCTGTCCGGGTTGGCCATGGAGCCCCGGGTGGATTGGCGCCGGGACTATGACCCCACTTTCGACAAGGATCAGGGGAATATTGTGACCCTGGGCGGCAGGCGGGAGAGCGCGGAAAGCGCCGCGGCTCCGGATCCCGGCCAGCCAATCAAACCCCGCCGGCCTTCATGGGCCCACCTCAACAAAGGGCTCAAAAACGAACTCAAGGTGCTCATCGGCTTTGTGCCCGCTTTCATCACATTCGCTCTGACCAAAGACTGGTGGCTCCTGGCTTATTTCGGCGCATTTATCTGGTTCGGCATCACAGGCGTGCGCAACATTATTCAATCCGTGCTGGCCGGCCGCGGGTTCCACCAGTATTCCCTGCTCAAATGGAATGATTATGTGCGATGGGAACGGGTGGCCGACTCTTTATTCTATACAGGATTTTCCGTACCCCTGCTTGATTACCTGGTCAAAACCCTGCTTCTGGACCGGGGCATGGGCATCACCACAGCCACCAACCCTGTGGCCCTGTACTCCATCATGGGCCTGGTCAACGGCCTGTACATTTCCACGCACAACACCATCCGCGGCCTTCCGCGCAGCGCCATCGTCGGCAACTTCTTCCGCAGCATCCTGGCCATCCCCCTGGCCATTGTATTGAACGGCCTGTTCGGCGGCTTCCTGGGCTTGCTGCATGTAGCCGATGTGAATGGAATGCTCCAGAAATGGGCGGCCATCATCTCCAAGTTCGCAAGCGACTGCGTGGCCGGCATCATCGAAGGCGCCGCAGACCGCAGGGTTAACGTGAAACAGCGCCTGTCCGATTACAAAGCCAAAATCCGCCAGATGTTCAACACGTTCTCACGACTGGAGCTTCTTTTCCCGGAAACGGACGTACTGGAAAAGCTCGAATCACCCAAGAAATTTTTCAGTTCGGTGCGCAACGAAGCAGGCGACATTGAGCAAATCATGATCATCAACGCGCTGGACCTGATGTATTTCTGGATGTACCAGCCCCGGTCCCGCACCGCCCTGCTCGCGGTGCTGCGCGACATGTCCCCCGACGAACAGGAGATCTTCAAACGCTCCCACATTGTGCTCCACAGGCAAAAAGAAATCAGCCGCCTGTTCATCGACGGTTTGATCGGCAAAACGTTCGCGCAGGCCCTGTCGTTCTACCTGGCCCGATCCGAACACTATCTGGCAACCATCCGCCGCCTGTCATGACACGCTGCGGCCACGGGGCAAGAGGCGCTTCCCGCGGACTTCATTTTTCCTGTAAGGCCCATTACACACATGGTTAAATCCCGGCCCGGCGCGCCTCTTTTCTTAATGATGTTTCCCAACCCGGCGTGGATACCGACGCAATACAGAGTTATGCCAAACCTCCATCAAACAATGAACTGCCCCGCCGCAAGCGGACGGGGTAACCAGGTAGCGGCGAGATGTGGTAGAATGGTTAAAGAGGCGAATCAGTGACGGAGAAGAATTGAAGTTATGACAAAAAAAGAGAATGATTTGCAGTATCCAAAAAAAATCAGGAAAAGACACAGTTCATACATACACAAAAGCTTTTTTATCGTTTTGCCCAGGTGCAGCAGAGTTTTTCCAATTAATCGTTGCACCACCGATTGAGCAAAGACGTGACGAGTTTTTTGTTTCAATTTATGACCGAATCAAAGAGCTTGAAGAAAAGGTTGAAGGTTTTGACGCTCAGAGACTTGCTGAAGATGAGAATTTTACGACAATATTTATCAACGCTTCAAGAATTGCAGTAGCCAATCATTCAAAGGATAAAATCGAAGCACTGAGAAATGTTGTTATAAACTCTACTCTTCCAAATGACATCGATGACGATATTCAACATATGTTTATACATACCATCGACAAAATGACCACTTGGCATTTTAAGTTACTTTTGTTCCTTAAGAATCCACAAACATATGAAGAAGAAATCAAAAAAACACAAGAAAAAGAATTTCTTGAATCTTCAAAGAATACAATCTCATTGTTTACTTGCATTTTCCCAGGATTGAAGGATAAAGAACCTGTTATTCAGCAGATAATTAACGACTTGGATTCGAGCGGCTTAACAGACTGTCAACCAGAGAGATATACACCATACGGCATTTTAATGTTTTCTCACGTTACAAGCCTTGGTGATTCATTTATTCAATTTATTTCAGAGCCATACATAAAATCTTGAATCTCAAATCAACCGTCTTATCAATTCCTGCCCAGCCTCCGCAACATCCTTGTCCGCCAGAGATCTGGGCAGAGATCTATAGATCTTCGCCAAATACGGTCTTATGCCATCTGGGTGCAGTTAATAATTAATGAGAAGTAATACAAACGCTCATTGACTATATTTGTAAATATAAACGCTGCCTGCGAGAGTGTGATCACCGGGTGAGGCACTGTATTCGCTGATAATGAATTCATCTCTGCCGTCTCCATCAATATCGCCCGCAGAAGCTACAGATCTGCCTAAATAATCTTGCGCACCAGCACCATCAATCTGCGCCAGCAGAGTCGTTCCATCATGGTCACAAACCCGGCGCGGTTCGGCGACCGCGCCCTGCATTTCAAGACGGATATCTTGCTTTTCACGGACATGAAAATCGTATGTCTTAATAATTTGTGCAAATCCCTTTCACAAAAAGCTCACCCCATTCGCCGAACACTTTCAAATAATGTAAACTGTTATAGGAACAGCTAATACGCACAAGCATGAAAGGGTTATTCGAGATGAAACAGGGTGAAAACCAAACGCGGCGTGAATTTCTGAAAACAAGCGCACTGGCCGGGGCCGGGGCTGCGCTGGCGGTTTCGGGCGCAAGCGCCTGGGCCGCGCCCCAGGCCAAATCCAAACTCAATCTGCGCGTGCGCCAGGACCTGATTCCGGACTTTATTATGGACGGCTATTTGAAACGCTATAACGCGAAAAACAAGGATGTGCGCGTGGCGTCGTCGTTTGTGGACAGCAACCACGGGTGGGGCTATGAGGTGGAACACTGCCACGAGGCCCCGGCGTGGTACACTCAGGGCGAACCGTGCCAGATTTTCATGGGCCGCGGCCCGGCCCTGGCACAGCTCGCGGACGCGGGGACCATTATCCCGCTCGATGAGTTCATTGATAAATCCACGGACCTGCCCCGCGATGATTTCCACACAAGCCGCTACGGATGCGTGCTGGACTCCACCACGTATCGCGGCAGCCTGTGGGGCATCCCCATTATCGCGGACACTTATGCGCTGTTCTGCAACATGGATCTGTTTGGCGCGGCCGGGCTCAGCGTCACGCCCGACAATTGGGAAGACGCCATCTCCATGGCGCGCGCCATGACCCGGGATACAAACGGAGACGGCGCGCCCGATGTGTTCGGCTATTCCCAGTGCTCGTTCCAGTTCCCCCTGCAGATTCTGTCCGCGGGCCTGGACCTCGTGGATGTTGCGAATAAGCGCGTGCTGTTCGACTCGGACGCGGGCCTGGAGGCCCTGGACACGTACCGCCGCCTGAGCGCGAATTCCCCGCCGCACACGGATTTTGAAAAGGGCGACATGGGCATGAAAATCAGTGTGTGCACCAACGCCCACGGCCGGTATAAGCACATCAACCATATCACCACCCCCCTGCCCGCGGGCGCGCGCCGCGCCAATTCTTATGGCGACTCGGACGGCGCCGTGGCCATGGCCATTTCCGCCGCGGCCACGCCCGATGAGCGCGCCGCGGCCTGGCGGTTTATCGAGTACATCGCCAGCGCGCCCATGTTCTTTGAACTCACAAACGCCGCGCGCATGCTGCCCCTGCGAAAATCCATTCTTTCCAGCGATAAATACGCCGAGTACCTTGAAAAATATCCCATAAAAAAAGCGTTCATCCAGGAACTGGAATACGCTGTACCCAAGCCGTGCATCCCCGAATACCGGTACATTGAAGTCATCATGCGCGATATTCTGTACGTTGTTCAAAAAGCAGACAATCGCATGGATGTGACCCGCGAAGCCATGCTCGAGCACCTGAAGGCCAAAACAGAGCTGGTGAACCAGCGGCTGGCCAAAGCAACATGGTAAGCCAGACTTAACAAAAAAATCTGTAATAATGGGAATTTTCATTAAATTTCTTGACACAAATCCACATGTGTGGTTTCATAAAAGTGTAAGAAAGCTTGTCCCGCCAGGCCCGGACCCGTACGAATCCGGCGCACACTGCCGCTTAGCCGGCGGCAGCAGGGACATCGATAACTCCTCCTTGTATCATTGACTGGTATCCCCGGTACAAATTTGTGATTGTCATTTTTTGGCAACTGCGCTGCGTGGCCTGTATGATTTTTTTACACAGCCTCGCGTGCAGAACACACGCAAAGGGAATCAGTCACTGTGCAGATCGAACCGCTGGTCTCACAACTCAATGCCATGACCCTGCTCAAACGCAGGGGCAACGCCATGTCCCGGGCCATGGAGCGGCTCAGCACGGGGCTGCGCATCAACAGCGCTGCCGACGACCCCAGCGGCCTTGGTATGGCGAACAATTTCAAAGCCAATATCGGACGCCAGCAAGCCGGCATTTTCAACGGCCAGCTCGCCCTCAGCATGCTCAGAACAGCCGAGGGCGGCATGCTGGAGATTATGGACCTGCTGCACCGCGGACGCGATATCGCCGTGCATGCCGCCAACTATGCCGTGAATTCCACCCAGGACCTGCAGGCCATGCAGGCTGAAATTGACGGCATTCTTGAAAGCATCGACAGCTTAACAGCCCTCACCACGTTCAATGGTTTCGAACTGCTCACCGGTGGCATCGGGGACACGAAAACCCTCACCACCCTGGCGGAATGGGAAAACGGCGCCGCCTACGCACCCGCGGGAACTATCGACACCATTACGTCACCCGGGGATGTGAAACTCGCCATGGTGCCATGGGCCGACAACTCCGGCGTTCACCACACGGCCGCATCCGGCGCGGAAAGTTACAACACCATCTATATCTCCAATGTGGTGGACAACCTGGACGGCACCACGTCGGCGCGCGTTTCCATTGAATTCAATGCCACGGCAAACACCACCTACAACGGGTCCATCGCCTTTGACCCGGGCGTGGTTTTCGGGGCCGTAAGCGGCGTGGGCACGGCCGGCAACACCGCCACATTCAGCCAGGCCACGGGCCCGGGACCTGGCATTAAAACCGTGTGGATGGACATCACCGCGCCCACGGATTCGGGCTGGACCTATTCCCTGGGCAGCGGGGCCTACAACACCCTGTACTATGGAAACAACCCGCTGTACAGCAAGCTGCCCGCGTGGTCCTATTCCGATTATTTCACCACCATCAACCCGGCCGGGCAGTACACGAGCGGCACTATCGACATGGACTCGGCCGGGGGCACGGCCTCGTTCACCTGGGACGCGGACGCGCCGGGCGGCACGTCCCTGACCCTCAAGCTGCAGGAAAGCGCCACGGGCGCGGGCGGCTGGTCCGATCTGCCCCTTATCAGCAACGGCGAAGCATTCGACTACACCCAGCGCTACCTGCGCGTGGTCGCGGATTTCACGAGCGCGGGCATGACCTTCGGGTCCCCGGCGCTGCACAGCGTCGACATCCAGAAATCAAAACCCATCATCGCGCATATAGGGCCGGACACAGGGCTTTATGACGAATACTCCATATCCGCCATGGACGCGCGCAGCACCGCCCTTGGCGCGAATGGCATCAGCGTGCTCAGCAACCTGTCCACGGTGCTGCAGCTCGACACAGCGTCCGAGTGGCAGGGCGGCATCGTCAACCTCGTGAATATCGACTATCTCAGCGACCCGGGCTACGTGCAGCTCGAATCGCCCATCAGCAACAACGGTCCCGTGGGCGGCGCGGCCAACAACCCCTGGGTGGTGTTCGACTACCAGGCCAACGCCCTGTCCGACGGCACCTACAACATCACGGTCAACCTCAACACCTACGGCAATGACCCGGCCGGCGCGGACACGGGCCTCGCCTATATCGGCAACATCCGGTTCATCGACGGCGAGGGAAACACCGTGGGTATCAGCAGCGTCACGGAAATCAGCTATGAGGGCGGGGCCGGCGCGTGGAGCGACTCCAAGGTGCTGAACGGCCCCGTGGGCGCCTACACCAGCGTGGATTTCAACCACCACACGGCTGGCGCTACAGACGGGCTTACTTTCAACATGGTGGCGGACCCGGATGTGCGCGTGGTCATGGACTTCGAAGTGCGCGGCGTAAACGGCGGGCTGCCAGCGCCCTACGAATCCGCCAACTACTGGCCCGTGGATGTGTACTGGGGCAGCACCCTGGTGGGCGACGACGTGGGCTCGGGTGTGGGCAGTTTCCACTTCGAGCGGCGCCTGGGTGAATTCCAGTCCCCCGGCTCATTTCAAACAAACCCCGTTGCCTTCACCAGCGACACCAACGGTTTTGTGCAGGGCGTGGCCAACGGCGCAGCCGACCCGGTGCAGGTCATGATCGAGGAAAGCACGGACGGCATCGGCGGGTGGGCGACCATCCTCAACTACGGCGGCGGCGCGGCCTTCACCACGAGCGCCACCGGCAACTACATCCGCATGACCACGCAGGTTACAGGCTCGGCCGCAGCCTTTAATCCCAGCCCCTATTCCTACACACAGAGCGGCTCCCCGCGCATTGACAGCATTTCCATCACCAGGGAAAACGATCCCATCCGCGTGTTCAATGATGCCATCAACACACTGTCCGCAAAACTCGCGGATGTGGGCCAGCATATCAATGCCATGGAAAGGGAAATCGGCTCGCGCCAGAATGAAATTCTTTACAAAACCAGCATGCTGTCCCGGGTGCAGGACGCGGATTTCGCCCAGGAAATTTCCGGGCTGGCGCGCGATTCCATCCTGCGCGACGGCGGCGTTTTCGCCCTGAAAGCAGCAGGCAACCTGCATGCGCAACGTGTCAGCACACTGCTCCAGGGTATCTGAATCCTGTTTTCGCCCATATAACCACGAAAATTTCAATCAACAAAGCAAAACAGGCACACAGTGCGATCTCAATGAATTATATATATAACTTTGATGATATTTATATATATATGTATAGTAATTATACATATTAGATTAAAAATTAAAATAATATTAAAATTTCCATATTTGTGATTTTCAGCACAAACCGGGTGTTTTTTTTTCGATCAGTTGATAAATGCCGAAAAACTGTGATATGTTATCAAATAAGTTGGAACAGGGTATTAATCAAATCCAATAATCAATTGGATCGGAATTACAGGATAATCGGCTAAATCACGGTTGTCAAAAGCCTGTTCGATCAAAGTGAAAGTATACAAATTCGGGGACGTATCTTTGCGTCCTAAAGTGTGGTAATAGCGCTGAAAGGAGGTGAACTCTCTGGAATGCATTACCACATGGACACCACGGACCCCGACGGAAAGCCCTTAACGGCCTGCAAGTGGTAAGGAAACGTGGAAACTTCCCACAGACACAGGCCTCCCGGGATTCCGAAAACCAGAATGTATTTCCAGGGAGGTTGTACATGAAGAAATTAGTTTATCTCGCAGTATTCACACTCGCCCTTGGCGCCTGTTCTCTGGCCAAGGCCGCGCAGCTTGTGGACGTTCCCGAAGGCCACTGGGCCGCGGACGCTGTCCAGATGCTCGTGGACGAAGGACTCGTCGTGGGATATCCGGACGGCACCTATCGCGGTGAACGCCCCATGACCCGCTACGAATACGCCATGATCGTTGTGCGTATGATGGATTATATCGAAGCCAACTACTGCAACGAAAAGACTGGCGAATGCAAGGGTGGACCCGAAGGCGCTGACATGAAAAAAGTACAGGCCCTTCTCGACAAACTGGCCGCCGAGTTCAAAGACGAACTGGCCACAATCAAGAAGGACGTACAGGCCAACAAAGAAGGCATCGACAAGCTGAACAAGCGCATCGATAACCTGCCCCTGGCCAATGTGGAAATCGACGGCTGGGTTCGCCAGCGCGTTGACGTTCCCAACAGCGACCTGGATGCAGCCCGCCTCGGCTACCTGCTCAATGTCGTTCACGGCATCGGCAATGCCGCCGGCGCAATTCCCGGTGGTGGCGCAGTCACACTGGATTCCGGCTATGAAATGTACCCGGCCGTCCAGTTGAAGGACGCCAACAAAGAAAACAGCACGGACTGGCAGGTCACCCTGTCCCGCATTATCTCCAACCAGGCTCTGACCAGCGGCGTACAGGGCGGAACCGGCTCTGAACTGACCATCGAAGACGCTTGGGTTTCCCTCAACTTCTCCGAAGACGTTCGCGAACTCGATCTCCTGAAAGTCACCAGCGGCTACCAGCCCCTGACCTTCGGTTACTACGGCGCACTGGTAGACAACCGCGGCGTGGACTCCACACTGGGCATGCGCCTGGACGTGGGCAAGGATGTCGTGGAAATCAACGCTTTCGCAGGCATGGCTCAGATCGTGGGCAACGCCTCCGGCCTGGGTACCGCCCGGAACGACCCGTATGCCGCTTTCCGTGTGGCTCTGGACCTGGCCCCCGTTAAGATCGGCGTCAACTACCTGGCCAGCGGCTGGGATAAAGAAAAGGGTTGGGGCGTGGACGTGGAAGCGAACCTGCTCAAGAACACCCCGTTCCTCAAACGTGTCCGCGGTGAATACTTCACAATCACCGACGACATCAATGGCGCCAGCACAGGCGGAGCCAACAATTTCACAAACAACGATGATTCCAGCTACATCATCGGTCTCGATGTGTACGAAACAAAGAAAGTCGGCGTCACCGTCAGCTACGCTGACATCCCGGCAATCCCCGTCTTCACAGGCGTGGACATCGCCCCGCAAGCCGAATATGATGCGGCATGCCCCGTCAATCTCGGCCTGGACGTCAACCCCGGCAAACTCAACGCTGCCGGCGTTAGCTCTGCTCCCTGCTACAACCGTGAAGACAGCAACGTCATCTTCCCGGCCGGCTTCAAAGGCCTGGGCGTGGAAGCCAGCTACATCGTGTTCGGCGATGTGGAACTGGCAGCCATGGGCGTATTCGGCGATTTCGCCGGTGGCGCGTACCCCGCAACCTGGGGCGGCGGCGGCGTGGATCCCGAAGGCAAAGCCTATCCCGGCTTCGGCAAAGTCTCTGTGACAAAGCCCATCAACAAAGTTTCCGATTTCAAGATCGAATACATGCAGCAGGGCTCCGACCCCGTCATCTTCAACCGCGTGCGCGGCGAACTGCTCATCAACTTCTAATCCTTCACGGGATACGAAGAGATTCACAGCCTCCGGAGAGGGTTCCTCTCCGGAGGTTTTTTCTTTGCCCCTTAAATCCATTC
>Ga0351878_1017_pt1 | contig 55289 bp, 49 predicted proteins | sample BONcelFGM3001D14_FD_206781 | JGI IMG/M metagenome (GOLD analysis project Ga0351878, IMG submission 206781) | Enriched cells from coal bed in the Powder River Basin, Montana, United States - BONCAT cells FGM rep3 HSBNCT.FGM.300.1.D14 ...
CGGGCCAGGGCGAGAAAATGGACGAAACCATGAGCGAGAAAGTCACCAACTTCTCGGTCTCATATATGAAAACACTCACGGAACGGCGAAACCGCAATTTTGAATTCGCGGAAAAAGCCATCCGCAGCAGTGAATCCATCACCGCCAAAGACGCCCTGGCTCAAAACGTTATTGAAGTCATCGCCCCGGATGTGGAGTCGCTACTCCGAAAAACACACGGAATGACTTTTAAAAAGGGTAAAGAAAATATCATTCTGAAAACCAGAAACGCACCGGTCAAACAAATCAAAATGAATCTGCGCGAAACGTTCCTGCAAAAAGTGGGGCATCCCAATGTCGCATATATCCTGTTCATCGTGGGCATGTACGCGCTCATTTTCGAAGTCACACACCCGGGCACATATATCTCGGGCGTTATCGGCGTGGCGTGCCTTGTGACCGCATTTGTTGCGTTCTCGGTGCTTCCCGTAAATTACCTTGGCATCCTGCTCATCCTCGGAGGACTGGCCATGTTCGTGGCGGAGATATTTATCGTGAGCCACGGCCTTTTGTCGGTGGGTGGACTCACCCTGTTTGTGCTCGGTTCTTTATTCCTTTTTAATTCAAGGGAGACTGGTGTGAAACTTGATATCTGGCTCATCGTGGGTGTGGCCGGCGTCACGTTTATGTTCATCGTGATTGCCCTGGCATACATAATCAAGACACTGCGCAGTAAGGTCACAACAGGAGACCAGGGCCTGATGGGCACGCGCGGCAAAGTACGCCTCGCCCTGGCGCCCGAAGGCAAAGTCCTGGTGCACGGTGAAATCTGGAACGCCCGCTCGCAAAGCGGCGGCACAATTGAAGCCAATGCAAAAATCGAAGTCGTTGAACGCGACGGCATGGAACTAATCGTCAAACCTGTGGAAAACGATTCATGATGGAATTTGTGGTCAAAAATTATTTTTGTTATTTTAGCAGCCTTAGGCATTGGAGTTTATGTTTACATTCAAATCCTGCAAGCCAGGGCAATATTCCAAAAAGTCGAGTCAGGCCCCGAATCATTCCCCGGCTCGCGCGGCAAGGCCCGCACCAGGCTGGACCCCGAAGGCAGTGTTTTTGTGCGGGGCGAATTGTGGAAAGCGCGCTGTACAAACGGAATCACCATTGAAAGAGATGAACCTGTGGAAATCATTGCCCGCGAGGGCATGCAGATTATAGTCAAACAAATCAACTGAAGGAGGAGAACAATCTTGGACTCAATTATGTCATTGCTGGTGCCTGTTTTTCTTATCTTAATCGTGCTGGGAAGTTCTATCAAGATACTGAATGAGTATGAACGAGCCATCATATTCCGACTCGGCCGGAGTAGCAAAGCTGTGATAGGCGGCAACGGACCCGGGCTCCTCATCCTGATCCCGTTCGTCGACAAGATGGTCAAAGTGGATATTCGAACAATCACTATGGACGTGCCCACGCAGGAAATTATCACTCGCGACAACGTTCCGGTTAAAGTGAATGCGGTTGTTTATTTCCGTGTGGTGGATCCGGTAAAGGCCGTCGTTGATGTAGAAAACTACATCGCGGCCACTTCACAGATTTCACAGACCACACTGCGCAGTGTGCTGGGTCAGAGTGAACTGGACGAACTGCTCAGCCACCGCGAGAAGATCAACCAGACGCTGCAGAGCATCGTGGACGAACACACGGACCCCTGGGGCATCAAAGTCACCACCGTGGAAGTCAAGGACGCAGAACTGCCCGAGAGCATGCAGCGCGCCATGGCCAAACAAGCCGAGGCCGAGCGCGAACGCCGCGCCAAGATCATCGCCGCAGAAGGCGAACTCCAGGCATCTCACAAACTGTCTGAAGCCGCAGGCGTGCTCGCCATCAACCCCATGGCCATGCAGCTTCGTTATCTGCAGACACTCGTGGAAGTGGCCTCTGAAAACAATTCCACAACCCTGTTCCCCATCCCCATCGATTTGATTTCTCAGTTTTTAAAGAAATAATGGGGCGCACGGCTTTTGCAGCAAACCCGAAAATCCATGGGCAGCGGCCCCTGACGCGTACGGGGCCGCTGGTTTTTTATGAAAAAAGCAGATCCCAAATCCTTGCTCATCCTGTTCCTGGTTTCAGCCGCGGCTCTTTTAGGCATGCTGTCCATGAGGCAATCCATGATCCGCGAGCGCGCACGCCAACAGGCTGCATTCGCAACTCCCGAGGTCTTTTCACAACCCGTTTCATACCAGGGCGCGGACACACTTGACATCCTTGCCCGGGATATCTGCGGCCAGGACACCTGGTTTTCCACGCTTATGCCCGATACCGAACGGTTTTTTTACGCCATGCAGGGCGGAGACCCCGCTGATTTTAATCGGGTCACGCAACTGTCTCCCGGCTGGTTCACAAGCAATGGAAATATGATCCAGATGGAATACTGCAAAGTACACAGCACCCATCTCGCGGACTGCTCGGACCTTTTTACATCCATTACAAACCGCATGAGCGATAAGGATATTACAGCGCAGGCCATGCAGGATGCCGAATCCAAGCTGGGCGTGCAGGGGTGCGGGCTTCTGCGCATGACCATGACGCTGGCCAAACCTGAAAAAACCATGGTTTCCCACCATGTGGTGGCCGGGCTTATCAATGACCGGTGGCGCGTGCTGCTTTTTATGCCTTCAAGCATGTAAAGGCATTTTTATCCCAATCAATAATCCAGCTTTTAATTCTATCCGCTGTTGCATAGGATAATAGGATACGATTTCGGAGGCCGCAGCATTATGCATAAACTTCTTAAAAATTATTCCGTGGTTATCCCCTGCCCCGTTGATTGGGGCCACATGGATGCGTTTCAGCATGTGAACAATATCATTTTCTTCCGCTACTTTGAAAATGTGCGCGTGGAATACGGAATGCGAATCGGCATAACCGATGAACTTGAAAGCCGTGGCATCGGCCCCATCCTGGGGCACATTGAATGCAAATATATCAAGCCGCTGTTTTTCCCTGACACCGCCCTCACCGGCGTTCGCGTGGCAAGCGTGCAGGGCAGCGACATGCTGATGGAATACAAAATTGTCAGCGAAAATCGCAATGAAGTGGTGGCGACGGGAACAAGCATAGGCGTGTATTACCACTATCGCGAACTGCACCGCATGGATTATCCGGAAGCACTCATCGCGCGCATCGAAAAACTCGAAGGCCGGCCTGTGGCGCGGAGCCATTCCGTGTAAACGGAAAATCCTGGAATATTGTCAGTTTCAAAATAATTCGATAAAGCAGATTCCACGGGATACAAGTCTGATATAATAACAAGACAAATCGCAACAACAGACCGGGCCTGCATGATCGGAACCATACAAAAATACACAGCAGTTTTTCTGATGCTCCTTACAATTTTAATTTTCCAGCGCCCTTGTGCGCATGCCGGCCAGGAGCCCGCATCCCCCTATTCACTGGAAGCAGAGACCGGCGATGTAATGCGCCCGGACGGATCCATAAAACGCCTGCCCAATATACTGGCCCTGCCCGAAGACACTCCCAAGCCGAACAGCATCTACGAACTGCCGGGGCTCAAACCAGGCGATGAAGCCGGCACGGTCACCCCCGCCACAGACCCAATGCCCAACGCTTCAGACATGCTTCGCGCCGCTCCCGCCGTTCAGACTTCCGAGGAAACAAATCCACAAATCGGCCCCGGCGCCAAGGATTCAGCAAACGGCAAATCCGAAAAAGACAAATGGAAAAAACCCAAAAAAAGTTTTGGGACAGCTCCAGCCACCGCCACGGAACAATCAAATGGCATATCAAACCCTGCCGCCAATCAGGCGGACACTGAAAAAACAAAACCGGCCGGAAAAGCAGATACTCGTAAAACAACCAAAAGCAATGAAAAGCCACAGCCCCAAACTGTAACCAAGCAAACACCGCAAATCCGCGAAGCAGACACATCCTGCATGCGCAAGCCGTTGACACCTGACATTGCATTCACGCTTGAAGCAGACATTATTGAATACAATGAATGTGACAAAACCCTGCGCGCAGTGGATGCGTTGTACAGCAACGGCGGTCTGTATATCCGCGCCCATGAAATCCGAATGGACCTCAACCGCGGCATCCTGGACGCCGAGGGCAATGCGTTCGCATATACCAATTTCATTGATGATTTCCATTATCCCGGGGACCGCATTCTGTACCACATGCGCACATACCAGGGCCGCGCCGTGCTCAATGGGCAAATACTCTTGTTTTCAGCCGCGCGACTTGGCAATTATAATGACTGGCCCAACAATTCAGCGGCCAAGCTTTTCGCCTACAGCAGCGTTCTGGAACCCGCGGCCAGTGTAGACAGCCTCACAGGCATCGATGACATTTCTTTTACCCAATCAAACCCGGAATTCATAATCACGGCACAGCGTCTGGCCATGAAAGCCGCCACGGATTCCAGCGCAGGGCTCACGTTTCACAATGTGGCCTACACGGATGCGGATGGTGCGCCCGGCGCCACGCCGGTTTTTTACACCACCACAGGAGATTTCAGGGAAAAAGGGTTTGCTCCGCGCTATGCGGCCATTACCGCGGCCCCGTCCAGAGATTACCGGAGTCTTCAGGAGATCGCAGATTATGTATTTGCCGACAATGTGCACGGCAAAGGGTATGTCCGTGCTGACGAACGGCATTTATGGCCTGGGGCGCCTCAGTCAAAAAGCCTCAGCGGCCAGTATTCCGCCAGCAAGCAGTATATTCGCGGGCCCAATGTTCTGAGCCTGTATGCGGACAATGATCAGGATGGATCAACCCTGTCCGGAAATTACAGTTATTACACATTCAGGCAAGGGGGCATCCAGCGCTTTTCTTACTTGAACAATATTACAGACTATGACAGCTTCAATTCCAACTTCAAAATTAATCAATATTCTGTGTGGCTGAATAAAAAAACAGATTCCTTCCTGGCCACCGTCAACCTGTCCAATTCCCACACTGTGAACAAAGGCAGTGGTGACGACAGTTCCTATTCCATGCAAAATACCATCCGAACAAACAGGGTTGTTATTTCATTGCAAAACGAGCCGTTTCGGCTTGGCGGTTTTCCTGTGTTTCTCGGAGTTAATGCAACACTTTCATGGACCAAAGAGCTTCAAGATCTAAACCTTGACTTGCATAGTGTTTATTTTCCGCCACGCAATTACATCTTAGAAAACAGGAATCTGGACAAAGGCTTTGCGGCAACCCTGTATGGTGCTCCTCTGTCCGTGGGCAGGAACCTGTGGTTCACATACCGCGGCATCTTTGAATATTATTCAGCATATCGCAACCGGTACGAACAGCGCCTTGACGGCGGCGTTACATCCGGCTTCCATGACGAAACATCCAACGGCGTAGAGGGAACCCATGGCCGCGCGGGCTTCACGTGGCAACCCGGCGCACGTGTTACATTCGGCGCCCATTACCTGGCGTCGCGCTACTACAAAAGCGGATATGGGTACTGGCACTCGTACCTGGCCTATCGCGGCTCTTCGCGCTGGTCCATCAGGCTCAATGCCATTTACGAGCCCGAACTGGCTTCGCGCGATGTGAATTATCCGGAAAATGTAAAATCGGAAACCGTGGAGCTGGCTATGGCCCTGCCCGGAGCTTCGTGGCTCTATGCTTCCTGGGACCTTGACGACAGCTATATGGGCACGCGCCTTGAACAATTGCGTTATGTCAGAGATCTGGATAACAAGCACGGCGCGCAGCTTGAATTCGGCATGAGAAAAAGTGCTGCACCGTTTAACGGCTTTTTATATCCCATGTATTATTATTTAACGATGTACTTCCACTGAAAACAGAATCAGTGTGTGGCCTTGGATGTGGAGCCATGCAGCGGCACTGCCTGGGCATTGGGCGTGAGTTCAATGGGGCCGAACTGGGCTTCGTATTTCATAATATTGTCCTCAAGGGCTTTGAGGAACATTTTGACGTGAATCGGGCTCATGAACAGGCGGGCAACCATGTTGAGCATATTTTCGTCGGGCACGGCTTTTGCGAAGTCCATGCGGAAATCCATGGCGGTGTGCTGGATGCGCACGAAATTAGCATAATCGCCATAGCTGATCTCTTCACTCATGTTCACGCGCACTTCTTTGGCCTGAATTACGGGCGCCTGCGGTTCCTGTTGTTTTTTTTCGTCTTCAGCCATGCTGGGTTTCCTCTCTCCGGACGCCGCCTGTGTTCCGCGGACCGGGCTTAATTCTTTCTTTGAAAAACGCACAGGGCATTGGTGACCGAGCGCGGGGATCCGTCCGACGGCTTGTTCACTGTTTCACCGTTGACAACCATAATGCTGGAGCCGCCGCCGTCCATGGCGATGGCGTTGACCGCACCGATACCGCGCAGGAAATCAGACAATTCCATGTAACTGAGTCCCACGCTGAAATTGGGCCTGCGCCCATCCACCACAACAAACAGCAAATGACCGTTTGCCGTGCTTGCAACCGCTGTCAGGGGATTGCGCTCATGGATGCTTCTTTTGAACTGCTCGGACTGTGTTTCCTGCACCACAATGCGCCCGCCGCGGATGAGCATGGGCCCGCCTGTGAGCGAGTTGAATACGCGCAGCCATTCAGCTTCAATTACAAAATAAAGTTTTACGGGCGCGCCGATGCGGAACAGTTTTTTGTATTTCATAGCGTCCCCGGCTAGGGAGATAACGAACCCGTCCGCGGGAATGCGCATGTTTCTGCTGCCGATTTCTTTGACCACACCGCGCTCCACTACAATTTCCAGTTCCGAGCGTTTGGTGGTTGTGCGCGCTCCGAACTCGGTTGTGTAAACAATGGCCTGATTGGCGCTGCGCTCTCGATTCATGCCGTCGATGTAAAAATACTCGCCCGTGTCCTCAACATAGATGGAGCCGCGGGTGCGCGGATATCCGAACAGGGGTATATTGTCGCGGGTGAGCCCGAATGCGCTGCGGTGCGTGTGCGAGAAATAAACCACGCGCCCGTCGAGCATTAGAAACCCGACCGGAAAAGCGTCGCCGGGGTCCATATTAAAATAGCTTCCGTTGATGGCCACGATTGGCTTGTGGCGCTTGGCCATGCTCGTTACGGTCTCGAGGCGGTCCATGTTGTCCCAGGCCAGCACAGGCTGGATGCGCACGGCGCCGGTGTTGAGATCGATATCAGACACATAGATTTGCACTGGCTTGCCGTCCACCTGCGCAAAGTAGTGGTAATACATCACAGACGGATGCGCAACCCGCTCCCAGCGTTCTCGCACAACCACTTTTGAAGCATGGGATGCGGTGCATAGATTCATGAGAAAAATTGTAAAAATGAACACCTGCCCATACTGCGTCATGTTGCAATTAACCGTTCTGTTTTTCATAATTATTTTACTGTTTTACCCGCTATGGGCTTATCTATGGCGGCCAGCGGAATGAACCGGGTGGAATTATCGCCGTTTGTCGCGCGGACTGACCGCACGTAATTAGAATGATATTATAAACCATGTCCGGGAGGTGCAACACTATGCCGCCGAAATGCCCGCTGCTGACCGTGGACATTCTGATTTTCAAGGATGGCCAATTTGTTCTCATAAAAAGGAAAAACCCTCCATTCCAGGGCATGTGGGCGCTGCCCGGAGGCTTTGTGGACATCGGCGAAACCGTGGAACACGCAGCCATTCGCGAGGCAAAAGAAGAAACCGGGCTGGATGTGGAATTGCTTGCCCTGCTCAACGTGTACAGCGATCCCGGCCGCGATCCGCGCGGACACACGGTCAGTGTTGTGTACATCGCCCACGCCGCAGGCGGCGTGCTCCAGGGCGCTGATGATGCGGCGGAAGCGCAACTGTTTTTCCCGGCCCACGGTGTGGATCTGGCCTTTGACCATGCTCTTATCCTTGAACACGGTCTGGACGCTGGAAAACACTTGAATCTGGTTTCCGCGTAATGCAGGTTTTATAGTCATATAGAATAAATGCGCCAAACGGGGGAGAACACGCATGATTCCCGGAAAAAAAATCCAACTGCATGCCTTTGAGCCGGAACACATCGAAAAGGCAAATGCCTGGGTCAATGATCTGGACATCCAGAAATGGCTGACCCTGCACCAACCTTCCCCCATGCATGCCACAAAAACATGGTACAAACTCATGGCCGAGAGCAACATTGATCATGTGTTCGCAATTCTCACAAACCGCGGCAAACACATCGGAAACATCGGCCTTCATAAAATCGACTGGAAGAACCGTAATGCCGAGCTTGGAATTTGTATTGGAGAAAAAAATTATCTGGGACGCGGGTATGGAGAAGACGCCATCCGCACCCTGTTGCGGTTTGCCTTCAATGAATTGAGCCTGCACCGCGTGTGCCTGCACGTGTTTGCGTTTAATGACCGTGCCCGGGCCTGCTACGAAAAATGCGGATTTAAGGAAGAAGGCATATACAGGGACGCCCTGTTCAGGGACGGCGCTTTCCATGATGCCGCATGCATGGGCATACTGGACCGTGAGTTCCGCAAATTGGAGAAATCATTGGATGCCGAATAATCAAATCCCATGCCGCATGGTTTTTTTCGATGCAGGCATGACACTCATACAACCTGTGCCCGAGTTCCGCTCCGGCATACTGCAAGTGCTTATCGACAACGGATGTGCGATCAGCCGGGAGCAGGTCGAGAAGCACAGTGATGACGCCGTGAACTTTCTGATATCGGAAATCAATTCAGGACGCAGATACGCGGTCAGTGATGAAGCCGACGAGGAATTCTGGGGCGATGTGTACGAGCGCCTGCTGTTGCGCCTGGGCATCAACGGCAGCGCCAGGGATCTGGGCCTGAAAATCTATTACTTCTACAGGCAGCACCATTCCTTCGACGTATTCCCCAACTCATTGGCTACTGTGAAAACACTGGCGCACAGCGGTTTCAAGCTCGGCATCATTTCCAATTTCTCAACCATGCTGGACGGCGTATTCCGTTTGAGGCAAATGCGCGATTATTTCGATCCATTCATCGTTTCCGCGGATGTCAATCTCATGAAACCGGACGCAGAGATTTACGAACTGGCCATGGAGCGTGCCGGGGTCGCTCCCGAGGACTGCATCATGGTGGGCGACAATCCCGTGGATGATGTCAAAGGCGCGGCCCTGGCAGGCGTGCGAGGCGTGCTCATTGACCGTTTCAACAGGTATCCGCACGCGCCGCAGCCGCGTATCACATCGCTGGCGCAACTGCCCGGATTGCTCAAACTTCCGGAATAGGCCCCGTTTTCCCTGTGGCCGGGTTTTGTACGCCCGCAGCTTAACGGCACAGCATTTTTAAAAATATCGTTAACTCGCCGGGATCCGATTTTTACCATGAAAAAAGCACTCATCCTCAAAATCATCATTGCACTGACAGGCTTTTGCGTTTTGGCAGGCGCCGGGCTCACAGTGCGGGTTGTGTTTTATCCTGACTGGGCGCACCGCATCGCGCCGGGCGTTACGGTGGGCGGCGTTTCTGTCGGCGACAGGACTGCGGATCAAGCACTCTCGCAACTCAAAAAACACAGGAAATTCCAATTGCCGGCCGAGTACAAGCTTATTGCCGGCAACAGGCAGTTTGATATCAAATTATCTGAATTAAAATATGAAATACAATTGAAACAAGCTGTGGACAACGCATTTCAATTCAGCAGAAATATGCCGTTCAGCAAAAAAATCCGCACCCGGTTCCGTGCGTACAGCCAGGGTCATGACATTCCTGCAAAATCCTCTTGGGACCACAAGGCAATGAATTCGCTTGTGGCCCTTGTGGCCTCAAAAGTTGACCGGAAACCTGTGAATGCGCTCATGAACTGGGACACCATGGCCTGGAGCGAGCACAAAGACGGGCAGGCCCTTGACCGAGACAAGGCGCGCGCGGCCATGGCCGCAAGCATGAATCTGTATAACGGCTTGCGTGTGCTCCTGCCGGTTAATGTGATCCCCGCGCGAATCACGTCCAAAACCTTTGAAAACATTGACTTCACAAGTCCGCTCGGAACTTATCAGACAAAATTCAGTGAGGGGAAAACCAGCCGGTCCAGGAATCTGAGGCGCATCGCCGAATTGCTTACCGGTTATGAAATCAAACCCGGGGATAAATTTTCATACAATGAAACCGTGGGGGCGCGCACAAGAGAAAACGGATTCCACCTGGCGCCGGTCATCGAAAACGGACGCATCGAGCAGGACTGGGGCGGCGGCGTGTGCCAGCCCAGCAGCACCCTGTTCAATGCGGCCCTGCTCGCGGGCCTGGACGAGTTTGACTGGATGCCACACAGCCGCACCAGCAGTTACATCGATCCGGGCCGCGACGCCACTGTGGCGTATGGCTCCATTGATCTCTCATTCCGCAATCCGCATCCCAATAGTGTCTTCATTTTCGCAACAGCTACGGAAGGCATTTTTACCGTTTCTCTTTTCAGCGAATTTAAGCCGGATTATAAAATGGAAGTGCGCAGCACCTGGTGGGGCCGGTTCAGTCCAAGCGAAAAAGTGATTGTGGATCAAACCCTTGCGCCCGGCAAACGCGTCGTTGAAAGCAGCGGCGCAAGCGGCATGTCCGCGGCTCTTTACCGAAAAACCATTTACCCCGACGGCAGTGAAAAAGAAGAACGTATGGCCAATAAGGGCGGCAATGTGCTGCACTACCGAGGCGCCAAAAGGATTGTGCGTGTTGGACCACCCGAATCATAAGACAGTCGTTGCGTTCCTGGCCCTGCTGTGCCTGCTTGTTGCTTGCGGATGCCGTAAGCAGGCGCCAGATCATGCATCTGGAAGCACGGCATATGTCATCCCCTCGCAGCTTCAGGATGAAGTTGACACGGCCATGAACGGTTTGGACGGCGCAGCCGTGGTCATGGATGTAAACACGGGCCGCGTGCTTGCCATGGTGAATCCAAAGGCCGCAATGGGCCAGGCTTTCCCCGTGGGTTCGGCTCTCAAGCCCCTCACGGCCACGGCTGCCGTGGAACAGGGTGTCGCGAATCCGGACCTTACCCTGCCCTGCTCAGGCGTCACATCAATTCACGGCCACGACTATCCGTGCTGGCTGCACGGAGGGCACGGCAAACTTAACATGGTCGAAGCCATAGCCCAGTCGTGCAACATATATTTCTACACGCTGGGCGCGCGTTTTCATGGCCCCGAACTACGCGACTGGGCCAGGCGTTTCGGATTCGGCTCCGCTACAGGTATTCAAAATATTGATTTCAAAGAAAGCTCCGGCCAGGTTCCGGAGATTCTTTTTCCGGAAAAAATATCGCGATTCGCAACCGGCGATACACCGGATTTTTGCGCTACACCACTTCAAATGGCGGTTTTTGCAGCGGCCATTGCAAACAACGGGCGCAGGCTGATTCCCCGCCTGCAAACAGATTCATCAAAAAAATATCCCCTGTCCCACCCCTCAAAGCAATTCAACGGAACCGTGATACAGGCGGACAAGGGCCTTGCAACGGCGCGGCGCGGCATGGCGCTGTGTGTGACGTCTTCTCTGGGCACCTGCCACGCGCTTGCGAACATGGGTTTCCCGGCCGCCGGCAAGACCGGAACCGCGCGCCATGTTGCGAATTTACGCACACACGCATGGTTCATCGGCTTCACACCCGTGGACGAGCCAGAGGTCGCCGTGGTAGTATTCCTGCAACAGGGTGAAGGCGCGCGCGACGCCGCGCCCGCGGCCAGGCGCATCATGCAGGCGTGGCACCAGTGCAAGAAATTTTAAAATCGTTTCATTAATGGAAAATTCTTGCGGCAGCCAACCGCCGCATCAGGGAGACAGCGCAATCAATTACTTTTACCGCACACAGTTCCTGTTTCTGTTCCTGACACTCACCGCATTATGCATGCCGGCCGCAGCGCAGGGGCCCGACCCGGCGCATATCCAGCCGGACATAACGGTTCTCATTCTGTCATCATACAATCCCCAGAGCGCGCGCCTGTTCTCAGATTCGAAAAACGGACTCACGGTTCAGCTTGGCACAATAAAAAAACAGGCCCAGGCATGCGGCGTGTCTCTTGTCGGAGATACCCTGGGCGTTCGGTGCGGCGGCATGGAAACAGAACAGTACCGCGCCATCACGGTATCGGATGTGAGCCGCCCGGTGTGCGTGGAAATTCCCGGCAAGGAATCGCACTGCTATCACGGCAGCATCATCGTGGAAGCCGGCACATCGAAACTGCACATCAGTAACATCGTTTCGCTCGAAGATTATCTCACGGGCGTGGTAGCCGGAGAACTGGATTCAGAAGAGCCAGCGGCCATGCAGGCCCAGGCCGTGCTGTCCCGCACCTGGGTGCTGAAAAACCGAATGAAACACGGTTCTTCGGGCGTTTGTGACCTCACGCACTGCCAGGTGTACAAAGGGATCGACGGGGAAACAAAACGCGCGCGCGAAGCCGTGCGCCGCACTTCTGGACAGGTCATCACATGGAACGGACAACTCATCGACGTGTATTTTCATTCCACTTCGGGCGGGCGCACCACAAGCCCGGCCAATGCCTGGGGCGGCGACACGCCGCCTTACCTGCAGGGCGTTGACGATCCCTGGTCCGAAATTTCGCCGCACCACATGTGGGACACCACGCTTACGTCCGCGGAAATTCGCAAGCTCGGATTCGAGGCTTTTAACGGCTCCCTGCTCAGCGTGGAAGTCACAGAAAAGACCCCGGACGGCCGCGCCAAGACCGTTGCCGTGCGGCTCAGCACAAAAACGCTCACTTTCACAGGGCAGGAATTCCACACCATCATAGGCCGAACCCTGGGATGGAATTATCTCAAAAGCGACTGGTTCAACGCAGTGAGCCAATCGGGGCGCATCCTGTTCACAGGCCGGGGCCTGGGACACGGCGTGGGCCTGTGCCAATGGGGCGCAATCGGCATGGCGCGCAAAAGACACGACTACAAAGAAATCATTAAATACTATTTCCCGGGCGTGGAGGTGGAGCCGTGGGCCGGTTTATTCCAGCAACTGCCGCAACGCTGATTCTGTGCGCGGTCCTGTGCGCAGCTTTTTCCAGCCCGGCGCGCGCCCAACCCGTGATGTGGCGCACCGTGCGCAGCAACCGCATAGTGATCAACCACTCGCGCACCATGCCCGACAACGAGGTCCAGGGCCTCATCCGCATGTGTGAAAAGGCGCGCGAAACCGTGGAGGACTGGTTCGGCGCCGAACTGCGCCAACGCATGGAAATCCGCCTTTACCCGGATACCCCTTCGTATGTGTCAACCACGGGCGCGTCCTGGTGGTATGCCGCTGTATGGCAAGGAGATATCCTGCACATGCAGCCTCCCCACATGCTCGCAGAGCGCGGGGTTCTTTACACGACTCTGGTTCACGAATACACGCATATGGCCCTGGACAGCTTCGTAAAACTGGACATACCCGACTGGTTCCAGGAAGGCCTGTCCGCGCATATCAGCGGTGAATTCACAGATAGTGTGCAGGGAAAAGAAAAGGACTTTGTGTGGCGCGGCACTCTGGATGAACTATCGGCTGCTTTGCTTGAAGCGGACAAACCAGCGCGCGCAGAGAATGCTTATCATGGCGCGTTTATCTTGATTCACGAACTTGATTCAAAATTTTCAAAAAAGGCAATCCTGGAATTTCTCAATGACCTGGAACATGACAGCCTGTTCAATGTCACATTTGAAATTCATTTCAAGCAAACCCCACATAACTACCTCAAGAGCATCCAGAAAAAATATCCGCGCAACAAAAAGAATTGATTTTCCAACATTGCCTTCCAACACTTGAAACACGCACACCGCACTATAATTAAGTGTGTACAGGGAGTACGATATGCCGCAAAATAATTTGGACGTATTAATTATCGGGGGCGGGGCCGCAGGGCTTATGGCCGCTCTGCGCGCTGTGGAGTGCGGGTGTACGGTGCGTGTTCTTGAAAAAATGGACCACCCCGGACTCAAACTCTCCATTACGGGCAAGGGCCGCGGCAACTTCACCACCACGCACGATATGAAAAAAGCCATCGCCGCATTCGGACCCAACGGCAATTTCCTGCGCGGCGCTTTTTCCCGTTTTTATAACAAACAACTCATCGAACTCATTGAATCCCTGGGCGTGCCCCTTGCCGAGGAACAGGGACACCGCATCTTCCCGGTCAACCACACGGCAAGAGAAGTCACGAAAATTATTGTTGAAAACCTTATACGTTCCGGCGTGCGAATAGACACAGAGAATAAAGTGCTTGAACTCGATATTACTGAGGGCCGGGTTCACGGCGCCTGCACGCATCAAGGACCAATCACCGCAGAGCGCACCATTCTATGCACGGGCGGAGTTTCCTACCCCGGCACAGGGTCGTCCGGCGACGGGTTCCGCTTCGCGGCCAAGGCGGGCCATTCCATTGTCGACCCCAGACCCGCGCTGGTGCCCATCACCCTGCACGGAGACACGCACAAGGAGCTCAGCGCCCTATCCCTGCGCCTCGTGAAAGTGGCGCTTGTGGACAACGGCCGTGTTGTGCAGGAGGAGTTCAACGACCTTCTCTTTACTCCATATGGAGTGACCGGACCGGCAGCGCTTTGCCTTGGCAAGGAAGCAGCCAAATTGCAGGGCCGCGAGGGTATTGAGTTGATTATCAACTTCAAACCTGCCCTCAGCATTGAACAGGTTCAAAACCGGCTTCAACGCGACTTCGCGGAAAAAGGCAAAAAATCACTTAAAGAAATCATGCCGGGCCTGCTGCCGCGGCGCGCTGCTCCCGTGGTGCTGTACCGCGCCGGCCTGGACCCCATGCTGACCGGCAACCAGGTGACACGCGCTCAGCGCGACGCACTTGTACAGCAATTAACTGCGTTCAGGCTTACCGTGCGCGGCGTGCGCCCCATCGAGGAAGCCATCGTCACATCGGGAGGCGTTGCGTTGGATGAAATCAACCCTAAAACCATGGAATCCCGAATAGTCAAGAACCTGTATATATGCGGGGAAATGCTTGACCTGGACGCGCGCACCGGGGGCTTCAATTTACAGGCCGCATTCAGCACAGGCTGGGTGGCGGGCGACGCGGCCTGCAATGCATGCAAGGCTTAAAGGACTGACAATAACATGGCGGATGACACACAATCAACTTTGTGCGGCGCCGCAGTTGCCGACGCATCGCCGTGCGCACTGGAACCTGGGCGCATCTGGATGAGCGGTTACAAACCAAACCGCTTCGCCCGCACACAGTCCGGCCCCATCCAGGTCCGCGCCATTGCGACCGGCTCACAAACACACGGAATACTCATTCTATCCGCGGACACATGCCTGATCAGCCCGCGCATGGCAACGGATTGGTCGCAGCGCATTGCACATTCCATAAATATCGATCCCGCGCATATTTTTATTATCACCACGCACACTCATTCCGGGCCGGATCTGTGCGGCCTGTTCGGCGGAGTTCCGCCAAGTTATATCAGATTTTTTGGGGACACGGCTGTGCGCACGGCAACAGCCGCCTGGAACAATCGCGCCCCGGCAACTCTTCACATCGGCGCCGCGCCTCATGCGCTCGGCATTCCCCGCCGGGCTACCAAAGGCCAGTCGGACATGGAAAACCAGGTTGTCGCGCTGCAATGGAGATATGCACATGGCGTAGCGGCAACACTCGTTAACCTGGGCTGCCACGGAGTTGTGTTGCCAAGAACATCGCGCATTCTCAGTGCGGATTTGCCTGGCGCTATCTGCCATAAGACAGACGCCTTGTTCGGTGGAACAACACTTGTCGCGCCTCGCGTGCAGGGCGATGTAAACCCGGCCATTCCCGGAGATGACCCCTATGAACAAGCCGGAAACACCGCGGAACTGGAACGGCTTTCGGAACTGGGTTTGGAATCAGTGCAAAATGCTGTGAATACTGCCACACAGTCGAACCCGCAAACAATCCACGTGCATTGCATGGACATCATTTACGCCGCTCACACACCCGCATCATTATTGTTTCGAATACCCTGGTGGTCGGGACGCGGCGCGCACCCTGACGCGCGATTCCGCATCCCCGTGCGCCGTTTCATTATTTCAGGAATCCAGGGCATCTCGGTTCCCGGAGAAATTCTCACATGCCTGGGCCGGGACTGGCTCATGAGAAAACCGGATCCTTCGTTGCTTTTCAGTTATTGCGGCGGGTACCTCGGTTACATGATGCTGCACACATCATTTCGCAATGGCGGATACGAGCCCATGGTGTCGCCGGGGCCTGTGCCCGGCCTGCCGGATTGATCCTTCATCCACTTCGGGCGAGCCCGGACGCACCATAAAAAACAGCCCTCGCAAGAGCCGCCTCAGAATCTCATCATTCAATTAATTCGAATATGATTTATTCCACCACAAAGGAACGCCCTGCAAGGGACATGGATGTCACGTGCGTGTAATCATAATAAATGCCCGCAAATGGTGCTATGGAAGTCACAGCGCCATCTGCGGCAATGATCTTCAAATGGCCCTGGGGCTCTGTTTTTCCAATCTGCTTATTATTAACCCTGAACCAAAGATGCTCGCCCCGGGCAAGGCATTGAATATATTCTTCGGTAAACAAAATATCGCTGTGAGGCTGCGACACGGTCATGCAGGGATCCATGCCGGCCACATGCGCCAGGGGCACGTATAGCCCAAGAAAACCCTGTGAAATAATATCCGTGGGATTGCCCTTGTCCAGGTTGGCCACGGCTATGCCGTACAAGTGCAAATAGGCCGGGGACACAGATCCGGGCTCAATATTACCCTGCACTGTGAATTCCACGTACAAATTATCTTCATCCATACCGCCCTTGATAGATACGATGTCGAAATCATCGGGAACCAGCCGCTCCGGGTCATCCACAGGCGGCTCATCCACGGAGAAGTCAAACATGCAGGTATCGTTTTCCGGAGGCCAGGACGTGACATAACACGGAGTTTCGGTGAATACATTGCCGGTAGCGTCTCCTGCGCGAAAACCGTACCAGACTTCGGCGCCTTTTTCAAACGGCGGAAGTTCGGCGCGCCATTGGCTGGCCCCGCCCATATCCTCCATCTCCACAGTTTCCCAGGTTTCTGATTCATCCACACTGTAAAACATATAGGCTTCGATGGTTTTATCATTGATTTTATTTTGATCGTTATAGATTTCAGCGGTTACGATCACGGGCTCTCCTGCGCGCGGCGGATCCGGCTCCAGGGTCACACTGTACAGCCAGGGGGGGTACATGGTGCGCTGTATTTCTTCAAGAACTTCTTCAGTGCCTGGAGGCAGGCTGCCATTAAGCTGCGCCCGGGCCGCCGGCCCCAGCAATAAGAGCAACAATACAGTTGCAGCCCGAATCGCATATTTTGAATACTTCATAATTCCGCCTCCTTCCGAATGTGTGTTTTTGAGGCTTTTCCATTATATATTAACCTTATAAGAAATGCCATTCGTTCCCTGTTTCGCAAAAGCATTGCTTAAAATTCCAAGTCAGACTTTGAGGAATGCTATGCATGAAATGTGATGGGAATGAAAATCTGTGCTTGCTATCAGCAACGAAAAACGCCCTGTATTTTTAATGTACAAATCACAAACGCAGCATCAGGGCGCACCGAAATCAACACCGTTTAGCTCGAATTGGTTATCGCTGTCTACGATTTCCTTATTAAGCCAGGGGGAATAAGTTTTTACGGATGCTTTTCCTTTGGAGGGATCGAATAGAATAATGCGCAGATAACCGTCGCCGCCATTGTCTCGATACTGGAAATTGGCAACTATCTGAAAAATGGAATTGCCGGATTTTCCGAAATCAATACGCCGTCCCACTCCGTCACCGGCCGTATGCCCGCTGAACACAAATTGAATGTTGCGATGCTGTGAAATAAACTTGGACCACATTTCCTGGCCGTTGTTGGCCCCGCCGGGCTGCGCTCCGATGCCCATTTTAGATGGCAAACTTGCCTGGGCCAAATCGGAACCGTGCAGCGAATTATTGTAGTACAGATAAGCGTGGGTCAGCACGATTATGCGGCGGGCGGGGTATTTGTCTGCAATTTGTCCGGCCCACTGGAGCACCTCATTGCGCGGCCCGAACTCCAGGCATAATATGAGCCAGTCTGTGCCACCGGCGCGAAACAGGTGGAAGGTATTATCCATATTGCCGTCAATATAGGCGCCGCCAAATGTGGGCGTGTTGCGAAATTTTTCAAAAGGGAAGAATCTGTTATACATTGACGCAGCGCGTGTGGCGCCTTCATCGTCATAGTCATGGTTGCCCGGCACAAACGCATAGGGCACGACACCATCGAGCACATTCATGCTTGCTGCTGCGCGTTCCCACTGCTGGGTTGATGGTCCCGGTATATTCACAATGTCGCCCTCGTGCAGAACATAGGCGATGTTCAAAGCTTCTACATTTTTGGTTATCCATTGTGTCTGTGCAGTGAAAATTTCCGGGTAAAGGTGGGAATACATCTGGGTGTCGGGAAGAACTACAAGCGCGAAAGATTCTCCACTGAATGAGCGTGACACAGGGGTTTGTTCACCTGAAGCCGCGCCGCCCCCTCCACCGCAGCCATGCAATATTATGAAAGCCAAAAACAATATTGTGGAAAGTATTGCGCGCGCATAACGATTCATTGAAGCAACCCCATTTAGTATGCTAAACCAGCCGCAATCAATAAAAACAGATTTGCTTTTTAAAAGGAAGTGTTCGGGTCGAGCGCCCAGTTTGCTCGTTGATTCCTCATTGAAACCGGCCGGATTATTGAAACTCCTGAATAATCACGGCTGAATTAAGCATAACATTTGCCATCTCAATGAAAGTATAAATTAACTTTTAAGAAATACTACTGCCATTTTAATTTTCAGGAGTCGAACCTGGCGAGGCGGCGGAAAGCATCAATTTGGTCTGTGCGCCCGAGGCGGGCATTGCGCACGGCGCGCTTAAGCGTGGCGATGCTTTTGTCATAATTAGGACGGTCCACGGGATATGGGATTCCGTCTTTACCCCCGTGGGCGAAACTGAATCGGGCGGGATCGCGAAAACTGGCTGGTTCCCCGTATATAACCTCGGCGAGCAGGCTGAGAGCGCGCAGGGTTTTCGCTCCAACGCCTGGCGTGCCGAGTAATGCTTCAAAATTATTTGGTAAAACGTTTTCATAAGTCTTTTCGAGGATTCTTGTAATGCGACGGGAATCGATATCCTGCATGAGTATCTGGTGACGGGAGGGCAGGTCAAGATGTTCAAGCCGGTGCAGTTCCAGAGCCAGTTTCTGCGGTTTAAATTCACGCAGGAGCATCGCCGCACTGTTTCGGTTGCCGGCCGCCTCTGCGGCCACGAGATTGAGGGTCAGTTGTTGAGGGATTTTCAGTGAACACACGGCCGCGTGCGGGTCGCATGTGAAATCGCTTGTGTCGGCGCCCAGCCAGTGGTAGCGGCGCGCGTAACGGTTTTGTTCGTTCATGCCCTGCTGCACCACGGCCCAATTCCCGCTTGATGTAAAAAAGAAGGAATGCTGGTAAATCTGGTACCCGTCCTGAACAGCCGCGCTGTCCACCTTGGCGCTCATGCGGCTGCAATACACAAGGGGCGTGGGATCCATTCCTATCGCATCCCCTGCGGCTGCGATTTCCATAGGGGTTTTTCGCGACGCAGCGCCCTTGCCGCCGCACACATACAGGCCAAGCGCTCCTTGTGTGGGTTTCACGGCTTCTTTGAGCGCTCCGCACACTGTGGTGGTTACGCCGCTGCTGTGCCAGTCGAACCCCAGCACGCAACCCAGGGCCTGAAACCAGTATGGATCCGACACCTTGCGCAACATTTCATCCGGACCGAATTCGTCAACCATGCATTCGGTAATGGCGCGGCCCAATTTAACCATGCGCTGAAACAGCCAGGCCGGCGCTTTGCCGCCATGCAGTGGAAGGTTTGTTGTTCCGGTTTTCAATATGGCTTACACCTGTTCATAACAACAGCAATGATACAAGTGTACAGTAATGGGCAAGGTGTATCAATAAAGCTTTGAAAACACTGCGAAATGACGCCAGTCAGTTTTCCATGGCGGCCTGTTCCGCGGGTGTGCGAACCCATACCGAACGTTGCGGGAACGGGATTTCAATCCCCACTTCGTCGAATTTCTTCTTGAACCGCCTGCGCATTTCCCGCATCACGTTCCATTGTTCCAGAGGCTGGGTTTTGACCATGACGCGAATGGCTACAGACGAGTTATCCAGACGCTCGATTCCTGGAATTTCAAAATCCTCAAGCAGCACGGGCGCCCACTTTTCATCTGCTTTCATGTCATCACAAACCTGGCGTATGACGCCAATTACCCGATCCACGTCTTCGCAATAGGCAACATCCAGTTCCACAAGCGCGCGCGACCAGATTTTTGTCATATTGTCCACCACAGTGATCTGTCCATTCGGCACGTAATGAACGATACCTTCAATATCGCGCAGCACGGTGACGCGGATGGTGATATCTTCCACAAGGCCGGACACACCGCCCGCCCGCACCACATCGCCCACAGAATATTGATTTTCAAGAATAATGAAAAACCCGGTGACAACATCGCGCACGAGGTTCTGTGCGCCGAACCCGATAGCCAGTCCGGCCACGCCGACCCCGGCCAGGATGGGTCCGATGTTGATGCCAAGTTCAGGAAGAATCATCATGATGGCCACAATGTAAACAGCCACTTTGGTCGCGCTCGTGATAATGCTGTTGAGCGTCAACATGCGGTGTTCCCGCTCAGCGGTGGTGAGCGTGCGTGTGCCGCGCATCATGTTCATGGTCTGGTGGGTAAGCAATTTGACAAAACGAATCGCAGCCCAGCTCATCAGCAATATAATGAAAATTTTTGGCCCTCTTGTAACCACGGACTGGAGAAAATCATGCCCCAGTTCCTTTGCATTCATGAGTTCAAACATAAAACAAACCTCCCCGATGTTCAGAATCCCGGATTGTTCTTTGGGAACATATTGATTATATCGCATTGAAGGTTGTTTATGAAGCGGGACTCTGGCTTTAATCTTTCATATACTTGAACACGGGGCCGAAAGTTCCCGCCCGGCCTCTGTTTTATATAATGATAATATTATAATGTACATTGGATAGCAGCATGCTGATTGTCGTCAAAGGACTCAACCATTACAGCGCCCCGCTGGCCGTGCGGGAGAAATTTGCGTTGCCCGAAAACGCCCTTGGCGCAGTGTCTTCGGAGATTCGGCAAAGGGACAATGTGCGCGAGGCGCTCATGCTTTGCACTTGCAACAGGACGGAATTATATGTGCGCGCGCCGTCTCTGGACGCTGCCACCACGTCGCTCAATGCCTTTATCCGCGAGAAATTTCAAGAAAATCCCGATACACCAGAAGCCCGCAAATGGTTTTATCATTACCAGGGCAGCGAAGCCGTGGAGCACTTGTTCCGGGTGTCCAGCGGATTGGATTCCATGGTTGTGGGCGAGGGGCAGGTTCTATCCCAGGTCAAGGCCGCATATCTGCACGCCATGGAAAACAATGCCACGGGCGAAATTTTGAACACCCTGTTCAATCAGGCGGTGAAGGTGGGCAAGCGCGCACGCACCGAAACCGCCATCAGCCGCAATGCCGTGTCCGTGGCGCACGCGGCCATTGACATGGCCCGCCAGGTGTTCAGCGATCTCAAGGACAAAAATGTGCTCATTGTGGGCGCCGGCAAAATGTGCGAAGTAGCCTGCAACCATCTCAAAAACCTGGGGCCGTGCAATATCACCGTGGCCAACCGCACCGTGGCAAAAGCAAAAGAGACCGCGGCGCTCATGGGCGCTTCGGCCGACACCCTCACCAATGTGCCCAAACTCCTGGAAACCGCGGATGTGGTCATTACGTCTACTGCGGCCCCGCACTATGTTATTCATTACAGCGATGTCAAAAAGGCCGTGCAGCGCCGCCGCGGCCGGCCTCTTTACATTGCGGATATTGCGGTGCCGCGCGACGTGGAACCGGATGTGGCCAAACTCTCAAGCGTTTTCCTCTACAACATTGATGACCTCAAAACCGTGGTGCATGAAAATCTTGATAAACGGCGCAAGGAAATCGTAAAGGTCGAAACCATCATCATGCAGGAATTGAATGAATGGCAGGCCTGGCTGGCCGGCCGCGAAGCCGTGCCCATGCTCACATCATTCCGATCAAAGATCGACGCTATCAGGGAAAAAGAACTCAATAAAGCTTTAAAAAAATTCGCGCACCTTTCCGAAGACGACCAGCAGGCCATCACCCTGCTCACCCGCTCCATCGTGAATAAGATCCTGCACCAGCCCACGGTGCGGCTCAAGGAATCCGCGGCGGATAACGACGGCGCCGTGTATATGGATGCATTACAGAAACTGTTCGACCTGGAAACCCCGGACAACGGCGAAAACAGCGGGCAAAAGGAGTAGCCATGGGCCAGACCGTGATCATCCTTCTTGTGGCAACCATCGGGACCTATCTGTTGCTGAGCATTGTGCTGGGCGCCACGGCGCTGAGCGGGCGGGAAAATCTCAAGCGCACACTGGCCCACGGCATCTGGCTCGCCGTGGCACTGCACACCGTGCTTCTGATTGTGCGGTGGGTGGATTCAGGCCACTTTCCCATGGCCAACACATTCGAAACCATGATGCTGTTTTCCTGGCTCCTGGCCGCCACCTACGCAATCATGCAGACAGTGCTCAAAAACTATTCCCTGGGCATGTTTGTGTCCCCTCTGGCCGTGCTTGGACTGTCTTTCGCTTTCTTTACCACCAACAAAGCGCCCGGCCTGGTGCCAATCCTGAAAAGCAAGTGGCTCTATTTCCACGTGCCCTTTGCTTTTGCATCCTACGCCTTTTTCACTTTGGCTTCTGTTGCAGCGGTTGCTTATTTTCTCAAGGAATATTTTCTCAAGGTCAAACGCCAGCCATCCAAACTCAAACTGCCGCCCCTGGAATGGCTCGACACCATGAGCTACCGGTTCGTGAGCATGGGTTTCCCCCTTCTCACCATAGCCATTGTGACCGGCGCTATCTGGAACATGAACGTGGCTGATGCGTTCTGGACCTGGGGCCCAAAACAGACCTGGTCGCTCATTCTCTGGATCATCTACGGCATCTACCTGCACACACGCGCTGTGCGCGGGTGGCGCGGCCGCGGCACAAATATTGTTCTGTTATTTGGTTTCCTCGTTATGCTCATCACGTTCTTTGGAGTGAATTTCCTGTCTAAAGACATGCACGGAACGTTTTTCAATTGATTGTGATTAAAATCCCGGCTGTGGCATCGATGTCGGAAACCGAAATTCTTATTATTCTGTTGAATGAAAAAGTTCATTCTGCTTTTTAAACAAAAATAAGTGAGAATATATTTCAATGATCAGTATCACCAGACTCTATTGCGACATCCTCACGGAATCCGACCGCATCCGTTATGAATCGGACAGCCCGACACTCAAAGGCGGGCACGGCGGACTCAGTGACAAGCCCATCGTAGTGTGGAACAGCACCCAGGCGTGCAATCTCAAATGCACCCACTGTTACGCCAGCGCATGCGCGGGCCCGGACCCCGATGAATTGACCACGGCAGAAGCCAAAGCAATGATTGACGATCTGTCCACCATGGGCGCGCCCGTGCTCCTGTTCTCGGGCGGCGAGCCTTTGATGCGCAAAGACATGTTCGAGCTGGGCGCATACGCGCGCGACAGGGGCATGCGCATCACCATCTCTAGCAACGGCACCCTCATCGACGCCAAAACCGCCAAACGCATCAAGGATACCGGCTTTGTTTATGTAGGCATCAGCATTGACGGCGAACCGCACACCCACGACAAATTCCGCGGCGTCAAAGGCGCTTTTGAAAAGGCGCAGACCGGCATCAAAAACTGCATGGACGCGGGTGTCAAGGTCGGCCTGCGCTTCACTATCACCAATGACAATTACAAAGAAATTCTCCCCTATGTGTTTGATTTCATCGTGGAAAACAATATTCCCCGCTGCTGTTTCTACCACTTGGTGTACGCGGGCCGCGGCAGCAAACTCATTGAGCACGACGTTCCAAAACCCCAGAAACGCGAGTTGCTTCTCGACATCTTCCGCAAAACCCGGGAGCTGGCCGACGCGGGCCGTGTGCTGGAAATGCTCACCGTGGACCTGCAGGCCGACGGTCCGTTCATTTACCTCACCCTGCTGGAAGAAGGCCGCACCGAGCAGGCGGAAAAAGTCATGCAATTGCTCAAGCGCAACCGAGGCAGCGCATCCGGGCAGCGCATTTCCTGTGTGGACCACCTTGGCAATGTGCACCCCGACCAGTTCTGGCGCCACTACTCATTCGGCAACGTGCGCCAGCGCCCGTTCAGTGAAATATGGGACGACACGTCCGACCCACTCATGAAGGGCCTTAAGAACAAGCTCGAATACGTCAAAGGCCGTTGCGCCAAATGCCGGTTCCTGGACATCTGCGGCGGCGGGTTCCGCGTGCGCGCCGAAGCCATGACTGGAGACCCCTGGGCCGAAGAGCCCGCATGCTATCTCACGGACAAAGAAATCGGGATTGATTAAGCCATGACCAAACCCATAGATGCAACACTCCGCCTCGTGGCCTGGGAAATCACCCGGCGCTGCAATCTGTCATGCGTGCACTGCCGCGCCAGCGCCGAGGATCATGTGTACGAGGGCGAACTGTCCCACGAAAAGGGCATCATCCTGCTGAACCAGATTCGCGAAGTGGGCCAGCCCATTATCATCCTAACGGGCGGCGAACCCATGTTGCGCGAGGATGTTTACGAACTGGCCGCATACGGCACAAAGATCGGCCTGCGCATGGTCATGGCGCCCAACGGCACTCTTATCACAAGCCAGACTGTGTCGAACATGAAAGGGTCGGGCATCAAGCGCATCAGCGTGAGCATCGACGGCCACGACGCCGCATCCCACGATACATTCCGCGGCCAGCCCGGCGCTTTTGACAAGGCTCTCAACGGCCTCAAAATCGCCAGAGACAATGGCCTCGAGTACCAGATCAACACCACGGTCTCTATTGCCAATTACAAAAGCATCGAACAGATCCATGAATTGGCCGTGTCTATCGGCGCTGTGGCGCACCATATTTTCCTGCTGGTTCCCACGGGCCGCGCCATGCTCCAGGAGGGACAGGAAATCAACGGCCAGAATTATGAAGATCTCCTGGAATGGATTTACGAAAAGTCAAAAACATCGCCCATTCAATTCAAACCCACGTGCGCGCCGCATTACATGCGCGTAATGCGCCAGAAAGGCGGCGCCGCAGCGCCTGCGCCAGGCCATCCCGGCGCTCATCCGGGAGGCCACCCTGGAGGCGGACACCCGGGCGGACTTCATTCCATGACACGAGGCTGCCTGGGCGGAACCGGATTCTGTTTTATTTCCCATGTGGGTGTCGTGTCTCCGTGCGGATACCTGGAAATTGACTGCGGCAATGTAAATGAACAACATTTCAAGGACATCTGGAATAGTTCGCCGCAGTTCCTGCGCCTGCGCAACCCCGAGGAATTAACAGGCAAATGCGCGCAGTGCGAGTTCGTGCGCACATGTGGCGGGTGCCGCGCCAGGGCCCATGCTGCATCCGGCGACTACATGGCCGAGGAGCCGAACTGCATCTATATACCAAAACCCTGCCGATGATGTTTTCCCAGGGCTGCGCTGCCATGCACGGGCTGCGCCTGTTATAATCAGCGCAAAATCGTCTGGAGTTTTTTGATGACCGAACTGCCCCCCATGTCCGAACTGGACAAGCAACTCATCGACCTCATGCAGGCCAAATTCCCAGTGGCTTCCCGCCCTTATCAGGAAATCGGACGCCAGCTCGGCTTCTCTGAAGATGAAGTTTATGACCGTGTGGCTCTCCTCTATAAACAGGACCGCATCCGACGCATCGGCCCCATCTTCGACACCTATAAAATCGGGTACGTATCCTCTCTTGTTGGCGCTGTGATTCCACCCGCGCGCCTGGACGATGTCGCTGCCATTGTAAACAGGCACCCTGAAGTCACACACAACTATGAGCGCAACCATGAATTCAATATGTGGTTCACGCTCATCGCACCCGGATATGCGCGCATTGATGGCATTCTGGACCAGATGCGTGCGGAAACCGGGGTGCAGGAGTTCTACAGCATGCCCTTCACCGCGCGGTACAAAGTCTGGGTGGAATTCTCAACCACGGGGCAAGACCTCAATAAGCCCGGCCCCACCCTGTTCAGAAAAGATGAAACCGAAACACCCTGCGAAATCACACGCGGTGACATTGCATTCGTGCGCGCCATTCAAATTAATATTCCTTTTGAAAAACAGCCTTATCTGGCCATTGCGAACAAGGCGGGCATGGCCGAGAACGCGGTCATTGAAAAAATTGCGGATTGGAAAAAGCGCCGCATCATCCGCCGATGGGGCGCTATCGTGCGCCACCAGAAAATCGGCTACGACCACAATGCCATGGGCGTGTGGAACGTGCCCGCGGATCGTGTGGATGAATACGGCATGACAATAGCGGCTTACGACGAAGTCAGCCACTGCTACACGCGCAAAGCGCCCCCGGGCTGGCCCTATAACCTGTACTCCATGGTCCACGGTTTGTCCGACCAGGAGTGCATCGACGCCATCGATAAAATCGCCCGGGAAGTAGGGCTCACCGATTACGGCGCCCTGTTCTCTCAGCGCGAGTTCAAGCGCTCGGACATGGAATACTTCCCGGACTCGCATATGAAATATTTTGAAGAAATGGATTAACTACAGACAATGAAAAAAGGACTCGTGTACATCATCGGCGCAGGCCCCGGAGATCCAGGGCTGATCACGGTCAAGGGATTGCAGGCCCTGCGCAGGGCCGATGTGGTGCTCTATGACCGCCTGGCCAATGAATCGTTCCTGCAGGAATGCCGCCCGGATGCGGAACTGATTTTCGTTGGAAAAATGCCGGATCAGCACCCCGTGCCCCAGCATGAAATCAACCGCCTGCTCGTAGAAAAAGGGCAGGTGGGCAATGTGGTGGCGCGCCTTAAAGGCGGCGACCCGTACATCTTCGGCCGCGGCGGCGAAGAAGCCGAGGACCTGGCCGCAGCCGGTGTGCCGTTTGAAATCGTGCCCGGAGTAACCGCGGCCATTGCGGCCACGGCTTATGCGGGCATTCCCGCAACACACCGCGACTGCACGTCCACTGTGGCGTTCATCACCGGCCATGAAGATCCCAACAAAGCTGAGTCTGCCGTGGACTGGAGCAAAATTGGTCCCTCCATAGGCACCATTGTCATTTACATGGGCATTAAGCATTCCGAGAAAAACATTCAGCAGATTATTGATTCGGGACGCAGCCCGGACACTCCGGCAGCGCTGATCCAGCAGGGCACCCTGCCCTCGCAGCGAACCGTTGTGGCCACGCTCGGCACGCTCACCCAGGCCATCAAGGAACACGACATCAAACCGCCCACACTCATTGTCATTGGCGAAGTCGTGAACATGCGCGAAAAACTCACGTGGTTCGAAACCCGGCCCCTGTTCGGCGCGCGCGTGCTTGTAACCCGCTCCCGCCCCCAGGCCAGTAAGCTCGTCACCGAACTGGACGCACTCGGCGCCAGCGTCACGGAATTCCATTCCATTAAAATTGAACCGCCCCTGGATTTCGATCCGCTGGATAACGCAATAATGAACGCCGCGGACTTCGACCATGTGGTATTCACCAGCGTGAACGGGGTTGAAAGTTTCTTTGGCCGCACGCGGAATCTTGAATTGGATATCCGCGACCTCAAAGGCCCGCGCATTTGGGCCATCGGACCGGCCACGCGCGACGCCCTGCTTGACCGCGGCGTTGTGGTGGAAAAACTGCCCATGGAATATTTCGCCAAATCCCTGGGCGAGGCCATGGGCAAATCCGTGTCCGGCCAAAAAGTTCTCCTGCCCCGCGCGGACATCGCTCCACCCGTTCTGCGCGAAGACCTCGAAGCCGCGGGCGCACAGGTTACCGAGGTCACGGCATACCGCACTGTGCTGGATGAGTCCATGCCCGCGGCCGCGGCCAAAGCCATTGAAGCCGGTGAGATCGATTACCTCACATTCACCAGTTCGTCCACCGTGCGCAACTTCCTGGAAAAATGCAAAAATCTGAATCTCGACAAACTCATGCAGCACGTCAAAGTCATTTCCATTGGACCGGTTACAACCCAGACCGCAAAAGACCTCGGATTCAATGTTCATACAGAAGCCGATGAATTCACGATCCCGGGCCTGGTGGACGCTCTGGTTGAATTCCACACGGATAACACATGACGGAGGCCTGTAAGGGCAAGCGCAAACATCATCTGCAAAATATTGATAAATGGAGTATTGACCATGACCCTGCCATTTGACTTGAACCAGCGCCCACGCCGCCTGCGGCGCACCGCCACCCTGCGGCGCATGGTGAACGAAACGCGCTTATCCGCCAACGATTTCATGTATCCCCTGTTTGTATGCCACGGGAAAAATGTGAGCGAACCCATCGGCTCCATGCCCGGTGTTTATCATCTGTCCGTGGACAACATCATCAAGCAGGCCGAGAACGCATTCAAACTCGGGGTGCCTAGTGTGTTGTTGTTCGGTCTGCCCAAGACCAAAAACGCCAGGGCAAGCGAAGCTTACGCAGAAAAAGGCATCGTGCAGCAGGCCGTGCGCGCAATCAAGCAAAACGTGCCGGACCTGGTTGTGGCCACGGACGTATGCGTGTGCGCATACACGGACCACGGGCACTGCGGCGTGCTGCGGGACGGTGAAGTGGACAATGACCCCAGCGCTGAACTGCTTGCAAAAATGGCTGTGTCCCACGCTGCAGCCGGAGCGGACATCGTGGCCCCCAGCGCCATGATGGACGGACAGGTCGCCGCCATCCGTTACGCCCTGGATGACAAAGGATTCAAAAATACGGCCATCATGGGTTACTCCGCGAAATACGCATCCGCGTTCTACGGCCCGTTCCGCGAGGCTGCGGATTCGGCCCCCGGCAAAGGAGACCGCAAGGCCTATCAGATGGACCCGGCCAATGCGCGCGAAGCTTTGCTTGAAACCGAACTCGATGTGGAGGAAGGCGCGGACATCATCATGGTCAAACCAGCCCTGGCATACCTGGACGTCCTGTCGCTTATGCGTGAAAATTTCGAGCAACCGCTTGCCGCGTACAATGTGTCCGGCGAGTACTCCATGGTCAAAGCCGCGGCCGCAAAAGGCTGGGCTGACGAGCGCGCCGTGGCATTGGAAATGCTCACATCCATGCGCCGCGCCGGCGCGGACATTATCATCTCCTACTGGGCCGCGGATGCAGCCAGGTGGCTTGCTGAATGAATCTACGATTTTCTTGATACGAATAAGCAACAGCAGCCGAAACGATCGCACAATTTCAGAGGAGCAGGAAAATGGCAAAAACAGATATCAACAAAAAAGCATACCAGAAAGCCGTAAAAGTCATTCCCGGCGGCGTGAACAGCCCGGTGCGCGCATTCAAATCCGTGGGCGGCGACCCGATTTTTGTGAAACAGGGCAAAGGCTCGAAATTCACTGATGAAAACGGAAAACAATACATTGATTATTGTTGCTCATGGGGACCGCTGATCCTGGGCCACGCCGATGCGCGTGTCGTTTCGGCTGTGAAGAAGGCTGCGGAAAAAGGCATGAGTTTCGGCATCTCCACCGTGGCCGAGGAGACCCTCGCCTCCATGTTGTGCAAGGCCGCGCCATCCATTGAAAAGGTGCGGTTTGTAAACTCGGGCACAGAGGCCACCATGAGCGCCATCCGCCTGGCGCGCGGGTTTACCGGCAAAACACGCATCATCAAATTCGATGGCTGCTACCACGGCCATGCGGACTTCCTTCTGGCCGGCGCAGGCTCGGGCGTGGCCACGCTCGGCATTCCGGACAGCGCGGGCGTGCCCGCTCCTTTCGTCAAGGAAACCATTGTCATTCCCTACAATAATCTCAATGCAGTCAAAAGCGCGCTCAAGAAACATCAGGACAAAGTCGCATGCATAATTCTTGAACCCATTGCCGGCAACATGGGCGTGGTGCCCCCTGCGGACGGATATCTCCAAGGCTTGCGCAAAGCCTGCGACGCCGCAGGCGTGCTGCTCATTTTCGATGAAGTTATCTCAGGATTCCGCGCGGGTTTCAGCGGCGCCCAGGGCTTATTCAAAGTCAAACCCGACCTCACATGCCTTGGCAAAATCATCGGCGGAGGCATGCCCGTTGGCGCATATGGCGGCCGCGCGGACATCATGGATCAAATATCCCCTCTGGGCCCGGTGTACCAGGCCGGCACCTTGAGCGGCAACCCCGTGGCCATGGCAGCGGGTATCGCAACCATAAACCGCCTGGCGGATAAGGCCATCTACAAGCAGATCGATGAGAAGGCCAGTGCTTTGTGCGACGAACTCCTCAAAGCCGCGGACCAGGCCGGCGTGGCCATCACCATCAACCGCGTGGGGTCCATGTTCACTGTATTTTTCACGGGTGAACCCGTCACGGATTTTGCATCCGCCAAAAAATGCGATACCGCAAAATTTGCAAAATACTTCCGTGAAATGCTCAATCAGGGAATCTACATCTCTCCGTCACAATTTGAAGCCAATTTCGTGTCCGCGGCCCACACGTGGAAAGACATTGAGGCCACACATAAAGCGGCGCGCTCCGCATTCAAAAAAACATCATAAACATCTCAAAAGCCCCGGCTTTGCAGCCGGACCATAAATATTTCATGAAGCAGGGATTTTTCATATCAATATACTCATTTATCTTTGGCGCGAATCGGATTTCATATTTAAAAAATCACGAATCAACACAAAATTGCTTTTTTAACTTCTTCAATGCCCACACGGTTTACAAACTTTGATGTGCGCTCTTTGGGTTTGGCGTTGGCTTTGTAATAATCGAAATATTTTGCCGCCAAAGCCACAACTTCATCATCAGATACATCCTCGGCGATAACATCGCCGATACGCGGCTTGGCGCCGGCGTTTCCGCCCACGACCACGGTCCAGCCGTTCTTCTTTCCAAAACAGCCAAAATCACGCACATAGCTTTCACCACAGTTCATGGGGCATCCGCTCACCCCGATTTTGGCTTTGCCAGGCAGTTCCATGCCAACAAATTCCTTGTCCAGGCGCGCGCCCAGGCCCAGGGAATCCTGCTGGCCGAACTTGCACACTTCGGTGCCAGGGCACGCTTGCACATAGTGCATGCACGGCTCCACGGCCCGTCCCACTTCCAGGGCCATGTCCTGCCACACATCCGCAACCTTGTCCGGCTCAATGCCCACCAGGGCGATACGCTGGCCCGAGGTAATCTTGATAATGGGTATGTCAAACTTGCGCGCGGCCCGGGCAATACTTTCCAGAATTTCCGGCGTCACAAGGCCCAGCGGCGTGCGCGGCACAATGGCGTATGTCCTCTTATCCCTTTGCAGTATGGCTCCGTTCAGTTCCTGTTCACTCATGAATCTGCCTCCCTTGTGTGTGGCGAAAACCGCATGTTCTGAAAAATCACACTTCCAGATTCATAATGTATCAAATAAAATCAAGCGGCTCAAGTTGCAGCGCGATCCTCGTTTTTTGGCTCGCGCGGTTGTTTGTTTATGTGGGTTTCATGGATAATGATAATGGATCCAAAAGCTTTCCCAGGGAGGAAGCCATGCGTGAAAAAAATATCTCATTTATTCTAATACTCATAATGGCTGCAATGGTTGCAACGGGATGCCCCAGAAGGGGGCCCAAAGATCCAACGGATAAACAGGCATCCCCCCCGGTGGTGGTGGACCAGGCCGCGCCCGATATTGCCAAGGAGCCGCCCCCCATGCCCGAGCCCATCCAGGCCCCATATGGTCCCGTGGAAACCCTGGGCGCAGCATTCTGCAAATCATTGATAGCCGGGGACTATGAAGGCTTGGCCTCGCACTTCGACACTGCGTTTCTTCTTAAGGTCAATTCCAAGTTCCAGGATCTCGAAGACAAGGACGCCCTGCTCGATATGCAAGGACTCACCCCAAAAGTCATCGAGGACAGCATCCGCGCCGCACACACGGTGCCAGCCAGCGAATGCGTTGTGGAGACCACGGAACTGCGCAACTGCGCGGACACAGCCATGCTGGCCAACGACAGCACCAACGGCGATGTGACTTCGGATTCATTCCTGGCCGCAGTAGCCGAAATGGACATCACCGAGTGCGGTATCCTGCAAATCCGCGAAACATCCAATGCCGGCATCCTGTACTCGCAAATTATCACAGGCAACCCGGGCGGGGAATGGAAGCTGCTGCTCGGCATGTAGCGCGCGGAGCCGCAATCCTTTTTTCATGCAGCCGATAACAACGGAAAAAAAGAAGATATTCCTGTGCAGCGGAGAAGTGTCCGGAGACATGCACGGCGCCAACCTTGTGCGCCGCATCCGCACCCTGGCCCCTGAGTTTGAATTCGCGGCGGTGGGTGGCGAACGCATGCGCGCAGCCGGTGTGCGCCTGCTGGCTGACAGCACCACATGGGGCAGCGTGGGCGCTTTTGAATCCGCAGCCAAGGCGCCCTGGGTGTACCCGGCCATGCGCCGCATGCCCGCCCTGTTGCGCGCCGAGCAACCCGATGTGTTCGTGCCCATCGATTACCGCTACTTCAACATGCGCGCAGCGCGCGCAGCGCACGAACAAAACATTAAAACCATTTATTTTTTTGCGCCCGTGTCCTGGTTCGGCTCGGGCCCGGGACGGTTTGCGCCCATCGCGCAAACCGTGGACCTGGCCCTGCTCACTCTGCCCTTTTCCCACGACGACTACCGCGCGGCCGGCGCTAATTTCGAATTCATCGGCCACCCCATCATGGATACGGCGCGCCCGGACCTGGACGCGGCCGGCGCTCATGAATTTTTTGGCACAGACCCGCAACGCCCGGTCATCGGACTTATGCCCGGCAGCCGCTTCCAGGAAGTCAAACGCCTGCTCCCCGTGTTCAGAAATGCCGCGGCCATGATTCTCAAACAAATCCCGGACGCGCAATTTCTGCTGTTCGCCGCAACGGGCCCCCTTGAACAATACATCCGGCGGCTCACGGCGCAAACACCCATCACAATCATCAATGAACACGTGTACGATTTCATGTCCATAAGCAATCTGCTCATCATGTGCTCGGGCACGGCCGCGCATGAGGCCACGGTGCTGGGCCGCCCCATGATTGTGGCTTACAAAATCAGCGCGCCCACGGCGTGGCTGGCCAGGCGCATGGTGGACATCAAGTTCATCGCCATGCCAAATATTGTGGCCGACAGTTTCGTGGTGCCGGAGCTTGTGCAGGAAGCATGCACACCGCAGGCCGTGGCGGATCTGGCCTGCGCCTTGTTGTCAGACCCGGCGCGCCGCGATACAATGGAACGAGGATTAGGCGATGTGCGCAGGAAACTCGGAGGCGCAGGCGCGCTGGACCGCGCCGCACACCGGGTTGTCGATGCCGCACTCGGCCGCATCCCGGAATTCCGGGAATCAAAGCCCGGCGCCGAACACAGCGGATAAGCCAATGCCACTAAACCGTGAGAGAGCGCACAACCCCATGCCGTCCCGGCGTCTCGCACCAGCAATTCTTTTGTTGGCAATCGCCTTGATTGCCCTCGCATCCGAATGTGTATACGCCGCGCCCCAGGACACGGAAAGCATGCCTCTGGACGTTGCGAACCTTCTCACGTACGAAGGCCTGCTCCCATTCATCAGCTTCCAGTATCCCGTGGATGCAAAAATCAGCGGAGATGATTTGTACGTTGAGCAGCAATATCTCGGGTATATGGTAAGCATTGAGCCCGGCGCATCGGTTCCCGGGCAGGCGTACTTCCAGGCCACGGTCATGCTCACGAAATCATATGACAGCGCCATCGACGTCATGGACCATTACCTCATGGAGCTGGACCATTACATGGAGCCGGATTTTTCGCACCACACCATCAGCGCATCCGTGCGCGCGGACGGCGAACGCTTTGCCTCGTTTGCCGGACGCGGCTACGTGGCGCACGGCATCGTGGTGGCGGACGGCCCATTGCAGGGCATGTCGTTTTCCGAAGAATTCCACAATTTCGTTCTTCCGGGAAATGTGGATCTGCGCGTAATTTTCAAATACCCCACCGCCGTGCAGAATAACGAAGACATGCGCAAGGTTTTCGAACTCATCCTGTCTTCGCTCACTGTGCATTCCGACTATTTCTACCTGGCCGGAGAAACCAGGATTGATTCCCTCAAACGGCGGCACAGGAATTGATTTTAATCACGCCATATATTCATTGCCCTTGAATTTTGTTTCGCTATAATATATTGCTGTAATAACAATGGGGCGTAGCCAAGCGGTAAGGCACCGGTTTTTGGTGCCGGCATTCGCAGGTTCGAATCCTGCCGCCCCAGTTTGCACACTCAACGCGCGGCCGCAACCATGCCGCGCCTTTTTCAAATATCAGATTTGCGCGCAGGCGCAGACGGGACGGCGCCCATGAACAGCCACGGAATCACCAGTCTGGATAACGCCCACGCCACCACTATCGTGGCTGTGCACAAAGACGGCAAAGCGGCCATGGCTGGCGACGGGCAGGTGTCCGTGGGCCAGACCATCATGAAGCATTCCGCAAAAAAAGTGCGCTTCATGGCCGATGGCCGCGTGCTGGCCGGGTTCAGCGGATCCGTGGCCGACGCCTTTACCCTGTTCGACAAATTCGAAGCCAAGCTCGATCAATACAAACACAGCCTGCCGCGCGCGGCCATGGAGTTCGCCAAGGAATGGCGCTCCGACAAATACCTGCGCCGCCTCGAAGCCCTGCTCATGGTCTCGGACAAGGAACATCTGCTGGTCATCTCCGGGGGCGGTGAAGTCATTGAACCGGACAACATGGTGGCGGGCATCGGATCCGGCGGGGGCTACGCCCTGGCTGCGGCGCGCGCCATGCTCGAACACACCGACATGTCCGCCGAGGACATCGCCCGCCAGGCCATCAGCATCGCCGCTGACATCTGTGTGTACACAAACCATCACATCACTGTGGAAACCATCGCCTGACTATGACTGAATCCAAAGACAATAATGAAACGTCTCTAATTACCGTTGAAGCGCCCCGTTCCGATGATCTCACGCCCGTGCAAATCGTTGCCGAACTGGACAAACATATCATCGGGCAGGACCGCGCCAAACGCATCACCGCCATCGCCCTGCGCAACCGCACCCGCCGCCGCATGCTTACCCCGGAACTGCAAAAGGATATCATCCCTAAAAATATCCTCATGATCGGCCCCACGGGCGTGGGCAAAACTGAAATCGCGCGGCGCCTGTCCGACCTGGTGGATGCACCCTTCATCAAGGTCGAAGCCACCAAATACACCGAGGTCGGCTACGTGGGCCGCGACGTGGAAAGCATGATTCGCGAACTCGTGGAAAACGGCGTGCGCATGGTGCAGAAACGATACCGCGTGCGCGTGGAAGCCCAGGCCGAGGAAAACGTGCTCACGCGCCTGGTGAACATGCTCGTGCACGAGCCCCCAAAACACCAGCGCCCGGATCGCCCGGAAACCGAGGATGAATTCACGCAGTTGGATCGCCTCAAGGAACGTATGCGCGAAGGCATCAAGCGCGGCCAGTTCGATACCCATGTGGTAAACATCGAAGTCGATGAAGGCACACCGAAAATGATCGAGATTTTCTCCAACTCGGGCATGGAGGAAATGGGCGTAAATCTGCAGGACATGCTTGGCAATATGATGCCCAAACGCACCAAATCCCGCAGCGCCACCGTGGCCGAGGCCAAAACGATCCTGCTCAACCAGGAAGTGGAAAAGCTCATCGACATGGATTCTGTGATATCCGAAGCCGTTCACCTTGTAGAACAGTCCGGCATCGTTTTTCTGGATGAAATCGACAAGATTGCGGGCAGGGAAAAAGGATCGAGCAGCGGCCCGGACGTGTCCCGCGAAGGGGTGCAGCGCGATATCCTGCCCATCGTGGAAGGATGCACCGTTGTCACCAAACACGGCCCCGTGAAAACCGATCATATCCTGTTTCTCGCTGCGGGCGCTTTCCATGTATCCAAACCCAGTGACCTGATTCCCGAGCTGCAGGGGCGGTTCCCCCTGCGCGTGGAACTCGACAGCCTCACCAAAGACGACTTCAAGCGCATCCTGGTTGAACCCAAAAGCGCTTTGCTCAAGCAATACCGCGCCCTGCTTGCCGCAGACGGAGTGGACCTGATTTTCACAGAAGACTCCATCGACGCCGTGGCCGAGCTTGCGACAACTGTGAACGAACAGACTGAAAACATCGGCGCGCGCCGCCTGCACACAATCATGGAAAAAGTCCTGGAAGATATTTCTTTCGACGCACCGGACAATGCGCCCCCCACACTTAATGTGGATGCGGAATACGTGCGGGAACGCGTGCGCGACATTGTTAAGGATGTTGACTTGAGCCGCTACATACTGTAAATTGTTCGGCAGATCTTTGCTGCTGCATCTTCGGAGGCCTCACCGGATGGACGATAACAAGGCTGCGCTGGTTCTGCGGCATATTGACCGAATGCCTAGCCTGTCCCCCACAGTGGCCAAGATTATGCAGGTGGCCAACGACCCCACATCTTCAGCCAATGATTTGAATAAGGTCATTTCTTTGGATCCCGTTCTTGCGGCCAAAGTTCTCAAGCTCGTAAATTCCGCGTACTTCGGTTTTTCAGATAAAGTCACCAGCACAGTGCGCGCCATCGTGGTCCTGGGCCTTAACACAATCAAAAATCTGGCCCTGAGCACGGCGGCCCTGGAAACCATGTCCATGAAGGGCCAGAGCGCACTGAACATGGACGATTTCTGGAAGCACGTGCTCGGCACCGGAGTCACGGCCAAGCTCATCGCCCGCAAAATCGGCGTGGGCAAAAACTTCCTCGAAGATTACTTCCTCGCCGGACTCATGCACGATATGGGCAAAATCGTGCTCAACCGGCTCAATCCCGTTGGTTATAAAAAAATCATCACCGTGTGCGCCGACAAGCGTGTGGACCTGCAATTGGTGGAATCGCGCGTATTCGGCATTAACCACGCGGAAATCGGCGGCCTCATGGCCGGCAAATGGGGCCTGCAAAATTCCCTTCGCGAAGCCATGGAATTTCACCACAATCCCCAAATGGCATCCGAAGAAAATCGCAAACTCCTGCTTGCCATTTACATTGCCAACGCGTTCACCAAAGTCCACGAAGTGGGTTTCGGCGGCAACACATATATCCAGGAACTCGGCGACCAGGGCTGGGAAGATCTGGGCATGGCGCCCGAAGCACTGCAGGAAATGGCCGGCTTCCTGGTCGAAGGCGTAGAGCGCGCGTCTGTGTTCCTGCAAACCGCAGGCTGAAATCATCGATATTAATGAATTCCCTAATCCTTGACATTATTCTCTATTAGAATGTTAGAATATTTAAGTGTTTTGTTTATCATTGCCGAACATTGAGGCCATGTGATTATGTAATGGCGCATAGAAAGCAGGCGGTCATGAAAGTCAAATTCTGGGGCGTGCGCGGATCCATTCCCACGCCGGGTCCGTCCACAGTGCGATATGGCGGCAACACCCCATGCATAGAGATCCTTCCCAAGGGAGACGGCGGCCCCCTATTCATTATTGATTGCGGAACCGGCATCCGCGAACTGGGCCTGGACCTCATGGGCCGCGGCCTGCCCATCCATGCCAATATTTTCCTCAGCCACACGCATTGGGACCATATTCATGGATTCCCGTTCTTTGTTCCCGCTTTCATTCCAGGCAATAAATTCGTTATCCACGGCCCCGTAAACTTCAACGAACGCCTCGAAGACATCGTTTCCGGACAAATGAAATATTCTTACTTCCCGGTGAAACTCGACCACATGGCCGCGGACATCAAGTTCGTGGAACTCAAGGAAAGCACATTTGAAATCGAAGGCGTCAAAGTCACCACCCAATACCTCAACCACCCCATCCTTGTGTTGGGATACCGTTTTGAATACGATGGCCGCGTCATGGTCACAGAATACGACACCGAGCCCTACCAGAATATGTTCCAGGGCGACGACGATGATGATATGGATGATTTGCTCTTCGGCGGAAGCCAGGAAGATGAAGAGGAAGAGCATATCATAGACCAGGAAGCGCACGACGAAGCAGATCCCATCGTGTCGGAAATGAATCAACGTGTCGTGGATTTCGCAAAAGACGCGGATCTCGTTGTATTCGACGCCCAGTACACAGCGGCTGAATACCCATCAAAAGTGGGCTGGGGCCACAGCACGGTAGACGACGCAATCCGCATCGCCACACAAGGCAATGCCAAACGCCTGGCGCTTTTCCACCATGACCCAACGCGCCCGGACAATGCTCTTGATGAAATCGAGGAATACTGCGCCGGAGAACTGCTGCGCCTCAAGCGCCCGGACATTATGATGTTCGCCGCGCGAGAGAGGCTCGAACTCGAATTCTGATTTTTCATATTATCAACAATAAGTAAACACACACACGCATAATCAATCCAGTTCCACTGAAATCGGATACGCCTGGTTCTCTGTAACCGCATCCATGGCGCCCGCCACACGCTCGGGCGTTTCAGATGCGCAGCCGTGAGGCAGGCACAAAAACACGAGATCCGCATTGAATCGCACGTCCAGGGCGCCTGCGGCTGTGCCCATGTTGGAAAAATAGGCTTCGCACAGCACAGACGCTTCGCCGCTTTCCGAATCATACCGGCTATCCTTTAACAGCAACTGCATCTCACGCACAAACCGCGCGCGCGTAGTGTGCAGGTCGAAGGTGAATCCGCGGATGCATGGAACCGCGCACTGCATGCCCTGGCCGCAATCCGCCTGCACCATCTGCACGCGCTTGGGCGCGCGCTCTCTGTTGCGCAACATGTAATGCGCGGGCGCATCAACGAAACCGCCGTGATCCATTGCTGCCACCGTATAATACACATGCGCATCCACCCGGTAGTCATAGCCGGGATCTTCACGAAACGCCACCGGGCCCGCCTTGAAATCTATGACCAGATCCGCAAGAAACACGTTATCCCTGCGCCCGCGCGGCTCCAGGCGTACGCCAAACCCCTTGATGGTCATGCCATCGGGCTGGTCCGCACTCGTGTCAATGGAAAAGCCGCGCAAAAGAAGTGTGATATTCTTCTTTCCCGACATGCCGGGCCCCGCCAAATCAATTTCCAGCCTTTTCACGCACCGGCCCCCGCGCACTGTCACGCGTTCGTCCAGATGCGCACACAGAAGATCTTCGGACCGTACGCCTATGGCTGCTGTCTCATATTCATTTCCGTCCACACGCGACCAGTCCCCGCCCTCGAACGCCACAGCCGCGGAGCCTTGCACGGTGTTCCCGGAAACGATAATCCCATGAATGCGCGATTCCACCCACGTAAGCCGGTGCGGCAAATCGCGATACGCAAGCCGAAAACCCTGCCACACAAAAGTGCCGGGCATGGCGGCATTATCCTGCGTAATATCAAGCGGCTCATGGGCCACGGCTTTGGTGGGCCTGGTTACATATCTCAAAACCGTGGGGATTTCACTGGATATAAAATCTTCGGGATGAAATTCCCCCACATAATTAGCAACGGCTTCGCGCACAGCGCGCAAAAACCCGGGCTTCTCCCGGTTGTGCCCCAGGCGGATTCCCTCGCCTGATGAATCCGCCGCATACAGCGCAAGCGCTCCCAGAGCGGCTTCGCCAATCGCCACCATGCCGGCTCTTCTGATTACTTTTCTTATCTTTGACATTTCAAGGCATCTCCAGGCATTTATTTTTTCGCACATCCGGATTCAATCCATCAACTCCGCAATTATATCGCAGCGTTTCATTGGGAACAATGAACAAGGGCACAGCACATGCCCCCGAACACCGGATTCGGCACATTAAACACAAACCATAAAAGCCTGTGCTCGCCCTTATTGAGGCAATTCCGTATCAAGCTTCTTCAATATCTCGATGCGCGGTTCGATAATTGCTTGCAAATCACGTCACGCAGTTCCTGGTCGTGGGTTTCCATGGTCCAGCTCACTTCGAGTTTCATATTCTCCAGAGGATGATCCACGCGCCCGGACTCGACGCCCCGGACCCAGCGGTTCATCATGAAAATATATTCACTGACATGAGCACAGGAAAATCAGCGCTCAATCACAGCCACCTGTCCTGCGGCGTCTATTGTGGCCAGGCGCGCGCCATCAGACGAAAACGCCAGATCCCACACCCCAAACTGATCTTCACCCGATGCATCATAAACCAGTGACGGTGTCGCATCTTCACGCATGGGCATTGTGTATGCGCGTTCATAGTCGGAAATCATCATCAGGCATTTGCTGTCAGGGCAAAACTCCAGGTTGGTAATGCGAACCAGAGAAAAAGTCCACGAACGCACCTGAGCCCAGGAATCACCGCTCATGCGATAGGCTCTGATTTCCCCCTGGTCCCCGCCGGTCACAAACAAATCACCAGACGGATTGAACGCCGTGGTCAATGCGTTCACGCCCTCAATTTTCTTGTTCAGCTTCCAGGTTTTGGGGCCTTTCCACACGTACAGGGCGCCGTCTGCGGCCACAGCCGTGGCCCATTGCGCATCCGGACTGAGCGATGCTGTGAATAAATGACCCGCGTCTGTCATCACAAAACCAATGCGTATGAATTCGGGCATGGTCCAGAAACACATCGTGCCATCCCGCGACGCGGTCATCAGCACATTGCCGTCTTTGCTGAATTGTGCGGCCAGCACCCAATCGGCATGTGCAGCTTGGGTCTTTATGATTACACGTTTCTGCATATCCCAGAGCGCCACACTGCCATCCTTGCCTCCGGTCACCATATACTTACCATCCGGGCGCATGGCGATGGACATAACCTGATCCGAATTCGCCTCAAGCATTTGCACCTGCTCTCCCGATGCCGCGGACCACAGGATTACATTCCCGTAATCGTCCGGAGCAGCCACCATGTCTCCTCCCGGTGTAAAGGCCAACAAAAACAAAAGCGCCAGAATCTCCATGCTCAATACCTGCCTCATGTTTTTAAAAAGCGTTGTATTGCATATTTACATAATACTGCACAGTCGTGCGCCGCTTCAACATATCGCCAAAATCGCAGCACAACGATATTGGTTTGGACAGAATATGAGTCACTTTGTTCCCTGTACCGCGAATATTCGAAATCACAAGTCCCTTGTGCGCCCTGCCCACACACGAGAGATTAACAGAGGGAATTGACAATTATGTTTGAAGTTCCTTTTGCATGGAAATGAAATGGTGTAGAATGAAACTAATTATGGGTAAAAATGACATGCCATTGCCAATCAAAAAAGCTGGAAAGTACACCGTGCTGCGCACGGGCAAAGATGTGACCTTGTGTAGCGAAGCGCCCAAAATGCGCGATGCGCTCACTTTGCTGTTGGAACGCAACGTACACTTCATCTGTGTGGACCTCACGCGCGCTGCCATCGTGGACAGCAGTGTGCTGGGCACCATTGTGGAATTCCACACCAAGCTCACCCGCCGCGGCGGTGAAATCGCAATCATGAATGCAAAAAGCCTTGTCCTGGAAGCATTTGTCCGAACCCAGCTCAACAAAGTGCTGAGATTCGTAGAAAATGAATCACAACTCTGACCAGGATTATCCTAAATTTTAAATAATCCGGTCTCACAGGACGCCGAAATGCATTACGCGCACCCTGGCATCAGGATCATGAGAGGCAGCCACCCCGCTGTGCGCGCCGCTGTGCTGGCAATGGCTTTGGCTATGCTGTTTTCCCTGTTCATCCCCAAACCCGCCTCGGCCTACTACACGCAGGAAACCCGCATGCTCATGCGTATCAAGGAAATTGCGCCCTCATTCGGCGGCGCCCTGGAACGAATGATTTTCCAGCGCGGGTTTGCACGCATTGATTGCCGAAAAGCAACAGAAAATATCTATAAATGGATACAAGACAATCAATTCCCGCACATCACCCTTTTTTTAGAATCACTCACTGAAGACGATGTGGCTACGCTCATTGAATTGTTTAAACAAAATTCGCAAATCGCATCGTCGCCGTCCATGCCCCTGTTTGAAGATCTTCATACACTGAACCAATTCACGGTGCTCGCCCTGCCCTTTAAAGGCGAATTTTATGTGCTTCACGGCAACGACAATCCCCCGGACCACCTGCCAGACGGACCGCACCGCTATGCCTGGGATTTTATTGTGATGAAAAAAGGGCTGCCATTTCAGCAAAAAGGCGACACCAACGAGCAGCACTATGTTTGGGGCGCCGCGATCCTGGCCCCCGCGCCCGGCACCGTGGCGATCCTGAGCCAGGACAATCCCGATCATGCCCCGTCTGAACCCGGAATGGACGGGGCCGTAAACCAAATCGTAATTGACCACGGCGCCGGCGAACAAAGCGTGATTCGCCACATCATGCATCACAGCGCCCTGGCGAACACAAAACAGGCTGTTAAGGCAGGCGCGCCCATTGCCCGCGCAGGCAACAACGGCGGCTCGGAATTCCCTCTCATCCACTTCCAGCTTGATAAGTCCAAGCAGGGAAATCGAAGTCCTCTGCAAGCGCGCTTCGCCGTGTATTTCGCACGGGACGAATCCGACCAGGTCTTCCGTCTCGTTGTCTCCGGCATCCCAGCACCAGGCCAGTACATCATGGATGTGAGCACATATATCGATGCACCGGCGCAATAGTCTTGTTGATCTTCACGGTATTCCAAATTCAGGCGATTGGTGAATACGAATCATACATGCTATAAATTGCGCCCGGCGCCTGAATCCAGCACTCCAGGCGCTCCATTTGTGAGCATTGCGCTGTTCCTCAAATCCCCACATCAGCCCGCGGCATGTGAATGATCCGCATTTCCCGCTCATTTTCAATCAGAGTGGTTATAATATGTGAGATTTTTCGGAAAGGATTCACACACATATGTCCGACATGATTTTCGATAAACCCCAGCACCAGGAGACCCTGAGCATGCTCCAGGATCTCATCCGCATCGACACCAGCAACCCCCCCGGAAATGAAACCGCCTGCTGCGAATACATACAGAATATTTTTGCCAAACAAGGAATTGAAAGCGAAATCATAGAGTCCAAACCCGCGCGCGGCAGCATCGTGGCGAGGCTCAAAGGAGACGGCTCGGCCAAGCCTCTCATGCTCACAAGCCACATTGATGTGGTGCCCGCCGATGCTTCCAAATGGTCCGTGGATCCATTTGGCGCCGAGATCAAAGACGGTAGGTTATGGGGCCGCGGCGCCATCGACACAAAGAATCTCACGGCCATTGAAATGGCGATTATGCTGGAACTCAAGCGCCGCAACGTGCCTCTCAAACGCGATGTCATCTTCACGGCTGTTGCCGATGAGGAACAGGCGGGCACATGGGGCATGCATTACCTGGTGGAAAACCACTGGGATAAAATCGCCTGCGAGTACAGCATTAACGAGGGCGGCGGCGCCAATGTGCCGCTCGACGGAAAAAATTTCTACTTCGTGCAAACCGCTGAAAAAGGCGTGGGCTGGTACCGCATCCGCACCAGGGGAGAGTCCGGGCACGGATCTGTGCCCAAACCCGACAACGCCCTTGTGCGCATGGGCAAAGCGCTCCTGCGCCTCAGCCACCCCATGCCCGTCACAAAAACCCCGGTGGTGGATAAGTTTATTTCACGCCTGGCGCGCGGCCTCAATTTCCCAAAGAACATCGCCTTCCCCATGGTGTTCAACACAACGCTGTCCCAAACCATTCTCAATGTCATCGCCACTCAGGACAAGCAGACTGCGGATATGCTGTCCGCTATTCTCCGGGACACAATTTCTCCCACTATGATTAACGCGGGGTACAAGGAAAATGTGATCCCCGAAGTGTGTGAAGCCGTCATCGACTGCCGCATCCTGCCCGGCCAGACCCACGAAAGATTCATGGCCAAGGTTCAGCGCATCTCGGGTGTGGATGAGATTGAAATGATTACCGAAGCCGTACCCGACCCCACGGACAGCCCATCGGAAACCGAGTTGTTTTCCGTCATCGCAAAAAACGTTTCCAAGCATGACCCCACAGGCATTACCATCCCGTTCATGGTCACAGGCGCAACCGATTCGCGATTCCTGCGCAAGAAAGGCGTCATCGCCTACGGTTTCTGTCCCATGAAAAGCGAAATCCCCCCGCAGGAATATGTGCCCACCATGCACGGCGTGGATGAATTCTTCCCCATTGATTCGATTGGGTTTTCGTTTGATGTGCTCTGGGATATCGTTGTGGAAATGTGTTCATGAAATTTCCCGATTGAATTCGGAGACCAAGTCCACAGGCGTGCAAGATCATGCCGCATCCCCTGCTCTACACATTCACCGGACTCGCATACAAAGCCTATCTGGGCGCCGCGCGGCGCCGCCTTGTAGTGGCAGGTTCCTGCCATATGTGCGGGTGGTGCTGCACACGGCTCAACCTCTCGTACCATAACAAGTGGATACGCTCCGAAAAGCAGTTTGAAAAACTCAAGCAGGAATTCGAGGACTACAAGCGGTTTGAAATCATGGACCGCACCCTGTCCGGGATCCTGCTCTTCCGGTGCACGAAGCTGGATGAAAACAACCTGTGCTCGGACCATGAAAACAGGCCGGATTACTGCCGGGAATATCCGCACCCTGAACTCCCTTTCCTCGGAGGCAGCCTGCGCAAGGAATGCGGATTTCGATTCGAAGCGGCGCCGGACTTCCAACGCATGCTCAGAAAAGAATCACGCAAACCCGCGCAAATCCAAAAGCCGCCAACAATGCTGGGCTGAAGTCCGGCCACCTCATACCAGGGCAATATTATCGTATATGTATGGCTTAATGGTTTTCAGATTTCGCTTTCGCTTACGTGGCAAAATAAACCGCGCACAGCAATGCTATCACAATGCACATGAATCTTCATATATGTTGGGAATAACCGGCCACGTTCCGCGGGTTCAGAGCTTGGGAAATTCGAGAAACTTGTCGTTCGTCAGAATTTCCATCTTCTCAAGAAGCTGGTTGATGTCCTGGGCCTTGAGATAGAAATCATTGGCGCCGGCCTGAAGAATTCTGTCCCGCTCTTCATCATGGCCCGATACGGCAATAACCTTGAGTTCCTTGGTTTCTTCATTCTGGCGCAACTTGGTGAGGAATTCATATCCATCCATGTGCGGCAGCCGGATGTCCATGAGTATCAAATCGGGCGATTGCCTGCCGATTTCCATGAGGGCATCGTACCCGTTTTGAAACGCTTTGATTTCAAACGACTCTTTGTGGTTTTTGAAACAGGCCTTAATGAGCGTAAGAAATGCGGGTTCGTCATCAATTACCACTATGGTGTATTTTGACATTTGCAACTGGCTGGGCACTGGAATATCATTATCTCTCAGCACTTTCACCAGATCCTTGATACGAATCCGATAATGCCCGCCCAGTGTCTTGAATGCCGGCATCTTGCCATCACGCACCCAGTTTTTTAACGTGTTTACGTGAAAACCCAAAAGCTTTGCCGCTTCGGTTGTCGTAAGTGTATCTTTCATGTATAAATCTCCCTAACCATGCAAATCACCATGTCATTTTAGCATTTTTGTCGATTCAATCAACATGACACGAAAATTAATCTTAATAACTAAAACAAACAGGATTATATTTTCATCAATTTGTTTATTTATTGCAACATATTCCGTAAATTTTCATATTCATTGTTTTATAAATTGATAAGAATAGCCCTTGACCATAATCGGGCACTCTATGCGCAACTTATCCATTTTTGTAAGGTTTTCATATTTTTTATGCTTGTAAGGGGTTTTGGCCTTAAAATAATGAAATATAAATTTTCACGCCGCCAGCCTTAACCAAGCGTTGTGAAGGGAGAGTTTGTTTCATGTCTGAACAACCCAAAGTCAAAGTCGTGTACCGCCGCCTGCGCAAGAGGCTGGACCGCATGCCTGTTGGCGCGCCACGCTCGCGTTCGTTATTCGAAATCCTCAGCATGCTGTTCAGTGAGGAGGAAGCGGCTGTGGCCGCACAGATGCCGCAGAAACCCGCCAGCGTGGAGAAGATCGCCCGCTACACAGGCAAAAATCCGGCCGAATTGCTTCCCATGCTCGAGAAAATGGCGGACAGGGGTTTGGTCCTGGACATGGAAAACCCCGACAACGGCAAAATGTATTACCTGCTTGCCCCCACGGTTGTCGGGTTCTTTGAATTCTCCCTCATGACAAAGCGCGATGATATTGATCAAAAGAAACTCGCGGAACTCTTTCACCTGTACATGTTTGACGAAAAAGAATTCGGCCATAATGTGTTTCGCGGCAAGACCCAGTTGGGCCGCGCCCTTGTCAGTGAAACCGCACTCACGCAGGAGCAGCGCACGGGCATCCTGGCTTATGAAAGCGCAACTGCGGCCATCGAAGCCGAAGACATTCGCGCTATCACCATGTGCTACTGCCGCCACAAGGGCCAACTCACGGACGATGCCTGCGATTTCCCCCTGGATATCTGCCTGAGCATGGGCGCGGGCGCCGACTATCTGATCCGCCACAAACTGGCCCGCGCCGCGTCCAAAACCGAAATGCTTGAAAAACTCGCCCAGGCCCGCGAGATAGGCCTGGTTCAAATGGGCGATAACGTCAAGGACAAAATCGGATTCATCTGCAACTGCTGCGGATGCCACTGCGGCGTGCTGGGCGGCACCAACACGCACGGCATCCCCTTTACCATGAACACCAGTAATTTTATCGCAGCTCCGGACCATGCGGCTTGCAAAGGCTGCGGCCTGTGCGCCCAGCGCTGCCCCATCAATGCAATCAGCATGCAGGAATACACGCGCGAAGACGGGAAGAAACGCAAACGCGCAGTGGTGGATGAAGGACTGTGCCTGGGCTGTGGCGTGTGCGCGGGTGCGTGCGTGCCGGGCTGCATGCATATGGAAGCGCGCCCCGCACGCGTCATTACTCCGGAAAACACTATTGAGCGCGTAATCTCCATGGCCCTGGAGCGCGGCACCATCGGCTCTCTGATATTCGACGACGAAAACCGCACGGACCAGCGTTTTATGCGCCGCTTCGTGAACACGGTGACATCTCTGCCGCCCGCAAAGCAGGCCGTGCTTAACGACAAGCTCCGTTCCCGGTTCCTGGAGTTCATGATGAAACAAGTCTCAAGTGCGGGCTCCAAATCCGGTGGCAGTGTCTGAGCACGGTGCATTAACCGGTAACCCGATATTTTTCCATCCTGCACGCGCGCACATTCCAACGTTTGTACTGTTCGTGTTATAATTTCCCCGCAACACATCATGCATCTCACAATCCTTTTCGCGTGCGCGCATCATTGGGAGGTTTTTCATGTACGAAGATATCCTGTATGAAAAAAGAGAGAACCAGGCGCATATCACCATCAACCGCGCCGAGGTTTTCAACAGTTTCCGCACCCAGACTCTGGAAGAACTGCTGGACGCATTCCAGGCCGCTGGCGATTCCAAGTCCGTGGGCGTGATCGTGCTGAGCGGCGCCGGCGGCAAGGCCTTCTGCAGCGGCGGGGATATCAAGGAGATGAAACAACTCACGCCCCACACCGGGCGTATTTTCGTTACAAAGCTGTTCCACCTGTTCCGCGCCATCCGCTCGGCGCCGCAACCCGTGATCGCCGCAGTGGACGGATATTGCCTGGGCGGGGGCAATGAAATCAATATGGTGTGCGACCTCACTATCGCCACGGAACGCAGCGTATTCGGGCAGGTAGGCCCCACTGTGGGCAGCACACCGGTGCTGGCGGGCACTCAGTTGCTGCCGCGCTGCGTGGGCGACAAAAAAGCCAAGGAAATCGTTTTCCTGTGTGAGCGCTTCCCCGCGGCTGAGGCCGAGCGCATGGGCTGGATCAATAAGGTCGTGCCCAACGGCGCACTGGAACAGGCTGTGGACCAATGGTGCGCCCGCATCCTGAGCATGAGCCCACAGAGCCTGCGTATCTCCAAAATCTCCCTGAACTTTGAAAGCGACAATCTGCTGCCCTCATACACGCACGGCATTGAAATGCTGGCTTCTACCTACGGGAGCGAGGAATTACGTGAAGGCATGGACGCTTTTCTCGAAAAAAGAAAACCCGACTTCAACAGGTTCCGATAGAAAATATGAAGAAAATACATCTTCATCGATTCATAAAACCTGATTTCATACCGTCATTTTCTTGATTTGCCGGGGCGCATGCCTGTTTATCCTGTGAGTCGATCCATTTTTCATAATCCGACTGGTCCAGACATGCGCCCTGCGCCCGATATTAATGTAAGCGCATCATAACAATGAGGTGCGCATAATTTTTTATTGGATTGCGCGTTATGCTGCCGCGAAATTTTGCTAAAAACCTGGACTGGGCCGCAATGCTGTCGGCGCTGGGGCTCACGCTCATCGGCATCTTCTTTCTATACGCCATGTCGTGGGTCGAGGGGCTGCGGCGCCCGCTGATTGCGTATTTCTTTCAACAGTGCGTGTGGCTGGGTATCGCGGGTGTTGTTGCCTATGGCGTGATGTTGCTTGACTACAAACTGTGGACGCGCGTCTCGTGGCTCGTGTACCTGGTGAATATTCTGCTGCTTGCAGCGCTGCTGATTGTAGGCCGAAAAACCCACGGGGCCGGAAGCTGGTTTTCGTTCGGGATCATGAAATTTCAGCCCAGCGAAGTAACCAAGATCCTGTTCATCATCACGTTCGCGTATTTCCTGGCGCGGTACACGCCCGAGTTAAACCGTCCCAGTGTGCTGGGTGCGGCCCTGCTCCAGTTCGCCGTGCCGTTCGGGCTCATTGTGCTTCAGCCGGATATGGGCACGGCGCTGGTGTATGTGGCCATTTTCGCGGGCATGCTTTTTGTGGCGGGCCTGGACGGAGTGCGCATACTGCTCGCGGGCGCGGCGGCGGGTTCCGCGGCCATTGTTGCGGTTCCCATGGTGCTCAAGGGCTATCAGATGGAACGGCTTCTTGCGTTCATGCACCCCACATCCGATGCTGCGGGCAGCGGATGGCAACTGCACCAGGCGCACGTGGCCATGGGCTCGGGCGGAATCTTCGGCAAAGGGCTGTTCCATGGAAGCCAGGCCGCACTCGGATTCCTTCCAGCCGCGCACACGGATTTCATCTTCGCAGCAGTGGTGGAACAGGCCGGGCTGCCCGGAGGCCTTCTCATTGTCGCCCTGTTCCTGCTCCTGCTGTACCGCATTATGCGCATCGCCCTGCGCGCCGAGGATATGTTTGCGACATGCATGGCTGCGGGCGTGTTTTCCATGATTGCATTCCAGGCCTGCATCAACCTTGGCATGACCGTGGGATTCCTGCCCATCACAGGCATTCCCCTGCCCTTCGTGTCCTACGGCGGCAGCTCGCTTATTACGAATTTCGCGGCCGTGGCCCTTGTGCTCAACATTTCCGTGCGCCGCAAAAAGCTCATGTTCTCATAGTGCGCAGACAAACACCATGCGGACATTCCTGCAGCCGGAAATTATGATAATACATTAACAGCCATAGAGGACGGTAACCGGATTCATGACACACAACAACGAAATCATCGGCGTGGCCCTGGCGGCCGGCAGAGGTACGCGCATGAGCGGCGACCTGCCCAAGGTTCTGCACACCCTGGCCGGCAAACCCCTGGTTCTGTATGTAACCGATCTCATGAAATCCCTTGGCCTGAGCCGCAGTATCGTGGTCACTGGCTACAAGCACGAACTCGTGGATGCGGTGCTGCCCGAGGATGTGAACGTGGCGTATCAGGAACAACAGCTCGGCACGGGCCACGCCGTGCAATGCGCGGCGCCCCTGTTCCGCGATTCCTCCGGCACACTGCTGCTGTTGTACGGAGACGTGCCACTGTTGCGTGCTAGCACCCTGCGCGCCATGTTGGACGAGCACGCGCGCGCAGACGCTTCTGTCACCATGCTCACGGCCCTCATGGAAGACCCGACTGGATACGGGCGCGTGCTGCGCGACCCTGATGGCTCGGTGCGCGGCATTATTGAACACAAAGACGCTTCGGACGAACAAAAGTTTATAAACGAAATCAATACCGGCATTTACTGTTTCAGCATCCCCGACCTGCTGCGCATCCTCTCACGCCTGAGCAATAACAATGTGCAGGGCGAATACTACATCACCGATGCTGTCGGCATCCTGCGCCATGAAGACAAAACCGTGGCCGCCCTCACCGCCGCGGACCCCATTGAAATCCAGGGCGTAAACACAGACCTGGATCTCGCCACACTGGAAAAAGCCCTTAAAGAGAGGCGGGGCTGACCGGTATTTCATTCAAACCGTATGGAAAATGACATGCCGCCTGTGAATGCGGTGCGGATTCGGAACACGCTCAGCCCAACCTTTTCCATGGCTGCTTCACCGCCCGACGCCTGAGGCCCGCCCACCGGGGCCAGGGATTCCGGCGCATAAACATATACCGATCCGCAGCGCGTGCCCGGAAGATTCAAGGCAACGGTTAATGTGTGAGCCTTGTCTGAATATGTACACGAGGAAATATCCACCCCCCCGCACGTTATATGCAGGTCCGTGCCCACCACTGCCGGTTGTTCCGTATCGGGCGCGATGCACAGATAACGGCACCCGTGCGCGGGCACGCGGGTGAATGCGATATCCGTGTTCAGCGTTCCCAGAAATTTTCCACCCCAATAATCAAACACATGGTAAGAGGCGTCCGGGTCCAGGCCCAAGGCTGCGAAATCCACAGTGAGGGTGTTGCGCGTGTCTTTCCAGTTAATGGCGGCAACCAGGGTTCGCGGCGCAGGGCCGGGGAAGCTGATGGTAAACAGCCCGGGCATTTCGTTTTCAAACAAATCCGCTGGAACCGCGGGCGCGCCCGAGGGCGGGACCAGGGCGCCGAAAACGCGGCGGCCTTCATCGTCCAATTCACCCATATTGTCGCTGATGAGCACCATTCCTCCGGTGAGGCCAACCACGGTTGCGAAGGTGCGGTACTCGTCGCGTGTGAGATTGCCTTTGCGCAACAGGATGCAGTCCGGGTCATTGTTCCAGAACCTGCGGTGCAGGAATGAGCGCGTGATGCAGTTCACGAGAGCGCTCTCCACGCTGGGCTCGGTGCGCCCGCCCACGGCCTTGCGCACAACCGTGTCCCGCCACTTGGGCCCGGTGTCCGCGCTGATGCGCATCACGTCCGCCACGCCCACGGCCGGGCCAAGGGGCGCGCCGCAGCCCAGAATTATGGTGTCTTCTCCCGCGGCCTTGCGAATGATGTCCAGGCCCGTGCGGTACGCCTGGGCGCGGGTTTGCGTGGGGTCGTGGCGCCGTGCTTTAACCACGGCGCTGTACAGGAAATCGATTTTAAGGAACTGGAATCCCCATTCATGCACAATGGTGTGGAACATGTCATACAGCCACTGCTGGGTTTGCGGGTGCGTCATATCGAGCGCGGCCAGGTCGCCGCCCCACAGCGGGTTCCAGCCAGCCCAGGCCGGGCGGCCGCGGCTGTCCTTGAGAAACCAGTCCGGATGCTCGGCGTAGAGGCGGGAATTGGTGCGCGCGAAAAACGGGGCGGTCCAGATTCCGGGGCGGAAGTTGTGCTTTATAATCTGTCCCGCAAGCGAGCCCAGGTCGTCGGGAAATTTGTCCTTGATGCGCGTGGTCCAGTCCCCCACGACTTTCTGGTAACCGTCGTCGAGCTGGAACCAGGTGATGGGAATATCCTGCGCAAGTTTTTCCAGATGGCGCAGGTTTGAATGCACATCTTTTTGCGTGATGCGCGTAAAATACTTATACCACGAGCACCATCCCACCGGAATTTCGGGATCCACGCGCGCGTTCATGGCGCGGCCCGCGGCATCGGCATATTGTTCCAGGCCATTGATCGCATTGTCCGGGAAATACAAAAACAGCCATTCCGAATGCATGGTTGAGCCGGGATTCAGCGGCACGCGGTCCGCGTCGCAATGCGCATTAAACCGTTCGAGGGCAAAAGATTTGGCGTCCACACGCAAGTACAAATGGGACAGCATATCCTTCATGGTTAAAAACCCGACCACCAGGGAATGGCCTGAAGCCGTGTTCTTTATAGCCGCGCACCAGTCGCACAGGTGGCGGCCCCGGTTGCGCGGAGGATGCCGCGCGGGGTTATAAGACATTACGCGCGGCACTTTAAACAGGGGTCGCTGCTGCAGGCTGTTAACGGGCGCTGCCCCGGCCGGGCTCCAGGACTGAAACCCGAGATTGTACACGGACCAGTGCTCAATGCTGGACCCGATGTGCAACTCAGCGCCATGTTCCAGATGCAGTGGCTTGAGGCTGATCACGGGCAGCGGCTGTCCGGTTTGCGCATTGGCAAACGAACAGCGCACGCGGATATCATCTGTGCCGGATTGAAATAAAAACTCCTGGATGATAACGCGCCCCTGTGGAAATTCATTGCGAACTTCCAGGGTGGCCGCGCCATCCTGCACAGAGGTGCGCCAGGTTCTGTTCAAAGCGCCAGACGTGTCCAGGGCCCGCGGCCCGCCGTCGACAAATTCCACGCGGGACACCGCACCGGCTAACCGGGCGTGATCAGATTTTCCCAGAGAAAATGTCCCATGACTTGTGTCATAGGCAAATGCATAACCGGAATGTTCGCAAATAATTGATGATTGGGTTTCGGAAAAATTCATAAGATATTCTGCCTTGTGGGGTGATTCGGAATTTATTCGAGGTAGCCTTTGAGCCTTTTGCTGCGGCTCGGGTGGCGCAGTTTGCGGAGCGCCTTGGCCTCGATCTGGCGGATCCGCTCGCGGGTGACATTGAATTGCTTGCCCACTTCTTCGAGTGTGCGGCAATGCCCGTCCAGGAGTCCGAAACGCAACTCAAGCACCTTGCGCTCGCGCTCGGACAATGTGTACAAAACTTTTTGGAGCTGTTCGCGCAACAGCAGATAGGACGCGGCTTCCAGGGGCGGGAGAATTTCCTGGTCTTCGAGAAAATCGCGCAGGTGGCTGTCCTCTTCTTCGCCGATGGGTGTTTCCAGGGATATGGGCTTCTGGGATATTTTCAGGATTTCGCGCACTTTCTCTACGGAGACATTCATCTCCTTGGCCAACTCGGTTTCCGAGGGCTCGCGGCCATATTCCTGCATGAGGTGGCGGGACACCTTGATGAGCTTGTTGATGGTTTCGACCATGTGAACAGGCTTGCGGATGATATCGCCCTGGTCGGCCAGTGCGCGGGTAATGGCCTGGCGGATCCACCACGTGGCGTATGTGCTGAATTTGTAGCCTTTCTTATAATCAAATTTTTCCACGGCGCGGATCAGCCCCAGATTGCCTTCCTGGATGAGGTCCAGAAAATTCATTCCGTGGCCCACGTATTTTTTGGCGATGCTCACCACCAGCCTGAGGTTGGCTTCCGTGAGCAGTGTCTTGCCCAGTTCATCGCCCGCTTCGATCATCTTGGCAAAACGCACTTCTTCATCCGCGGAGATAAGGGGCACGGACCCGATTTCCTTCAGGTAAAGGCGCACGGAATCATCAATACGGATTTCGCCGGGAATTTTGAGAAGCATTTGCACGTGCGCCGCTGTCTCCTGGTCATCGTCGTCCTCTTCGTCATCCCCGTCTTTGGTGAATTCGGGCTCGCGCATCATCATGTTCTCGCCGTTTTCGTCGAACACATCCACGTCGAGATTCAAAAAATCGTCAAAGATGACTTCCAGGGTTTCGGGATCGTAGTCTTGCTTGCACAGGATATCATCCAGGTCCACATATTTGAAGTGGCCCTGCTTTTTCGCACGTCCGTATAAGGCGTAGAGTTCTTTGTTGTCTATGATGGCCTTGGATGGCAAAGATTTTTTACCTCCGGTGCGCCGCGATTACTTTTTATGCGTCAATTCCTGTTTGATGCTTGTGAGTTCCTTGGCGTAGCGCGCCACGCCCTGCTTGTCCCCTTCACTTTCGGCCTTGAAAATCAATGTTTTCAGTTCTGTCATGCGCCGCTTCTTCACATCGGTGCGCAGCTTGTCGAGCAGCGCATCCAGATAAGCATCCTTGTTTTCGGCGTCATCCGGCTTGGTAAGGGACACGCCGCTGATAATGGACACCACTTCCCTGGGGTGTGTTTCGTTCAGAAAATCGTCCGGACGGAACCCCCCGTGGCGTTCTTTGTACTGCATGCAATAACGAAACAGCGCACGCATTTTTTTGTCGTTAAAATCGGATGCCTCCAGTCGCTCTAAAATTTTAGCTGCGTACGCCTCGTCTGAAAAGAGATACTGGATGACTTTTTTCTCGACAATGACGCCGCCGGACAGGGTGCGCACAGTCATTTCCGGATCTTCCGGCTTGGCGCCGGGTTTTTGTTTGCCGGCCCGGGACATCACGGACCGCACGCGCGCCTCATCAACGCCCAGGGCCTGCGACAGTCTTTTTATCTGCTGATCCTGAAGCAGTTCGTTCTGGCTTTTGCGGATGAGCGCGGCCATGTCCAGGATTATTTCATGCATGGCCGCAGCGTCATCACGGCTGCGGCCGCGCATGGAGTGGGCCAGAAAATGATCGAAATAATTAGCCGCCTGGGCCATGCGTTCGCGAAACGCGTCCGCGCCGCCCTCGCGCACCAAATCGTCGGGATCCTTACCCTGCGGCATGGTGACCACGCGGATATCGAATCCGCGCTCGATAAGGATATTGATGCCGCGCATGGCCGCGGCGTCCCCGGCGATATCCGAATCATAGGCCAGGAACACCTTGCTGCAGTAGCGGCGCATCATGTCCACCTGCTGGGACGTGAGGGCCGTTCCCATGGACGCCACCGCATTAAGAATGCCTGCGCGGGCCAGGCCCAGCACATCCATGTATCCTTCCACCAGGATCATGGCGCCGTCCACAATGTTCTTCTTGGCGCGATCCATGTTGTACAGCATGCGGCTCTTGTCGAAAAGCAGAGTTTCCGGGGTGTTGAGGTACTTGGGCATATCGTCGCCCATGGCGCGGCCCGCGAAACCCACAACCTCGCCCACCACGTTGGTGAGAGGAAACATGAGGCGGTTTCGGAAACGCGCGTACCGGCGCCCGCCCTGGCTGCTGACCACCAGGCCCGCCTTTTCCAGATCGAACGCATTGATTTTCTTTTTCTCAAATGTCTTGATAATTCCGTCCCAGGACGGCGGAGACGCGCCCAGGCGGTAATCGCGCACCAGGTCTTCGGGCATGGCGCGCTCGCCAAGATAAGTGCGGAACGAGGCGCCCATTTTGGGACTTTGCAGCACCTGGCCAAAGTAGCGCACGGCCAGGTCGTTGATGCGTTTGATCATCTGCCGGTCCCTGCTGCGGCCCTGGTCCTGTT
>Ga0351878_1018_pt1 | contig 54918 bp, 45 predicted proteins | sample BONcelFGM3001D14_FD_206781 | JGI IMG/M metagenome (GOLD analysis project Ga0351878, IMG submission 206781) | Enriched cells from coal bed in the Powder River Basin, Montana, United States - BONCAT cells FGM rep3 HSBNCT.FGM.300.1.D14 ...
AACACCTTCTTCAACTGAACCGGAATAATAAATTTCATCGGTGGTTTCCTCTGTTTTTACAGAGGCTACAGCTGCATTTTCGTTAGTGACGGCCTGCTCAGTTACTTCAACTATTTCTGTGGTGGTGGAGGCAGTTTCTACGACCTCATCCTGCAGAGGTTCAGTAAAATTATCAGGTTCAACTTCAGCGGCTGAACTGGTTTCGGGAGCATCTGCCGGCTCTGCTGTTTCGTAATCCACTTCCGGAATTTCTTCTTCTGAATGAACAATGGATTTATCTGATTCATTTTCGGCAGATGAAGCTGTTTCAGAAGCAGCTTCCGGTTCTGCTGATTCAGAGGCTTCCTCCGTTGGTTCATCCTCAGGTGTGCCAGGTTCTTCGGTTTGCGCTGAATCCGCAATGGCGTTATCTGTAACATCGCTTTTTGGTTCAGAATGCTCCTCTATTGTCGCATCGCTCAGAACATCCTCAGGTTCAGGTTCTGGCTCTGATGAAATAAACTCAGCCGCTGCCGGTTCTGCTTCAGGGGATGTTTCTTCGGTTGTTTCCCCGGGAGGCTGCTCCTCAACAGCTTCAATAGCAAGTTCAGGCTCCGGAGCAGCTTCTTCTGCAGGTAATTCAGCTTCTGATCCTGCGAGCGGGTAAACAGGATTGAAGTTGAAATAATTGGGTTTTGACGGGCTTGTTCCTTTTTCGGCAACTTCTTCTCCGGCTTCTTCCGGATCCATAAGTTCCAGCCCGTGTTCCTGTGCCAGTTCATCAAGCATATTGATAAACCGGTTCAAGTGTTTTTCGTTGGTGTACAGCCTTTCACTCAGTTCCGAAAATAACTGATGAATGCCTTTTTTGAACGATTCCTGATGTTGGTTGCCTGCATAAAGTTCGGAACGGAATTGCTGAACCTGCATCCTGATTGATTCAAGTTCTTCTGTGATCCGTTTGTGAGCAATTTCTTCTGATTTGCCTGCAGTAGGTTCGGAATAAGCCCTTTCGGAAGCTTCTTCGGATGCTATAGTCGGTGGAATGTTCACTTTTACGGGCAAATCTTCGATAAGCTTTTGCAGTCTGAAGACCTTGTACTCCAACTGTTTGTGCACCGTATCTGCATGCTCGTAAATCTTGTGTTCGAGCTGCACAAATTTAATGCGGTTGTTGCGGCGGTGTATGAACACAATAGCAATAAAAATAAGGAGACTGAATACGAACGCAATCAGTATCCAAACAGACCAGGAAATCCCCAACAGGGATTCGAATAAAAGGAGCATACCAGGTAAACGTATTCAAAAATGCACACCAAAGATATAGTATTTGTGAAATTACAAAGAGCATCTTGCTGAATTTCACAAAAAATGACCTCTAAGAGACTTTTTTTTCTGCTTAAAGGCAATTTTGGCACCTCTGACGCAAGGTTTTTCGGGATCAGATGTTGGAGCAGGGCCTAAAAAGGAAACAGGAACGTGATCCGGATTGAAGAGAAATCAACTGTATTATGAAGGAGAAAAGATATAAGCCGGTTTAAATATCCAGACTCGTGAGCAGATGCTGTAATTCAGATGCTTTTTCTGTATTGTGTTGCAACTTATAGGCATCAATCAGTCCGTTGATCATTCGCTGTATCATTGCCAGATTGGAGCAGGGCCTGAAATAGCTTTCATCGGGTTCGAGGTTCATCTGTTTGATGTACAGGCTTATTTCATTTCTGGTAAACACAGCTCCCTTATTAAACGGATTCAGGTAAAACAAAACTTCGTCTTCAGGGTTGAGGTGAGCTTCATCAAGGTAGGCCAGAATAAAATGTTTGGGAAGGTCAACACCGTACACAGGTATTTTGAGGCTTTGGGCAATCATCACGTAGAGGATTCCCAGCGAAAGTGAGTTGCCTTTACGGTTGTCGAGCAGGTTTTTGAGGTAGAAATTTTCGGCAGAATGTATGTTGGAAGTGTTTCCACTAAACTTATTGATATCGAACAACACATGATTAACCACTTTTACTTTTTCGAGCGCGGTCAGGTTGTTGTTCAGTTCGAGCCACACTTCCTGAGCAATTCTGCCCACTTCTCGTGTAACTTTTTCCAGGTCAAGGTCAGGATACTGGAAACGGGTAACGAGCATAAATCCCTTCAGAAGGTCGTTGCTGCCAAATTTTCCCCAGTTGCTGAGTTCGGCATAGATGTGTTCCTGCTGGATGTTGTGGATGATGCTGATGAGGCGCTGCTGCAAAAAGTCGTCAAGGGTGCGTTCCCATGCTTCTTCAAGGGCAGGGAGCGCCTCGATGCCATAATCAATGATCCGCCTCGATACCTGTGCATAAAGTCCCACATCAGGTTCATCCATCAGGCTGATCAGTGCACGCAACTCTTTCAGATCTTTCATGATTTGTTAGTGATGATAAAAGTACATCAAATTCAATGCCTAAACAACAACATTATGGCTTTAGTTTCAAACAGCATTCAGTTTTTTGGTCAATTATTCTTAATTCACCACGAATTCCGGCCTGAGCCGAGCCAGATTGCATGTTGTGTTTGTTTCACAGGTATTTCCGGTGCTAAAAGGCAATACGCATGACCGGATAAAGGTCTTTGCTGCATGGATACAACAAGGTGAGTGAATGACGGAAGATATTCAGCAATGTTGTGTATGTTCTCACTGACAAAATGTCTTGTCAGGCATGCTTTTCGCAATAAAAAGATTTATTGAGGCTTAATCCGCTTTGGAGTTCATTTCCTGTTCATACATTGCCATGCCTTCAACAGCCATCTGTTTGATGGTAGCATCCAGCATAAACAGGCTGATGTGCCAATGATACCTGAAGTGGGCACTGATTTCGCTTTCAAGTGCAACAGCAGCCAGACTGTCGAGCCCAAAGGAAGTTACAGGCTTATTCACATCAATTTCAGACAGAGGAATATGAAGTTTTTTATTCACCCATTGTACAAGCCAGGCCTGGAGGTTTTCGGCGGTGATGGTTGCGGCTGTCATTGAAATTTCCTCATTTCCGGTTTCCTTTTTCCATGCAGCTATGGATTGAAGCTCACCGGTAAGGTAGCCGTATTTAGTTACCCTTCGTTGAATTTTTCCTGACGAAGTTAGTGGAATGCTGCCTGGTCTCAGCAGAAGGATGGCATAAACCGACAGTTCAAATTCTTCGGACAAGGTTTGTCTGATGGTGGAAAACAACTCATCCTGAGGCAGGTTATGCATAGCGCTGCGTTCTACTTCCTGAGCGATAATCAATTGTTCTTCACCATGCACCATAACAGAGAAGGCAGCGCCCGCATTTTTTCTGAGGGACGCATGGGCTTCCTGAACTGCAAACTCAATGTCGGTTGGATAATAGTTCACCCCTCTGAAAATCAACAGATCCTTGATTCTTCCTGTAATGTACAGCTCATTTCCGTCCATAAAACCAAGGTCGCCCGACCTGAAGTAACTTGTAGAGCCTTCGTTGTGTATCTGAGCGCCAAAAGTGCGGAGGTTTTCTTCAGTCCGGCCCCAGTAGCCTTGTGTTACCCCACTTCCGCAGATCCAGATTTCTCCGGTATGGCCTTCAGGAACGGCTTCATAGGTTTCCGGGTGCACAATTCTTACTTTAGTATCCATCCATGTATGTCCGCATCCGGTAAGGGTAATGGCTTCGGGCTGGTCTTCGCCAATTTTTTCAACTATTCCCCTTGCCAGCGCTTTGGAGTTTATGGTGATGAAGCGTAGCGGACTAAGTTTGTTGCCCCCGGTTACAATGAGTACTGTTTCGGCCATGCCATAACAGGGATACAGTTGCTCGGGCCTGGCACCTGCCTGAGCAAAATACGAGGCAAAATCCTGCATGGTTTTGGCCCTTACGGGCTCAGCTCCGCAGAAGAAAGTTTCAACACTGCTCAGGTCGAGGTGCGACAGTTCGTGCTGCGGCACTTTCTGAAGGCAGTGGTCGAAGCCAAAATTTGGTCCTCCGGCAGTAGTTACTTTAAACCTGCTAATGGCCTTAAGCCATTTGAGCGGGTCCTGAAGAAAAGCTACAGGGGGCATGGTAATACTAAGTGCCCCGATGTATGGGGCCTGCATGATGGTTCCGATCAATCCCATATCATGATAGATCGGCAGCCAGTTCATGCCGATGGTTTGTTTGCTGAAACCGAAGGACTGCCTGATGTATTCTGAGTTATAAAGTATCTGGTAATGTGTGATCATAACACCTTTGGGCTCGCCGGTCGAACCAGAAGTGTATTGCAGCAATGCCAGTTCTTCGCCTTTGAGGTTTGGGTCATTCCATAATCCGGCACTATGCATAATGGCATCTTCATAGCATATCCAATGTAAGTTTTGAGAGGCAAAATCTGAAGCGAAATTCCGCTCAATGTCTTTCTTCACTTGCTGTGATGTAAGACACATTGAAACCCCTGCATTTTCCACGATGCTGAATACACGGTAAGAGGACCTGTTCCGGCGGGGCGGGTAGGCAGGTACAGCTACCATACCCGCATAAAAACAGGCAAAAAGGGAAATAATATAGGGAATCCCCGGTTGAAAGAACAGTACAACCCTGTCCCCCTTTTTGCCATGTTGTTGCAAACAGGAGGCAACGGAACGGGACATTGTATCTAGTTGCTCAAAACTAAGGGATTCACCTTCATCAATTCCTTCAGGCAGAAACCTGAAAACAATATGGCCGGGAGTTACCACAGCTCTGTTGCTGATGATATCAACCATGCTCGACGATTTCCGGATAATAGGGTCGGTATGTTGGCTTTTAAAATCGTAGGGCTGTGCTTGTGAGGCGTTTGGGTTCATGAAGTGTGCCTGTAATTTAGTGATTTAAGGAAAGCAAAGATATCGTAATTTCAAAACATCTGTTTTGTCCCCTTTATTCCATTCGCCTGCAATCAGAAATGTCCAGAGTGACTTTTTCATGAAAAAGTGTACTTTCGCAGACCTATTTTCTCAGAAATAATGAAAATACCTTTCAACAAGCCCTGGTTTGCAGGGCATGAAATTCAACATATAGTAAATGCGGCCTATTCGGGCCATATTTCAGGCAATGGGGCTTACACCAAAAAATGCCACAGCCTGTTCGAGCAGCGGTACGGGATTCCCAAATGTTTTCTGACCACCTCATGCACAGATGCTTTTGAAATGGCCTGCTTGCTGATAGATTTCAAACCCGGCGATGAGGTGATTATGCCCAGTTTCACTTTTGTCTCCACCGCCAATCCTTTTTTGCTTCGCGGTGCCTCTATCAGGTTTGCAGATTCATCTGTCAACCATCCTAATATTGATATTGAAGGCATTGAGGAACTCATCAGTCCGGCCACAAAGGCACTTGTGGTGGTGCATTATGCAGGTGTGGCAGTGGATATGGATGCAGTGATGCAACTTGCAGCGAAGCACAATCTTGTCGTCATTGAGGATGCGGCACATGCCATCGAATCCACCTATAAAAGGAGAGCACTTGGAAGCATCGGACATTTTGGTATGTTTTCGTTTCACGAAACCAAGAACATCAGCACCGGCGAAGGGGGCATGCTTGCCATCAATGATCGCAAATACATCCGAAGGGCCGAAATTATATGGGAGAAAGGTACCGACAGGGCGGCCTTTTTCAGGGGTGAAACGGACAAATACGGATGGGTGGATATTGGTTCTTCGTTTCTTCCTTCTGACATCATTGCTGGAGTCCTCTACGGTCAGATGCAACAGGTGGATGAGATACAGCAAAAGCGTATCAGCATCTGGAACCGCTACCATCAGAACCTGAAGCCTCTGGCTGACAAGGGTTTTTTTCAGCTGCCGTCAGTTCCTGATTTTGCTGTGAATAACGGACATATGTTTTATGTACTTATGCCCGATGAACAAGGACGCAATGATTTAATTGATCATTTGAACGCCAATATGGTTCAGTCTGTTTTTCACTACCTGCCGCTTCATAAAAGCCGCTTTTTTGAACCCCTCCACGATGGCAGAAACCTGCCCCATGCAGAACGGTTTGCCGCTACCCTGCTCAGATTGCCTTTTTTCTATGAACTTCCGCTGACTATTGTGGATATGATCTGTGAAAGAATCAGACTGTATTGTGCCGGAAAGTAAATAAGATCAGCCTGAAAGAGCCATACGCCTGATTATCAGGCATGCAGTTCTTTAGTTGAACAGGTGTTGTTGCAGGTGGTTCATGATTTTATCCGTTGCACCCGTTTGTTTTGAGACATAGGATGTGCACACAGCCGAACATTGATTTCGGTAGGTTTCATCCTGCATCAGCTTCTGAGCGGTTTCCAGAAGCTGTCCCTGATTATTCACTGTGAATGCACCACCAAGGCGGATTAAGTCAACGGCTTCGGAGAATTTTTGGTATCTGGGGCCGAAAATCACCGGGCAACCAAAGGTTACGGGTTCCTGAATGTTGTGGATGGATTGCCCGAACCCGCCGCCGATATATACAAAATCGGCATACTGATACACTTGTGATAAGATCCCTATGCTGTCAATTACCAATACTTTGCAGCTGACATTCTGGTTGTAAACGCTGTATAATTGATAAGTTTGTTTCAGTGATTTTGAAAGGCTTGAAATATGGTTCGCACCCACATCGTGCGGAGCAAGAATCATTGCCCAGTCTTCAGGCAGTGCTGCAATCAGGCTGGAAAGAATTTTTTCATCCGGAGGCCAGGTACTTCCGGCAATGATTAATTTTCTGCTGCCCTTAAAATGGGCAACGTCAGGAAATGGTTTTGCTGTTGCGGGCAGCATCGCAACCCGGTCGAAACGTGTGTCGCCTGTGGTAGTTGAGTTGGTTATGCCGATGGAACTCAGAAGAGAGGAGGATGCTTCGTCCTGGACAAAAAAATGGGTCACGTATTTCAGTTGTTTGCGAAACCAGAAACCATAAGACCTGAAAAAATGCTGCTTGTTCCTGAAACGTGCCGAAATGAAAAACAGCGGGATATCATTCTGCCGGAGCGCAAGCATGTAGTTGAACCAGAACTCGTACTTGATAAAGAATGCGGCTTTTGGCCTGAAGGTGTCCACAAATTTCCGTGCATGTGCAAGTGTGTCTGCCGGAAGGTATGCAACACAGTCAGCAAATTCATAGTTTTTTCTTATTTCGAAGCCTGAGGGAGAGAAAAAGGTGAGCAGTATGGCGTAGTCAGGAAACTGACGTTTGATGGCTTCGATTACAGGCCTGCCCTGTTCAAACTCACCTAATGAAGAGGCATGAAACCATAACCATTGGTCAGAGCTGAGTGCTTTTTGCTGCAGCACTTCAAACTGATTTTTGCGACCAGAAACCCATTTTGAGGCTTTGGGGCTGAACATGGCTGACAGCCATGCTGCAAGGCTGTAGAGGTGAACGAAAAGGGAATAGATCAGTCGCATCTATTGATCAGTGATAGTAATATTTTTGAGGACTGCGCTGGTAGGTTGGGATGTGCCAGCAGAGGCGAAAACCATAGTAGGTGTCGCTGTAGCTGTTGTTGTCTCTGGCCTGAATTGAAAAATCATAATCGCGCAGGCTTTTGGTTCGGGCATGTACGACTTCAAATGTGGCACTGAAATTGAGCACCCTGGAATTGCTCATCACCAGATAGCCCGCCTCGGCTCCGATGGCAAAACCACCCCGAAGTTTGTCATAACCTTTTCCATAATCACCCTGCAGCTGAGGAGCTGATCCGAACTGGGTCTCGATCCTGATGTGGTGGGCCAGATAGCCAACGCTGGCAAGTGCAATGATGCCCGAATTGGGGTTAGGCCCGAAAGCCGGAAAAAGCTTTCCGCCTGTTAGCCTGAGGTGAAAGCCCCTTTCGAACAGGGCAAGGCTGGTGTTGAGCCCGTCGCCGTCAATAACTTCACCGTCAACAGTGCTGATCAGGCTTAGTAATTCGGCCCTGTTTTTAACCTGATCACCGAAAATGTACCCGCCCGAAATACCGTTGATCCAGTTTCGGTCCGACTTATACAGAATACCCCCGCCAATAGCAGAGTTTATGCCAAAATAGGTAGTAAGATCGCCCGATGGAAACTGGATGGAGTATGCCGCATGAAACATGAACGTGGATATGGCACTGTCCGAAACGTTCCGTTGGGCATATGCCTGAATCCCCAAAAAAATACATAGCAGCAACAACAGCCTTTTTACCAACATAATGCGGCTTTTGTGGCAAAAGTAATCAGTCTGCACATACAAGGCGATTTTTATTGCTGATTTCAGGATGGAAAAACGTATTTTGTTGACGGGTATTGCTGCTGTGAAATTATTATCAATACTTTTGCGTCAAATTTCCAAAAACCCCCCTCACGATGAAGCAAGTTCCCATGGTTGACCTCGTCGGCCAGTACAAAAAAATCAAACCTGAAGTAGATAGTGCCATTTCCGAAATACTGTCGAATGCAAGTTTTATCAATGGCCCTGCTGTAAAGCAGTTCCAGACAAGCCTCGAGAAGTATTTAGGCATCAAACATGTTATACCTTGCGCCAACGGAACTGATGCGCTTCAGGTTGCCATGATGGCCCTCAACCTCGAGCCCGGCGACGAAATAATCACAACTTCCTTCACATTTATTGCCACCGCCGAAGTGATAGCCTTACTCAGACTGACACCAGTTTTGGTTGATGTTGATCCTGACACCTTTAATATTGACCCTCTGGCAATTGAACGTGCTATCACTCCAAAAACAAAAGCCATAGTACCTGTTCATTTGTTTGGACAGAGTGCCGATATGGATGCCATTATGGAAATCGCAGCCAAGCATAATCTGTATGTAATTGAAGACAACGCTCAGGCTATAGGCGCTGATTACACTTCAAAAGATGGTAGCGTTCGCAAGGCGGGTACCATCGGGCACATTGGCTGCACCAGTTTCTTTCCGTCCAAAAACCTGGGTTGCTATGGTGACGGCGGAGCCATTTTCACCAATGATGATGCACTGGCTGCTCAACTGAGGGTGGTGGTCAATCATGGTATGGCCGTAAGGTATTATCATGATTATGTTGGGGTTAATTCACGACTTGACAGTATTCAGGCAGCAATTTTGGATATCAAACTCAAACATTTGGATGAATATGCTGAAGCACGCAGGTATGCGGCCAATTTTTACAATAGGGAATTTGCCAAAAGCGACAAGTTAAGAACACCGGTTACAGCACCCTTCACCAACCATGTTTTTCATCAATACACTCTCGTTACACATTGTATCAACCGACAGAAATTGATGGAACATCTGCAGGCTAAGGGAATTTCCAGTGCCATCTACTATCCGGTTCCGCTACACCTGCAAAAAGCATATATTGACCCACGCTATAAACGGGGTGATTTCCCTGTTACAGAAAACCTCAGCAAAACAGTGATTTCTTTGCCTATCCACACTGAGTTTGATGATGAAACACTTGAATATGTGACATCATCAGTACTAGAGTTTGTTAACAACTAGTTGAAGTAATAAAACATTTTGTCTGCCGTTTGATTGCAGCAGTGGGCAAATGAATTGAGATTTCACCCGGATGCACCCTGTTGCACCGGGTTTTTTTTGATGAACCAGTTTGATCTTTTTTGTTTAAAACCAATTTGACAAATAATTCTGTACTTTGCAGCCGGAATATTCATGTAACAAAAGTTTACCAGTATGAGCGAGAGTAAAAACTATTTTGCACACGAAACAGCAGTTATTGACGAAGGCTGCCAGATCGGTGAAGGCACTAAAATATGGCATTTCAGCCATATCATGAGCAATTGTGTCATTGGGGAACGGTGCAATATTGGTCAGAATGTGGTGGTTTCGCCCGAAGTTGTGCTGGGAAAAAACTGCAAGGTGCAAAACAATGTTAGCCTTTACACAGGCGTCATCTGTGAAGATGATGTCTTTCTTGGGCCTTCAATGGTTTTTACAAACGTGATCAATCCGCGCAGCGGAGTCAACCGCAGAGGTGAGTACATGCGTACCGTAGTCAGAAAAGGTGCAAGTATTGGTGCTAACGCAACTATTGTTTGCGGCCATGACATTGGCGAGTTTGCATTTATCGGAGCAGGGGCTGTCGTAACCAAAGAGGTTCCGGCCTATGCACTTGTGGTTGGAAACCCTGCCGTTCAGAAGGGCTGGATGAGTGAGTTCGGACACAGGCTTCATTTTGGTGATGACAACACCGCTGTTTGTCCCGAAAGCGGCGAAAAATACCTGCTCGAAAACAGCAGGGTAAGAAAATTAGGTTAACCAGCTAAAGAACTTTAAATGTCTGTCCAGAAAAGTCGGGTCTATGGTGGGTTTTAAAAAACCGTTTAACGTGTTATAGTCAATCGAACACATATTCCTGCCTGAAACTTTTTTTATTGTGTAAATCGTGTAACATATTTTGGAAATTTGTGCATTCAAACACATAATTCCCTATTTTTGAATATCAAAACCCTCATATGAAAATCCTTGTAACCGGAGGCACGGGCTATATTGGCTCCCACACTGTTGTTGAATTGCAGCAACAGGGATTCGAAACAGTAATTGTTGACAACCTTTCCAATTCGCAGGCCGGGGTTATTGACTCCATCGAAGCCATAACAGGCATCAGGCCTTTGTTCGAACAGTTCGATCTGGTTGACCGGGAGCGCACAGCCGATTTCTTCAGGCGTCATTCCGATATACAGGGAATCATTCATTTTGCTGCCTTCAAAGCTGTTGGCGAATCAGTTGACAAACCCCTGATGTATTACAGAAACAATTTGGTTTCGTTGGTCAATATTCTGGAAGGAATGATGGAAAACAATATCCCCAATCTAGTTTTCTCATCCTCCTGCACCGTGTACGGACAACCAGACGAGTTGCCTGTTTCGGAGCAGGCTCCTGTTAAAAAGGCCGAATCGCCATACGGAAATACCAAACAGATTTCAGAGGAGATCATTTCAGATACCATCCGTACATCAAAGCTGAACGCAATTGCGCTCCGATATTTCAATCCGATAGGTGCCCACCACACAGCGCTCATTGGCGAACTTCCCCTGGGCGTTCCCAACAACCTGGTGCCTTTTATCACACAAACAGCCATAGGTATCAGGGCCCAGCTGAGTGTGTTTGGCGATGATTACAATACACCCGACGGAACAGCCGTGAGGGATTATATCCACGTGGTTGACCTGGCGCAGGCCCATGTTGTTGCAGTGAAACGGATGATTGGTAAAAAAATGAAAAATCCGTTCGAGGTGTTTAATCTGGGGACAGGCAATGGTTTTTCGGTGCTTGATGTAATAAGCTCATTTGAGAGGGTTTCGGGCGAGAAACTCAACTACCGCATTGTGGGCCGCAGGGCCGGTGATGTGGAGCAGGTGTGGGCTGATCCAACATTCTCGAACAACGAGCTGGGCTGGAAAGCACTGAAATCACTTGATGAGATGACAGCATCGGCATGGAAATGGGAAAAAACCTACAGGGGAAGATTATAACCGGCACAAAGAGGGATGCCAGAGTTGATACAAACCATAAATTAAGTTAAACCAGAAAATCATGAGAAGAATTTTGATCACCGGAGGAGCCGGATTCATCGGTTCACATGTTATTCGGCTATTCGTGAAAAAATATCCGCAACACGATATCTATAACCTTGATAAACTTACCTATGCCGGAAATCTTGCCAACCTCAAAGATGTAGAAAACCTCCCTAATTATCATTTTCTGAAAGCAGATATCGTTGATGGTGAACACATCATGCAATTGTTTGGAAAATACCAGTTTGACAGTATAATCCATCTGGCTGCCGAATCGCATGTTGATCGTTCAATTGCCAATCCGATGGAGTTTATTATGACAAATATTGTGGGCACAGTCAACCTGCTTAACGCTGCAAGGCATTACTGGCAGAATGATTTTGAAGGCAAGCGATTCTACCATATTTCTACAGATGAAGTGTACGGCTCATTGGGCGACACAGGCATGTTTACCGAAAATACCGCCTATGACCCCCATAGCCCTTATTCCGCTTCAAAAGCGAGCAGCGATCACCTTGTCAGGGCCTATCATGACACCTTCAACCTGCCAACAGTTATTTCCAACTGCTCAAACAATTATGGGCCAAACCAATTTCCTGAAAAACTAATCCCTCTGTTTATCAACAACATACGCAATAGAAAACCGCTTCCTGTTTATGGTAAGGGAGAAAACGTCCGCGACTGGCTTTACGTGGTTGACCATGCACGGGCCATTGATGTGATTTTCCATAAAGGACACGATGGTGAAACTTATAATATTGGCGGCCATAATGAGTGGAAAAATATTGACCTGATCCGGGTTATGTGCAAAGTTATGGACGAAAAACTGGGCAATACCCCCGGAACCTCCGAAGAACTGATCACCTATGTTAAAGACAGGGCAGGGCACGACCTCAGGTATGCCATAGATTCTTCCAAGCTTCAACGCGAACTCGGATGGGTTCCCTCCCTTCAGTTTGAGGAAGGAATACGGCTCACCGTTGACTGGTACCTGAACAACCAGGACTGGCTCGATGAGGTCACTTCCGGAACCTATCAGCAGTATTACGAAAGAATGTATCAGAACAGATAAACTGAAGGACTCCTGCAAGAAACTGAAATACAGAAATTTATATTTCTCAGGAATCGTGTTGTACTTTTTTGAGCAGGTTCTTGCACAATTAAAAAAAAAGACCGTACTTTGCACTCCCTTTTTAACAGGGCATAAAAACTTTATCATCATGTCGAAGATTTGCCAGATTACAGGAAAGAAGGTAATTACCGGAAACAACGTTTCGCACTCAAACCGCAAAACACGCAGGACATTTGAACCAAACCTGCAGATGAAACGCTTTTTTGTTCCGGAAATGGACCAGTGGATTACACTTAAGGTTTCCGCAGCCGGATTGCGAACCATTAATAAAGTGGGTATTTATAATGCCATTCAGAAAGCTGCCGATCAGGGCTTTCTGTTCAAAAGTTGATCAAGGTATTTCATAATATTAAAAAGCTGCTGTTGACCACAGCGGCTTTTTTTGTTGTTTTGCCACCAGAACCGTATAAAATAAATACCATCCCTTCGAGTTATTGTCATATGCTTTTCCTCAACAAAGTTTTATTCATGACGATTGTCATGGTGCTGGTTTGGTTGGTTCCTTCAAATAGTTCGGGCCAAACAGCCACAGTGTGGGGAACGGTAACAGATCAGAAAAGTAAAGCTGTTGATCTGGCTCATGTTACAGTTATTGGATCACCCGGAGGGGTTACAACAGATCGGAACGGACGCTTTGAGATCAGGATTCCTTCCGACACAGTTGTCAGGCTCGGATTTTCCTTTATCGGATTTGATCAGCAGGAGTTTTTGTTGCGGCTGAAACCAAATGAACGGCGCCAGCTTGATGTAACTTTGATTGAGGGGGCAACCATGCTTCCTTCGCTAGAAGTGAGGGACGAAAAACTCCGGTCAACCAGCCTCACCCGGCTTAACCCAAAGCAAGCCATGCAGATTCCGAGTTCGGGAGGAGGTATCGAAGACCTGATTAAAACTTTGCCGGGCGTTTCGTCTAACAATGAACTAAGTTCGCAATACACGGTCAGGGGAGGAAATTTTGACGAAAATCTGGTTTATGTTAATGATATTGAGATATACAGGCCTTTCCTTGTTCGCTCCGGACAGCAGGAAGGGCTTAGCTTTCTGAACTCTGCGTTGGTTTCTTCCATACTTTTCTCTGCCGGCGGCTTTAATGCCGAATATGGCGACAAGCTCTCTTCCGTGCTCGACATCACCTATAAACGGCCAACAGAAACTGCCGGTTCGGTTTCAGCAAGCCTCCTGGGCGCCGAAATGCATGTGGAGGGTTCGCAAGCCAACCGCCGCTTCACCTATTTGGTTGGTGCCAGATACAAAACAACAGCCTACTTATTGAATGCCCTTGAGACACAGGGATCCTACCGGCCTGATTTTTCCGACATTCAGTCCATGATCAGCTATGGCCTGCATCCGAAATGGGAATTGTCGCTGCTGGGCTATTATTCACGCAATAAGTATAATCTGATTCCTGAAAGCAGACAAACGGATTTCGGTACTATTCAGGAGGCCTACAGACTCAATATTTACTTCGAGGGACAGGAAGTTGACCGCTACGAAACCGGAATGGGCGCCATTACCTTAAGCCATAAACCTGATAAAAATCTCGAACTGAAACTCATTGCTTCTGCATTTAGCACTGTTGAGTCAGAAACCTACGACGTACTCGGGCAGTATTGGATTGGGAGGCTTGAGACTTCACCCGGAGACGAACAGTTTGGAAATGTTGTGCAGGCACAGGGTGTCGGATCATTTCTCGAGCACGCACGTAACTATTTCGATGCTCAGGTAGTAAACCTCGAACATAAAGCAACCCTGATCGGCTCAAACTCCGTAACTAAGTGGGGTCTTAAGTTCCAGCATCAAAGAATTCACGACAGGGTACATGAATGGGAAATGATTGATTCTGCCGGCTATAGTCTCCCCATAGTTCCGTGGGAACCTGACAACCCAACTCCCGGACGCCCTGATTTTCAGCTGAACCAATCGGTCAGAGCCGACAACAGGATCAACATCAACAGCTATAGTGCATTCGTGCAACAGGCATGGAACTTTTTTAACCGGAAAGGAGAGGAGTTTGTTCTTACCACCGGTGTTCGTGCCAACTATTGGAATTATGGAAAAGAATTCAAGCTGAGCCCGCGCGCCAGTGTGGCCTACAAACCCAACTGGGAGCGAAAAATGGTGTTCAGACTGGCCGGAGGAGTGTATAACCAACCTCCTTTCTACCGCGAACTAAGGCTGTTCGATGGTAGTTTGTATCCCGACAGCCGTTCACAGCAATCTTTTCACCTGGTGGGTGGCACTGACCTTAATTTTACGGCATGGAACAGGCCATTCGTGTTTACTGGTGAGGCATACTACAAGTTTCTGAGTAATCTGATTCCATATGAAGTGGACAATGTAAGAATCAGGTATTATGCCGATCAGGAGGCCAGGGGTTATGCCGCCGGGCTCGACTTTAAAGTGAACGGTGAGTTCGTTAAGGGTGTGGAAAGCTGGATGAGTATGTCTCTTATGAAAACCGAAGAAGATATCCGTGACGACTTCACCGACATTTGGGTTGACGCCGAGGGTAAACGGGTTTATACAAGACAACTTGCTGCCGATACCATCAGGCTTTTTCCCGGAATGATCCCACGGCCTTCTGACCAGCGGTTCAACTTCAGTATCTTTTTCCAGGATTATATACCAGGTTACCCTACCTTCAGGGTACACCTGAAATTGCTTTTCGGGACAAGCCTTCCTTTTGGCCCGCCCAATGCCCAGCGTAGTGGACAGACCCTTCGCATGCCTCCTTACCGCAGGGTGGATATCGGTTTTAGCAAGCAGCTGGTTGGCGAACACTCTGTGTTGCGGCCCAACTCACCCTTCAGACACATCCGCAACAGCTGGATAAGCCTCGAAGTGTTCAACCTGCTCCAAATCAGCAACACCATTTCATACATCTGGGTCAAGGACATCGAAAACAGACAGTATGCTGTTCCCAACTACCTAACTCCCAGACAGGTAAACCTCAAACTTGTAGTTGAGTTTTAAATTCCCCGAACATTTCATTGTTAATTTTGTTTAACTTGTATAATCTTATTTAGAACAAATCTAAATAAAGATTAATTTTGCATCCAATAATATATTTGAGATATGACAAAAGTTAATGAACTTGTTTTTCAGGGTTTACCATATGCCTACAATGCATTGGAACCCCACATTGATGCCATGACGATGGAGATCCATCACAGCAGGCATCACAAAGCTTACTTCGATAACCTTCAGGCAGCAGTTACAGATACGGACATGGCACAGATGGAATTCACGGAACTTCTGCGCAACATCAGTAAGTTTCCTGTTGCTGTGCGCAACAATGGTGGTGGTCATTTCAACCACGATCTGTTCTGGAACATCATGTCGGCTACTGGTGGTGGCGAGCCAAAAGGCGACCTTGCCTCGGCTATAGCCAGAGATTTTGGTTCCTTTGCCGATTTCAGGGAAAAATTCAACACAGCAGCCAAAACCCGTTTTGGTAGCGGCTGGGCCTGGTTGTGTGCAATGCCGGGCGGAAAACTTGAAGTATGTTCAACGCCCAATCAGGATAATCCCCTGATGGATGTTTCTGATTGTAAAGGACAGCCAATCCTTGGTCTCGATGTATGGGAACATGCTTATTACCTGAAATACCAAAACAAAAGGCCCGATTATGTTTCTGCGTTCTGGAACCTGGTTGACTGGAACCGTGTAGCAGCCAATTTCAAACAAGCACTCTAAACCAATACTTTTCTATACTACCCCTGCACTGTTGGAATCCAACAGATGGAAACTAAAAACGGGCGGTCCAAAAGGCCGCCCGTTTCTTTATATCTACCGGATCAATCGAATGAAAGAATGGATTTTTTGATGATTTCAACAGCATCCCTGAGTTGGCTCTCGGTAATCACGAGCGGTGGCGCAAATCGGATGATGTGGCCATGGGTGGGCTTTGCAAGCAGACCGTTTTCGGCCATTTTTACACAAACATCCCAGGCGGTTTTGCCATTTTTTGGTTTGATGACAATGGCATTGAGCAAACCTTTGCCCCTGACCAATTCAATCATATCACTCTTGATGTTGCGCATTTCCTCGCGGAATATCTTGCCGAGGCTTTCAGCCTTATCTGCAAGGTTTTCTTCTTTAACCACTTCCAGTGCTGCGATGGCCACCCGTGCAGCTACAGGATTGCCTCCGAAGGTTGATCCATGCTCGCCGGGTTTGATACAGAGCATGATTTCGTCGTCGGCCAGCACGGCAGATACAGGATAAACACCTCCCGAAAGTGCTTTGCCAAGGATCAGAATATCCGGTTTGACACCTTCATGGTCGCAGGCCAGCAGCTTGCCGGTGCGGGCGATGCCTGTTTGTACCTCATCGGCAATAAACAACACGTTTTTTGCCTTGCACATGTCAAATGCTTTTTTCAGGTAGCCTTCTTCAGGGACATAAACCCCAGCCTCGCCCTGTATGGGTTCGACCAGGAATCCTGCCACATTTGGATCTTCGAGTTCCTGTGCCAGTGCATTGAGATCGTTGTAGGGTATGGTAACAAAACCCGGGGTAAACGGACCAAATCCACCGCGAGAGTCAGGGTCGGTTGACATGCTGATTACGGTAATGGTCCGTCCATGAAAATTGTGCTCGCACACTATAATTTTTGCCTGATTTTCAGCTATTCCTTTTTTCATGTAGGCCCATTTGCGGCAGAGTTTCAAAGCTGTTTCGTCGCCTTCGGCACCTGTGTTCATGGGCAATACCTTATCATATCCGAAGAATTCGGTGATATATTTTTCGTACACACCAAGCGAATCATTGAAAAATGCACGTGAAGTTAAAGTAAGGGTTTTGGCCTGCTCGGTAAGAGCGTTGATAATTTTGGGGTGGCAATGTCCTTGGTTTACTGCTGAATAGGCCGAAAGGAAATCGAAATATTCCTTACCTTCAACATCCCATACTTTTGCGCCCTGGCCTTTGGCCAGCACTACAGGCAGCGGGTGGTAATTGTGCGCGCCGTATTTGTCTTCAAGCTCCATGGCCAGTTTTGAGGTCATCTGCTCTTTCATAAAATGTACTCCTTTCAGGGGGGGGTTAATTTAATTGTGAAATAATTAACAAATCTGCGCAAAGATAGGTTTATTTATGGATTTGAGGGTTACTAAAAGCTAAATTTAATAAAAAGTCTGTGCTCAGAGCAGATGCCTGACAGGCAGCAGTAACCACTCGAAGAACTTGTTTATCAGTGGTCTGCGTGTCCATTGGCTGTAATCAAAATCCTCGGTATAATCTAATGTGAAGGCTATATGCTCTTTCACCTGTGTGACAATGTCGGGTTCGTTTCCGATGAGTGCAATTTCGTACATATACCTGAAGCTGCGGTAATCGAAATTAGGCGACCCGATTGAAAAAGCGGTGTCATCTATTAGCATCAGTTTTGCATGGAGGTTGTGTGGCAGGTACATTTTAAAGCGGATACCGCTTTGATGCAGCGGGCCCATGTATTTATTCCGCAGGATATCAACCAGGCCGACATCGGATCTTTTCGGGATGACCACCTGCACCTCAACACCCCTTCCGACGGCCTCCATCAGTACTTTTCGCAGCATATAGCCCGGAAGGAAATATGGAGTGACAACTACAACTGACTTTTCAGCGTTCCTGATCATTTGAAGGTATCGCCTCATGATGCGTTGTTTGGTGATGGAAGGCATGTCACGGACAATATCGAATCCTCCGTGATGTATCAGGCGCAGGAAATTGGCTTTGGCAAACACATACTTGTTGTATATTTTCCAATCCTGTCGGAACACCTTTTTAAAGGCAAGTGTTAGTTCGCTTCTGATCCTAAGCACCGATTCGCGCCAATTCAGGTTATATTCGGTTATATTCGATGAGCCCAAATAGGAGATTTCATCATCAATAATGAGCAGTTTCCGGTGGTTTCTCTTATGACTGCGGGTGAACACATCGCTGTTGAACTTGATTTTCTCAAAAAAGCGCACTTCACCCCCGTATCGGATCAGTTCGTCGAAGAATGAATTGTTCACTCCGCTGCTGCCCCAGGCATCAATCAGTATTTTGACCTCAACACCTGATTTGGCCTTACGTATGAGCGCATCTTTAAATCGTGTGCCGATTACATCAAAGCCAATCCGGTATGTTTCGATGAACACATAATCCTTCGCTGCTTCAACATCCTCAATCATGGCATTGTAATACCTGATTGGGTCGGCAAACAAATGATATGGTTCGCGGATCACAGGCATGGTTTATCACTATATTTTGCCGGTGATTTCCTTAAGCCGGCTAAGTGCTTTGTCGGATACCGGCACAATAGATTTATCGCTCATCACTAAGTATTCCTCTCCACTGGCATGGAAGCGCAGCACCTGCTTTGTGTTGATCAGATGCAGCGGATGAATTTTCTCAAACTGATAACCCTCTAATAGTTCATTAAATTCCGCTAGGGGTTTTGTTACAAGAAAATCTTCCTTATTATTCATAAAAACCCGTGTCTGGTCCTGTTCTGACTGACACCTGATAATGTCATTCACATTGATAAGATAGAGGTTTTCGGAGGAGTTTAGGATGATTTTTTTTGCTTCGGTATTTATCTGACTGAAATTGTTGAAAAAAGCATTCAGCTTTAGGGTTATATCATTGTTCTCAGCTGATTTCACAGCTTTTTTCAGGGCAGTGATCAGTTCGGTCGGATCCACTGGTTTGAGCAGGTATTCGAGTGCGCTGAATTTGAATGCTTTCACAGCGTACTTTTCGAAGGCTGTGATGAAGATAATCTGAAAGTCAATGGCATCGAAACTTTGAAGCAAATCAAAACCATTGCCATCCCTGAGTTGTATATCAAGCAGTACGAGATCGGGTTTATGCTGTCTGATCACCTCAACACCTGTCCGGACTCCGTCAGCTTCGCCAACGATTTCAACATCCACATCCTCTCTTTCAATCATGAGCCTGACTACTTCCCTGGCGTTGAATTCATCATCGATAATAACAGCTCGGAGCATGAGATAATAGTTTTATTAAGGGATTGGTTTATCTGGTTGTAATGAATGTCAAATATAGAAAAAAAAGTACTGCTCACCGTGATTATATCAAATGTCTGGCCCTGAATCTTATGAATAGATCTTCATTCGGATTCCTTCTGTACTTTTAATCTTCTCATGCTCAAAATAATAATGATCATGATCCCGATAACCACAACTGCGAGTGAAGCCGACAGTGCCATTTTATACCAATGTTGACGTTGTTTAAGGCTTTCGTTTTCAAGGTCGAGCCTGTTGAGGTCAGCGAACAGATTGTCAATCAAATACATGGTTTGTGATTCCTTCAGGTACATTTTTTTTAATGTGTCCATAGAAGCGCTGTACGAGTCTATGAACAGATCGTAATACTTGCTGAATGCCTCCTTGTTACCTGTGATTGTATGGCATTTCAACAGCAGTTGGTAGCAATCGTCATTCAAAAGTGTAATTCCGAATTTTTCTGATAAATTCAGGCAATGCTCAAGGGCAAGGGCTGCTTTGGCATATTCGCCGGCATCATACCAGGCTTTTCCTTTAAAAAACCAGGTTTCCACCTGACCAAGTGCGTGGTCTGACTGTTCAAAAATCCGCATGGATTTTTCGAAATAATCAAATGCTGTTTTAAAATCTTTATTTCTGACATAAATATTTCCCAGGCTGTTCATAATCCGTGTGGTGCCGGCAATGTCGCCCAAAGCCTGTTTCATACCGAGTGCCCTGAGCAGGTAGTCTTTTCCTGTTTCTGAATCGTCCAGTTCTTCAGAATGAATCACACCAAGATTCACGAACACTGAGGCAAGTTCCCAATTGTTGCCGTACTGTTCGAAAATAGTTCCGGCTTTGTTAAGGTTTTCCAGGGCTTTGTCAACCTCGTCCCATTGCCAGTAAACGAGTGCCATATTCTTCAGAACTTCGGCTTTGCCCATCGTATCGGGGATATCTTCGCGGATCAGCAAGGCGCGGTAATAGAAATCATAGGCCTGATTGAACTTTCCAAGCTCATAGAGCAGGTTGCCAATGTTTAAAATGGTTGTTGCCTGCCCGTCGGCATCACCCAGTTCTTCTTCTATGACCAGCGACTGTTGGTAATAATCCAAAGCCTTCGCCTGCTGCCCGGTAAGCTCATTCACCAGTGCAATATTATGCAGACATTCGGCTGTTCCTTTGCGGTCGGCAGCCAACGAAAAAGCTTCGAGCCCTTTGTTAAAATAGTGAAGGGCGAGGTCGTAATCGCCTATATAGTATGCACTAACACCAAGAGATTTTAATGTTTTTCCCTTTAAAACCTGATAGCCCTCCCGATCGCTCAGTTCAATTGCTGATTCGCCTGTCTTAAGGCTTTTATCGAACGAAACTGCCCTGTATGCCTCCGACAGATGGATCAGCGTTTCAACTTTGTCCTGTCCCTGCTGCGCCTGTGCTGCAAGATACAGACTGTCAATCAGCCTAAGCTCCTGCTCTTCCTGTGACATGGAAATATCAGCGAAAGCTGCAAAACAACCAATAAACACAACAATAAAGCGAACATACATCATTGTACAATATTACGATAAAAATTTCCACAGCCTGATACACAACATCCCCACATATTGAATTTATTCACAAAACACATAACATGGTCCTGGAAAAAAGAGAGAAAAGAATCAGGAGCCTTTCCGGATTGTTTGAAAAACAGATTAATCAGGCGTTTTTTGGTGTGAACTGCGGATATAGCGTACGGGTTTACTGATGAAATTCCTGTACATTTGCCAAAAAGTGCCCTTATGTTGCGATCAATGACCGGGTTTGGCAAGGCCGAACGATCTTCAGGAAGCAGGAAAATTGTGGTTGAAATTAAGGCGTTGAACAGCAAGCAGCTCGACCTTACGCTCAGGATGCCCTCTGAACTCCGTGTATTGGAAAACGATATCAGGTTATGGGCTTCGAACAACATTATCCGTGGTAAGGCGGATATTTCAGTAAGTATGGAGAACGAATCCCAAAAGAACCATACACGTCTTGATTTTGAGCTTGCCAGACAATATCATGAGCAGTTGCTTCGCCTTTCGGATGAGTTGGGACAACCACTACCTGCAGATATCATTGGTTTGATTGTCAAACTCCCCGGCTTTTTTAACGGCGAATCCCAGGAAATCAGCAAAGAAGAGCAGGTGATGCTTATGGCTTTGCTGGATGAGGCATTCGCCGGTTTCGACCGTTTCAGGGTGCAGGAGGGAAGTGCGCTCAAAGTTGATTTACAGACCCGTATTGCCCGTATTATGGAGCTAAAGGAACTGGTTTCCCCTTTCGAACAGCAGCGCAAAGAAACCGTAAGGCAGCGGTTGATGAAGAATCTTATTGAAAACGTCGAAAAGGAAAAGATTGACACCAACCGTTTTGAGCAGGAACTGCTGTACTACCTCGAAAAAATGGATATCACCGAAGAACAGGTAAGATTAGCCCAGCATTGCAGGTTTTTCACCGAAACACTTGCTGAAGAAGGTGCAGGAAGGAAGCTGGGTTTTATCTCTCAGGAAATCGGCCGCGAAATCAACACCCTCGGATCAAAGGCCAACGATGCCGAAATCCAGCGCTTTGTGGTGCAGATGAAGGACGAACTGGAAAAAATTAAAGAACAGTTGTTCAATATTTTATAGGATGGAATCCGGAAAGCTAATTATCTTGTCGGCCCCTTCAGGCTCGGGCAAAACTACCCTGGTTAAATTCTTGCTCGAACAACGCACTGATCTGTTTTTTTCGGTTTCGGCCACCAGCAGGCCCCGGCGGGAACATGAAATCCATGGGTCAGACTATTTCTTCCTGAGCGAGGAGGAATTCAGGCGCAACATCAGCCATAACGCATTTCTGGAGTGGGAGGAAGTGTATCCGGGCAGGTTCTATGGCACGCTCACCGAACAGGTTGACCTTGCTTTGGCAAAAGGCAAGCATATTGTGTTTGACGTGGATGTGGTAGGAGGATTGAACATCAAGAAGCATTATGCAGACAGGGCTTTGGCCTTGTTTGTCATGGCCCCATCGCCCGAAGTAATGGCCGAAAGACTCAGAAACCGGGCTACCGACACAGAGGACAGCATCAGGGGACGCATGGAGAAAGCCACATGGGAATTGCAGTTTGCCCGTGAGTTTGATGCTATTGTAATGAACGACAATCTTGATGAAGCAAAGAAATCGCTGTTGGCTTTAGTGGATAAATTTCTTCAGAACAATTAACACCTTACACATGAGCGAAACCTACAGGGCAATTCAACTGCCCGCCTACAATACAAACATTATCAAGGCAATGTTGGGTATGAGCCTGACCGGGAAAGTTAAACCAGTGCCTGGCCCCAGCCAGTTGCTCATCCGTATGGAAGCCGTGCAGTTTAACCCTTCGGATATTGCTTTTTTGCAGGGCGGGTACAACATCATCAAAAGCCTTCCGTGTGTTCCGGGCTTTGAAGGCTGCGGAGTGGTTGAGGCAGCAGGTAGCGAACTGAACCCTGCCGATTGGTTGGGCAACCGTGTGGTTTGTTTCACCCAGCAAGATAAGGACGGAACCTGGGCCGGGTATTTTGTGGCCGATCTGCACGAAGTGCTGCCGGCTTCAGGCGGCCTTGAGCCCGAACAGCTTGCAGGTTCATTCGTTAACCCGTTGACTGCATGGGGACTGGTTTCAATAGCACTTCAACGGCAAAGTTCCTGTGTGGCCATTAACGCAGCCGGCAGTCAGGTGGCGGCATGGGTAGTAGCTTTATGCAAACACCACGGAATTAAAACAATCGGAATCACCCGAAAAGCAGAAACCATTCAAAAGCTTTCAGAAACTGGCTATGATGGATTGGTATCCACAGCAACCGAAGGATGGGAAGGAAGGTTCAGGGAACTTGCTCATGAATATGGCTGCACCACAGCATTTGATGCCGTTGGGGGCGAACTGTCGGGACTTATGCTTAACCTCATGCCAGCCGATCAGGAATTGGTGGTCTATGGCGGACTTTCGGGCAGAGCAGTTTCGGGTGTTGATTTCATGCAATTGATCTTTCGTAACGCCATGATCACAGGCTTTAACCTCAACGACTGGATTTTGCTCAGCAGACCTGGTGAACTTCAGGAGGCCTATGAAACCATCAGCCGCATGCTTGCCGAACAGGATACCGAGCCAAAGATACAGTCTGTTGTCAGCCCCGAAGAATTTGTAAAAGGTATGAGGACCTACCTTAGTGATATGTCGGCCGGAAAAGTAATCATCAGGTTTTAATACGTTATGAAAACCAGGGCAGGTTTGTTGTTTGGATCGTTCAACCCCATTCATTCGGGCCATATGATGCTGGCAGCTTATATGCTGCAGTTCACCGACCTGAATGAAGTGTGGTTTGTGGTTTCGCCCCATAACCCCCTGAAAGAAAAAAACACCCTGCTGGCCGATTACCATAGGCTTGAACTGGTGTACAGGGCAGTTGATGACTACCCTGGATTCAGGGTGAGCGACATTGAATTCAGGATGCCAAAGCCATCCTACACAATTGACACCCTAGTCAGGCTCGGGGAAAAACATCCCGGCCATAGTTTTACGCTCATCTGTGGGGCAGACGCTCTGCAATCGTTCAGGAAATGGAAGAACTTTACACAAATACTGGATAACTACAGGCTGTTGGTGTATCCGCGAAAAAATGTGGATAGTACCGAGTTCGACCAGCATCCCTCAGTGACACTTGTTGATGCCCCGCAGATTGAACTTTCCTCCAGTTTTATCAGACATGGCATTGCCACCGGACGCGACATGAGGTTTTTCCTTCCCGAAAAGGTGTACCGGTACATCAGCGAAATGCACTTTTACGAATAAGTTTGTTATTTTTGTTGCTGCTTTTTATTAATTCCCCTGATTTATGCAACCCATTACCATATCTGCCCCGGGGCAGCAACCAACCCCAAACCGCCTGTATATCTGCACTCAGCCCGAAGATGTTGAAGGTTTGGTTTTAACTGAAAACGAGGCTGAATTTGTTGCACAACAAAAGAAGCAGAAGAAGGATTTTGTTGTGTTGACACGAATCGGCCAGTTTGTTGCGCTTCAGTTTGTGAAGCATGATGAGGTGCCTGCCAAAAGACTCGAATCCTGCCGCAAGGCTGGAGCAGCAGTTGCTTCTGAAGTTAATACGCTTGGATTAAAGGAATTAGGGATAATTGACACAGGAGGTTTCTGGCATGAATGTATGGCAACAGCCGAAGGGTTAGCACTTGCCGGCTACCAGTTTCTGAAATACCGAAAAGATGCTGAGGATAAGGCCAACAGTTTGAAGGAAATCCAAATTTTTTCATCAAAGGCCAATCCTGATGAAATAGAAAAGCTCAACATTGTGGTTCGGGCAACATGTTTTGCCCGCGACCTGGTAAACGAACCCGTGAACAAACTGAATGCTGTAGGCCTTGCCGAAGCATTGAGCACACGGATGCGCGAAGCCGGCGGAAAAGCAGAAGTGCTCAACAAGAAAAAGATTGAAGCCCTCAAAATGGGAGGTTTGCTGTCAGTTAACCTTGGCAGCCCCGACCCGCCCACCTTCACCATTCTCGAATGGAAACCGGCTCATGCAGTCAATACACGGCCGGTGATTTTGGTTGGCAAAGGGGTAGTGTACGATACCGGAGGGATGAGTTTGAAACCTACGTCGGGCATGGACACCATGAAATGCGATATGGCCGGCGGAGCACTTGTTGGGGCTGCCATAGCTGCCATTGCCGAAGCTGGCCTGCCGGTGTATGTGATGGCACTGGTGCCGGCAACTGACAACCGCCCTGATGGAAACGCTTATGTGCCCGGGGATGTGATTACCATGTTTGACGGAACAACAGTGGAGGTGCTCAATACCGACGCTGAAGGCAGGCTTATCCTGGCCGATGCACTTGCCTATGCCCGCAAATTTGACCCGATGCTGGTGATTAATTTTGCCACGCTTACAGGTGCTGCAGCCAGAGCCATAGGGCCTCAGGGTATCGTGGCCATGCAGGTGAATGCACAGAACGAGTTTGACACCCTTGCTGTTTGCGGCGAACGTGTGTATGAACGACTGGTGCAGTTTCCCATGTGGGACGAATACCGCGAAATGCTCAAATCAGAAATCGCCGACCTCAAAAATATTGGCGGAGCCGATGCCGGAGCCATCACAGCAGGTAAGTTTCTCGAACATTTTACTGATTATCCTTTTATCCACTGCGACATTGCCGGTCCGGCATTTCTTGACAAACGGGACAACTACCGTGGTATTGGCGGATCGGGTGTGGGTGTAAGGCTGCTGTTCGAGTTTTTCAGAAATATGTCCTGAACATTCAGGATTTTTCTATCAGCCCCATCACATCAAGGCACTTAGAAGCATCTGTGCCAAAGCTGCTTACCTCGTTTCCCATAATCTTATAGGTGCATTTTTGGCCTGCAACGGACGAAAAGTGCAGTTCGTAGTGTTTGCCTTGCTCATCGGTGAAGTTCACCTTAACCAGGTTTTTGTGCAGTTCTGACCTGAGCTCGTGGTGGCAGACCGGGCACCGGAAGTCGAAATGCTGACCGTCGTAAACCCTGCACGAGGGATGATAAGTGGTTTCGTAATTGCCTGCTTCGGGGTTCATCAGCAACAATATTCCAGGTCCGTGGTCGGGCAGGGCTGTAAGAATCAGGTGGTCATTGACAAGCAGGTGTGCCAGGCAATGCGGGCAGGTGTAATCAGGTTTCATGGCTGTCTCCTTTCGGTTTCGGTTTGATGCCATAAATATACAACATTTTTTTGGCAAAAGCAATTGATTTTTCCTGCCAGATTGCGTAACTTTATACCACCAAACCAAAATGACATGGCAAACGGACTGCTTCATTATTTTGAGGAAAGGTTCAGCGGAGCTGTACCTGTTCCAAAAGCGGGCAACAGACCCTTTGTGACCATTTCGCGCGAAACCGGATGCAACAGCATCACAATTGCCGAAAAACTCATCAGGAAACTTAACCTGGTTTCGGACAAGCACTGGAAATTGGTGAGCAAGGAAATTCTGGGGATGGCCGCCGAAAAGCTCAACCTCGATCCGCACCGGCTCGAATCGGTGTTTAATGCCGTTACCCCGACACAGATGGATGAAATCCTCAAGGCATTCAGCGAGAAATATTACAAGAGCGACAAAACCATCCGCAAGACAGTGCGCGAAATAATTTGTGATATTGCCCGGGATGGTTATGTGGTTATCGTAGGCAGGGCAGGGGTGGCCATCACCAACGATATGCCCGGCGGGTTGCACTGCCGGCTCCATGCCCCCCTTGAATGGCGGGTGAAGAATATTGCAGGGCTGCGTGGCCTCGACGAAAAGACAGCAAAAGAGTATATCCTTGATTCGGATGAGAAAAGAGAGAAACTGCTGAAGGATTTCAGCGGAAAAACACTGTGCGACATGCATTTTGATGTTGGCCTGAACAACCAGCGACTCAATGATGAGCAGATTGCTGATATCTTGTTTGAATTGATGAAAATGAGGGGATTGATAATTGTTAAGTGATATACGTGTACCTCTGTGTCATAGCTTTACTGAGTCTTAGCTGTTGCACAAAGGGCACAAAGGAGACACGGAGTTTCACAAAGAAAAAATTCAGTTCCTAGCGCACTTTGCGGTTGTTCTTTTTTTCAACCGCTAAGAGCGCAGAGTATTACGCTAAGATCGCTAAGTTGGTTTACTAAAATAAAAGTTGACCATGTTCCAGTGAATATAAAAACTCTGTGTCACTCTGTGATTCTTTGTGTAGCTCTGTGCCATAGCTGTCAAAGCAGAAAAGTTTGCTCGAGCATCCCGAAGCATGTTTCTATATAGCGAAACATTTTATGTATTTTTGCACCAGCAAGAATTTTATGAATGGATAAACTTTTTGAGGTGGTGTTTTTAGACGAGACTTTTGAATTTCTCAGTAATCTTGAACAGAAGCATTACGAAAAAATCATTTTTAACATACGTAAGGCCCAGACAAGACATGATCCTGAGCTATTGAAAAAACTGAAGGACGATATTTGGGAATTCAGAACTCTTTATCAAGGGCTGCATTACAGACTGTTATCATTCTGGGATAAAACAGATTCGGAAAACACACTTGTTGTTTCAACGCATGGAATAGTAAAGAAAACCAGTAAAACACCTGAAAGCGAGATCCAAAAAGCAAAGCAGGTTCGTTCACGTTATTTTGAAGACAAAGGAATCACTAAAAAGACAAGGAAATGAAAACACATACATTAGACGAAGTTCAGGACAAACTAATCGGTAAAATTGGCACTCCAAACCGTGACAGATTTGAATATGAATTGCAAATGGACCTGATTGGTCAAGCAATAAGACAAACCAGACAAGAGCGAAAACTAACTCAGGAAGAACTCGGAAAACTGATTGGCGTGCAAAAAGCTCAGATTTCGAGAATTGAGAATAGTGCCAGTAATGTAACCATAGAAACACTTATGAAAGTATTTAGTGCTTTACAGGCGAAAGTGATGTTAAGTATTGAATTGCCTCATTTTAAAATAAGTCTTGAACAATAGCTGTAGCACAAAGGGCACAAAGGAGACACGGAGTTTCACAAAGAAAAAATTCAGTTCTTAGCGCACTTTGCGGTTGTTCTTTTTTTAACCGCAAAGAGCGCAGAGTATTACGCTAAGATCGCTAAGTTGGTTTACTAAAGTAAAAGTTGACCATGTTCCAGTGAAAACAAAAACTCTGTGGTACTCTTTGATTCTTTGTGTAGCTCCGTGCCATAGCTTTACTGAGTCATAGCTGTAGCACAAAGGGCACAAAGAAGCCGCAAAGTTTCACGGAGAAATAGATTCAATTAACGCTACTGATTCCTTACTTTTGTGGCCTTAATTCACACCCCCGATGCAGAATCTGCTTTCCATCGTCATTCCTGCCTATAACGAAGCTGAATATATTGAGCGTGTGCTCGACAGGGTAAATGCCAGTATCATCAGGCATAGTATTGATGCCGAGATAATTGTGGTGGATGATGCATCAAAGGATGAAACGCTTGCCAAAGCAGAACTGTACAAATCAACCCATCCTGAAGTTACGCTTCATGTGCTTGCATCGAGCCCCAACCGTGGCAAAGGCTTTGTGATCCGCAAAGGGATAGAAGCTGCCACCGCTGATTATGTGCTGGTACAAGATGCCGATTTTGAGTACGATCCCGAAGATTATCCACTGCTTTTGGAACCGGTGCTGAAGGGCATGGCCGATGTGGTTTATGGCTCGCGCTTTTCGGGAGGAAACCCGCACCGCATCCTGTTTTTCTGGCATTCGATTGGCAACAAATTCCTCACCTTCCTGTCGAATATGTTCACTAACCTGAACCTGACCGATATGGAAACAGGCTATAAACTGTTTAAGCGCGATGTGATACAGAACATCCGGCTCCATGAAAACCGCTTTGGTTTCGAACCGGAAGTAACGGCCAAAATAGCCCGTGTACCTGGCATTCGTATCTACGAGGTAGGAATTTCTTATTATGGCCGAACTTATGCCGAAGGCAAAAAGATCAACTGGAAGGACGGGGTTAAAGCCATTTATTGTATTCTGAAGTATAACATCTGGGCAAGGTAAGGCAAATATCTATTTATACCGGGAGATTCGAAAGGCGGTGCGTTTTGCATCAGAATATAAAACAGACAACTGCATTTTTATATTCCATCCTTATTGGTCTGACCTGTTGTTTTTGTACCATTATGACCGGGATGTTTTTACCGAAACTAATAACCTTCCGGCCAGAATGAAAGAAAACGGCATATAAAATGTTTGGGGTTTAACACATGCAAAGCAGGTTGTTGAAGCTAATCCTGGTAAAAGGGTCATTTTATTGCAGGATGGAATCTTCTCATCCCCTGAAGAAAATCTATTCGCGCACTTCGATACGATTTTTACAAAAGTTGATAGTGGTTTCTTTCCGCAAATTACACATGTAAGGATTTATAATCCTAAATGATATTATAACTAAAGCCGGTAATAGTGGCTACTCAATCGGATTATCTTATTGTTCTCTCTCGTATTCATATATTCCCTTTCTTGCTTTGTCCATATTAGGAATTGTTGTTTTGTGGTAAAAGTTGCCATATGGTTTCAGTTTCAGGAACGAATGCCAGTATGCTTCTTTGGTCATGCCCACATAGTGAATGCTTCCAAAGTGGTACTGACGAGTCTGAAACAGATTGAATGCAATAAGTAAGCCTGTGAGAACTAAAGCCGGAATGCTGATGAACCACTTTCTGAAGCTGAATATCCATTGGAAAAAGGCTGCAAAACCAACAGAATACAGCGCGTAGGATTCAACATAGGCCCTGAGCCCAAAGCCGCCGCCATACCACCATGCCCACCAGGATGATATGATGTATATATTCAGTATTGTGAACATTACAAGTGGAATGGCAAAACCTCTTTGCTTCCTTAATAAAAGAAATATCCCGAAAAAGGCGAGCGCCATTGCAGGTGTATATACCAGCCATCCCTTGCGGTAACTGAACAGGCTGTTGATTATCTGCGGATTGTTGAAGAAAAAACCCTGATCGCTGCCGTAACCATTGAAGAAATACAGGCCTGTTAGATGCTTCCAGTAAATGATTTGCGGAATCCACACAACGATGGCAAAAAGAACGATGCAAATTATCCACTGATAATTCTGAGTGTAGAGTCTGAATTTTTCTTTCAGCGTACCAAAGTTTGTTACCCCCCACAAAAGAAATACAATTCCTATGATGGCATTTGTTGGTCTTACCAGAGCAATCATGCCGCTGACGAGTCCAAGGAGCAATGACAGTTTGAAGCCCGGTTTGTTGTGCCAGGCAACAGTCAGGTAGAGAAATGCGGCAAACAGAAAAAAACTATAGGTATGCGACATAGTTGCCTCAGCTGAGGAATAATGAAACAGGTTTGTCCCGAGGCCGACAATTAACAATGTAAGGGCTACAGGCAGTGTATCAAAAAACTGAATCAATGTTTTATTTAGCAGAAGAAGAGCAAGTAACAAATATGCCAAAGTGCCGATGACCAAACCCAGCCTGTATGGCGGTCCATAGCCATCATCTTCTGTTTGCCCGGTAAGTTGCATATATAGGTAGGTACTCAGAAACGCAGGCGTGTACATAATCGCCATGCCCATTGTGGTCATGATGGTGTTTTTGCCTATTGGTGAACGCACTGGCCAGACCTTTTCCTGATAGGCAATAGGGTTTACTGAAACGTATTTCAATTCAATATCGTTGTAGATAAACACAGCAGGAAGATAAGCATAATAGTGCAAAACATCACTAGAAATGATCCTGTCGGTTCGTTTCCAGTAAGCAACATCCATTGAATACCAGAATGATGCAATCAAGACGATAAAAATAGAGATTTTTGGCAAGTATTTCATAGGCTATGCAATTCGGCCACCAAATCATAAAGACATTATAGAACTAATATCCATAGCGTTTGGGACACAAGTTTATCTGGTTTGTGCACCAAAAGTACAAAAACAGGTTTAATAAAAAAAGTCAGATAAGTTGCGTCACTACCTCAATCAGGTTTTGTCTGGCTCTTTTGTTTGTTTTCCCAAACCCATCCGGCATCGAGCCTGAGCATTTCATCTTCGCTGATACCTCTGGCAGCGGCTTTTTCGCGGATCATCTGCATATAGGAATCACTCGTACGGATACCTTCAATGATGGCCGCAATTTCGGTGGCTTTTTGCAGTGATTCGGCACCATTGTCTTTCAGCACTTCGTATAAATCATCAACCAGTCCAAACCCAAAACGGTTCATATTGGCATCAGTCTGTAAGATCAGGAACACATCCGTGCGGGCCACTTCCGTAAACAGGTCGAGTTGTTTGCGGTCGCGGGCTTTGGTATTGTCGGGAGTGAACACCTGTGCATTGTAATACCAGAACTGGTCGTTTCGAAACGAGCGGAGGGTGTATCCGCCACCAAACCACTGCCAGTAGTAACTGTCGGCAACAGTTACCACCGAAGGCATGCTGTCAGGAACAGGATTGTTAAAAACATATCTGGGGTAAGGCATCGCATAGTCATCAGGTTTCTGCATCAGGTTCATACCATCCCATAAATCCCTGTCGGGCGACCTCAGTTTGTCGGTGACCACGATGTCATTCATCTCAAAATCAACGAATTTTCTGCCCAGCAGATGCTCTATGCTGTTGAACACCGAGTCGAACACAAGCCCCAGACCGTAATAACTCCAGTGGATGCCGCACTTGGGAAAAAGGGCATAGCGGCTGGTGTCTTTCATGGCTGCAAACCATTGGTTGCCACCGATCACGGCCAGCCCGCTTTTGCTGAGCAGTTCATAGTAGCGGTCGTGGTTAGTTGGTTTGATGGTATCGGGCATGTATTTGCCGGGCACATATTCCGGAAAAAAACTGGCTTTACCCGGGGCCAGCACAATCAATAGTGCCTTGCCATTGTTGCGGAGCCATTGGTCCACAAAGACTGTTTTTTCCACGTCGGCCCTGATTTTTTCTTCGCCCACAAAATCAACCCCATACAAAGCCTTGATGTAGTTCATTTCGAAGAGGTAGCCTTCCTTGCCCACCACCACGGCCTGTGCGTTCACCGTGTCGAACAAAGTGTATTGCAGTTGGTTGTGCAGCCTTACTAAGTCGGGCCGGTAGCCAATATTGTTTTCAACGTAGGTATTCAGGCTGTCCTGGAATTGACCCTTATACAGGTTTTTCCATGACCACTGCGGCAGTTTTGGTTTGCTGATGGCGCCTTTGAGGCTTTTCACCTTAGGCCAGTTGAGGTGTTGCTGCACATTGGGTAACAGCAGCATCAGCATCAGTACCAGAAACAAAAACTGTTTAACCCTGTGTTGCATCAGAACCTGAAATAGATGAAAGGGTTAAACCCTGAGGAAGTGATGGAACTCAGGCTGAGGATAAAGAAAATTATGGCTGCGAGGGTCATCAGAATCAGATTCCTGAATTTTTGTTGTTTGCCGAACAGCCTTACCTGCCATTGTTCGACAGCGGGAACATAAGCAATGAAGCCGAAGAAGCCACCAAAGAGTATCATAAACCATACTGAATTGCCGGCAAAAATTGCGTCACCACCTCTGAACGAGAACATTCCGGCGAGGTAGCCCCAGGCCTGATCCATGCTTTCGGCCCTGAACAGCACCCACCCAATCAGCGTAATCACGAAGGTGATGACCACACTCGGCAGTTTGCCTATGCGTTCGTAAAACCTGAGGAGGAACATCCTGTCGGCGATCAGAAACAATCCGTGAAAGGCACCCCAGACCACGAAATTCCATGCGGCACCATGCCAGAGGCCCGAGATCAGGAACACAACCCACAGGTTGAAATACATCCTGTGTAATGATACTTTGCTGCCACCCAGAGGGATATACAGATAATCGCGCATCCAGCGACCGAGGGTCATATGCCAGCGCCGCCAGAATTCGGATATGTTTTGCGAGATATAGGGGTTGTTGAAGTTTTCGGGAAAATCGAATCCGATCATACGTCCCAGGCCTATGGCCATATCCGAATAGCCTGCAAAGTCATAGTAAATCTGAAATGCATAAGCAAGGATACCGACCCAGAGGGTAGCAGAAGATAATATGTCGGGGTCAGCGGCAAAAACACTATCGGCATAAGCACCAAGTGTATTGGCAATCAGCACTTTTTTGGCTAATCCGACAGCAAAACGGAAGAAGCCGGTAAGCCTGTTGTCGGCATTTTCGTTGCTTCGCCTGTCAATAAGTTGTTGGGCTATTTCATTGAAGCGGACAATAGGCCCGGCAATGAGTTGCGGGAACATGAGGATGTAAAGAGCCAGGTCAGTAACCTTTTTCAGTGGAGGGTGCAGTCCGCGGTACACATCAATGGCATAGGTCATCTTTTGAAAGGTGAAAAAAGATATACCGATCGGGAGTGCCACTTGTGTCCAGCTCACAGGGCCCATGCCGGCCACCCCAAGCAATGCATCAATGTTTTCGACAAAGAAATTGGCATATTTGAAATACGAAAGCATCCCGATGTTGAGGGCGATGCTGGCTCCGGCAAACCACCTCCTTTTGTTCCCGGTGGATGCATATAAAAACTTAACAAGGTAAAAATCAATGATGATACTTCCCAGAACGATAAAAATGAAATCGGGCGCACCCCAGGCATAAAAGAAAACCGAGGAGATAAGGGCCACGTAGTTCTTCAGGAAACGCGGGACAACAAAATACAGGATCAGGAAGGCCGGCAGGAAATATAACAGGAACAGGCTGCTGCTGAAAACCATAACATTTGGTTTGTTTGACGCGCAAATGTAGGGGTTTTTTTAACCGGGTATGCTGAAAACGCAGCATGTTTTTTTCGGAAAAGAACTTGATTTTTCCGTGTTTGTTCTCAATTAAGATTGTACTCTTATGTCATATGCTGCTCTGATTTCGTTGCATTAAACGAGTCAGCTTCGGATTCATCCATAGCTGATTTTATGCTACTTTTGCGCAAATTTTCAACTTATGCTTACCCTACAGTTTATCCGCGAGAACAAGGAAGAAGTGCTGGAGCGTTTATCCATCAAGAATTTCAGAAATATTAGCCTGATTGATGAGGTGTTGCAGATTGATGAGCAACGGAGGCGCCTGCAGAAAGAACATGACGAACTACTGGCCGAGACCAATGCCCTGGCCAAAGAGATAGGAAATTTATTCAAATCGGGCAAGTCAGCCGAGGCAGACCAGTTGAAAATCCGTAACAGCGAACTCAAGGAACAGGCCAAAGAACTTTCGGTGCAGTTGGAATCGGCCCAGAACCTGCTTCAGCAGAAGCTGGTTGAAATTCCGAACCTACCGCACATCAGCGTACCCCACGGACGCACACCGGCCGATAACATTGTGGTGATGGAAGGCGGCGTCATGCCTTTGCTTCCGGCTGATGCTGTGCCCCACTGGGACCTTATCACTCGTTATAACCTGATAGATTTTGAGTTGGGCAATAAAGTTACCGGAGCAGGCTTCCCGTTTTACACCGGAAAGGGAGCCCGCCTGCAACGCGCGCTGATCAACTTTTTCCTCGACGAAGCTGTTGCCGCCGGCTATCATGAGGTGCAGCCCCCCTTGCTCGTGAACGATGCCTCTGCCTACGGAACAGGTCAGTTGCCCGACAAGGAAGGCCAGATGTATGCCATCGGACTTGATAACCTGTACCTTATCCCAACAGCCGAAGTGCCGGTGACCAATATGTTCCGTGATGTAATTCTGCCAGCCGAGAAACTGCCTGTGATGACCGTTGCCTACAGCAATTGTTTCCGCCGCGAGGCCGGCTCCTGGGGCAAGCATGTGCGCGGGCTTAACCGGCTGCATCAGTTCGACAAGGTAGAGATTGTGCAGATTGCAAAACCCAACGAATCCTATGAAGTGCTCGAAAAAATGAGGGCACATGTTACCGGCCTGCTGACCAAACTCGGACTGCCGTTCAGGATACTGAAACTCTGCGGGGGCGACATGAGTTTTACCTCTTCGCTCACCTACGACTTCGAGGTGTATTCGGCAGCACAGCAAATGTGGCTCGAAGTGAGTTCTGTTTCCAACTTCGAAAGCTTTCAGGCCAACAGGATGAAACTGCGTATCAAAGACAAAAACGGCAACATTCAGACAGCACACACGCTCAACGGAAGCGCATTGGCTCTTCCGCGTATTGTGGCTGCACTGCTCGAAAATAACCAGACCGCCGGCGGGATCGTCATCCCCGAAGTGCTCAGGCCTTACACCAATTACGATGTTATCATCTAAAAAGCTACTGCCGGTTCTGCTCCCGCTCTTTTTGCTGCTTTGGTCGTGCAACAGGCAGGCCGATACAGCTGACAGCAGCAAAACACAGTCGTTGATCACACAATTGGAAACCCAGGTGGAACAGCTGGCCAGTCTTGGTCACGATTCAATCAACCGTATGAGGCTTAACCTTCAGGCGCAGCTGATTCATGAACAACATGTTACTGACTCGCTGGTTCAGTCGGTGCTGCAAAGGGCCTTGGGTACACTCGATGAGTTTGAGGGCAAACGGCATATGCTGCTCGACACCCTGAATACCCAAATTTTGAGGTTAAAAGCACTGGAACATGATTTCGCGGAAGGGCGTCTTACACAGAAAGAATATGAAATGTTTTATGCCAGGGAAGAAGCTTTTTCAGAGACGTGGTTGTTGGGTGCCGAATATATGGCCAGCCGCGTGCATGCGCAGCATATGCTTTTGCAAACTTTAACCGGATCAGGTGAAAAAAGCAGATCGAAACAAAACTAAGTAGCTTTTTTTGCGTTTATAGAATATGTATCTGATGATGAAACCCAATTCACTGTGTATTTTGTTTCTGCTCACAATTCTGGCAGTTTGTTGCCCGGTGTTGACGCTCGAAGCGCAGATATTCAGGCAGAACCAACCCGCGCAGCAGGTGCAGCAGCGTCAGGCCGACGAACAATTGGCCAACCAGTTTTATCAGTTGCAGGAGTGGGACAAGGCTGCACCGATGTACAAGAAACTTTATCAGGAGTATTCACTTCCGCATTATTTCCAGTTTTACCTCAACTGCCTGATTGAGATGCGCGACTACAAAGAAGCCGAGAAAGCACTCAAACAATACCAGCGCAAAGGTCAGCAGGATGTGCAGGCTAATATTGATCTGGGTTACATATACCAGCTTTCGGGAGAAAGTGCTAAGGCCCGCAAGGTTTTCGAAGAGGTAATTCAGGGAATAAACCAGGATGTGAACCGCACCTATCAGATTGCCAATGCCTTCAGAAACAGATTCCAATATGAATATGCCATAAGGGTTTATGAAACCGCTGCCCGGATGATGGGCAAGCAGGAGCATCCCTTTAACATCGAAATGGCACTGATTTACCAGTTGACAGGCCAGTACGAATCAATGTTCGACAAATATCTTGACCAATTGGGCCTTAATCCTTCTCAGGCGAATATGATCAGGAGCCGTGTGCAGAATGTGTTGGTCATGGATGTTGAGGGGTCGCTTTCTGAATTGTTCCGCACCAGGTTGCTCATGCGGGTACAGGCCAATCCGTCGAACCTGACTTTTGCCGAGATGCTTGTGTGGTACTCCTTGCAGCAGAAAGATTTCGACATGGCCATGATTCAGGTTCAGGCATTGGACCGCAGACTTGGCGACCGCGACCATCAGGTGATGGAGCTGGCTGATATTTGCCTGTCGAACGGGCAGTATGACCTTGCATTGGATGGGTATAACTATTTGGTACGAAAGGGTCGGAACAGTATGTTTTATGCACAGGCACTCAGGGGGCAGATAGGCACACGTTTTCAGCTGGCCACAGAAACAGGGGAGAGCCGTCGCGCCATATTTGAAACACTCGACAAGGATATTGATCAGGCTGTGGCACAAATTGGGTTTAACCGCGAAACCTACGACATCAGCCTGATACAGGCCAGGATCAGGGCCTTTCACCTGAATGCCTATGCTGATGCTGTCGCTCAGGTGAAGCGGGTGATGGAGCTTCAGCTGAGTCCTGTCGAGCTGGGTGATGCCAAGCTTGTGCTTGCCGATCTGATGTTATATGGCAACGAGGTGTGGGAGGCCACACTGCTCTACAGTCAGGTGGATAAATCCCTCAAAGACGCTCCACTGGCCCATGAAGCAAGGTTCAGGAATGCCCGGCTGCGCTTTTACATAGGCGAATTCGGGTGGGCACAGTCACAACTAAAAGTGTTGAAATCAGCTACTTCCAAACTTATTGCCAACGATGCCCTTTCGCTTTCACTGCTTATTGACGACAACCTCACTGAAGATACTACAGGCAAAGCACTTAGGGTGTTTGCAAGGGCAGAACTTCTGGTGGTTCAAAGAAAAGAAACCGAAGCGATTCATCTTCTTGATTCTTTGTCGTCGGCACCCGGAGCAATCCTCATGGCCGATCATATCCTTATGGCCAAAGCCAGAATAAGCCTGCAACTTGGCCGCAATACAGAGGCGGACAGTCTTTTTGCCATAGTAACACAACTTTATCCAAAAAGCTATCTTGCCGATGATGCCCTTTACAAAAGGGCCTTGCTCAACGAGAACCAGTTAAGCAACACTGCCATCGCCCGGCAGTGTTACGAGCAGTTATTTATGAATTATCCTGCCAGTATTTATGTTGCGGAGGCAAGAAGAAAATACAGATTGCTGAGGGGGGATACTGTATGATTGTCAGGCCAAAGAAACACTTAGGCCAGCATTTTCTTGTTGACAAGAACATTGCAGCCAACATCGTGGGCTGTCTGAGCACGGATCAGACATATGTGCTGGAGATCGGGCCGGGTACTGGTGTCCTCACCGGGATGCTTTCTGCACTTTTTCACGAAAAACTACGGCTAATCGAAGTTGATCAGGAGTCGGTGGACTATTTGCACTCGATCTTCCCCGGAATGGGAAACAGAATTATCATGGGTGATTTTCTGCGGATCAGGGCGGAAGATGTGTTCATGCCCCGGATGGCGATAATTGGGAATTTCCCCTACAACATCAGCAGTCAGATTTTCTTCAGGATACTCGAACAGCGAAACCAGGTGGACGAAGTGGTGTGCATGTTGCAAAAGGAAGTTGCCCAGCGGCTTGCCTCACCTCCCGGAAACAAAACCTATGGCATCCTGAGTGTGTTGCTACAGGCATGGTACGATATTGAATACTGTTTCACGGTTAGTGAGCATGTGTTCATCCCTCCGCCCAAGGTGAAATCGGCAGTAATCAGGCTCAGGCGAAACGACAGGATAACACTGGATTGTAACGAAACCCTGTTTCAGCAGGTGGTGAAAAAAGGCTTCAACCAGCGTCGTAAAACCTTGCGGAACGCATTAAGGGAATACCTGAACAGCGAAATTATTTCAGACGAAATCTTCGACAAACGCGCCGAGCAACTTGGTTTGCATGATTTTGTCAGAATTACCCGGATGCTTGAACCGAAGTCGGTCTGACAGCTGTGTCTTATTGATGACTTACAACCACTTTCACAGCAACATTTTTTTGATCCGGACTTTGTGCTGCAATAATGTATATGCCGGGTTTAATCCTGATTCCGGGTTTCCAGGTAAAATGCTTCTGCCCGGATAGGGATGCCCCAACATGCTTCACAGCTAGCACCTTGCCTGAAAGATCGGTTAGTGTAAGCTGCACATTAACTGCGTTTTGCATTTCCAGTGTAATTCCGAAACCCTGGTTTCCGTGCAGGTAATAGGCTTTTAAGCCCGTTGTCAGGTTGTGGTTAATTTCCCTGAAACCGGTAAGTTCATCCAGATTGATAGAGTACATGGAACGTCCGTAGGTAGCACACAACAGCTTTCGCTCCGGTTCGTACAGCCTCAGGTCGGTAATGGGCACATTTGGCAGTCCCGAGCCCATGAGATTCCATTCTTGTCCGTCGTTTGTGGTATAATACATGCCAAAGTCAGTTGCCACATACAGCACACCTTCAAGCAGCGGATCGGCCAGAATTTTGTTCACCGGAACTTCAGGCAGCCCTGTGCTGATGTCGGTCCAGTTCAGGCCATAGTTTTCTGATTTGAGGATATGGGGGATATAGCTGTCGTAGCGGTAACCTGAAAGCCCGACATAAATAATTGCAGGGTTTTCGGGCCGGCTGCTCAGGGTAGTAACCCATCTGTTGGGCAATCCCGCACTGATGTCCGTCCACTGGCTGCCTTCGTCCTGAGTCACCCATACTTTTCCGTCGTCGGTTCCCACGTAGATAACGTTGGTGTCGGCTTTGCTGACTTCGATACAGCTGATGGTTCCATAAACCAGATTGCCTCCCCCCGGACCTTTGGTAAGGTCGCTGCTGATGGCTTGCCACAGGATTGCACGTTGGGTGGTTTTATAGAGCCTGTTGGCGCCGAGGTAGAGGCTTTTTGGGTTCAGCGGGTTGAAAACTACAGGTGTATGCCAGTTTTTTCGGTCGTTGCTGTTGATTCCATTGAGGGCCTGACTAAAACTGAGGCCGCCGTTCACGCTTCGTGCAAACCCGCCGTATTGATATTCGGCATAAACAAAGTTATTGTCGGTTGGGTCAACCAGCACCCTGAAACCATCGCCTCCGTAAATGGTGTACCAGTCGCCGAACTGTCCGGTGAGTGTTCGCAGTGTCCCGAGGTCCTGTGCCCCGCCATAAAGTCTTTCGGGCTTTTGTTCGTCTATTTCACAGGTGTAAAACTGTGTGACCGGCAGGAATTTGTTGTGTGTCCAGCCTGATCCGCCGTTAACCGAGGTGTATAGGCCTCCATCATTTCCAAGATAGAGCGTGTTGGTGTTTTGTGGCAATATCACCAGGTCGTGCTGGTCAACATGCACTCCTGAAGTGGTCATCACCCACGAATTTCCCCCATCAGTTGACTTAAACATATCCAGACCCAGGGCATAAACGGTGTTGGGGTTTGCAGGGTCGGCATAAATCCGACCGAACCACCATCCGAATGAGGAGTACATTCCTCCCAAGGTGCCATCGTTGGTGCGTGTCCAAGAATTGCCTCCGTTTGTGGTTTTGTACACACCATCGAAATAACCTGTGCGGTCGGCGTAGATTGCATATAAGGTTTCCGGTGCACTTTCGCACATGCTGATACCGATTCTGCCAACATTTTGTCCGGTGGGCAGACCGAGTTGAAGTTTTGTCCAGTTTTGTCCGCCATCAATACTTTTCCAGATACCGCATCCCTGTCCGCCGTAGCTTCTGCGGTGTGGCCTTCTCACCCGTTCCCATGTGACAGCAAATACGGTTTCCGGGTTCAGCGGATGAACAAGTACATCCACTGCCCCGGTGGAATCGTTCACAAAAAGCAGCTGTTCCCAGTTTTGTCCGCCATCATTTGTTTTGTACAGGCCGCGTTCGGAATTATTGGCAAACAGCCTGCCCATTGCGGCCACATAAACGGTTTCAGGATCAGTTGGGTGCACAGCAATACGGCCGATGCTTCCCGAGGCAGTAAGGCCGAGGTGCTGCCAGTTTTCGCCCCCGTCATCCGAACGGTAGATGCCATATCCGTCGTAGGCCAGTGAACCGCCGCCGGCATTGGCCTCGCCTGTTCCGACGTAAATGGTTTGAGGACTGGATGGCGCAATAGCTATGTCGCCCACCGAAAGCACGTGAGCATTGTCGAATAGGGGTTGCCACGAGGCTCCGCCATTAACCGTACGGAACACTCCGCCCGAGGCTGCACCGGCATAGATTACACCGGGTTGGGACGGATGTACCTCAACTGCGCTTAGCCTGCCCCCCATGTTCAGTGGTCCTGCGAAGTTCCAGGCGACTTCATCTCTTTTGCTGTTGCTCCTCATATTCAAGGCCTGATCCAGTGCATTGCTGAATGCCTCAAAAGGGATATCGCCATGCGGGTAAGCCCGCTGGGCAAACATTTCATCAACGGGTTTGCGTATGAAGTCTTGTTTTTCTGTTTTATGCATACAAGACAGCAGAAAGATCATGGGCAGGGTAAGAAAGGAAATACTTTTGAGACTCATCACATTCATGTTTGGGTTCCTGATCAACAAAAGTATATAATACAGATTGTTTGAAACAGAACAATTAGAATAAAACTACTTTTGCCCTCATAATCATGATGCTTACTTCGGCTGCTTTGTTGCTTTTTAAAACAGCTGAAACTGCGGCAATGCCCTGTTCGGTGAACACATAGGGTAAATAGCCACCCAACAATTGTTTGGAAGGTATCGCAAAATGCGATACCATGAGGTCAACTTCTGCTTCATTGAGTTGAAATACAAAATCTGCGGTAAAACGGTTGGTGTTGCGCTTTACCTGTTCTCTGAGCCGGATTGGTTTCACTTCATAAAACGAAGCTAAACCCTTATCCAACACCACTTGTACACCTCTGACGTTGAAAATCTTGCTTTCGATGTTGCTTTGAGATAGAACTATCTGACTTCCTTTGTTATTCACATATTTCATTTATTTAAAACATATGCAAATTAATGAATATCAAATATATATAAGTTTACAACCTTTTGCGACGAGTTGACTTGTTGAGTCCATAAATTTGTGAAATACAACTAATAAGCAAGAATAAACAAAAAAGGTTTTCAGCTTCCCTCTATCATTATCTTTTCTATATTGATAATAATGTTCCAGTATCCGCCTTTGTCGCCTTTTTTACGCGTAATAATATTTTTGGTTTTCAGCGCATCAAAATGCTTTTGAGCGGCAGAATTATTAATTCCAAAAAATTTAGCAACTCTTGCAATGGTTATTTTATTGTCATTAACAATCAGAAGCAATACATCTTTTTGTCTTTCCGGAAGTTTCAGGTATTCACCTTCGATCAAGATTCCTTTAGAGTGTATAGTTGTTTTCTTACCACTTATTTCACCATCTTTCTTACCACCTGTTGCACTGCTTTTCTTACCACCTGTTTTCTTATCTTTCTTACCACCTATAGCTATAGGTACTTCAATCTTTTTACTACCTGATTTATCAATATCGCTAATAGTAATAACAGGACGAACAAAAGTGGTAAGAAACCCATTACTCAGCAAATCGAAATTATACAAAATGCCTCTTTCGCTGCATTCGTTACTGATACGCTGAAGCCCGGAACCCCAGCGGTCAATGTCGTGTGTGAAGCATAATAAGGAGCATCGGTTCCGCTGAAAATAACTTTAACAAAGTCTTTATCATTTTTGGTTTCGTGGGTTATAACCGGAAAAATTTTAGGTTCAAGATGGCTCGAAATAGCCTGGGAAATATCCCGTAACGTTTTCTCCGAAATCTGCTGTCCGACTAGAGTACCATCATTTTTAAAACCGAAATAGAGTTCCCCATCTCCGTTTTTATTTAAAATTGAGCAAATAGAAATAACCCCTTCTTTTAGTTCTCCGGTGGTTTTTTTGAATTCGGTATATTCGTTTTCCCTGTGCATTATGCTACATCAAGTTTTTCTATCATTCTTTTCCATTCTGCATCAAGCAAGTAGTTTCACCATCAAGCATTTTTAGTTCTTCCACAAATTCGACAATGGATTGGTAAGTTTCGGCATCGGTAATTTGTATGTAGCAACTGGGTTTTATGTGGTTTGCCTTTCCAGCCGTAAAGTTATGAAATCCACCAGATAAGCAAGAAAAAAATCAAAATATTTTTATAAATGATTAAGCGGAACAGGCAGCCCGGTTGAGTATTGTTAATTCTTCAAAAGGGATATCGCCATGCGGGTAAGCCCGCTGGGCAAACATTTCATCAACGGGTTTGCGCATGAATTCTTGTTTTTCTGTTTTATGCATGCAAGACAGCAGAAAGATCATGGGCAGGGTAAGAAAGGAAATTCTTTTGAGACTCATCACATTCATGTTTGGGTTCCTGATCAACAAAAGTATATAATACAGATTGTTTGAAACAGAACAATTAGAATAAAGCTACTTTTGCCCTCATGAATTCCAATACTACCGGGATATTCCACCTGCCCAATTTGTGTCTTATTGCCGGAAACGGCAGGAACTCGGGCAAGACGGGCTTTGCGGAAGCCTTGATTTCCAGATATTCGGGACACAGACCCCTGATTGGCCTTAAGGTCACCAGCATACTTCCGGGGGAGGGCTCGTTTCATGGAAGCCATTCACACTTTGAAGCAGGGGAGGGGTTTGAGATTATTCAGGAAGTCCTTACTGATGGTGTGAAAGACACTTCGCGAATGTTGGTCGCGGGTGCCACCGCAGTGTATTACATTCGTGCCCATGACCATATACTGGAACAGGCAATGAAGGCTTTTCTGGACAAGATTGACAGTAACGCTGTGATTGTGTGCGAATCAGGAAGCCTTAGAAAAGTTGTCAAACCGGGTATATTTGTGCTTATCCTGAATCCATTGAATATTAAATCGCGCAGCCTCAGTTGGAAAGATCATGCAGACCTGATCATTGAAGCGGATGAACCGCAAAAGGCAAAGGAATTTGTAACTGCCATAAGCCTGAACGAAAACGGCTGGCAACTCTGCAGTTAACCAGCCGTTTGATGTGTTTACGGGAAGTGGGGCTATCTGTTGCCTTTTTTTGTGGCTGCCGGAAGTTCGGCATCCCAAAGCAGGAACAGGAATGGGTTGGTCACCACATCAATTGGGTTGCGGTCGAGGGCGGCACCCGGTTTTCCGTGAATCTGGGAAGGTGTACTGCTTTTCATGGTGTTTCCGCTTGCTTCGGCAATGCCGGTTTTCCATCCGTCTTTTTTGCGCTCAAGTACACTCATGGATTCCTTCATTTCTTTGGGATAATTGTTGCCGATGGCAAGCACCTGCCTGCGGATGTCGTTCATGCGCGGGGTATTGCTTTTGGCCATGGTTTCGGCAGACATGTTGAGGTCAGCTTCGGTGAAAAGCTCTGTGGTTTTACGCTCTTTTTTGTACTCTTCCCTGAGCTGGTTCAGTTTATCCCTGTCTTCCTTGCTCATGGCTTTGTCTAATTTAGTGCGCTCTGCCCTCATAACGGGATACACTTCCTTTTTCATGTATTCAAGAGAAACCGCTGAACTTTTTGCGGCGCCCTCCTGGCCTGATTTGGAAATAACCTGCCCACTGTTTTTATCAGAAGGCTGCACTGCTGTGGCTGAGTTTTGCTCCTTAACAATGCCGGTTTTGGGTGTTTCAGCTTTTTTCATGCTTCCGCTGTTCTTGCCTGGCAGCACTTTGTCTTGCGACTCCTGCTTGCCCTGTACTTCCTGTTTCTTCTGCTTGACAGGTTGTGTTACCGTGTTTTGTGCAATGGCTGCGTTCATGCCGATAAAGACAAACGCAACGATCAAATAAGCAATTCTTTTCATCTTTAAGTTCTTTTTTGGGTTAATTAATCACAGCTATTTTAAACTACCATTTAATTAGTTTTGTTGTGCTTATGTTGTCATTAACAAAAACCCGGCCAAAATAGACGCCTGATTGCAATTTCTGAACTTCAGCATCGGGTATGCGCAGCTCATGGGTTCCCGGATTCACTTGTTCTTCATAAACTAAACCCACCTGTCTTCCTGATAGGTCGTAAAGAACTACCTGTATCTTGCTGCTTTCAGTGATTTCGAGGCTGAAAGTGAGCTGTTCACGGAATGGGTTGGGATAGGCAGTGATGGTTGTGTTTTCGGTCTGGCGTTTTTCAATGCCGGTCCAAACATACGGTATCTCGAAGAAATTAAGTAATGAAGCCATGAATGCAGTTTGCTCGGTTTCTATCGGAGAACTCAGGCCGGCAAACATCATCGAGGCACCAACGGTTTTGTAGGTTGGTGTTACATTGGCAACTGCGGTAACATAAACAGGGCTCTGGTTGCGAAGGATACTGAACGAAGTAGGGCTGTTCGGTGCAATCCTGTCAATGTAGCTGTTGAGTCCGTTGTAGGTATAGCTTAATCCTGCTGCAAAACTGCCATCTACCCCGTTGATCTGTCCCAGGTCGCCCGAACCGTCTTCAAGGCCATTGATGCCAAAGTAAGCGTGCACTGCAGTCTGCTGGTCATAGGCCCAGGTATCGCCGCCTTCCATGTACAGGTTTCCGCCCTGAATGAGATAATTGGCAAGTTTCTGGCCCAGATCAGCTGATAATACAGTGTTTTCGGGATATACACCCAGATTGACAAACACTGAGCGGTAAAGCGACAGGTTTTCCGGCATCGAAGTCATCATGTCCATGCCTACATTGAGTTCTTCAATGCACAGATTCATCATTGTGCCTGATTGACCACCAGCGAGGTCAAGAACAAGCACCGGGACCTGACCAACGATGAGTGTGAAGCCTGCCTCAGCAGTAAAGCCATGGTCAGCTGTCATGTTCAGCATAAACTGTGTAATGTCACCTTGTGGGGTTGATTCATCTGCTGAAACAACGAAGGACATAGTGTGGTTCGAGCCTGAAGCCATGAGTTCAGTGGTAACAGCTTCTGTTTCCACAGTAATATATGGACTTGATGAGCTTAGGATGGTGGTTGCGTTGTATGCAGCCGATCCGCCGTTGTTGGCCATGCCAATGTGCAGCGTGGCTGTTTCGCCCGGATCGAGTTTGCCATTGTTATTTCCATTTGCATCATCCACAACAATTACACCCAGGCCGACAACGGGTGCATAGGCCCTGAAGGTAACCGTGGAGTTCCAGACAGTACGGTTCTGGCTGTCTTCGGCGCTGACATTAAGCGCTATGATGGTGTTGTCGGGCACATTTTGAGCTATAGTGATGTCGAATCCATCAGCAACAGAAATGGTTTCACCGGCCGGGATGGTGCCATAATACTCAGAAGCATCGTTGATGGTAACATATTCGCTGGTTGAGCTAATGACAACAGTTACCTGTGTTGCATCATCCATGCCCACATTGAACATATCCAGACCAAGGAGGATGTTCTCGCTGTAGTCGGCCTGTCCATTAGCATTCTCGTCATTCATGTCTAATCCTGAACAAACCACAAATGGTCCTTCATTCGGGATTACATCCAATGCGGCAATGTAGGGCAGATGGTTAAAAGCTGTTACGGTGAGAGTTGCAGTCCCGGGTATCTGTATCGGTTCAAAATTGATAACAGCAACGCCGTTTTCAATTTCGGCCGCACCCAGCAGTTGTCCGTCCATCGAAAGGGCTGCAAAAGCCCCTTCCGTGGCACAGTTAACGGTAAACTGGCCAATACCAATAAATATACTTGGATTATGGGTAACAGTGAGTGCGGTGGGATTGGCGGTGCGTACCATCAGCGATGGGTCACCAAACAGTACCCAGGTATCAGTCATTTCACTTCCTCCTGATCCATAGGCATCATTCATTTTCATGCAACCATTCATTGACAGGCCCCCGAATGTGCGGCGGATGTTGTTTGCATATGCTTCCGTAAGAATCAGGTTCATCTCGTCCTGTCCGGCCATTGGCGGGTTCCAGCTCTGGTTGATGGTTGATGCCATAATGCCAATGGCACCGGCGGGTTCGTTGTTGTGTGTGGCTCTGAGCCATGCTTCGGCGAAGCAGGTTCCGTTTTTAAAATCACCATTCACACAGGCTACACTCCAGATGAAAGGCAGCATACCCGTGTTGGTCAATTGGTTGACGTTTGAAATGTTGAATCCCGAAGTGCCCCAGGATGACTGGCTTCCGTGTCCGGTGTAGTTGATTACTGATGCGCCCTGGTTTACGGCTGCAGCAACTTGTGCAGGGGTGGGATGACCGGGGGCATCGTTGCCTCCCTGACTTCCTTCAAACAATTCGTGCGCATAAGTGTATGTGAACCCAAGGTGCTCCTGCTGGATTACCCTGATGTGCTCATAGTCAAGTTCGTTGTTGTCGCCGGGGCCTTCCTGCGAAGCAATACCAATCGTTTTGTCATACCAGTTTGTTGCAGTGTATGGATTCATCTCATAATCAAGGCTGCGGTCAATCTGAGTCTGCAGATCATTGAGGTTGTCAGCGCTGAACCGGCCGACAAAAATATCCGGGTAGCTGTCGTTGCCAACAATATAGGAATAGATATTGTCTGAATCCCCGCTTTGAAAACCGGGAGGAACCTGCGCGGCATCACCGGCCAGCAACAAAAAAGTTAGTCCGTTGGTGTTGTAATAATTGGCTACAAATAGCCTGATGGCTGCACTGTTGCCAATAGTGGCCACATCAACCATTTCAACTTCCATCCCTGATTGAATTTTCCAGTCAGCGAAGGGCTGAAGGGCATCCATGAATGGCCCGTAGGCGATAATGAGCATATTGCCCCTGTCGCTGAGCGGAGTATAGCGCCCGTGTTGCGGGCTGTAGTTTAGAAACTGTTTTGCATAAACATATTCAAATTCACTTCCCGAAGGTTGAACTGCAGGTTTGCTGTCCAGCACGTTAACTGCTTCACCCTGGGTTTCTTTGACCCCTACCACGATTTTCGAATACACACGCAGTGTGCGGCTTACGGGGTTATACTGGAAGGGGTTGATAACCAAAGTCTGTCCGCGTTTCTCCCTGATGATGTAGGGTTCGCGCATCCATGCCAATGCAGACGGATAGAAAGCATCCTGTTGATAAACAGCACCATAAACAAACGGAACTGTTTCGGGGTTGATATTCCTGTACAGGTTTCCTTTTGAAGGGGCAATATTGACAGCTTCATAATCATGGTAAACAGCCTCAATGATCTGAATATCCATATGTGCCAGGTCGGGGATATTCACCGATGCTGTTAGTTTGCCAAGGTCGGGGGCACCGGCTTCGAGCAGCGGGGTAGCGCCATCCACGGTTGCCCTGTAGCTTCTTTCGCCTGTAGGTGTAACTACTGGTTTGAGCCAGAAACCACCGAGGTTGAAAGAAATTGTCAATCCTTCACTACTTTCGCTGATAAGCTGAATGTCGGCGGCAACAGGTGTGTTGCTTCCAAGGCTTTTCCATTCATCGGCCCGGAGGCTGAACACTGAAAGTGAAGCAAGAATCAGGATGATAAATAATCGTCTCATTTTGACTAATTTTTATGTTGATTGAAATAATTTCATGGTACAAATAAAAGACTTTTTCGTATACTAACGGGTGATGACCAATCTGTTCGACCGCCTGAAACCTTCTGCTTCCACGACAACCATCAGGATTCCTTCCGGGAGCTCGTTTGTGTTCAGGTGAAACATAACACTGGTTGCTTCACGTAATGCTTCCTGCTCATTGAGGGTCAGGATTTTTTGTCCCATCAGGTTGAACAGGCTTACAGTCATTGTATTGGTTTGCGGATGACTGATCAATATGCTTACATGATCTCTGGCAGGATTAGGATAGAGGGTTACATTGGTTTTTTCCTCTTTCGGTTCTCCCACTGAAGTCCAGAAATAGGGCACTTCAAACCAGGAAAGGATGCGCGACATCAGGTAATCTTTGGTGTTGGCCCCGTTATCTTTTAGTCCTGAGAATTCAAACGATGTACCAATGGTTTTGTACAAACCGTTTTCGTACGACACGGCTACTCCATAGTCTGGTGCGGAGTTGCGGAAAATGGTTACGGCGCCTGCACCGGCTTGAATGCGGTCAATATAGCTGTTGGTTCCGTCATAAACATATTGAAGTCCCTGTCCGAGCGAACCTTCGAGTCCGACAAGGTTGGTCAGGTCACCGCTGCCATCTTCCAGACCGGTTATATGGAAATAACTGTGTACAGGTGTGGCATTGTCATAAGCCCATGTGTCGCCACCTTCCATAAACAATCTGCCTCCCTGGTCGAGATAGGCTGCAAGCTGTTGTCCTGCACTGCTGCTCAGTACATGGTTCTGGGGGTAAATTCCAAGACAAACAAAAATGCTTTTATACATTGACAGGTCGGCAGGCATTCCTGTGATCATTTCGGTGCCGACATTAAGTGTGTTGAAACAGCTTTGCATGGCAGCTGCCGAAGGCCCTCCGGCCAGGTCGAGCACCAGCACAGGTATCTGGCCTATTGTGAGGGAGAAATCCAGTGTGGAGGCAAACTGGTTATTCCCTATGGTTTCAAGGCTGAAGATTACTGTAGCACCATCTTCAGTATCGGGAGAAACGCTCACCTGATAGGTTAGCTCAACTGTTTGTCCTGCCTGATGAAGGTTGGTGGTTAACGGCTCAGTATTAATTGAGATTCCTGTATTGCTGCAGCTCAGTTGCGAAAGGCTGTTCAGCAGGTCGGAACTTCCGGCATTTTTAACCATCAGCACAATGCTGCCTGTTTCGCCCGGTTCGAGACGGCCGTTGCCGCTGGCATCATTAATTACAACCTCGTTGATGTCTAATTTAGGTGCATGTGCCTGAATGATGAAACTGCTGCTCCATGCTTCTCTGCCGGCGCTTTCGGCAAGAAGGCTGAAGGAGATGTTGTGTTTGTCAGGAACATTGTGGTGCAGGTTAAGTTCGAAAGCAGTCGCAACAAAGGAAGTCTGGTTGCCTTCAATATCGCCGAAACCGGCATTGTTGCCAGTGATGGTAACATATTCACTTTGTGAACTGATGGTTACTGTTACATTTTCAGCCAGGCCATTGCCTACATTTTCCATGGTCATATCAAGTAGCATATTTTCGCCAAAGTCGGCCTGTCCGTTACCATCTTCATCCTGAATAAGATGTGTCTTGTAGATCACATATGGCCCATCGGGTGCGTTTACAATCACCTGACCAACATAAGGCTGATAATTTTGTGCGGTAACCGTTAGACTTGCAATGCCTGGTGAGGAAAGTGCGTCAAGTTCAACAACAGCAAGTCCGTTTTCATCGGCAAGTCCGGCTCCGTATAAAGTTCCGTTCATGGTGAAACCAATATATGCATAAGGAACGGCATTCACCGTCACTGATGTTGACCCAACAGGTAAAAAGGGAGTGTGTGTGACCTGCATAACAGGGGGTTCGGACAAATAAACCATGAGTGAGGGGTCTCCGATAAGGTTATAGATATCCCAGTAATACTGGGCCATTCCGGGAGAACCTTCTGTAACAGCAAGGTTGCCGGCGAAGATAATCTGATCCTGTGTCGTGTACCATTCAGGAAATGCCTCACCATGGGTATGAAACATACGGTCGAAGGCGCCTAAGCTTGTTTCTTCATATGCGGGCGGGGTTTGTGTAATGGCACCAACGCCCACGGCGAAATAATAATCTTCGTCCCAATAGGTGCTGTTCGATCCTCCGGCATGACCCACAGCGCCTTTGCCTGCGGCCCTGACGATGGCTTCGGCAAAACACTCCGACAACTGATATTCGGCAGAAGAGCAGCAATTGCTCAGCATGAAACCGTATTTGTCCTGATTTTGCAAAGCAGGGATATGACTGATCGAGAAAGACGGGTCGCCCCAGCCGTCGGGACTGCAATGCGCAGTGTAGTTCGAAAAGGTTACTCCATCACTCACGTTCTGCCTGATCTGTGCCGATTGGCTTCCTGAAGCCGGATAAAGGTACGTATGTGCCGTGATGCCTTCATCCGCATTGAAATAATTTATGGTTCCGTAGTTCACCTGACCGTTACCCCAGTTGTTACCATGTGCCCCGTCCATTCCGGCTACAAGCACAACCTCGTTCAGGTAGCCCGGATCGGGCATGGTATATTGCTCATACTGCATGGTTTTGTCAATCATGGGTTGCAGCTGGGCTGCGTTTTGTGCCGAAAAACGACCGTAAAATATCTCCGGAAACAAATCTCCGGTGTATTCCACATAGTTACGGTCGGTGGCACCATTTCCATTGTTCCATGCTGGAATTTGCTGCACATCACCCACAAAAAGCACAAATGATGGTGCGGGCTCTTCCGTTGTTCCGGCATTATACAGGCTTTGCAGGTAAGCCTTGATGCTTGTTGTTGTGTTGCCTACTTCGGGCTGGTCCGTGTAAGCTTCGGTCACGGTAAACCCCTTTTGTGTTTTCCAGTCAATGAACTGCTGAAGCTGAGCCTCGAACATACGATCGCTGACAATAACATAGCTGACCGGATAACGGGTGAGGTTTTCGCGTTGATCAGCAATCTGCCTGTTGAGCAGCCCACGACTAATCCCGTTGAAATACGGTGAACGAAGGTGCCTTTTGTCTACGAAAGGTGTTTTGCCATCCTGAAAACTGTACACAAGAGTGAACTCCAGATTCTCAAAAACCTGAATTTTATTTGATGAAGGGTTATATCTGACAGGCGAAATATTGAGCCTTACAATTCTTGTCCCGCGCATGCTGCCCAATTCATCAATGCTGATGAGGTCGTCCGAATTAAAACTATTTTGTTTGTAATCTTTTTCACGGATCAACAGGCTGTGTTCGTCTTCCGATTTGCTTCGCGGCGGCTGAGAAGGATACAAATGAGCGATATGCCCAAGCTCATCAAGATCATACTCAAGTCGGCTATACCCTGTTATGACCACGCTGACCTCAGCACCTTCGGGAATTTCTGCCAGGCGACGGAATACAGGTAGCTCGGGAGAACCAAACTGCAGGTTATTGACATAGCCGGGTATGTTCAGCCGGGTAAATTCCCTTCCGGCTTCCGTGAGGTCGGATATCCGGATCGCTCCGATACGGTTGGTCAGCCTGATGCCTGCATCATTCGATTCATTAATAATGAGATCAGTTGGGCCTTGGCTTGTTAATAGGCTGGTTTGGCCGGTGAATACTACTGGCATCATAATTAATGCCAACATTATCAGCAAATTAAATTTCAATTGAAAACGTTTCATGGTAAGGTTCTGTTCGATGGTTTGAATACTGGCTTACTTCTGCAAAGGTTGTTAAATAATTGGTTTTACCGACAGACAAAAGCATCTTTTTACAGATTAAACGTATGACAACCTGATTGCTCCGGAGGTTGCAATTATACTGTTGTGTGTTGCCTATCCGTTTCTGATGGATTCTTTACCCAGCCGCTTCAGTGACTGCCTTACGGTGAAAGCCGATGAAAGCAATCCGATGAGGACAACAGTGGTAAAAACCATGAAAACATCATTTATTTGAAGACTTACGGGATAGGCTTCTATGATGAATGATCCGCCTTCGTTGCCGAGTTTAAGCCATCCAAAATATTGCTGCAGCAAAACAAGTATAATTCCTCCAAGTAATCCAGTAATCCCACCTGCAACGGTGATCAGCATTCCTTCTGCAAGAAACAACTTGCTGATAAGGGTTTTGCCTGCCCCCAGACTTTTCAGAACTGTAATATCTTTTCTTTTATCCACGATGATCATGGTGAGGGAGCCTATGATGTTAAAAGTGGCCATGATGAGGATAAAGGTGAGGATGATAAAAATAGCCCATTTCTCGGAGCGCATAATGCGGTACAGGGTTTCCTGCTGCTCAAACTGGTCTTTAATGACATAGCCATCAGAAAGCAATTGCCTGATTGCTTTTTTTATGTTTTTTCCGTCACTTTTCTGGGCAATAAAAACTTCAAAAGCAGTTGCCTCGTGCTCATAACCAAGCATTTCATTGGCAAATTCAAGAGGTACCAGCACATATTTGGCATCATAATCCTGTTGCGAGGAAAAAACTCCGATTGGCTGAATGCTCAAACTGTTGAAAGATTGCTCAAAAGACATTACTGAGGCTTTTCCTCGTTTTGGTACAAAAAGGGTGATTAATGAACCGGGGTTTTTCACGTTGATGCCCAGAAACCAGGCAACTCCCGAACCGACAACAGCAAACGGGCGCTCATCCTGTTTCAGCACAAATGATCCCTGAACCATAAGAGGCTCAAAATGACCCAACTCCATGTACACTGATTCGACGCCCTTAATACGTCCGATATGTTGTTTGTCGTTATACCTGAACAGGGCATCTTCCTCAGTGATGGCAGTAACGGCCAGAACACCGTCAATCTTGCCAATCTGCCCGTAAGGAAAGGTCCTTGTATCAATTGTTTTTCCCAACTGAGGTTCGATCAGTAATTGCGGGCTTACACTGTTGACCAGAGTACTGATAACCTGCTCAAAACCATTGAACACAGAAAGTACTACAATAAGCGCAAAAGCACCCACCCCAACACCCACGACTGAAATAATGGTGATGATGTTGATCAGGTTGTGGCTTTTTTTCGCAACCAGATATCGCTTTGCAATAAAAAAAGGAAGGTTCAACGGTCAATCGACTTATCGTTGCAAAGGTAGGCAAAATGATCTTGATGCCAGTCTGAATGTAGCAAGCTTACCTACGAACTGATTCTGGTTTAGATATTCTAAATCCCTGCTGCCGTTTCCCTGATGCCTTCAGCGTATGTAACGGCTTCGAAAAAATGATCCTGAAATTTCTTACTGCTGAAGAGGTATTCATATTCAAACTGATACATCATTTCGGTTGATTCTTTCGCCACGGGACTAAATATACCTGCTAGTTTCATCATAAAAGACGAAAGTGTCTGATATGATGCTTTTACGCCATAATATGCAGCAATGGTTTGAATAAACTCTTTACCTATCAGCGCATCATGGTGGGTGGGGAGGTGCCATGTCTGACCAAAGGCTGATGTTGTTATGCCCAGCAAGGCCACTGCTTTTGCGGCATCAGGAGTATAGGTCATCGAATGTTTTACCTGATCATTCCCAAGCCATGAAGCCTTTTTGCCCTGCTTAAGTTTCTGAAAAGCCATAGGAACAACAAAAGTGTTCAGGGCATTGGCGCCGTAAAAGTCAGCTGATCGGGCAATTAGTGCATTGATGTTGCCTTTTTTGATTTCGTCGAGCAGATGGGTGGCAATAGCCGCGCGCACCTCGCCTTTGCGGCTGCATGGATTAAAAACTGTTTCTTCGGTCATCCATCCGTTAACTCTGCCGTACATATAAACATTATCGAAAAAAACCAGCCGTGTATTGTTTTCCGAGCAAGCCTTGATTGCATTGTCCATCACAACAGGCCAGTCGCGTTTCCAGACAGCCGTGTTATAGGGCAGTCCGAGCAGCAGGTAAGCCGTTTCGGTGTTCTTTACGGCATTCCGGACCTCATCAAGATTTAGTGCGTCAGTGCGGATAATTTCGTCCGCGGGGTTTACTTTTTTCGGGTTTCTTCCGGCTAAAACCATCCTTACACCCATTGCGTTCAGTTCTGCAGCGAGCAGGCTCCCGATTGATCCTCCTGCACCGATAATGCAGTGCTTTGGTTTCAATGTTTCCATCTTGTTATTTAATTTTATTTAAACTTGTTTCCATGCCCTGGCAATCAGTCCTGTGCCGGTTTGGTGCTTCCACCTGACATCAAGAAAGTTGAGCAACAGGCAAAAGGGAAAGACAAGTAAATAATAAAAAGGTAACACAATGAAGAAAATCTTTGAGGTGTTCAGCATCAAAATAGGGAACTTCATCGAGAGCCGCCACGAAATCCTTCCGGGAATTCCATACTGGTAGCGGATGTCTGTTTTTGTAAATCCAGCCTGCCGAAGTTTCTGATCCAGCTCACTGATTCCGTATCCATCCCTCACGTGTTCATCAATAAACCCTACAGCGCCATTTGCAGCATCGTGGTGGTGATCAACGTCCGACCCACCCTGGTCCGAAGGGGTGGAAATAAGCAGCATTCCCCCTTTCTTTAGTGCTGTATGATAATTTGTCAGAACCTTCACGTCTTCTTCAATGTGCTCCATCACATCAACACATAGCACCAGGTCGAAGGCATCCCTGTATTCAAGGCGTGTGAGATCGGCCGTCTGAAAACTGACATTATTGAACCCAATTGTACTGAAAAAACGAATGCAATCCTCAATCTGCTCTTCTTTGACATCCAATCCAAGTATATGCCACCCGGGGTTTTTTCGCCCCAGATAATAAACGTATTGTCCGAAACCAGAGCCGGCATCAAGAACCCGTGTATCAGCGTCACGTTCTAAGGCATATTTTCTGAGCGCTTTTTTGATGTGCCATGCCCTCAGCAACAGGATATCAAGAAGATAATAAAATAACTTTCGGCTCAGCGG
>Ga0351878_1020_pt1 | contig 54612 bp, 47 predicted proteins | sample BONcelFGM3001D14_FD_206781 | JGI IMG/M metagenome (GOLD analysis project Ga0351878, IMG submission 206781) | Enriched cells from coal bed in the Powder River Basin, Montana, United States - BONCAT cells FGM rep3 HSBNCT.FGM.300.1.D14 ...
GTCATCGAGAACTGCTTCCATTCCCTGAAACCCGGTGGAAGGCTTCTTATCCAGAGTGTTACCCGCGAATTGCTCATGGCATTCAGGCCTGAAAGGTGTTTCAGGTACTGGCATGAAGAGGGTGAAGGCAGGTTCAGGCTTGAGGAAACCGAGGCGAATGAGGACTGGACCTGGAACACAACGCGCTGGATCGTGCTGTGCGGCGCTGAGCGCAGGGAGTTCAGGTATGGAATGCGTATCTACTCGCTCGACGAGTATCTTGGCCTTCTTGGATCCAAAGGGTTTGGCGGCTTCCAGACCTTCGGCGGTTTCAGCGGAAGGCCTTACGAAAAGGGGAAAGACCATCTCACTCTGGTGGCCGGAAAACCAGCCATCACCCGGGAGGTTCACTGAATGTCCGCAAATTGCGGTATTGGTTCAGTCGCGCCCACGCTCTGTGCCCTCATGGGAATACCCGCCCCCATTGCTTCGACTGCGGAAGCTCTGCGCGAAGTTGTCCTTGAGGCAGGCAGGTCGTTCGGGGGCGGGGATGCTGAAAAGTGCCTTGTGTTCGCGCCCGATGCCATGGGTTGCCACCTGGCGGGCGTGCGACCCGATCTCTTCGCTTCTGTGGCTTCAGTCGCTCCTCTGAGGCTTTCCCTCCGGTCCGTGGTTCCTCCCAAAACGCCGGTGTGTTTCGCGTCCATGTTCTCGGGAATGGAGCCTTCTCAACACGGGATACGGAAGTACGAAAAACCCGTACTGAAATGTGACACGCTGTTCGATGCGCTGGCGCGGAACGGGAAGAGCGTGGCGGTAGTCTCCGTGCGTGACTGCAGCATTGATGTCATTTTCCGGGGCAGGTCCGTGGACTTCTTTACGGAAGAGTACGACCCGCAGGTGACGGAGCGGGCCGTTTCACTCATGGAAGATGGCCGGCATGATTTCATACTTGCCTATCATCAGGAGTACGACGATGTGATGCACGGCTCAACTCCGTTCTCCGAGGCGGCCCTGAGGGCGGCGGAAAACCATGTTGAGGGTTTTCTCAGGCTTTCCCTGGCGGTTGACCGATGCTGGGGGGCGTTCAACAGGGCAGTGCTCTTCGCACCTGACCACGGCGCTCATGTCGATGAAAGGACGGGCCTCGGAAGTCACGGGGATGACATTCCCGAGGACATGGATGTCTTTCACTTCTGGGGTTTCGGGCCCGGAAGTTTCCGGGGTTGAGCGGGCTGGCCCCTTGTCGGTGTTGCTTTTTCGCCCCATCCTGTTCATCAATTGCCTGCAATGGTAAAGAATTCACACGGAAGGCGAGAAACCATGAGCAAATTTCTGGTGATGCATTCATTCGCCATGGCGGTTATCCTCCTTTCCGGCTGCGGAAACAGCCCGTCGGGGCCGGGGAACCCCACCCCATCAGATCTCTACATCGTATTCACCGGAGAAACCGAAGAACCTCCCATGGTCTGCCAGTTGACCGTGGACTGGAGTGAGTGCCCGGACAGCGATTTTGAAAGCTACACCCTCTTTCGCTCCATGAATCCCGGCATTGCTTCGGACACGGCTGGCGCCGAGAACATGGGTTCTTATCTGAGCGCTGACATAACGCAGTTCACGGACTGCGGGGTGACCTGGGGCTCCTCATACCACTACGCCATTCTCACCATGAATACCCAGGGCCTTGTATCCTGGAGCAACGAAGCGGGGTTCGCCACTCCGGAGGTTCCGCTTCCGGAAGGCATGGAGTTCGTCACGGTTCCCGCGGGTTTCTTTCAAATGGGTTCTCCCGAGGGTGATCCCGGTTCATTCGAGGGCGAGCGCCTGGTTCATACAGTGACCTTCGACTATTCGTTCGAGATAATGACCACCGAGGTCACCCAGGCTATGTGGGAGGAGCTATTGCAGAACCCCTGGTCGGATCCTTCGCATTTTTCAGGCCCGGACCGTCCTGTAGACAACATCCTCTGGGAGGAGTGCCAGGATTTCGCGGACGCCATGAACGCCCTGGACCCCGGTCATGAATACCGTCTTCCCAGCGAGGCGGAATGGGAATACGCATGCAGAGCAGGAACAACAACAAGGTTCTACTGGGGTGACGATCCCGGTTACACAGAGATCTGGCAGTACGCCTGGTTCAGCGAAAACTCGGGTGGCGAGACCCATCCCGTCGGTGAGAAACTGCCGAATTCGCTTGGACTCTTTGACATGAGCGGCAACGGCTGGGAGTGGTGTCTGGATACATGGCACTCAGACTATGAGGGGGCTCCTACTGACGGCAGCGCGTGGGTGGAAGGGTCGGCCGACCACATTATCCGGGGGGGCGGCTGGGTCATTGGCGGACGGTACTGCCGCTCGGCTCACAGGGAGTACATCAGTTCGGGCAACACGTTTTCATTCCTGGGTTTCCGGCTTGTCAGGATTGCCCGCTGAGTCACCACCCGCTGTAAAGACGCTCCAGCAACTGCATGATCTTTGCCCCGTACTGCCTGTCGGCCGCCCAGGTGCCCGAAAGCCCGAGTATGCCCGGGGATTTTCCCTTGGGCGTGACGTAGTTGAAACGGGGATCAACCAGTTCGCCCACAAGAGGTTCAGTGGAACCGTACGCTTTCAGGTGCTGAACATGGGCACGAACGCCGGTTCGCTCATCGGGGAAGAAGTGCCCCCTCTGTTCGGCGCTGACCGCGCCAAGACCGCAGAAGTTGTTCATGGATTCGGTTACGAGGCCGCCGAAACGCAGGAACCCGGTCTCCAGACACATCTGCACGAAGGCTACGTCAGGGTTGACCCCCTCGAGTGAGGATTCTTCAATGTACAGGGCCGCGAGAAGGGCAACCCTTTGCCGGTCGGCCCCCGGGTTGTTCTCCATGAAGAAGGAGACGAGTTGTTCAGGGGTCATCAGGCCTCTCCCCATTATCAGTTCGGGGGGGGTCAGCACGATCTCGAAGTGGTCGGGGTTGCCGGTTTCCCATGCCGGGAGACCCTGGGCAAGGAGCACCGTGATCATTGCACAAAGTGAAGTTGCTTTGCTCATCTGGCCCTTTCAGCGGCTTCATGGAATATCATCATGTCGGTCAGGAACTCGACCGGAGCCCTGTTGTCGGTGAGGATCAGCCCATCCTCGGGGTCGAAGGTTTTGAAAACGGGCTCGAAGAGCCTGGCCGTCTCCTCGAGAACGGGGTTCCATACCGCCATCGAGTCCGCCGATGGTGCTTGGATCGGGTACTCCGAGGCGATGAGCATGAAGTTGTAGTCATTCGAGACATGGGCGATGTAAACCAGCGGAAAGACCTCGCAGAGCGTTGCTCCGATGGCCTTGACAAGGTCGGCATCCTCGGAAAGGGCGTTCACGTTCATGGCCACTGCTCCGCCGCTGTTCAGGTGCGCCCTGAGTTCGGTGAAGTACTCGACCGTCGTCAGATGGAAGGGGATGTAGATCTGGTTGCTGTATGTGTCGGTGATGATGATGTCGTACATCTCGGAAGTGTTCCCGATGTAGGTTCTTCCGTCTGAGATGATGGTCCGGGCGTCATCCCTTTCCGTGTTGAACCACCGGTAGCCAAGCTCCGCCGCGCGTCCGTCTATCTCGACGGCATCGGTTCGGAGCCCGGGTATGTCCGGCCGGACATGAACGGCCAGCCAGTGCGGGATGGTCCCGGCGCCGGAACCTATCACAAGTACGTCGAGCCCCTCAAAAGAGTCGATCATGTAGGGGAGCAGAAGAAAGCTTTCGTAGTAGGTGGATGCCGGATGAAGAGCGTCGTCAACCCTGGCGATTGACTGCATGGCTCCGCCTTCGTTCACGATGAGGATGGTGGAGCCGTCGCTTCTTCTCTGTACCTGAAGGTACTGGTAGACGCTTTCCTCTTCATGGACGATAGTCTCATCCCGGTGTATGACGCCGCCGAAGGCCAGCCATCCCGCTACGGGAAGCGCCAGAAGAAGCGGCATGGCCCGGGCCTTCCTGCGAAGCCCCAGGATGCCCAGAAGGATGAGCACGCCGGAAACCATGAAGAGAGTCTCACGTGTGCCCCAAAGGGGGATGGTGACAAGCGTGGAGAAGAGGGTGCCGGCTATGCTGCCCAGCGTTGATATCGCATAAAGCGAGCCTGCGGTCCTGCCCGTGTTGTCTGCCGTTGCGAGCAGCCTGATCATGAAGGGGCTGACCATGGCAAGCAGAAGCACAGGTGGAACGAACACCGCCACGACCCCCACGAAAGCCAGTATGATGATGTTCACCGGAGTGGCCATTATTCCAGCTGAAAGTCGCGGGAACAGAAGACCGCCAAGGGGGGGGGATAAGGGCGATGAGGGCTCCGGCGGCTGCGGGAATCCAGCAGAGCACAACCCAGGAGGGTCTTCGGTCCGCAAGCCTGCCCCCAAGCCAGTAGCCCACGGACATGGCGGCCAGCACCACGGCGATGAGAACCGACCAGACGATCATTGAGGTTCCGAACCAGGGAGCCAGGAACCTGCTGGCGCACATCTCCGTGGCCATAACGGCCGCCCCGGTGAAGAACACGAAAAAGTGCGCGCCCCTGTTCGCGGATGCCCGCATGACGATCCGATCCCTTCGTTGAGCTCGGGGTAACCCCTGAAGAATACTGCATCAGCGGGGGCAGTGACAGCGGGAGAAGACCCTGACATTTTACTCCTATTGACACGGCGCCCCGGCAGAGCAAGCATACGGCGAATGGAGGTATGGTATGTTCAGGAATGCGTTTATTTTAGTGCTGTTGACAACCTCTCCCTGCCTTGCAGTTTCCGCCGAGCAGGACGACTGGTCGGGGGGGCCAAGGCATCAGGGTCCCGTTCGCGAGTTCGGCATCGACTTTCATGAATGCATGAATATCGACTGGTCCTATGCGGACAGGATAAGCCTTTCAACCGATCCGGCCTCCTACCTTGTCGCCGACTCGATAGACGGAGTGATTTCGGTCTTCCCTGTTGACATTGATGGTGACGGCGATCTGGACATAGCGGGTTCCGCCATTGACGCGGGCAGCGTGGTGTGGTGGGAGAACACGGACGGTTACGGCTTCACCTGGGTGGAACACATTGTGGATCGCAACTTCCCGTCGGTCAGTTCCATCGCGGCGGCCGACATTGACGGTGACGGCGACATGGACCTGGTGGCGGCCGCCAAGACCCAGTACGGCGGAAAAGACGTCGCCTGGTGGGAAAACCTTGACGGAACCGGGGGTGATTGGACCTACCATCTGGTTGCCAACGATTTCGCCGGCGCCCGGTCGGCCGTTCCGTTCGATATCGACGGCGATGGCGACATGGATATCGTGGCAGCGTCATCGCAGCTTGACCGCATCGACTGGTGGGAGAACTCGGGAGGCGGGCTCTCGTGGGAGAGACACATGATCGGGGGATCATTCAACGGCGCGTGGACCCTTCATGTGGCCGACATTGATGGTGACGGCGACCCCGACGTAGTTGCCGGGGCATTCTACGACGACGCAGTGGCGTGGTTCGAGAACACCGACTCATCCGGGGGTGCATGGACCCGGCACGACATCGCGACCGGTTTCGACGGCGTCTACTTCGTGCACACCTTCGACATTGACGGCGACGGCGACCCCGATGTTCTCGGCGCCGCATCCATTGCCGATGATCTGGTATGGTGGGAGAACCGGGGCGGGGAATTCACCGCTCATGTGATAAGCGATTCATTCGACGGCGCTGTATGCATACACGGCTTCGACATTGACGGCGATGGCGACGGCGATGTCCTTGCCGCAGGGGTTCACGGAGACCGTGTTACCCTGTTCGAGAACCGCGGGGGGATGTGGGGCGAGTTCGTGCTGGCGGATTCATTTGACGGCGCCTTTGCCGTGAGTTCGGGTGATCTCAACGGGGATGGGGAACCCGACCCCCTGGGCGCAGCCATGCACGCCAACACGGTCATGTGGTGGGACCGTTCGCCGGGAGCTGGCTACCTCGAGTCGAGCGTTCTCTACACGGGGTCCGACCCTGCGTGGGGGATCATCGACTGGATGGCGGAAGTTCCACAGGGAAGCCAGGTTGCCCTTCAGATCAGGGCGTCCGACGATTTTGCCGACATGGGGCCATGGTCCGACGTTCTGCTCGAGCCCTGCAGGCTCAGCGGGATCATTGAGGACAGCGACTCGTACGTTCAGTACAGGGTACTGATGCAGTCCGACGGGTCCGGGGAAGTTCCGGTGGTCGAGCGCGTTGAGATATCGTGGGTTTCGGTCGGGATCGAGGAGACGGCGTCGCCAGTGCCCCAGGGCACATGCCTCATGGCCGTTGCTCCCAACCCCGCGATTTCCGTCCCCGTGATCGGTTTCCACCTTGGGGAGAGCTGCGAGGTAAGGCTTGCCATGTTCGACATGTCCGGAAGGCTGGTCTGGCAACACGAAAGCGCGGTCTATCCTGTCGGATACCATCAGGTTATAGCCGTGGAACTTGTGCCGGGCGTATACATGTGCAGGATGCATGCCGGTGACCACACCTTCACGGAGCGGTTCGCGGTAACCCGGTAGCCCTCAGGGGAGAAGCACGACCCTTTCGGCTTTCGAGCCGGAGCCGTTCTGACGGATCCGGACCAGGTAGACTCCCGGGGAGAGGGTCTCGCCGGTGTTGCTCCGTCCGTCCCACGCCACGGTGTTGATCCCTTCCGCAGGCTCACCCAACGAGATCATCCTGACCTCCCGGCCCGCCATGTCGTACACGGAGAGGCTCGCTTCTCCGTGCCCGGAAGCACTGAAAACAACAGTGACTGAAGCGTCTGAGGGGTTCGGTGAGACCAACAGGATCGCTGCCCCGCCGCATCCCAATCCGGATGAGTGCTGCGAACCAGTGCCTGTGGATTCCACGAACAGGCCGAGGCTGTGGAACCAGCCCGCTGCAATTGCTCCGAACCCCTGATTGGGCTCGGGCACTATGCTCTGCCCGTAGTGGGGATAGCCGGACTGCCCCTGCCCGCCTGCGCCCCAAGCGGCGATCACGCCCTCGGACGTGAGCCCCAGGCTGTGGCTGTTGGAAGCGGATATGGCCACGAACGGCGCGCTGTCGGGAACGTTGCACTGTCCCAGGTCGTTCATTCCCCATGCGACCACCGAGCCGTCAGCCTTGAGCCCCAGGGTGTGACCCCAACCACCTGAAACCGCGGTGAACCCCTGGTTTGGTTCGGGAACGTTGCACTCGCCCCAGTAGTTACCCCCCCATGTGGTTAGCGAGCTGTCGGTTCCGATGGCCATGGAGTGATATACCCCGGCTGAGATGGAGACGAAGTCCTCGTTCGGTTCGGGCACGTTGCACTGCCCGAACTGGTTCCTCCCCCATGCCACGACCGAGCCGTCCGCCTTCAGCCCGAGGCTGTGATACTCGCCCGCTGCAACCGCCACAAAGCCGGTGTTGGGTTCGGGTACGTCGCACTGACCGTATTCGTTGAATCCCCAGGCGATGACGGAGCCGTTCGCCTTCAGTCCCAGACTGTGGCTTCGCCCGGCGGAGACGGCGATGAAGTTCTGATTGGGCATTGGAACGTTGCACTGCCCCAGTTCATTGTCGCCCCATGACATGATGGTGCCATCAGTTTTAAGGCCGAGGCTGTGGTTCTCGCCCGCTGCGATTGCGATGAAACCGGAGTTGGGCCACGGTGTGCTGCACTGGCCGTCGCTGTTCGAGCCCCAGCCCACGACCTCTCCTTCGGAGCCATCTGCGCCGGCAACCAGAACAAGAACCGCTGCGAGAAGTGGAAGCATCGGTTTGAAAACATTCATAACCATCAACCCCCTCCATCGGCTTCAAGCGTGTCCTGCGGGATGAGCATGTACTGAACCCATCAGCGAATACATTAGCGCTGAAGGGCAAGCAGGTCAATGCTCCTGGGGTGGGTTCCAGAAGACGGAAGTGTGAACCTTGACATAGTAAGAAGTGAATAGTAGTATTCACCTGTGATGACCATTGGAAAGGATGCGTCAAATGGTGAAGCCCGATGAGGACAAGGCTTTCATGGTTGATGACGGGGTGCCGCCTGAAGACAGGAAGTTCAGAAAGGAGCTCAGCGCGGGCATTACGGCTCTGGCGCTGCTTGGGATCATGGACGGCGCTCCCGGGCCCCTGTACGGTTACAGCGTGGCGAAGCTGATGGAGGAAAGGAGCGACGGCGCTGGGCTGGTGAAGCACGGAACCCTCTACCCTGTCCTGCGGTCCCTTGAGGGCGCGGGGCTTCTTCTGAGCAGTGTTGAGCCATCAGTCGCCGGCCCTCCCCGGCGGTACTACACGATCACTCCCTCGGGCCGGGATGCACTGGGGCGCTGGAAAGGGATATGGAAGGAAACAACCGTCTTCATGGACGGACTGCTGGGAGGCTGCACCGATGAATAAGGGAATTGGGCTCTATCTCGACGACTTCCGGAAACACTTGAAGGGATGTGACCGGGCCCTTGTGCAGGATGCTCTGGCCGATGCTGAAGACCATCTGACAGCGGGGCTTGAGAACCTCCGGGCAGAGCGACCCGGGCTTGCCGAAGAAGAGGCTCTGCGGGATGTCGTGGCCAGCTACGGCGCTCCGGCTGAGCTTGCGGAACAGTACAGGAAGGTCGAGGCTTTCACTGCGCCTGCCCTCAAACCCCAGCGCGCAAGGAACGAAAGGTCCGCTCTTAAAAGGTTCGCGGGGGTTGTCACCGAGCCGTCGGCCTGGGCAGCGCTTCTTTACATGATGATCTCAATTGTCACCGGTATCTTCTACTTCACATGGACGGTCAACGGCCTTTCCCTCTCCCTTGGCCTGCTGGTGCTGATCATAGGTGTTCCCGTCGCATGGCTCTTCTTCCTGTCCTTCCGCGGTCTGGCCCTGGTGGAGGGAAGGATGGTCGAGGCCCTGCTTGGTGTCCGCATGCCCCGCAGGGCGGTGTTCATAAAGAAGGGCGAGGGCTGGTGGGGGAGCATAAAGGGTGTGTTCACCACAAGAAGCACATGGTCTTCGGCACTGTACCTGATTCTGATGCTGCCCCTTGGAACATTGTACTTCAGCTTCTTCACAACTCTGTCAGCGGTCGCCCTGAGCCTTGTCGCCAGCCCCGTGATCGAACTAGTCTTCCATGAGCCAGTCATCGATTTCCCCGCGGAGTGGTGGATACCGGTCTGGCTCTACCCCGCGGTGGTGGCGCTTGGCGCAGTGATCTTCATGGGAATGCTTCACCTGGCCCGGCTGGTGGGCAAACTTCACGGGAAGATGGCCAGGGCAATGCTTGTGAGCTGAAGCTGGAACTAACCAAGAACCCTTACGGATGTGGCCTTGAAGGATGCCCACACCTCTGAGCCCGGTTCAAGGCCCAGATGAGCGGTGGATTCCCTGGTGATGGTCGACTGCAGTTCAAGTTCCTGAAGAAGGATGTGAACCGTGTCGTACATTGGCATTCTCTCCAAATGGGACACAATGGCTTTGAAGGCGTTGCGCTGGCTCGAGTCGGGCTTCTCCGGGGACAGAACGATGGCTTCGGGCGGAATGCAGATGTAACCTTCGCCCTGTGCCTGTTCCGTCATCGAGAACTCGATGTCGCCTGCTGTGGCCGTGCCGGAGCCGAACCGCACCTGTAGGATGTTCTTCATCCCTATGAATGATGCGACGAAGAGGCTTTCGGGGTGGCTGAACACTTTTTTTGTGGCACCGGTCTGCATCACCCTTCCCTCCGAGAGCACGACGGTTCGGTTCGAGAGGGCCAGAGCGTCCGCAAGGTCGTGGGTGGCCATCAGAACGGTCATTCCCATCTCCCGGTGAAGCTTTCCGATTAGAGCCCTCAGCTCGGGCTTGAAGCCCTGGTCAACGGAGTTGAGGGGTTCGTCCAGAAGAAGGAGTTCGGGCTTCGTAATAACGGCGCGGGCGATGGCCACCTTCTGCATTTCCCCTCCAGAGAGGGTTCGGGCGTTCCGCTGTCCCATTCCCGAAAGACCCGTTGCGTCAAGAACCTCGCTTATCTCGGCAGCACCGACCGTCATTCCCCTGACCCCGGGGCCGAACCTGACGTTGCGTTCAACGGTGCCGGTGAGCATGAAGGGCCTCTGCATGACCATCGCCATCCTGCGGCGCACAGCGGTCCGCGACCTTCCCCGGCTGCCAGTGCAGTCGTTCCCGTCGAGCAGTACGCTGCCCCGGGTGGGTCTTTCCAGAAGGTCGGCGATTCGAAGGAGGGTTGTCTTTCCGCATCCCGTGGGGCCTATGAGCGTGCAGAATTCCCCCTGCTCGACGGAAAACGACACTTCGGTGAGGATCTGCTTTGCTCCAAATGCTTTCGATACGCCCTTTAGGTCTGTCCTCACGTCTTCCTCATTCCTGTGAGGTGCACGAGAAGGCTGATCAGAAGTGCAAGTGTCATCAGTATGATCCCGAGGGCGATGGGCTCGGCGACCTCGCCCTTCCCTATCCCAAGGGAGATGGCGGTGGTGAGCGTGCGGGTCCGCCCCGCTATGTTGCCGCCCACCATCATGGCAGCGCCAACCTCGGAGATCGCCCTTCCGAAACCCATCAGAAAGGCCGAGAGGATGGCGAACCGGGCCTCCAGAAGGACCACTCCCGCGGTCTGAAGTGAACCGGCTCCCAACGCACGCACGGTTTCGGCGGCTTCTCCCGCCACACCCTTCAGAGCCGAGATGACAAGGCCCAGTATTACCGGAGCCACAAGGAAGACCTCGGCGATGACGATGGCCTTCGTCGTGAAGAGAAGCCCCAGTCCCCCAAGCGGACCCGCCCGGGAGAGGAGAAGGAATATCAGCAGTCCCGCGAACACCGTGGGCATGCTGTAGAGGGCCTGGATGAAACCGATGAGAAAACCCCTGCCGGGGAACCGGGTGAAGTGAAGCAGGCAGCCCAGGGGGGTGAAGAGAACGCATGCGATGACGGTGGCGCCGGCGGAAACCGCCAGTGTCCGAATGGTGATCTCCATGACGACAGGGTCGCCCGAAAAGATCATCCTCAGGGCAATGGTGAAAGCTTCCGCCAGCTTGTCCATGAAGTGCTAGAGGTCCTGGCCGGCGCAGGGGGTGAAGAGCTGTTGGCCCCACTCCACGACGCCGTACGAACCGATGAGCTCCTGGGTCTCCGGTGAGGTCAGGAAGGTCACCATGTTCTGTGCCATCTCGGGGTTGCGCGCGTTGCTGAGGGGGATTACGGCGTAAACGTTCCTCATTGCGTCGCCCGATCCTATGATGATCTCGAGGTCCACGTCGCCCTGGTACGCCAGGAATGTTGCTATGTCCGCAAGGGCGTAACCCCTCATCTCATTGGCCATGTTGAGGGTGGGGCCCATCCCCGCCGCTGCCTCGACGTACCATTCACCCGATGTGCGAACTGTCTCGTACTCGAGACCGGCTGCCGCCCAGAGTCGCTTCTCCTGGGCATGGGTACCCGACTCGTCACCCCTCGAGATGAAGGGGATCGTGGCGTTCTGACTCAAGGCGATGAAGGCATCCTGCGGATCCATGTCCCTGATGCCCGCGGGGTCATCCGGCGGACCAGCTATTACGAAGAAGTTGTAGGCGAAGGGTGTGCGGGAGAGCCCGTACCCGTCGGCGATGAAAGTCTCTTCCCTGGCGCGGTCGTGCACAACGACAACGTCAACGTCGCCCCTCATGCCCCATTCCATGGCCTTCCCGGTGCCAGCGTAGAGGATGTCCAGCTCAACACCGTACTGATCCTCGAACATGGGTTCCATGTAGGCCCACAGCCCTGTGTCGTAAAGGCTGGTGGTGGTGGCAATGAGAAGCCGTTCAACCCTTTCCCGGGGAGGAAAACCCCCGGGCTGTTGCAGAGCGGTGGAATCCGCCCCAGGGGTTTCTGGAACCGGGGCGGGCTGTTCGCCGCATCCGGGCAAAAGGAGCGCCAGGCACAGAGCCAGGCCAGCGAAACGAAGCCATGAAAACATTGACCCTCCTCATGGGTTCCGAACCCGGCCGCAGGCTCGGTTCATGGGAAGGAAATGAACGCCGCCCCCAGAACGGGGACGGGAACAACCGGCGTTCTTTCCCTTTCCAAACACGGGAGGCTGCGCCGTTTCCAGCGCAACCCTGTCGCCCCGGTCTCCATGGCGCCTGTGCTACAGGAAGCCGGGGTCGGGAAGCGGCCGAACAGGTGAAGGTATACCCAAACCCCATGTTCCGGGCAAGGCTGCGATGACGGGAAGCTTCTGCTCTGGCCGGCCACTACTTCATGGGCTATGTTGTCTTTACTATGAAAGTATTGTCATGCAGTCATTAGACGGGGGTCAATGAATGGCTTTCAGTGAAAGGTGCGTGAAAGTCCTCAGGGCAGCAAGCCTGTGCCTTGGTGCCCTGATGATGGCAGTGGCGTTTCTTTCTGACAGAACAGGCCTGAGCGTCGAGGGAGGTATGAGCAGAAACCAGATCGGTTTTCTCCTCCTCGGGCTGGCATTCGTATCAGCCGGTCTTCTCGGACGGAAGTTTCCGGGTTGTTACAGGGGGATCGCCCTCTTCCTTCTTAACACGTTGGTCGCGCTTGTTCTGCTGGAAGCGGTTGCGCTCGTTCTGCTGAAGGTCATCAACCCCGAGTGCATGAGGGTTCATGCAAGAAAAGTCACCGAGGGGCATCTGGAACAGATCGAGCCCAATGTGCTTCAGGGCGAGTATGCCCCATTTGTGGTATGGCGGTCCAATCCGCTTTTAAACTGCGACAGTGTGACGATCACGGAAGGCAGCTACAGACTGGTGCCGGGCGCCTCGGAAGACCCGGAGGCATACAAGGTGTTCCTGTTCGGGGGGTCGGCCATGTGGGGAACCGGTGTATCCGACTCGAACACCATTGCGAGCTTCCTTCAGGCCGACATGAACAGCATGATGTCCCGGCCCGTTTCGGTAAGCAACTTCGCGCAGGTCGCTCATTCTTCCTCCCAGGAACTTGTTGAACTGGTGCTCCAACTGAGGGCGGGCAACGTTCCTGATTTCGTGGTGTTCTACGACGGGTTCAACGACGCATGGGGAGCGTATGAGTCAGGATTCGCGGGAGGTCATCATTCGCAGAAAATGATCGCGGCCCGGGTCGAAGGGCGTTCCGAGGCTTTCACCACGGTTTCGCCGCTAAGGGCGATCATGACCAACACCAACACATTCCTCCTTGTGTCAGCCCTTCGGGGAAGCATACGGGAAAGGTCATTGGAGGTGCAGGACCTTGTCACCTACCGCACCATGGGAATCGAAACCGATACCCTGGCCAGTCAGATCGTCGAAACCTATTTCGGGAACTGCAGCGTTGTGCGCTCGCTTTCGGAGAGTTACGGCTTCAGGTGTCTCTTCGTCTGGCAGCCGACGGTCTGGTACGGCGACAAGTGCCTGACCGACTTCGAAAACGAGATCGTTCGAGGCGGTTTCGAAAGCTTCCTGGCCGGCTCTGACCCCGCATTCAGGGAGCTGCTCTGCTCTTCTTATGAGCTTTACGAAGAAAGCCTTGTGGACACCCTGCCATTCATATCCCTTGCCGGTCTTTTTGACGGTGAGGTAAATGAAGTCTACACCGATCATTGCGGCGCCCATGTGAACCCTGCTGCCAACCGCGTCATAGCGGATCGCCTTTTTGAGGAACTGAACCGCTGAGCAGCGCTTCTCTGGTGCCGGGCGGGCAAATCTGTTATGGTGCCCGGCATAAACCCGGAGGAGCACCATGAAAAGACTTTCACTGTCCGTTCTTGCACTGGCGTTCCTCTTCGGATGCGGTTCGCCCGAGGATTCGCCGGAAGAGGCCTCACCGGACATCGTTCTCACCCCCCTTGATTCAGTGGGGATCGAGCTGGGTGACGAGAGGTTCGTTTTCGGAGTCATTGCCGCAGTCGAGTTCCTGCCTGACGGCAGGCTTCTCGTTCTTGATTCCAATCGCCAGACCCTTCGTGTCTTCTCGGCTTCCGGAGAGTTCCTCTCCGAGTACGGAGGCCCGGGAGAGGGTCCCGGCGAGTTTCTGAGCAGCCGTGACATGGCCGTTCTGGGTTCGGGGGTCATCGCGGTCACCGACCCCAGGGCAGGTGAGTTCGAGCTGTTTGACGCCGACACCGGCCACGCGGGGACCCTTATGGGCTTCACCCCAAGGGCGCCTTTCACGATCGACGCTTGCGGCGAGCTGGTGGTCGGGCACCAGGGGCTCTTCAACAGGGAGCAGGGAACCAATGGCGAGGCACTCGCGGGCTGGAAGCTTGACAGCCCTTCGCCCGCCGTGGTGTTCTTCGAGGAGTGGAGCCGCTTCGACCCTGAACAGATGGCGGCGCGTTTCATGGACCCCGACCCGCCGATCGAGGTTTTGGATTCCACTGTCTACTACTCTCCCCTTGCGTCGGAGAGCTATGAGATACTTGCCTTCGATCTTTCCGGCGGCACTCTGGCATCCCTGACCCGTCCGGGTTACTCCCCGGTTGCGAAAACAGCCGAAGAGTCAAGCGCGGAAATGGAACTCTACGAGGCGCGCCGGCAGCAGCTTCTCGGCATGGGCAGGGGAGGGCCGGCCATGGCCGGCGGGGAATACACCCCTTCGGCGTTTCACTTCGCCGTCACTTCCCTCGGGGTTGACCATGAAGGAAGGCTCTGGGCAAGAAGGGGGCACGGCGGAGCGCCCGTGTTCGACCTTTTCGACACCATGACGGGGGAGTGGCTTGGCACTGCTTCGGGGCCCGGCCACATGGAAGCCTGGACTTTCGTGGTCACTCCTTACGGCATCGCGGCTTTCGAGGAAGACCCGCATGACTATCCGAGGGTACTGCTTCTGGGGTTCTGAGTTACCAAAAGAGGGGAGGACTGGATGAAAAGGGTATTCGTATCGGTTCTGCTGTTGGCTTCCTTTTCCCACGCTGGGCACATCGACTACCTGGGCGGAAGGAGTGCCGACTACTTCATGGCCGTTGCAAGGAACGCGGCGGTTGACGGGGCCGATCTTGTGACCTACAACCCGGCCGGGCTTGTTCACCTTGCCGAGGGCTTCCATGTGAACGCCAGCGGACAGTTCATCGCCAAGGATTACGTCATAACCGCGGTTCCCCTGGGGTCCACCGAAGAGACCGAGTACCAGACCACGAAGCCCACTCCGTTCCTGCCAAACGTGTACGCGGTGTACCGCACCGGTGACCTCGCTGCTTTCGGCGCCTTCACAATCCCCGCCGGCGGCGGGACCCTCGAGTACGAAGACGGGCTGCCCATAATGCCTGTTCTCCAGACCGGTCTTGTGCAGTACCAGTACGGACCAGGCTACATAGCCACCATGACCGATGGCTACATCGAGGCGGGCGCGGCCTACTACGCCGGGACCGTGGGCGCGGCTTACGCTTTTACCCCCACCCTCTCCGCCTCTCTGGCGGGCAGGTTCACCAGTGGCGTGCGTGACTACGAGGCCAGCGCCGACTTCGCGATAGTTGACCTCGCGAGCGGGACCGTCGTCGGTTCCACTGAAGCGGTTCTGGAGTGCACCCGCAAGGCTTCAGGCATGGCCGGGATCATGGGCGTTGACTTCATGCCGGCCCGCGGGGTCAATGTTGCGGTTCGCTTCGAGACAGCCACCCCCCTTGAATGGGAGGCCGAAACCGCCCAGAACACGTGGGCCATGCTGATCCCCGAGCTTGCCGACGGGGCCCTTCAGCGACGGGACCTGCCGGCGGTCCTGGGCATGGGCATGCAGTTCCAGGTGAAGCCAACCGTGACCCTGGGCGTGATGGGGAACTACTACTTCACCGGCGCCGCCGATCAGGGCGAGGAAGACGGACTTTCCGACGATTACGAGGATGGGTGGGAGGCCGGAACCAGTGTCCAGTGGAAGGCCGGGTCCAGGTTCGAGATTGGTCTGGGTTACCTCTACTCCGACCTGGGCGGCAGCTCCGAGACGTTCACCGACTTCGAGTACATGGTGAACTACGGCATGCTCGGCGGCGGTGTTCGTTACGCTGCTTCCGAGAACGTGGGGCTGGTTTTCTCCGCAGCCAACGCTTTTCTGGAGGATGGCGAAGGTACCGGCAACTACGCCGGGCACCAGTACGAGAAGAAGGTCGCCTTCATAAACCTGGGAGTCACAGCAGGGTTCTGATGCTTTTCGGCCGGGGTGCCCTACGGTGCCCCGGCCTTCCTGGCCGCATCCCGCAGAAGCTTGTTCACAAGAACATCCATGGCCTGAAGGAACCGTGACCGGTCGGGTCCGCTCATGGGGGACGGGCCCCGGATGGTCATGCCCTGTTCCCTCAGGTCGGCGAACAGGTTCCTGGTGGCCAGCACGTCGCCTATGTTGTCTTCCGTGAAGGGTCTGCCCGTGTTGCCCAGAACCGATGACCCGTTCTTCAGGCACCGGGAGGCCAGGGGGATGTCGCCGGTGACCACTATGTCGCCCGGTCCCGAACGCTCTGCTATCCAGTCGTCTGCTACGCCCTCGCCCTTTTCCACGACTTCGAGTTCGATGCGGTCCGAGTCGGGAATGCGCATCCACGAGTTGGACACCACCCTGACCCAAAGGCCGTACCGCGCGGCGACCCGGTATATCTCCTGCTTTACCGGGCAGGCGTCGGCGTCAACGAAGACGGTGGGCTTCCGGTGTTCCGGCATTGTCACTCCCGTACCTGATGAGATCGAACCATACCATTTGCCGGCGCTTCGGGCCAGCTGCCGCTTTTACATTCCGTTACACTCCTGCAACAGGGTCGAATGCTCCATTACGCATCTTCGTTGAGTGCCCGAAGCACGAAAGGAGACAGTTTTGAAAAGGACAAAGTGGATCGTGACCGCAACCATGCTGCTCGCTTCCTCCCTGGCGTTTGCCCAGCCAATGGGCGTCCCGGGAGGCAGGGAAGGGCATCCCCTCATCGGCCGCTTCATTCAGGCGATCCATCGCCTGAACCTCTCCGGATCCCAGAGGGACCTGATACACGGGGTCATGGAGGACATGGAGACAGAGCTTGCCGGCGTCGCTGACCGGGAGTGGGACAGGCCCGACTTTCTGGAATACTTCTGTTCGAGTGAGTTCGATTCACGGGAGTTCGAGTCGATGCTCGATGAGAGGCTGGAGAGGATGCGCCTTGCGAATGGCATCATCGCCGGAGCGCTGGCCGAGATTCACACGATACTGACCCCTGAGCAGCTGGACGAACTGGCCGTCATGCGGGAAGAACACGGAAGATGGCTTGAAGAACGTGAGCATCGACGGGAGGAAATGGCACCACCCTTCCGGGGCATGCGCTGAGTCAAGCCGCTGGAGGGAGGGTTCGCCCTCCCTCTTCCCTATCGGGAGGTCTTGGTGGTTTCGGAAGTTTCGGGCTGGAGGACCCCTCCGGCTCGAAACGCTCCTCAACCCCCCCCATCGCCGGGGGTGCATCCCAGAAGGAGCAGCCCGGCGGTCAGAACAAGCAGGATCTTCGTTCTCATGTTGCCTTTCTTGCCCTCCACCCTGTTCGTACCCATTATACCCTCAGGGAGGCGGCATGATCCTGTACGATCTTGACCAGGCCATCTTGAAGGCAAGGGAGCGGGCCGATTCGTCGGGCGAGGCGCAGTGTGTTGTATCCGGCACTGTCAAAGGGGTTCCAGCCTGCGCCATCTATCCCCTGGCGGGTTTCGGCCTCCCGGCCGGGGCCACCCTTGAAGAGGTGATCCATCCTTCCCGGGAGCGGACGACGGTCGAACCTCCCGAGAAGACAAGCACCAACGGTTTCTAGGAAGAGGGGATGTCATGGCTTTTCCATCCGATTCCCAAATAGCCGCCGGGGTAGTGATGCAGCCGATAGAAGAGATCGCCGGGGTACTGGGAGTTGCCCCGGATCGTCTGGTGCACTACGGCAGATACAAGGCAAAGATCGATCTTGAACCCTCAGAAACCGGGAAGACAGGTCGTCTTGTACTGGTTTCAGCCATAACCCCAACCCCGGCCGGCGAGGGGAAGACAACAACGACGATCGGTCTGGCCGACGGGCTTCGCAAGCTTGGAAAAACCGCGTGCTGCGCCATCCGTGAGCCGTCCCTGGGCCCTGTTTTCGGGATGAAGGGCGGCGCGGCAGGGGGAGGATACTCGCAGGTCGTACCTGCCGAGGACATCAACCTCCACTTCACAGGCGACATCCACGCGGTGGGTGCCGCTCACAACCTTCTGGCCGCCTCGCTTGACAACCACCTGTACTGGGGCAGCCCTTCAAATCTCGACTCCAGAACGGTAAGCCTCCGCAGGGTGATGGACATGAATGACAGGTCCCTGCGTTCGGCGGTCATCGGCCTTGGAGGAAGAAGGCAGGGTGTTCCCCGGGAGACGGGTTTCGACATCACTGCCGCAAGTGAGGTGATGGCCATCCTGTGTCTCTCCCGAAACCTTGCTGACCTTCACGAGAGGCTCGACAGGATCCTTGTGGGTTACACCAGTACAGGGCAGCCCGTGATGGCCCGGGACATCGGTGTGGCCGGGGCCATGACCCTGCTTCTGAAGGACGCCATAAAACCCAACCTGGTGCAGACCCTCGAGGGGGCTCCGGCATTCGTGCATGGCGGGCCGTTCGCGAACATCGCGCACGGATGCAGTTCGATAATAGCCACACGGATGGCCATGGCCCACGCGGACTGGACCGTCACCGAGGCCGGTTTCGGCTTTGACCTGGGAGCAGAGAAGTTCTTCGACATCACATGCCCGTACGGGGGGTTCGCACCGTGCGCGGTGGTTCTGGTGGCTACGTGCCGGGCGCTGAAGATGCACGGCGGTGTGAAGAAGAAGGACCTCTCCGCTCCCGACCCGGGAGCCGTCGCGAGGGGGCTCGCGAACCTGGAGAAGCACATCGAGAACATCGGTAAATTCCGTGTACCTGCCGTTGTATGCCTTAACAGGTTCCCGGGTGACACCGGGGAGGAAATGAAGGTCGTCACAGACCGGTGCGACGGCCTTTCCGTGCCCGTGGCCATCGGCGAGGGGTTCCTGCGGGGCGGGGAAGGGATGACCGACCTTGCGTTGAAGGTCATGGAAGCGTCTGAATGTCCTGGCAAGGCCTTCAAACCCCTCTACGACTGGTCACTGCCCGTGGAGGAGAAGATCGAAAAGGTCGCAAGGGAGATTTACGGGGCATCCCACATCAGTTTCACCCCCGACGCCAGGGAGGACCTGAGGCTGCTTGAGAAGCACGGTTACGCCGGGTTGCCGGTGTGCATCGCCAAGACCCAGAACTCGCTGTCGGACAATCCCGACCTTCTGGGAAGGCCCAAGGATTTCATCGTAACCGTGCGCGATATAGTCATCAGTTCGGGCGCGGGTTTTCTCGTGCCCATAACCGGCGACATCATGCGCATGCCGGGGCTGCCCAGAACGCCAGCGGCGGAGACCATGGAGATCTCCGCCGAAGGCGAGGTTACCGGGCTGTTCTGAACGGGGTCAGGGAAGGACCACGAGAGATGCGGCGTCAAGTCCGGAAGCCGTCCGGGCAATCACCTGATAGATCCCAGCGGGAAGCCCGGCGGTGTTGATGTCGAATGTGTGGAGCCCCGATGACACCGTTTCGCTGCCGATGCTTCTCACGGCGCGGCCGGAAAGGTCGTACAGGGTCATCTCAACAACGCCCGGGACAGGCATTGTGAGGGAAACCGAAGCGCCGTTCCTTGCGGGGTTAGGGCTGGGGTTCCCGAGAATGGGGCTTGAGCCCGGCCCGAACCCTTCGCCCTCTTCAACACCGAGCTGAGCCGGTGCGAAAAGGAGGGCGGGGTCGCCGAGAAGGTTGTTCTCCTGGATGACCCAGAGCTTCATGCCAACGCTGACGCCGGATTTGAAGGCATCCTTCGCAAGTGCCTGGGTGACGCCGATCTCATTCTGGCCGTTGACCCAGAGCTGGTCGGCGAAGTAGAGCTCGAGCCACTCGCTTGCGCCCATGTTGGGCGGGGAGCCCCATCCGTTGTCGCTGTTGAACATGACAGCAACGGCTCCACCGGTAGCCCAGAGCATCAGGCGTTCGGCGATGCACGCCGGTGAGGAGAGCTTGCCAGCAAGGCAGGCGATGCTGTGGAAGATCGGAAGCATGTCGATGTTTGTGAGGCCGGTGTAGTTGGCGGAGCTGAAGATGTCGGTGGGCTCGTTGTAGTACCAGAACACCCCATTGTTGAAACCATGGCCGTGGGGACCCACGAAGGATACGCCCTGGTTGACAAGTGCGACCTGGTTGTTGGGGTGGCCTGCGTACGTTTCGTAGAGCTTGTGGATGGTCCAGTTCGAGGGGATCCTGTTCGAAATAGAGTCGCAGACGAAACTGCCCCAGTAGCCCACATCGGGCCACAGACCCGCGCCCGCCAGAAGCGCGGTGGTGCGCCATGCGCCCTGGGGTGCGGTGGTTTCGTAGGCGATGGTCTTGTTCACCATAGTGGTGATCCATGTCGGGTTGTCGGCGCTGAACCGGCCCACGTAGATGTCGGAGTAGTAATCGACGCCGTCGTTGAGTTCACCGTAGAGTCCGTTGTTGTTGGCGTCCCAGGTGCCGTCGAGGTCGCTGTAGTAAAGGTCGGCGGTGGAGTTGAGGGTATTGCCGCTTATGGTGAGGCTGCTCACGCGGTTTGTTTCACCGAAGTCGCCCACGATGAGGGCATAGACGAGCCCCTGGTTCTCGTAGGCGTCTATCAGGTAGTTCCTGATCTGCTCCTGTGTGTCGTCACCCTCGTAGTTTGCATAGACCCACTGAAGGGTTCTCAGTGCCGCGGAGCCGTGAGTTGAAAGTCTGTGATTCACAAGAGGGGTAAGAATGCTCTCATGATTTTGGTTCGCGATGATGACCCAGACCGGGCCGTCGGTGTCACGGGATGCGGGAGAGCAGGACGCTAGCATTCCGGGGTTGTCAACGATTCCGTTGAGGCCCTGGACCGCCATGTCGATCTGGCGGGGAGAAAGAGCGAGGCGCTCGATGGATGGATCGGAAACCGTTGAGGCGGTGACAACGGCGCTGGTGACAAGCGTGAGCTTGCCGTCGGAAGGATTCCAGGAGAAGGGTGACATTTCGAACGAGGCGATACGGAAACCCGATTTGCTGCCGGTGTTGAAGCCAAGTACAGGGTTTGCGGGAAACGGTTCAAAGCCGCCGTATACGGAGGAGCGTGGTATGAGGGCGGGAACGGGCTCGCCGAGTATACCCGTATATGCCGGAGCGATCTGGAAAACGCCGAGGTCCACCGATGAGAGGACCTCGATGCTTACGCTCTGAAGGGTTTCCCCCTGTGGTATCACGAAGCTTCGGGAGAGGGCGGGAAGAGATGGAAAACCTGTTTCAAAGGCAACGGCGCCGCCGGGGATGATGACAACGGTCTCCCCGCGGAACTCCATGGTCTGAACCACGGAGGGGTCAATCTCGAACTGGAAGTCAAAGGAAGCGGCCAGTCCGGCGGATGCCGCCAGGGCGAGGAGCAAAAACTTCATCGGATGGGTTCCCCAATCAGGTGATGCCCGGTTCGGGCTTTTTCGCGAAACGGTTCAGGCCAATTCATTCAATATAGCAGGTTTTTTGGGGAAGTGTTCCCTCCGACCTCACTGTATTGACGGGGCTTGACCCCATCATATGTTACTTACGGGTAAGTAAGGATGTCTGGAGGGCTTGATGGCCGATCTCAGGGGAAACCGCGAGAAGCTTCTTGACGCTGGCGTCGAGCTGCTTTCGAAGAAGCGGTTCACCGACATAAAGATGGAGGAGGTGGCAGCCCTGGGGGGCGTCACCAAACCCATGGTCTACTACTATTTCGGAAGCAAGGGCGGTTTCTACAACGCACTTGTCGACCACATGTTCGAGATAGCGCGGGAGGCTTTCAGCGGTTCCTTTCCCGAAAGCATTTCGGTGAGGGAGGCCCTGAAAAGGTTCATGCTGACACGCCTTCGTATCCAGCGCGAGAACACGACCTACGCCGAAGCGTGGGACAACCTTCTGCAGGAGAGCTGGAGGCTGCGCGATATGGAGGTATCCGGCAGAAGGTTCTTTCAGGAAGTCTTCCAGCCCGTCTTCGACAGGGCCGTCAGGGACGGAGAGCTCAGACCGGACATCAAACCGGGCCTGGTCCTTGCCGTCCTGGCCTCGGTGATAGAGGGCGCCCTCGAGAAAAAACACGTCGACACCTCCAACAACCTTCTCATGGAGCAACTTGTTGAAGATGTTACCGACATTGTCATAAATGGCATTAAAAGCGAAAAGGTGAGAACATCATGATCAAAGCATTACTGGTCCTGACCGCTCTCTCAGTTCCAGCACTGTCACTCTCCCTCTCCGAGGCTGTGAATATCGCGCTTGCGAACAGGGGGGATGTATCGGCCGCCCGGGAGTCCCTCGAAAGCGCGCGCTGGGGCGCCCGGGCGGCATCGACATGGTTTTTGCCCCAGGTGAACGCAGTGCTTGCCTACCAGAAGAACGAGGACGTCTCGGGCTTTTCCATCCCCGGATTCGGTGAGATCCAGACCGGAACCACCTACCAGAGCCAGTACGGTCTTACCGCCTCTGTCCCCATCCTTGTTCCCCAGGCGGTAACCGGGTCGGCAATGGCCGGCATCTCCCGCGAGCTTGCCGAATACGACCTTTCCTCCACCGAGATCGGGGCGGTTCAGCAGGTCATCGCCGCGTTCTACGGCGTTCTTCTCTCCGAAATGCTGCTGGATGTCTCCACCGAGGCCCTCGACGTGGCCCGGGAAGGCTACCGTCTGGCTGAGGCAAGGTACGATGCCGGAACCATCAGCAGGTTCGAGCTGCTTCAGAACCAGGTGGCTTACGAGAACCGCAGGCCCGACTCGATCTCTGCGGCAACCGGTCTGGAAAACGCCTGCGCCGCGCTCGCGGTGGCAATCGGTACGGGCTGTGACGCTCCGGCAGTGGTCGAAGGTGACCTGACCGATCCCTTCCCCATCACGCTGCCTTCGTCTCTCGAAGAGGCCAGGAGCGTGATGCTCGCTCACAGTCCCGGGCTTTTCACAGCCGAAGCCCTTCGTGACATGGGAGACGCCGGGGTAAGGCATGCCGCCGCCGCCTTCGGGCCAACAGTGGCTTTCCAGACGTCCCTGATGTACCAGGGCGGCGCTGATGAGATCGAAGAGATAAACCGCACCATCTACGGCAGGAACCTCACTCATTCGGTCTCGGTCTCGATCCCGATCGTGAGGGGCATTTCCGACTACTCGGCATACCGTGGCGCCAGGGCCGACCGAATGGCCGCGAATGCCCGATCGGCTGACCTGGTGAGGTATTCGGAGCTGGCGCTCGTACAGGCCTGGAACCGGTTGGCGGAGGCAAGGCAGACCGTGCTCGCAGCTTCGGCAACCGTGGAACTGGCGGCGGAAGCGCTGGGTATTGCAGTAGTTTCATACGAAGCCGGCCTGATAACCCGTTTGGAGATGGACCAGGCGTTCCTGGCCCACACACAGGCAAGAACCAACTACGCTTCGGCCCTTTACGGCATGAAAACCGCTGAGGCCGGACTTGCGGCGGCCATGGGCATCCTGACCCTGGACGGAGAAGATCTGGAATGAAGAAAGCATTCGTAATCTGCGCATCAGTGATCCTTTTGGCGGCCGCCTGCGAACCGAAGGCGGAAGATGATGAAAGAACCGTCCGGGTCGTGGTTCAGCCCGCGGCAGCGGGCACCATCTCCACCGAATCGTACGCCAGCGCCAGGCTTGAAGGCGCCGAAGAGGCGCTCATCTACCCGTCCATGCCTGGAAGGGTCGAGGAAGTGCTGGTCTCCGAGGGCGACTTTGTCGAGGCGGGGCAACGGCTCATCAAGATGGACACCGACCAGCAGGCCGGTGCGGGCTCGTCCGCAGCCCTGGCGGGGCTCAGCGCCGCAAGGGCGAACCAGGAGAACGCCAGGGCGAACTACGAAAGGCTTGAAGCCCTTTACGAAGCCGGCGCTGTAAGCGCTCAGGACCTTGACGCAGTGCGTACCGGGTTCGAAGCCGCAAGCGCCCAGCTCTCGCAGGCCCAGGCCGGTTACACCCAGGCCCGCACCGCGAGGGACAACGCATGGATAGCGGCGCCGTTCTCCGGAAGGATAGGGAGGATATGGGCAAGGGCCGGAAACACCTCATCGGGCGCTTCTCCCCTGATCTCCATAAGCGGCAACGGAGGCGTCCTGGCACGGATCCTTCTCCCCGAACGCGACATCTTCAGCCTCGAAGTCGGGCAGGCCGCCTATGTCACCGTCGGAGCGCTTGACAACATGTCGATCCCCGGCGTGGTTACCGCCGTTTCCCCCTCCGTAGACCCCATAAGCGGCCTTGTCTCCGTCGAGGTACGTTTCGATGACGCCGAAGGCGTGCTTCGGCCGGGGCTCAGCGGCAGGATCGCTGTCATTACCCGCACCTCCGACGATGCCTTGGTTTACCCCGAAAGGGTTCTAAGGCGCACCAGGGCAGGGTTCCAGATAGCTGTGGTCCAGGATGGGCGGGCCGTTCTGCGGGAAGTCACCGTGGGCATACGAAGCCATGGGATGGTCGAGATAGTGTCGGGCATCGAGCCAGGCGACTCCGTAATCATAGTTGGCCAGAACAGCGTCATCGACGGAAGCCCCGTGGAAGTGGTGGAACGATGAGCCTTTCCAGCGTATCCGTCCGCCGGCGCATAACATTTCTCATGGTGTTCATCTTCATCCTGGGTGTGGGGTTTTTTGGCTTGACCCAGTTGGGCATCGACCTCTACCCCAAGGTCCAGTTCCCCATGATCGTGGTAATGAGTTCCATGACCGGGGCCGGCCCTGAGGAAATGGAGAACCTCGTCACCCGGACCCTGGAAGAGGCCTGTTCCCGGGTGGCCAGCGTGAAGAAGATCACCTCCTCCTCCTCCAACGGGATCAGCGTGGTCATGGCCGAGTTCGAGTGGGGGCACAACCTCGACCAGGCCGAGACCGACATCAGAAGACAGCTTGACCTTTACGAAGACCTTCTGCCCGAGGATGCTTCCGATCCCCTTGTCCTCGCGCTCGATCCAAGCCTTCAGCCCATAATGTTCATCGGCTTCTCCAGCCCATTGCTGGACGATTTTGCCCTCAGAAGCCTGCTGGAGAGCGAGATCGAGCCAAGGCTCGCAAGGCAGCCCGGCGTTGGGTCGGTCAGCACGCTTGGCGGTCAGGTCCGTGAGATTCAGGTCAATGTTGATCCCGCAAGACTTCAGGCGGCGGGCGTAACGCTGGGTCAGATCACGGGAGCGATCGCCCAGGCCCGCAACGACATGCCCGCTGGTGAACTGGAATCAGGCGGGTTGAACCTAAGTGTCAGGGTGGAATCCAGCATCGCCGGCATTGCCGAGCTTTCACAGCTTGTTGTTGGCAGGGGAATGCACGGTTCAGTGCTGCTTCGGGATGTTGCCGATGTGATCGACGGCGAAAAGGAAGTATCCCAGTACATCAGGATGGACGGTCAACCCTCGCTGTTCGGGATCGTTCAGAGAAGAAGCGACGCCAACACGGTGAATGTCTGCAACGGTGTCCGCGCCGAACTCGAAGCCGTGGAGAGCGAGTACGCAGGCCAGGTGGTTCCCTACATCATGTGGGACCAGTCCGACTTCATTCAGCAGTCAATCTCCAACCTGGCCACCACTGCAGTCCAGGCATCCATACTGGCATTCCTGGTCCTCCTGTTCTTCCTCAGGTCTCCACGGGGGGCCCTGATAGCGGGGGCGGCCATTCCCGTCTCTATCATCACCACCTTTGCGGTGATGCACTTCTCCAATGTGGACCTGAACATGATCTCTCTGGCAGGGCTTGCCCTGGCGGTGGGGCTGCTGGTTGACAACTCCATCGTGGTCCTGGAGAGTATCTACAGGCACAGAACCCTTGGTGAAAACTCCTGTTCGGCATCGTTCAAGGGTTCTGAAGAGGTGGGCATGGCGATAACGGCCTCCACCCTTACAACCCTGGCGGTGTTCGTGCCGATCCTTTTCGTTCCCGGGCTGGCCGGCCAGATGTTCAAGGAGATGGTCCTCACCATCGTGTTCAGCCTCATCGTATCTCTGTTCGTGGCCCTGAGCCTGGTCCCCCTTCTCAGCTCCTTCGCGGAACGTCTTGTTCCCAGCCACAAACAGGGAAGCCCGGGCGACAGGATCAAGAAGAGGATCGAGTCATGGGAGGCAGGTTACCACAGACTCTCGATCCGAATGGTCAATAAGCGGAAGGTCGTGATACTCTCCACCCTCGGGCTGCTCGTGGCCTGTCTTGCGATGTTTCCCCTCATCAAGACCGAGTTCATCCCCGAGAACGACAACGGTTTCATCAGCATAGACATGAACGCGGCGATAGGGACCGGGCTCGAGGAAACCGACGCGATGATAAGAGCGCTTGAAGACACCCTTCCAAAACTGTTCGAAGAGGGCGACCTGATAACATGGTACGCCCAGGTTGGCCAGGAAGAGGGGATCGGTGCAATCTTCGGAGGTTCTTCGGGAAGCTGGTCGGGCGAGATGATGTTCAGGATGGTCCCCGTAAACCAGAGGAGCCTGTCCCTTGAGGAGTACGAGGAAAGGGTCAGGGCGGTTCTGGACGATGTTCCCGGGCTCACCTACGACATCTCCGGCGGGAACTTCATGGGGGGAAGCCCCATCGAGGTCAAGGTCTACTCCGACGACCTCGACCAGCTTGTGACTGAAGGCGAAAGGATCCGCGAGGCGATCGAGGGCATCGAGGGGGTCCGGGATGTCACCACCTCCATGGACGACATGATGCCCGAGCTCTCTTTCCGACCCGACTACAACGCCATGGTGCTTCACGGCCTCAGCCCCTCCTTCATCGCCTCCGAAATGAGTACGGGTCTCAGGGGGACCAACGCCGGTGTTCTCAGGGAGGGGGGAGAGGAGTACAACATTCTCGTCCGCTACCCGGACTTCCTGAAGGACTCCCGCGAGGACCTCGACTACCTGCCCGTTGCGGGAATGCCAGCGGCGGGCCTCGGAACCTTCAATGAGCGCATGGTCTCCACAAGCATCCAGCGAACCAACCAGCAGCGTTCCATAACGATCAACTGCGACGTCGCGGGCCGAAGCCTGGGTCAGGTTTCGGCCGATGTGCGCAGGGTGGTGGAGCGGGCCAATATCAACAACCTCAGGATCGAGTACGGCGGCGAGATGAAGGACCAGCAGGAGACATTCCTCTACCTCGGGATAGCGATAGTTGTCGCCGCTCTGCTTGTGTACATGGTCATGGCCAGCCAGTTTGAATCGCTTCTGGAGCCTTTCATCATCATCTTCACTGTTCCCATGGCGATAATCGGTGTTGTGATTGGGCTGCTGATCACGGGCATACCTCTGTCCGTCATGTCCCTGATAGGCATGCTCATGCTTGCGGGCATAGTGGTGAACAACGGCATCGTCCTTGTGGACTACGCGAACCAGCTCCTCCGAAAGGGCGCGACGACAATCGAGGAAGCGGTGACCGAGGCGGCGCGGGTGAGGATGCGACCAATCCTGATGACGGCCCTTACCACCATCCTGGCCATGCTGCCCCTTGCCCTGGGCATCGGTGAAGGCGCCGAATCGTGGGCGCCCATGGCGGTTACGGTGATCTTCGGAATGATCGCCGCCACGGCGCTCACACTTCTTGTGGAGCCATGCATCTACGTGGTGTTCGGAACGAAGCTTGCCAAAAAGGCGAAGAGGGAGTGTGAAGTTACGGCATGAGGTTTTGAGCCTCGGCAACGGACTCTCACCGGTGTGCGCGGGTTGCGGCGGGTATGACACCGCGACCCGCTCTTCCTTAGATTCCACGGAGAAGGGGGGCAGTGGTTGAATCCTCTCGAATACTACGCCAGATCTATGGATGACACGGCGCTGGCCGTTTTCGACCGCCGTCTGAAGCTCGTGGACGCCAATCAGGCTTTTGTCACCGCCTTCGGAGAGAGCCCCGACCTGTCCCTGGACAGGGTCCTGGCGGACATGGAACAGTCCGAGGGGGTTCTTCCATCCCTTCTCTACGAGCTTGAACTGCAGGGCCGTACTTCCCCCGTGTGCCTTGCCCTGAACACCGACAAGTACAGGTTCCTTTTCAGGGTTTCGCTCTTCAGGCTCGGCGAGTCCGACGGAGACATGGTGCTTGCAAGCTTCAGGGACGAGACCGAAAAGGGCTTCATGGAGCAGACCCTCCGCGACCGGAACCTCTCGCTCGTGACCATTTCCCCGGGAATTCCGGTAGGCTTCTTCAGGGCTGCCCGGTCGGGCAACATCATCTCCGTGAACCGGCCCCTCGTTGACATGCTGGGCTACGAGAACGAGTACGAACTGTTCAACGCCAGCATCGGGGACACGTGGGTGGATCCCTCGGACAGGGAACGGATGCTCCAGACCCTCATGGACAACGACACCGTCTCGGGCATGGAAGCCCAGTGGATGCGCCGTGACAAGGGCAGGCTGTGGGTGTCCATAAGCGCATACGGCGTTTCCGGCGAGTCCGGCGAAACCCTTGTCTTCGATGCGGTGATCCTCGACATAACCAAGCGAAAGGAAGCCGAGGAGGAGTTGAGAAGGTACCGCAACCGGCTTCAGGAGATGGTTGACGAGAAAACGGGCGAGCTCACAAGGGCCAACGACATGCTTGTACTTGAAGTGGCGGAGAGACAGAAGGCGGAGACCGTTCAGTCCGTCCTTCACGCGATCACCGACGCGGCGGTGACCGCCCAGTCGCTTTTCGGGCTTCTTGAAGAGATACACGCCCAGATGGCACGGCTTTTCTACACCCCGAACCTCTACTTCGCGTTCTACGACCCGGCTGACAACTCCTACTCCTTCCCCTACGCGATCGACCAGCAGGACGGGGCGGTGGGTTTTACCATCCCGGGCTACATGGAGGGAACTCTCACCGATCTTGTGCGGACAACCGGCGAACCCCGCCTCGTTGACAGGGCGGCGTACGCCGAGCTTCTGGCGCAGGGAAGGCTCAGGGAGGTGGGATCGCCCTCCGAACAGTGGATTGGTGTTCCCCTCCGCGATCCCTCCGGGGTCTGGGGTGTTCTGGCAACCCAGAGCTACGAAATGGTCAACGCCTATTCCCGTGAGGACCTTGTCCTGTTTGCCAGGATAGCCGAGCACGTGGCCCTTGCCATAAGCAGACACCGGGCCGAGCAGGAGCTCAGAAGGAACGGGGCCCTCTTCCGCGCCGTCCTCGAGGCCGAGAACCGGGGGATCATAGTCACCGATTCCGACGGAATGGTCGTGTACATTAACCCAGTGCTCTCGCGTGAGATGGAGATACCCCCCGAGCATGTGAGGGGAAGGGAACTCTCGAACATTCTCCACACAGAAGACCAGATCCCGCTTGCGGAAGCCGTGGAGAACTGGAAAAGGGGCGGGGCCAGACCCGCGCTGCTGCGGGTGCTTTCAGGCGCCTGCACCGTAAGCGCCCAGCCATTGCGTGATTCTTCGGGCCGGCTTCTCGGGATGATAGCCATCGAAGAGAGAATCGAAGAGCTCCATCCAGCTGACCTTTCCGAGCATATGGAACCCTGAGGGTCAATCCGACTACTTCTCATGTCATTGTTGTTTTATGCCGTAAACCGATGATCCCGGGGGTTGCCATGAGAAGTCCTGTTGCCAATATGTCACTATTATGTTTCCTTGCCGCTGTTAGTCTTTCGTGCAACGCAAAGGAACCGGTCGCCATGTTCCGCAGCGACCAGTCGCGTTCCGGCGTCTGCGACACTTCGGGCCCCCGGGTACTCGATAGGCTTGAATGGCGCTTCCAGTCCGGCGGAGAAGTGAGCTCGACACCGGCTGTCGCTGAAGGGTCGGTGTATTTCGGGAGCTGGAACGGAAGCCTTTATTCCATCGACGCTGGAACAGGGAGCGAAAACTGGGAGTTCAGGACAGACGGCAAGATCTCCTCATCTCCGGCGGTCTCCGCCGGCACGGTCGTTTTCGGAAACTGGGACGGTTTCGTTTATGCCCTTTCAGCCACCACCGGCGAACTGCTGTGGAAGCTCAGGACCGAAAAAGAGGTGGTCGCCTCGCCGCTCATCTCGGACGGAGTCGTCTACTCCTGCGGTTTCGACGGGTACCTTAGGGCGCTTGACCTGCTGACCGGGCAGGTGAAGTGGAGGTTTTCCGCGGGAACCGAGATCTTTTCCTCACCCTCGCTTGCCGACGGGATCATCTATTTCGGATGCCTCGGCAGCGCGCTCTACGCTGTCAACATATCCACAAGCCAGCTGGTCTGGCGCCATGATGCCGGGCACGAGGTCTTCAGCACCCCGGCGGTGTCAGGGGGCGTGGTCTACTTTGGCTCCTACAACGGCGGGTTCACCGCTCTCGATGCCCTGACCGGCACGCTCAAGTGGTCGGTTGACCTCCAGGGTGGTGTTGTGGGTTCTCCGGCGGTGAACGGCGGGACCGTGTTCATCGGGACACGCGACGGCAGGCTGCTGGCCCTCGATGCCTCGAACGGAAACCAGAAATGGAGCCATTCCACAGACGGTGAGATAGTTGGGTCGCCCGCCGTTTCGGGTGAAACCGTCTACATTACAAGCCTCGACGGGAACCTCTACACGCTCGACTCCGCATCGGGAGAGCTTCTGTGGACGTTCACCACCGACATGCCCATCAGCTCATCCCCGGTGGTTGCAGCCGGCAGGGTTGTGTTCGGCTGTCTTGACGGAGCCGTCTACACGCTGATGTAACCGCTTACGCCGTTTTCCTAGAAGTACCCCAGGTCCCGCAGGACCGGGTTTAAGCTTAGGTCGTTCTCCACCTGGACAGGTGTCCACAGTCTTGGCTTGAGCAGGTAGTCATCGGCCGCCTTGCTGTTCTCCGCCTCGGACAGGCTCATCTCGAGGGGATCGGCAGAGATGTCTGTCGTGAAATCAGTGTAACCCATGCCGTCCAGGAATCTCATCGTCTTCACCCCGTCGATCATCAGGGCGCACTCCCATGGCCTCAGAATGGTCTCTGGCGGATCGAAGAGGCCGCTTGAGGGGATTACCCGGCCAGGGTGCTGATGCGCAGTGAAAAGGTCAACGCCTTCCATTACTTCGGGCACCGGTATGTCCGAGAGCCCGAGGATCGTCGGTGCCACGTCGAAAAGGCCCACCCAGGTCGAATCCACTACCCCCGCCGGAATGCCCGGACCTGCAATGATCAGGGGCACGTGTATGACTTCCTGGAAGAAGGAGTGGCCATGGAATACTGATCCGTGCTCGTTGAACTCCTCCCCGTGGTCGGCCATGATCACAATGATGGTGTTCTCCGCAACCCCGGTTGACCTGAGATGGGCGAACAGCACGCTCAGCTCATTGTCCGCGAAGGCGGTCTCGCCGTCATACAGGTCGATGTAGTGCTGCCTGTTCCCGGGGTCGAGGATGACCCCGTCATCGGTCATCGTCCATCTGGTCTGGAAAGGCTCGGCCAGAGGACCGAACATGGTGTTGTAGGGTTGTGGGGGGTTGTACGGCATGTGAGGGTCGTACAGATGCAGAACGGCGAAGAAGGGTTCATCGGTTCCGGTGCTGTCAAGCCAGCCCAGAAACGCCCCTGTCACGGCATCGGCCCTGACCGCCTGCCCCATCTCACAACTGAAGGTGTCGAATCCGCGGTGGAACCCGTGAACATCGTCCAGATACACTATGTTGAAGTGTGCGTAGGTTCTGTACCGCTGGTCGCGCATAAGGTTCGCAAGGAAGGGGGCATCAGGGTGCAGCATGTATTCGTTGTTGTCCCTCCTGCCGGCGCCATGGCTTCTTTCGGTCAGCCCGGTGAGGACGGATGTCATGGACGGAAGGGTCCAGGACGACTGGGCCATGCAGTTCGCCCAGAGAGTTCCGGTGGCGGCGAGGCTGTCGATCCCCGGAGTCGTTTTCCGCTCGTACCCGTAGCATGAGAGGTTCCGCGCCCTCAGTGAATCGATGACTATGACAAGGATGTTGGGGCGTGCCGGCGTGAGGGGGCTGCCGCAGGAAACCAGAATGGATACCGCCGCGACAACGATGAATACCTTGGAATTGCGCATGGGAACCTTTCGGGTGCGGGGAGGGATTGGCATGATTTTTCATCCTGTTCTATCCACCTCAGGCCCTTTTGTTCCCGGAAGCACCCTATCTCAGAAGCACCACCCTCGAAACTGCCGTCTCGCTGCTCGTGAAAGCCTTCACCAGGTAGACACCCGCCGGCATGCTTTCGCCGGGCGTCCAGACCGCTCTTCCTCCCTGCCCGTCAAGGGTTGCGGCAAGCCTGCCCGCGGTGTCGAAAACCCTTACGGTGACGGGTCCGCCGCCTGAGCCGAGAACGGAGAGCGTCACCGGACCGCTCGCGGGGTTGGGCCTTGCGCTGATAGAAAGAACGGCGGGGGCGGGACCCGGGATGCCCAGTTGGTCTTCAGTGAGTTCAACCACGCCGAAGCCCCGAAGACCGGCAAAGAGCTGCCCCGGTGTGGCGCCGTACGTGATGTCCCACACGCACCGGTTTTCGATGCCGGTGTTCAGGAGCTGCCATGTGTCGCCCAGGTCGGGGCTCCACCGGATGCCCGTGCTGCCGGTGCCGTTGAATACATTGTCGTCGCGCTCCCCAAGGACCGCCCATGACATTCCCGAGGAACCGGGGCATTGCTCCCAGGTCCCCCCCCTGTCCCACGAACGGTAGATGCCGCCGTCGGTTGAAAGGTACGCCATGGGGTCATCGCCCCATCGGGTGGAAAGGCCGGGATGGTAAGAACCGGGAACGGGAGCGGCGTTGAAGGTCGCTCCGCCGTCATCCGACCAGTACACGGCCGTTGCGTTCTGCTGGAAGGAAGCCAGCACCCGCAGGCCCCCGCCCTCGAGTTCGATGAGTTCAAGCGACGGGTACAGGGCGAATGGAAGGCCCGAGCCCGGGGTCCAGCCCTGTCCGCCGTCGGTGGTGTAATGTACGCCTGTTGTGGCCGTTCCGGCCCACGCCCTGTCGGGGTCGGCCGGGTCGAACGCCACGCTCGAGACCTGTGTGCCCGCGAAACCAGCGGGTGCCCAGCTGTCACCCCAGTCATCCGACCTGTACACACCGGAGGCGGTCGCGACGTACATCACCGGCCCCTGGTAGTGAAGGTCTGACCCCGGGGCGATCTCGTAAATGGTCCAGTTCGCCGGTCCGGGGTTCACTATCTCCCAGTTCTCGCCGGCATCGGCGCTCTTCCAGAGACCGTGGTACTCCCCGGCGGCGAAGAGGGTCCCTGTTGAGGAGATGTACGAGACGGTGTGGATGTAACCGTTTCCGATGCCCTCCTGCGATACCTGGTACTGGCCGCCCGGGGCCGGCGACCTGTAGACGCCGCCGTTGTGGCCGGCAAGGTATCCCGCAGATGAGGCACACCCCGCCTGCCAGTACGAAGCGGTGATCCCGGAGGTGTTCAGGCTCCAGTTCTGGCCTCCGTCGGTGCTTTCGTATACGCCCCCCGCGGCGATTCCGGGGGCGAAGAGGTTGGTGCCGTCGCACACGGCGGGTGCATAGCTTGTTCCCGGGACGACAAGCTCCCACGAGTTTCCGTAGTCACCGCTCATGTAGAAGCCGTCGCCGTGCGTGAGGATAATCGTTTCACCCGAGCCGAAGGGCGCCACGAGAAGCCCCCATCCGGAGCCGGCGGGTCCCGTCGGGCTCCATGTGGCTCCACCGTCGGTGCTTCGGTAGAGCGGCTGGGCCAGGCCGGACATGGCCACATACATGGTGTCGGGGTGGTCCGGGTCGCACCCGAAGCCCTTCATGAAGCCGGTGCTCAGTCCGACCTCGTGCCACGTGGCTCCGCCGTCTGTCGAACGCCTTATGCCGGTGTTGGATGAGAGCCCCGCGATGAGGACATCGGGGTTTGCCTGGGACACGCCGATCTTTATAACGTAGGCCGAAGGCATTCCTGAAACAACCGACCAGCTCACACCGTTGTCGGCCGACATGTAAAGCCCCGTCCGTGTCGCGGCGTAGAATGTGGAGGGGGGCGCGGCACATGCGTCGTTCACCTGGATGCCGAACATGCTTGTGCCGTTCCAGGTGACTCCCCCGTCCGTGCTTCTCCACACCCCGCCGGCGTCGGCAGTCATGGAGTAGCCGCAAGCGGCGATCACGGTGCTGTTGTCGCCGACGGCTGGAACAAGGGCCCTCAGGTTGCCGCCCCACGGGCCGCTGCCGGTCCACTCCCCCTGTCCTGCGTCGAACTGCACCGGCATGGCTGCATTTGTGTAGCCATGAAGGAACTCGTCCCGCGGAAAACCGGTTTCCGTATCCATCAGCCCCAGTATTACCATAATGACAACAAACATGATTACCACCTCTCAACTGGTTACTAACGCCATTTCGGGGATGCTACATAAGTATAAGCTGTATAAGTACTTGAATGCAAGAATGGCAAGGGGCGTGTTTCAGACAGTGAAAGACATTGTCCGGATGGCTTCCACGGGCCAGGCCGTTATCCCCTCATCCAATGGAAAAATGTTCTTCCCGGGGTACAAAACCCACACGTGCTGCAGCCCCAGCTCATTCATGGCGATCCTTATCGACCTGGTTACTCCCGGCGTTTCCGACAGTTTCACCTCAATGCCGTATCTGAGGCCATTTCTGATACAGACAAGGTCGATCTCAGCGCCCTGATGCGTTCCCCAGAAGTGGCAGTTCCGGCTTCCGTGAAACCTGAAGAACTGCTCCAGTGCGAAACCTTTCCAGGAAGCCCCGCAGACAATGTGACCCTTCAGCTGGTACAGAGAGTCTATCTGAAGGAAGCTGTGCAGGATACCGCTGTCCCTTATGTAGAGTTTGGGAGACTTCACCAGCCTCTTTCCCGAGTTTTCGTACCAGGGAGGAAGCCTTCTTATCATGAAAGCACCTTCAAGAAGATCCAGGTACCGCTGAACGGTCTTGTATGATACCGAAAGGGATGTACCCAGTTGTGAGCTGTTCAACACCTGTCCCTGCAGCGAAGCCAGCATCATCCACAACCGCCTCATCAGTGATGCGGACTGGAAGTCGCCCAGAGAGGGAAGGTCCCTCTCGATGAACGTTCTTGCGAAAGCCTCGAGCCAGATGCCGGAGGTTCTGTCGTCATCGGCGAGAAAGGACCTTGGGAACCCCCCCCTGAACCAGAGGCTCTCAAGGCAGGCGGACCCGGCCTCCTCGACATCGAAACCGTGCAGGTCGACAAAACCCGTTCTGCCCGCAAGTGTTTCAGAGGTTCCCGTAAGAAGGGAGGGAGACGCGCTGCCCAGCAGGAGAAAGGTGGCAGGCCTTTCGTCCCTGTCGGCAAGGGGTCTGAGAACTTCCATCAGAGAAGGCATTTTCTGCACTTCATCAATGACGACAAGGCCATTCAACGAACCAAGAAACGCCTCGGGATTGGAAAGCCTTATCCTGTCGCTTCTTCTTTCCAGGTCCAGATACGTTCCACCATGCTTTTCGCAGAGCATGCGGGCAATCGTTGTTTTCCCGCACTGCCTTGGACCCAGAAGAGTGGTAACGGGCATTAACTTGAGCGATTTTTCAAGCTCTTCCAGATACCTCGGTCTGTTGATCATGGGCCTACAATACCATGAAAAATAGAAGTGTCAACTCTAATTTTCATGGTAATTGCCCCCAGGACGTGAAAATGGGGAGCCTGGGCTCCCCATATGCGATCTGGCTGGCGGGCAGGGATTCGAACCCCAATAGGCGGATCCAGAGTCCGCAGTCCTACCATTGGACGACCCGCCAACGGAGTCGGAATTATCGTGAAGCCGTATATTCCTGTCAAGCATGGAAGCGAAGGAGGGCGTACATGGCTGAAAGAAGTGACTATAGACGTGGAGGGCTGGTGGTGGCGTGGGCCGTTTCCGGGCTCAGCCTCTATCTCACAAGCCTTATCCTGGGGTCGAGGATGGTTTTCGACGGGTTCTGGACCATCGCGCTGACTGCCCTGGTAGTGGGATTGCTGAACTTTCTGCTCGGGCCGCTGCTCTCCCTGATCACCTGTCCCCTCATCATCCTGACGCTGGGGCTGGCACGGTTCCTCGTAAGCGGGCTGATACTGATGATGGCATCATGGTGGATGCCCGGTTTTCACCTGGCCAGTTTCTGGTGGGCCGTTCTTGCGGCGGTGATAGTCGCGGTTCTCAACGGCGCGCTGGAACGGGTGTTCGGGGTCAGGTAGAAACGGGTCGCGCTATTCCGGCAGGGGTCTGCTGGGTCCCCTGACCAAGCGGGTTGTCAGCGAGTATCTCCAGAAGAAGTCCGCGGTCCGTTCCCCTGGGCCACGCTCCCAGTATGTTGCCGCCCAAATCATTGATGTCCACAACCGCCGCGCTGCAGCCGAACCTTTCCGAAAGCCGCCTGGCCACTCCGTCGGGGTCGAGGGGCGCCAGGCTGACCGCCCTGTTGAAGGGCGGAAGGGTGCCGTTCGTGGGGCCATCTATCGAGCGCGCCCGGGGGCCCGCCACCCTGTAGAAGTCGCCCTTCCTGCCCAGCAGCTTTCCCAGAAAGCCAACCGCTGCCGCCAGCAGGATCCTTGCGGCGCCGCATTCGTCTATGGCGCACTGCATCGTTTCGGGGATGCCAAGACCTATGCCGGCGGGAGTCCTTGTGACCCGGCGCGAGAGGAAGACGGCGAGCCTGCCGGGCCTCACTTCACCGTTGTCCAGAAGGAAATACCTGCCCTGACTGGCCCCCACTGCCTTCTCGCTCACGAAGAGGATATCGCCTTCTCGCGTCGTGAGGCCGGACTGGGAAAGCCCCTGGGAAACCGCCTCGGAAAGGTCGTCTCCCTTGAGGATCAGGCGTGTCCTTACGGGGATCCTCAGCCAGAGCCTTCCTCCGGCGCGGATTTCGGTTTGCATATATTCACCCCCATGGAATACGAACTGCTGCTTTCCCTACAGGCTTCACAACTCCCGGTCGACACGGTGCTTCTGCCATCGGGCAGCCTTGAACAACACGGCACCGAAGCCCCCCTGGGGTGTGACGCCATCGTGGCGAAACACCTGTGTCTCGAAGCGGGCCGCGAAACCGGGACTCCTGTCCTCCCTGTGCTTTCCTACGGCGACTCCCGATCCCACCTTGGCTTCCCGGGTACATTCTCGCTTTCGACCCGAACACTGGCGCAGGTCTACTCGGAGATCCTGGAGTCGGCCTCACGGAACGGCTTTCGCAGGTGCCTGATTATAAGCGGTCACGGCGGAAACCGAAGAGCCGCGGAAGACGCCTGCAGCCGGGGTTACGGCGACATGTCGCCACGGTACATCGGCTGGTGGCAGCTCCCCGGCGCCTCGGAAATGGAGAGGGAGCTTTTCCCGAACAGCGGACATCACGTGACCTCCTCCGAAGTCTCCATGGTCTGGCACCTGCTTGGCGGAAACCCTCCCGGCGTCTTTACCGGAACATACCCCCCGTGGCAGGATGTGTTCGGCGACCCCGACGCCTTCAAGCTTGCCTTTCCCGACGGAGGCGTGGGCGGAGACATGTCGCAGGTTTCCACTTCAAGGGGCGCCATTCTCTTCAACCACCTGGTGGACGCGCTCTGCCGGGTTGTCCGGGAGCCCTGATGGGAAACACGTCCGCATCCCTCATGAACGTTACGGCCTTTTACGGACAGGTAAAGGCTCTTGACGGGTTCGACCTCGACATACCTTCCCGGGGCGTGCACGGTCTTCTTGGGCGGAACGGCGCCGGGAAGACCACCGCGGTAAGGGCCCTTCTGGGTCTTCTTCACCTCGACGGCGGCTCGGCGTGCGTCCTTGGGGGAGACCCCTCCAGAAATCCTGAAACAAGACGCAGGATCTCCGTTCTCTTCAGTGAGGACGGGCTTGTCCCAGCGCTCTCCGTGATGGAGAACCTCACGGTCTGGTGTGGCTTTTACGGCTTCGGACCCGCCGATTGCGCCGACCTCGCACGCGGGTCGCTTGAGGCCTTCGGCATGCGAAGCGCGGCTGACAAGCCAGTGAAAGACCTTTCCACGGGGAATCGCAGGGCAGTGGCCATGGCGAGGGTCTTCGCCGTCCCGTCCGAACTGGTTGTGCTCGACGAACCCACGGCCTCGCTCGACCCCGTCAAGGCTTCCGAGGTAAGGGCAATGATCAGGGGCTGCGCCGGCGACAGACCTGTCCTTCTCTCCACCCACAACATGTCCGAGGCCGAATCGGTTTGCGAAACCATCACCATCGTGCACAGGGGGAAACGGGTCCTCCACGGCGACACGGTGGCGCTGACCGCCTCATCGGGTTATGTGGTGAGAACCCCTGGTGGCGTGGTCGTTCACGGGGGTGAGGTCCTGTCACCCGGGTCCGATGGCGCGGTGGTTGTGGAAAGCCCACTGCCCGCACCGGAGCTTCTCGAAAGCCTGATCGCCCAGGGGAACAGGGTCGAGGAGTTCAGAAGGGCCGGGCGAAACCTCGAGGATGTGTTCATGAGCCTGGCCCGGGAGGAGGGGGAGTGATCGGTCCCCTGTTCCGCCGCGAGTACCTTGCCTTTGCCCGCTCACTGGGCAGGGGGGGCCTCATCCGTCTTGTAGTCATCTACCTCGGGCTTTTCGGGATGTACCTTCCCTCATCCATCGAAAGCCCGGACCTTGCCCTTCTTCCGTTCGTTCTCTTTCCCCTTTACATGGCGGGGCCAGTGGGCATAGACACCATCGCCGGCGAGCGCGAGAGGGGAACGCTTGAAACACTGCTTTCGTCCCCCCTGGCCCTCAAGGACCTTCTATGGGGCAAGTTCCTGTTCAGCGTCACTGCGGGAAGTGCGTTCCTGTTCTTCAGCCTCCTTGTGTCGCTTGGTTTCAGGGCCTTTCGTGGAATGGCCGTGGCCGGCCCGGGCGCGGTGATCGCGGTCCTTTTCACAAGCCTCTCGGTGAGTGCCTTCAGCGCAGTGACGGGCATGCACGTTTCGGTACGGGCACGGTCATCAAGGGCCGCGCAGCAGTGGTTCGCAGCGCTTTCGGCGGTGTTCTTCGTGTCAATTGGAGCCCTGCTCAAGTTGTTCGCCGACAGGATATTCCCGGGATTGAAAGGCGTCATTGAAACCGCCCTTCTGAACGGGTGGGAATCACGGGCGGTGAGCGGTTTCGCGGTATTGCTTCTTCTTGCCACGGGAGCAATGCTCTTGTGGCTCTCGGGAAGGATGAGGACCCTGTGGAAACTGAATTCGTTCAGGTGACCAGCACCGTTGACCGGGAGGACATAGCCTCGCTTCTCGTGAAGCGCGTTGTAAGGGAGAGGCTCGCCGCCTGCGGAAGGGTGTCCGGTCCGGTTGTCAGCGTCTACTGGTGGAAGGACGGCCTTCACAGGGAGGAGGAGTATGTGATGGTCTTCAAGACCACCACCACCTCGGCGCAGAAACTCGTTGAATACCTGAAGAAGAACCACACATATGAAAACCCGGAGATAGTCGTGACTCCCATCACGGGCGGTTCACCCGAATACCTCGATTGGCTGCGCGGTGAAACAAGGGGATAGGGTAAGGTTCCTTGACGCCAGTGCCGTCACCGAAGCCGTTGCCTCCATGTGCATCGAGGCGTGTACCCGGCCATCCCCGGGTTTGAGGGCCGCGCTTGAGAAGGCGGTGGCCGACTCGCCCTCGGGACCCGGGAGAAGCGCGCTTGGCCTTTGTTTGAAAAACCTCGACGAAGCGGCGTCCACGGGCCTTCCCATGTGCCAGGATACCGGCATCGCCGTCGTCTTTGCGGAGAGGGGGAACCGGCTCGTCATCGAGGGCTGTTCGCTGCGCGAGGCCGTTGATCTGGGTGTGGAAAAGGGGTACAGGGAAGGCAGACTCCGGAATTCGCTGGTCTGCGATGCCCTGAACCGTACCCCGCTTCCGGTCAACTCACCTTCGGTCCTTCACTTAAGCGAGATCCAAGGTGACTCGCTCACCCTTGATCTGCTGGTCAAGGGGGCGGGTTCCGAAAACGCTTCGGCATCGGCCATGTTGCCACCCCTTTCGGGAGAGGATGAGATCACGGGTTTTGTGAGGGACGTGGTTCTAGCCAAAGCCGCCGGTGCCTGTCCGCCGTTGTTCCTGGGAGTGGGGCTCGGCGGGAACCTTGAAGCGTGCGGGGTCCTCGCGAAAAGGGCGTTGCTGCGCCCCTTCGGAACCCCGGGCGAAACCCCGGCGCAGAAGCATCTTGAAGAGCGCATCCTTGCCGCAGTTAACGATACCGGGATCGGCCCGCAGGGGTTCGGCGGCCCCGTGACCGCCCTCGAGGTACGGGTGGAGCTTGCGCCCTGCCACATGGCATCTCTTCCGGTCTCTGTCTGCATCGAGTGCCACGCCCATCGGACTGCGCGGCGGGTACTGTGAAGCGGATCGATACGGAGTGCGGGTCCGACGGGCTGGAAAAACTGGAAGCGGGCGAAACCCTTCTTCTGTCGGGAGCGGTCATGGCGTGCAGGGACAGGGCTCACAGACGCATGGCGGAACTGCTCTCCCGCGGGATGACTCTTCCCTTTGAACCCAGGGGCGCGGCCCTTTTCTACGCTGCACCCACCCCTGCCCCTCCGGGAAGGGTGTGCGGTGCCCTCGGCCCCACCACATCACAACGAATGGACGCTTTCACCCTGCCTCTGGTGGAGGCGGGTGTCAGGATGTTCATCGGCAAGGGTCCCCGCAGCCCGCTGGTCACAAGCTCAATGGCCGCGGCCGGTGCCGTCTACCTGGCCGCCGCGGGCGGGACCGCCGCCCTGGGCGGCGGATGCGTGGATTCCTGCGTGGTGGCCGCATGGGAGGATCTGGGCTCAGAAGCCCTCTACAGGATCGTTCTTCGGGATTACCCTGTGTTCGTCGCGCTCGACCTTCATGGCGGCAACCTGTTCGAAATGAGGATGCGGAAATGAAACCCTTCGGGCTTAAGGAAGCCCTTTCCAGGATCGATGAGATACCGGATTCCGGGGCGAAGAGAACGGCTTTTCTGAAGGCTCTTTCCCTTGTGGCACACGAAAACTGTCGGGGCAAGATACACACGCTTCCTTCGGTTGCGCGCATCGAACCCGAATGGTTGGGGGTCTGGTACACACCAGGCGTTTCCGCGGTGTCCACCGCGATCCGCGGAGACCGCTCGAAAAGCTTCACCCTGACCTCAAGGGGGTCAACGGTTGCCGTGGTCACCGACTCCACCAGGGTTCTTGGGGATGGCGACTGCACCCCGCCCGGCGGGATGGGCGTGATGGAGGGCAAGGCCCTGCTCATGAGCTGGCTGGGAGGGCTGAACGCCGTTCCGCTCTGTGTGGACACCAGGGACGCAGGCGGGGCTTCCGACCCCGCGAAACTTGTCGACTTCGTTCTGGCCGCCTCGCCCTCCTTCGGCGCGGTGAACCTCGAAGACATCTCCCAGCCCAATTGCTACACGGTCCTTGAGGAACTGAAGCGGAGGTGCGGCATCCCGGTCTGGCACGACGACGCCCAGGGAACTGCGTGCGTTATCCTCGCGGGACTGATGAACGCGCTTGAGCTTGCCGGCAAAAGGCTGGAAGGCGTGAGGATAGTCTTTCTGGGGGCGGGCGCTTCCTGTTCGGCGTCCGCCAGGCTTCTGATAGCGTCGGGCGTGGAGCCGGGACAGATCGTGCTGAACGACTCGAAGGGGTGTCTTTCGCGTTCCCGCGGCGATTACATGGGCGAGGGCTTTTCCTGGCACCGGGAGTTGTGCGGGATCACCAACTCCGAGCAGTTTCAGACTTTCGGGGATTCAGTGAGGGGCGCCGATGTACTGATCGCCGCTTCTGCTCCGGGGCTCGTGGAAAGGGAACACGTGCGGTCCATGGCTGAAAAGGCGATCGTTTTCGCCTGCGCCAACCCCGTTCCCGAGATCTATCCCGAAGCCGCTCTCGAAGCCGGGGCAGTGGTCGTCGCCACGGGCAGGAGCGATCTGCCCAACCAGGTCAACAACTGCCTGGGCTTTCCCGGCATACTGAAGGGGGTCCTTCTTTCCGGCGCTGCGTCCATCAGCGACGGAATGGCCATAGCCGCCGCGAGGGCAATCGCCCGTGCCGGAAGGTCCGGAGACTTCAGCCCCGGGAACATCATGCCCGGCGTTGACGAGCCAGGGGTTCACGCGGCGGTTGCCGCCGCCGTGGCCGGGCAGGCGGTCGCTGAAGGGCTCGCCCCCTCTTTGGCCGACCCTCAGGATGTGTTCCGGCGCGCGATCGAAGACATCGGGCTCGTCAGACGCTCACACGAAGCCCTTCTCGAGGCAGGGCTTCTCGGTGACCTTTCGGACGGGGAAGTCATGAGAGTCTTCCAGAAGGTCATGGGCAAAGGCTGACAATCCGGCGTCACCCTTGACGAAGGCCCGTCATCCTGTGATATCGCTTCCGGGGAAGAACTGGAGGAGCTGCGATTACCGGCAAGAATCCCGACGGGCATGTCCATTCCGGGGTCTCATTCCAGAGCGACACGCTTCTCAAGGCGGTCATCGACAACGCCACAGACTGTATTTTCGTCAAGGACAGCTCCCGCCGCTACATTCTCGTGAACAGGGCGATGTGCGAGCTGTTCAATCTGGATTGCTCGGAGATCCTGGGAAAAACCGACGCAGATATCTTTGGAGCGGAAACAGCCGTTCACATCGCGGAGATGGATGAAAGGGTGCTGCGGGGCGAGACGATCAGGGATTCGCCTGAAAGACCCGTGGCGGGGGATATTCGATTCTTCGACATGGTGAAGGTTCCTATTCGGGATTCGAACGGAAGGATCACGGGCCTCTGCGGCATCGCCCGTGACGTAACTGAAAGGGTTACCAGACAGCAAGACTTGCACAACAGGGAGCGCCTACTTCAGAAGATCTTCGACACCCTGCCCATAGGTCTCTGGTTCGCTGATAAAGAAGGAAGGCTCCTCAGCGGAAACTCCGCGGGTGTGAGGATATGGGGCGCCGAACCCAGGGTGGGATTATCGGATTACGGCGTTTTCAAGGCATGGAGGCTTCCCTCCCGCGAGTTCGTTGAGCCCGGGGACTGGGCGCTGGCGCACACCGTGCGGGAGGGTGTAACGATCCTTGACGAACTCCTTCTGATCGAGGCCTTCGACGGGAAGATGAAGACCATCCTCAACAGCACCGCTCCGGTGACTGACGACAACGGGACGGTTCAGGGCGCGATCGTGGTCAACCAGGACATCACTGAGAGAATGAGGGTGGAGGAGGCCCTCAGGGCCAGCGAGGAGAAGTACCGTCTCATCGCCGAGAACACCGCGGATGTCATAACTGTGCTGGACATGGGCCTCAACTTCACATACGTAAGCCCCTCCATTGAACGGCTTAGAGGTTACACGGCAGAGGAGGCCATGAAGCAGACCCTCGATCAGGTCATCACACCCGAGTCCATTGAGCAGATCAGGGGATTGTTCCAGGAGGAGCTTGGCAGGGAAACCGGGCACGACTCCGACTCGACAAGGTTCCGCACCCTGATACTCGAGGAGTACTGCCGCGGGGGCGGCACGGTCATGGCCGAGGTCAGCTGCTCATTTCTCAGGGATGGGAACGGGAAGCCTGTCGGCATTCTCACCGTCTCACGCGACATCTCCGATCGGATAAGGGCCGATGCCGAAAAGGAGAGTCTCCAGCAGCAGCTCGTCCAATCCCAGAAGATGGAATCGGTGGGCCGTCTCGCGGGCGGCGTGGCACACGACTTCAACAACATGCTGGGAGTGATCATTGGCTACGCTGAGATGGCCGCAGCAGCACTTGATGCGGGAAACCCCCTGCAGAAAAACCTTGGCGAGATCATCAGGGCTGCCCGCCACTCTGCGGAGCTTACGGGCCAGCTCCTGGCATTTGCCAGACGCCAGGATGTAAGCCCGCAGGTTCTCAACCTGAACGGCATCGTCGAAAGCACGCTGAACATGCTGCGCAGGCTGGTGGGAGAGGATATCGATCTTGAATGGGATCCCGATCCTTCCCTGTGGAATGTGAAGATCGATCCCACCCAGGTGAACCAGATCCTTGCCAACCTTGCCGCCAACTCCCGTGACGCCATTTCCGGGGTGGGTTCGCTGACCATCTCCACCGCGAACGCATCGGTCACCCGTCGCCGCGACACCCTTCCGGGACTTGTTCCGGGCGACTACGTTCAGCTGGCAGTCTCCGATGACGGTTGCGGCATCGAGCCGGAGCAGATCGATCACCTTTTCGAACCCTTCTTCACCACCAAGGAGATGGGAAAGGGCACAGGTCTTGGTCTGGCAACGGTTTACGGAATCGTCAAGCAGAACATGGGCTACATCTACGTCGACAGTCGTGCCGGAAGGGGCACCACGGTCACGATCTATCTTCCCAGGACCCTTGCTGCTTCGTCAGGCCAAAGCGATACGGAAAGGTGCGCCTCGCCAGTTCAGGGCAGCGAGACCATTCTTTTCGTGGAGGATGAGGATTCCATTCTCGAGTTGGGAACGGTCATCCTTGAACAGTGCGGTTATACCGTTCAGAAGGCAAAAAGCCCATCCGACGCCCTGGGGCTTCTGAAGACCCTGAAAACCAGGGTCGATCTGTTGATATCCGATGTTGTCATGCCGGGCATGAACGGCCGGGATCTCAGGAAACTGGTCGAAGCAAGAATGCCCGGGATAAAGGTGCTCTACATCTCCGGGTACACCTCAGACATCCTGGCGGGCCAGGGCATACCCGAAGACAGCCGCTTCTTCCTGCAGAAACCGTTCTCACCCAAGGCGTTCGCCGAGAAAGTCAGGCTGGTCCTCGACAGCAACCCGTGATGAAAACCCTCACAGCATGTGGAACGTTACCGTAAGACCAGCCATTACGATGGAAACCATGCTCATGAGCTTTATCAGGATGTTGAGGCTGGGGCCCGAGGTATCTTTGAAGGGGTCTCCCACCGTGTCGCCAATGATCGTTGCCCTGTGGGCCTCTGAGCCCTTGCCGCCCAGATTGCCCTCTTCCACGTACTTCTTTGCGTTGTCCCAGGCTCCGCCCGAATTGGCCATGAAGATGGCAAGCACGAAACCCGCTGCCAGCCCTCCGAAAAGCAGGCCCATCACACCCCCGACCCCCAGGATCAGTCCGGTCAGGATCGGCACCACTATTGCCAGGGAGGCGGGAAGGATCATTTCCCTCTGCGCTCCACGGGTCGAGATCGCGACACATCTGGTGTAATCGGGCTCGTCGGTGCCCTCGATGATCCCGGGTTTCTCGGCGAACTGCCTGCGGACCTCGTCGACCATGCTGCCCGCCGCGCGTCCGACAGCCTGCATCGTGAGGCCGCAGAAGAGGAATGCCATCATTGAACCGATGAATGCACCGGAGAGGACGATCGGGTTCATCAGGTGGATCTGGTAGTGGGCCATGAGCTCCACAAGCGTGGCGGTTGCGACTTCGACCGAACGCCCCCCCACATCGATGGCCTCAATGCCCACCCGTACCAGGCCCATCTTTATCTCCTCAAGATAGGATGCAAGCAGTGCGAGAGCGGTAAGCGCCGCCGAACCGATGGCGAAGCCCTTGCCGGTGGCGGCAGTGGTGTTGCCCAGGGCGTCCAGGGCGTCGGTGCGCTCCCTGACCTCCTTCTCAAGTCCCGCCATCTCGGCGTTCCCGCCGGCGTTGTCGGCGATGGGGCCATAGGCGTCGGTGGCAAGCGTGATGCCCAGGGTGGAGAGCATGCCCACCGCTGCGATGCCTATCCCGTACAACCCCATGGAGAGGTTGTCGAACCGGAAGCCTGAAGCGAAGAGGAATGCCATGATGGTTCCGATCGAAACCATCAGCACGGGAACCGCCGTGGAGATCATGCCGGTGCCGATCCCGGAGATTATCACCGTGGCAGCACCGGTCTTGGACTGTGCGGCTATGGCCTGAGTGGGTTTGTAGGCGTGGGAGGTGTAGTACTCGGTTGATTTGCCGATCACCGTTCCCACCACAAGACCGGTTACCAGTGAGCCCCATACTCCCCAGGCGTTGGGAATGCCCAGAAGATTGAGGATGACTGCTGAGGCCGCCACGATGAGGATGGAACTGACATTCACACCCCTGCCCAGGGCGCCCAGCAGTTGTTTCTGATCAGCGCCCTCCCGGGTGCGGACAAGCATTATGCCTATCACCGAAAGCATGGTCCCGATCCCCGCTATGACCATGGGCGCAATGACGCTGTTCATCTGAACGACGCCCCCGGCGGCTGAGAACGCCGTGGCTCCGAGGGCAGCCGTTGCCAGTATGGCCCCGCAGTACGACTCGTAAAGGTCGGCGCCCATGCCAGCCACATCACCCACATTGTCGCCGACATTGTCGGCAATGGTTGCCGGGTTTCTGGGGTCGTCCTCGGGGATGCCGGCCTCCACCTTGCCCACAAGGTCGGCGCCGACATCGGCGGCCTTGGTGAATATCCCGCCCCCGACCCTGGCGAAGAGCGCCTGGGTCGATGCTCCCATGCCGAAGGTCAGCATGGTGGTCGTGATTATGACGAGCGAGGAAGATCCTCCGGACGCCGGGTAGAAGCGGTTCAGTATGATGAACCATGCCGAGATGTCCAGAAGGGCCAGCCCCACAACGACAAGCCCCATAACCGCTCCGCTTCTGAACGCAAGGGTGAGGCCCTTGTTCAGGGAGTGTCTGGCGGCGTTCGCAGTACGGGCTGAAGCCTGGGTGGCCGTTTTCATGCCGAAGAAACCAGCGAGACCCGAGAAAAAGCCTCCGGTGATGAATGCGAAGGGGACCCAGCCGTTCTGTACCTTGAGCACATAGGCCATCACGGCGAAAAGCACGGTCAGGCATAGAAAGACGATCAAGACGACCTTGTACTGCTGTTTCAGGTATGCCATGGCGCCCTTGCGCACCGCAAGGGCAATGGAGGCCATCTTTGGGGTGCCCTCACTCTGCGTCATCATGTCTTTGTAGAAGAGGAACGCAACAACAAGGGCAAGAACGGAACCGATCGGAGCAATCCAGAACCAGGGCGTAAGCATGAGATCCTCCGTTATCACGACCGTGCCCGGAAGAGCACGTTCGAGAAGTCGAAAGCACCCGTGGCGGGGCGGACCGAAAAGTGGATTGGCAAACATAAGCAAGCCCGGCGTCAAGGCAAGATGCGCCCGTCGTCTGGAACGGGCGCGGATAACTCCCGACAACCCATTGTTTTTGATGAGCTCCGCCACATAATTGCATGAGCTGCCGGGAAAGGATCGTCAGCAACAAGAGGGAGGACGAATTGGCAACAAAGTGTCCGGAATGCGGGCATGTCTCCCCGGGAGACCCCAGAGTATGTCCGGGCTGCGGCCGGGAAGCCCGCAGATATGATCCGTCAAGGTGCGAGTTCTGCGGCTCCCGGGTCACTTTCGGTTCCACTTCCTGCGGGAACTGCGGAGCGCCCCTGCAGCAGGGGTCTGAAATTCCTGAACAAGGCGGCACGCCGACGGTCTCACACACGGCAACCACGATTAGAACAGGCTGCATCGTTGCAGTGGTCGTTTTGATGGCGATTGTCGCCGGTGTGGTGACACTTCTGTCCAGGAGTTCCAGCGTGTTCACCCGTGAGGTCACCAGCGCAGAGACCGGCGTAAAACTCGAAGAGGTCGTTGTCGACGCATCCCTGCCCGATTCCATCCACACGGGCTACATCGAGGAGGACAGGAACACCGTTGAAAGCATCTGGCCCAGGGTGCTCACCGATCTGCCCGACAGCTGCTACTACCCAAGTCCCTACGATCCCTGCGTCGCGTTCCGGTTCAACTTCGAGGGGCGCAGAGCCCTGGTGAAACTCGAAGCCTCGGCCCCCATCGACCTTGTGATGACCCTTCTGCGCGAGGATGAGACTGGTCTCTCCTATGCCGCCTGGAACGAGGACGGCCCCACTGGCAGAGATCCAATGATAGTGACGCCTCTTTCCGAGGGCACGTACATTGCGCTGGTGACATGCCTGGGAGGATGGGAGTATGGCAGGGTGCGTTTCATCTGGTCGGTGGTCATGGATGACATCCCCCTCGTGACCCGCGACACCACCTTCAGCGTCAGCCTGAGCAACGCGACCCCCATGGCCTGCTTCGACATCGACATCGTCAGGGGACGAACGTACTCCATAAGAACTGTTTCCCGGTCCCCCAACATGGACTCCTTCGTGCAGCTCACCACCCAGGAAGGCTCGGTGCTCAGCGACGACGACAGCGGCAGGAACGACAACTGCTGGGGCGACGCTCACCTGTCCTTTACCGCTGGACCCCTTCAGGAAGGCAGGGCATTCGTCGTCGTGAGGCCCTACAGCACCCTCAGCCCCTCCTACAGCGACATGGAAGTGGTCTTCACCATCGGAAGCCCCTGAACGCACGCACATGTTGCCATCCCGGGGTTCCGATTCCTTGACGGTTGTATCCCAAGGCGGTATGCTCAATTTTGGCAATCGTGCGATCGTACCGCAAAGCGGACGCAAAGGAGTGACCCATGCCTGAAGTCAATCTCGTTCTTTCGATACCGCAGGGGCTGATAACGGCCACTTCACTTGGGATAGGAGGGCTGGCCCGGCACAGCAGCCCCGGTTCCGGAAAACACTTCAAGGGCCGCAAACTGTTCGTCGACCTGGCCCTGAAGGATGGCCTCCCCGATTTCGAGTATCTCGACGAGGGGGGATGGAGGAATGCCAGGGGCGACACAGTGAACGCGCTGAAGGCCGCCTGCGAAGGCAAGCGCACCAAGACGGCCCTCTCCAACAACGCCTTTTCCTGCACGCCCATCAAGGCCTACAAAAGCATCTATCTTGTCAAGACCGCCGGTGAAGTCATGGAGATGGAACCCTGCGGGCAGCTCCATGTCTTTGGTTCCAGGGACTGCCACGAGGAGATGTCTCCCGCCCAGGTGGCCGAAGCCGCCGGTGTTCCAATCCAACCCCGCCAGGGATGTCACCTCTACCTTGTGATGTGCCCGATCCAGTTGATCCTCTTGTCCAACCTCACCCCGATCGAGTACGCCTGGTACGCCACGCACAGGCCCGGAAAGGTCTTCCGCCAGGTCATATTCACCGAGCTTCATGACGAGCAGTTCCAGTTCGCTGCACAGAGCCGTTTCGAGGACGCCAGGCAGGAGCTTGAGGCCCAGCCCGACAAGAAGACGAAGACCATCGTCTCCGACAATTGCATGAACGATGTCCTCTTCAACACCTGGCTGGGATACGGGAAGAACACCGAGGGGGGGATATACGCGGCGGACCAGGCGCACATCGATCTGTGGCGTTTCCCCTCAGTGATCCCGGTTAACTGGGACAGGTCTATCGGCTGACAGCGATCCGTTCGCAGGAGGACCAGATCCAGCCCGCTGCAGGGTCGTCCGCGGCGGTCGGCATGCTTTTGGAATCATTCCTTAAGGAAGAAAATGAAAAAGAACGCAGGTTTTGACACCATTCTCGTGCACGGGGGCCAGAAGCCCGACGCTCTCATGGCGGTCAACCCGCCGATCTACCAGACCTCCACTTTCGCATTCCGGAACGCCCAGGATGGAGCGGACTGTTTTTCAGGCGAGAGCGACGGGTTCATCTACACTCGCCTTGGAAACCCCACTATCAGGGTGCTGGAGGACGCTGTTGCGGCCCTTGAGGGTGGTTTCGGCGGGATCGCGGTGGCAAGCGGCATGGCCGCGGTAACAACTGTTTATATGACGTTTCTTGGGGCGGGGGATCACATAGTCTCCACCGACGCGGTCTACGGCCCTTCCAGGGGCGTGCTTGAGAAGCAGTTCGCACGTTTCGGCGTGGAGTCCACCTTCGTTGACACCAGCCGTACCGAACTGATCGAGGCAGCCATCCGCCCCAACACGAAGCTCCTTTTCATCGAGACCCCGGCCAACCCCACCATTTCCATCACAGATATCGAGGCTTGCGCCGGTATTGCCCGCAGGCACGGCATTCGTCTCGTGGTGGACAACACGTTCTGCTCGCCCTATCTGCAGAGGCCCCTGGAGCTTGGCGCCGACGTTGTTCTGCACTCGGTAACCAAGTTCATTAACGGTCATGCCGATGTTGTTGGCGGCATAGTGGTTGCGAAGACCGAGGCCGATCACCGCAGCATGTACTCGGTGATGACGGGCATGGGCCCCAACATGGACCCTCACCAGGCATTCCTGGTGATCCGGGGGCTCAAGACGCTGGCCATAAGGATCGAGCGCGCCCAGGCCAACGCCATGGTCATAGCGAATCACCTCGAAAACCACCGTGCCGTCGCCTGGGTCAGGTACCCGGGGCTGCCCTCCCACCCCCAGCACACACTTGCGCTGCGCCAGCAGAAAGGTCCCGGGGCCATGATCTCCTTCGGCCTCAAGGGCGGTCTTGAAGCGGGAAGGGTTCTGATGGACAATGTCGAACTGGCAGTTCTGGCGGTTTCTCTGGGAGGCGTGGAGACGCTCATCCAGCATCCAGCCTCGATGACCCACGCAAAGGTGTCACCCGAGGCAAAACTGAAGGCCGGGATCACCGACGACCTCGTAAGGTACTCCGTTGGCATAGAGGACGTGAACGACCTGATCGCCGACCTCGACCAGGCCATGGCCCTGATCGGCCAGCCCCGCGGCTGACCCATGCACAAACCCGTCGTTCTGAAAAAGGGCAGGGAAACACCGGTAAGGGCCGGGCATCCCTGGGTTTTTTCCCAGGGCATAGAGGGAGACGCCTCCTTCGCCCCCGGCGAGCCCGTCAGCGTTCTTTCATTCGACGGGGCGTTCGTGGGCACGGGCATCGTAAACCCGCTCTCCGACATACGCGTGCGAATGCTGGACGGCTCCGACGTCACACCCGACGCTTCCTATTTCCACGAGCGCTTCTCCCGACTTCTTGATTACAAGGGAACGCTGCTTTCTGCCGACAGCACGGGCTTCCGGCTGGTGAACGCCGACGCCGACCGCATACCCGGCCTCATAGCTGACATCTACGGTTCCTGCCTTGTCGTGCAGTTTCACGCAATGAGCGCCGAGGCCTTTCGAAAGCCCATCCTCGAAGCCCTTGAGAAACTCGTGAACCCCGGTGTCATCGTCGAGCGCTCCGACCTCGATGTAAGGAAGCGAGAGGGCCTGCAGCCAATTCCGGCCCGGATACTGAAGGGAAGCCTGAAGGGTTGTCCCAGCTTCACCGAGAACGGTCTCACGTTCTTCGCCGATGTCATGCATGGCCAGAAGACAGGTTTCTTCCTCGACCAGCGCACCGCACGGGAGGCTGTTGGCAGGTACGTGAAGAGCAAAACCCTTCTTAACCTGTTCTCCTACTCAGGGGCGTTCGGAGTGTACGGGGCGAGGCACGGCGCGAAGCATGTGGTGAACGTTGACATATCCGAAAGGGCGCAGGAGACAGCCCGGGACAACTTCCGTGTGAACGGTTTCACCGGTGCCGGTGTCGAATTCGCGGTGAAGGATGCCTTCGAGTACCTTTACGATTCCCGGGACCGCTTCGATGTGGTTGTCTGCGACCCTCCTGCCTTTGCCAAGACACAGCGCGCCATCGAAAAGGCCCTGAAGGCGTACACCTCGCTCAACGCCCAGTGCATCGCGAAGCTGTCCGAAAACGGGGTTCTCCTCACATCCTCGTGTTCGGGGCGGGTCAGCATGGACGATTTCCGGCATACGGTAAGGGTGGCGGCGTACCAGTCGCGCCGCAGAATGCACATCCTTCACGAGTTCTCCCATGCGCCGGACCATACCGATGCCCTGTCCTTCCCAGAGGGAAGGTACCTGAAGACCATGGTTCTAAGGGCGCTGGACTGAGGAAGCAGCCCGGCCGTTTTCATCCCCATATATTGTCCTGATTGGTTTGGTACGGGTGGAGGTTTTTGTGCGCGCAGTCTTTCCGCTGATCTGCCTGACGCTCTTCTCGCTATGCGCAAAAGCCGACCAGATCCTCTGGAGCTACCCCCTCGACCAGCTTCCTCCGGGGTGGAGCGTCACAGGGGGCGATTGGACCTTCGAACCCGACGGGGTTCACTCACTGGCGGAGGCAGCCGCCTTCGAGACCGAGTGGAACGAACTGCTGTCGGAGCAGCTCGTGATACCGCCGGGAACCGATTCCATAAGCATCTCCGCACAGCAGTACAGCGTTACGTGGGAGACCCTGGCCGAGAACACCTTCTCATTCACAAGAATGGTGTTGTTCATCAATGGCGGCTCCAACATCTACTGGAATGTCTCGCAGAACCAGACCGATTCGTTGCCCATCTTCGTGGTTCCCCCCGCCGCCGCCGGCGACACCCTGACGGTTCAACTGCTGTGCGTTGCCGCAAGCTTTCCCGACCCTCCGTTTCCCCCTCCCGGTGAACCGCAGGCAACCGCCGATTTCCACATCTGGGACTTTATCGTGACCGCCTACGGGGACCTTGATCTGGAGGCGGCAACATGGGCTTCGCTGAAAAGGCGTAGCCGCCCCGGCGAAACCTTCATGCGGCAGAGTGGCTCGCATTGACTTGGATGGCACTAGTGCGTAGTGTCTTGCCAAACAAAGATATGCTTCGGGAAAGGTTTCATGAATTGCAGCCTGACCCGGCAGATTCCATATTTTGATAGTATAGAAGAAGATACAAGATTCCGTGTTCAGCAGGGAAGGAAGCCATATGGACGGTCTCATCTATCTGGACAACTCCGCGACGTCTTTTCCGAAACCCCAGGTAGTCTACGATTTCATGAAGGAGTTCTACCAGTCCCACGGAGTCAGCCCGGGGCGCTCCGGGTTCGACAAGGCCCTCGAGGCCGAAGAGGTGGTGCACTCCACCCGCAAGCTCCTGACGGAGCTGTTCAACGGCACTGACCCCAACCGCCTCACCTTCAGCTACAACGCAACCGACTCACTTAACAGGATCATCCAGGGGATGATCTCCAAGGGCGATCACGTCATTACGACCAACCTTGAACACAACTCGGTGCTCCGCCCGCTTTATCACAGGAAGCACGAAGGCGACATAGACGTCACATACATTCCCTTCGACAGCAGGGGCTACATAGATCCCGACGACGTTAAGAGGGCTTTTCGGAAGAACACCCGGCTCGTGATAGTCAACCATTCGTCCAACATCATCGGCACCGTTCAACCCGTGACGGAGATCGGCAGATACTGCAGGGAGGCCGGGATCTACTTCGCAGTCGACGCCAGCCAGAGCGCCGGAGCAGTGCCCATAGACGTTAAGGCAATGAACATCGACCTGCTGGCCTTCACTGGCCACAAGTGCCTCATGGGACCAACCGGCATCGGCGGGTCCTACGTTGGTGAGAACGTACCCATCAAGTGCACCATCTTCGGTGGAACCGGCGTAAGGTCGGCCCATCCGTTCCACCTTGACGAGTTCCCCTACCGCATGGAGGCTGGAACCCTGAACACCGTCGGTGTCGCGGGGCTCTTCGCGGGCGTGAGATGGGTACTCGGCGAGGGCATGGAAAACATTCATGCCTCCGAGATGCAGCTCTGGGACAAGCTTCGCAGGGGTGTGCAGGCAATCGACGGGGTCACCACCTACTGCGCCGACGACACCGAGAACCAGAACCCGGTTCTCAGCCTGAACATCGACGGATGGCTGGCGGGAGATGCTGGAACCATGCTGGACGTTGATCACAACATAGCCACCCGCACAGGGTTGCAGTGCGCGCCACTGGTGCATGTTTATCTGGGGACCGACAAGCTCCACGGCACAGTGCGGTTCAGTGTGGGCCCATTCAACACCGAAGCGGAGATAGACACCGCGATCGAAGCGGTTCGCGAGATCGCGTCGATCAAGAAATAGCCCGGTTCGAGAAGGGCGCAGACAAGAGGGAACGGTTCGATGGAAATCGTAAGGGTGAACGGCAGGGAACTTCATGTGGACGGCGACGGGTTCCTTCAGGAACCGGAGCTCTGGGATGAAGAGGTCGCAGCAGAGTTCGCGAGGCTCGACGGCACCGGTGAACTCGGCCCCAAACACTGGGCTATGATCACATACATCCGGGAATTCTGGAAGGATTCGGACATGGCGCCCACTGTCAGGAGCCTCTGCAAGGAAAGCGGGCTCAAGCTGAAGGAGTTGTACGAGCTCTTTCCCAAGGGTCCCGCCAGGGGAGCCTGCAAAATCGCCGGTCTGCCCAAGCCTGACGGCTGCGTCTGAGCAAAGGGGCGGGTCTCAGGGCTTCGTGATCCTTGCGATCAGCCCGTCCCGGGGGATCGTCGAGATCGAGGCGACCTGCGCGGGGTCGAACCCCATGCACACCGCGAGAAGCTGGTTGTAGTCGAACACGGGGAAGGCGCACGCCGAATCGCCGTTCCTTTTGTTCATCTCGTTCTGCATCCTGTCCAGGTGCTCAAGGCAGGTGATGCAGGACACCACGATCAATTCGGCGTCGGTCTCCCGTTTCATGGCATCGAGCTTCTTGAAGGCGAACTCCGACGCGCCCGCGAAGCTTCCCTTCACGAAACCGCCGGCCCCTCCGCAGCACTGCAGCTCACGGCTGTAGGTCTGCACCGTGGCGCCCAGGGCCTCGACCAGTTCGCGAAGCATGCGGGGGCGCCCCGCAGGCGAGTCGAACCCCACTATCTCGCTGGGGAAAAGGGTGTGGCACGGGTACTGAACCGTTGCGCTCACGCCATCGAGGGGGAACTTCAGGGCTGCGTGAATGGTTTCAGTGCCAACGTCGTTGTAAAGCACGTCGATGATGTGCCGCACGACAACCGTTCCACTGAAGCTCTTTCCCGCCGGTTTTAGCAGCCGGTTAACGGCCTCCCTCTTCCCTGCGTCTTCCAGGAGCTTTTTCCGGGCTATCCGCAGCGAGCTGTAGCACGAGCCGCACTCGGTAACGAGGTCGACGCCCATCTCCTCGGCGATGGAGAAGTTCCACGCGCTCACGGCCAGCCCCGCCGTC
>Ga0351878_1015_pt2 | contig 54524 bp, 43 predicted proteins | sample BONcelFGM3001D14_FD_206781 | JGI IMG/M metagenome (GOLD analysis project Ga0351878, IMG submission 206781) | Enriched cells from coal bed in the Powder River Basin, Montana, United States - BONCAT cells FGM rep3 HSBNCT.FGM.300.1.D14 ...
CCGCCCACGGTCATGAAATAGGTCTGGAATTCGGGGTATTCGAGCAGGGACTTTTTCTGATGGGGCTTGAGTGCGGCTTTCTCGCATTCCTTGGCGGGCAGCCAGGTGAGGGTGAAATTCACGCCGCCCTCTTTTTTCTCGAAACCCCATTCCCGCAGGAACGAATTATACTCGGCCACCGTTGCGGACGGGATATTCTTTCCGGGTGTAATTGTAAACGTTTTCGCGGCCGCGGCCTCGCCCTTGTACTCGGCTTTTTGCGGAGTGGGAAAGAACACGGGCGCATCGGCCGCGTGCGCGGCAGCGGCTGCCAGGACAATCAGCAACACAGCCAGCCGCGCGCAAAAACCAGCGGATTGTTTCATATGCGCGTCTCCTCTGCGTAATTATTGCCGCCGGGCCGCAGCGCCCGGCAACGTGAACAGTATATCCAAAAAAGGCGGGGGGATTCAATAAACAGCCACTGACTCTGTCAGTAGTTTCCATAGGAACGGACTTCGTTCTGCACCGAAAATTGCATGCAACCAGGCGATAAGTTGCTGATAGGATACGATTAATCTGTAGACGCCATCTTTGTTTGTGGTAACGGCGCGTGCTTGCAGCACGATTTCATCCACCGGCTTTGCCGGTGATTTTTCCCAAAATAAACAATGCATAGCTGCAACACCGGGCCGGCGCAATGTATAATGGCGCAAAAGACTGGCGGACACACGAATGGGCGGCAAGAACGCAATTCGCACATATGAAGGCGCTGTGTGCGTGATCACCGGGGGCGGGTCCGGCATCGGGCGCTCGCTGGGCACGGCGCTGGCCGCGCGCGGCGCGCACGTGGTGCTGGCGGATTACAACGAGCGCGCGGCGCAGAGCGTTGCGCAGGAAATCGCGCAAGCCGGGGGCAGCGCCCAACCCGCGCTCCTGGACGTGCGCGACGCGGATGCGTTCAAGCAACTCATCGACTCGGTGAAGCGCGAGCGCGGGCGCATCGACTACCTGTTCAACAACGCGGGCATCGGCGTGTGCGGCCCCATCGAGGAATTCACGGCTGAGCACTGGACCAGCGTGATCGACATAGACCTCATGGGCGTGGTCAACGGCATCCGCGCCATTGTGCCCGTGATGCTGGAGCAGGGTTTCGGACACATCGTGAACACGTCCAGCGCCGACGGACTGACCCCCATCCCGCTTGTGAGCAGCTACACGGCCAGCAAATTCGGCGTGTTCGGGCTCACCCTGTCCCTGCGCACGGAACTGTTCAGCCGCGGCGTGCGCGCCACAGCCCTGTGCCCGGGCGTGATCCGCACCCCGCTCCTGTACAACGAGGGCCACGGCAATGACGTGCTGTTCGACCTGCCCCGCGAAACCTACGACAAAGCCTGGGCGCGCCTGCGTCCCATGGACCCCGATAAATTCGCGCAAAAGGTTTTGAAAAAACTCGCGCGCAACGCATCCGTAATCATCGAGCCGGCCTGGTGGCGCATGGGCTGGTGGCTCTTCCGCCTGTCCCCGGATCTCACCATGTGGTTCAACCGCAAATTCGTGCTCGAAACAACTCTCAAAGAATTTCGAGCTGCTGAGGCGGAGCACAAGGCGCAGAAATAGCGCTTCATTGTAAATAATGTCTTCGACGACTCAAGAAATCCTTTTAAAAACGGGGTGTCCACTTACTGCCGGGAGCATTCAATACTTCCATTCCATACCGGCCTGTGGCCATCCGCTGCGAAAACACTTCCCCTGCCCCAAACCATTGCCCACGGCATCCTGTCCCCTGAATTGAGGAGCTTTGTCCTGCCCCCTGTGAATTCTGAATAGGTGACTCGGCTTTGAGTCTTTGCGCCGCATTCACAAATAAACTCGCTAACGTTATCTGGTTAACAGCCTATTCATAGGTGACGGGATTTTTCAAATCGGCATTATAAACCGGCAGTGATGGATTGAATGGATTTTCCACTTTGAATAATAAGCTGAAATGGATTTTCTCTGGAGGCAAATGGATCTCCATCTGTTTCATAAGGATTTTTGTTAGTTGCCGAAGACAATTTAATATAAAAATATTCTCTCACACAAAAAAAAGCCCGCGCCGGAGATTGGCCGACGCGGTGAAGAGCCCAAGGATTTTGAAAAAAGTGTAAACAGCCTCCTGAATAGCGCAGGAGCGTTAACGCTTTTCAAGCATTGTGATGTGGGCGCAGGCCCCTGTTACAGGGCCTTGCGCCGCAACCGCTTTCTTTCACCTTCTGTGTTGCTGTGATACTCATCCCCGTCATCCATAAATATGTCTTCGCGAAGAATATCCTGCAGCCGCGAAGCGTCCCACGGCGTGTGAAGATACCAGGTGTCCGCCGGGGGGTTCAATTTATAGCGCATTTTTTCCTTGTGTGAGCCTGTGTAGTAAACAGCCGGGATATCCTCTGTGGCTGGTTTCCTGCGCAGAAACGAGATGGCCCCAATGCCAGTGCCGTCCGGCATCTTGCCCTGCACCATCAACAGGTCCGGAACCAGTTTCAGGGCCATGTCCATACCGCGTTGCGCGGTCTCTGCAATGAAAACCGCATAGCCTTTTGTTTTGAAAAAACCCTCCAAAAAGATGCACACCACGGGATTGTCGTCGATGATCAGCACTTTCCTTGTGTGTTTTCGACTTGTCATTTCAGCCACCCGGCTTGTGATCCGAATCCGGCGATGCCTCTGCCAGCCCTTTGCTCTGGGTTGCCCCGCAATCATGGCGGCATTGTGTTCCGCCTTCGCATTCCTAATATGCAAATCGAATGCCATTTGGTCGCTCATTGTGTGCAGGGAAGAAAAAAAACCATTTGTATGGGAAGTTTTATGGGATTCTTAATCTGGCCGCCCATTAGAACAACTTTTATGTTTGATGCAAAATCACAATATTGCATACATTTGTGAACACCTTTTCCGCTTCCAAACCCCGTGTTTATCTCTTTTTGTGTACATGCGCTGTTTCCCGGGGGTTGATTAATGAAGGCAAAAAACGCGTGAAATCAGCATTGATTCATCTATGGAATGGTTTGTTAAATGGTCGAATGCGCCGTTATATATTTTGAACGGACGGGGAATTACTTTTTCTTGCCTCTGAAAAACAGCTTGCCGCCAGCCATTTTGTCATGATCCAGGGTGGGCGGCCTTAGGATCGGGGCCGGGGCCGCTGGTTCGATGCGGCTCATCTCGGAAACGCGGCTTTTGAGCGCGTCGGTTTCGATGCGAAGCCGCCTGTTGGCACCCTGCAGTTGCGTGATTTCCTCGTCGCGCTCCTTGAGCAAGGCGCGCAACCTGTGGATTTCCTCTTTGTGCCGCTCCTGAATTTCCGTTACAGCGGCCACATCCATGCCGGGCGCTGGCGCGGACGCCGTGGGCGCCGGGGTCGGAATCGCGTTGATCTGTTCGTATTTCTTTTCGATGTCCAGGGTTTTGCGCTCGAACTGCTTGACCACAAAAGACATGGAACTCTGCAACTGCCCCAATCGGTCGAGCACCGCATACAGGTCGCGGCGGCGCTCCTCGTCGGCCTGGCGGTTTGGCGCGGGCGCCGCCTCCGCCGCGGGTTTTTGGGCCAAATCCTTTTCCGCGACTATCTGCTGCAACTCGGCGCGTTCCTGGCGCCAGGCCTGCATATCTTCAAGAGATGCGGCCACAATGCGCGACAGGTTGCGAATCTGGTTATCCTGGGACAACACGGTGCGGCGCAGCACGCCCAGGTCATCCATGGCCCCGGTAATGCGGTCCACGCCCCGGGAGAGCTTGACCAGTTCGGCGCCGATGGTGGTGAGGAGAAAAGACTGCTCGGCGCCCTCTTTTTCCATCTTCTTGAGGGTGGTGGCTGTTTGAATGGCCGCGGGCACGCGCTCGGCCACGGACGGAGGCGGCTCCCCTCGCGCGCCGGCGTCGGTGTCAATGGGGAATTTCTGCGCCAGGTGCTCGGACGTGTCTTCCCACGACAGATGCTCATCGGTCCGGCATGCGCGGATCGTGGAAAACACATCGGCTGCATCCGCGGTGTACCGGCGGTCGCGGCCCGAGCCCACCGTGGGAATAAACTCCGGAAACGCGTCGCGATACTTGCGCAGCGTGCTTTCGGGCAGATCAAGCTGCAACGCGATATCTTTTAATGTAAACAGTTCTTCTTCCATGGGATGCGCACTTTACCCGCGCTCACGCTGCGCTTATTGCACAGACGACACAAACAGATCCTTGAGCGGTTTGTACAGAAAATGGGCTGGATTCAAGCGGTAAATCTTTAATCGGCCTTTTTTCTGATAAATAATCAGGCCGAACTCGACCAGGAAATGAATCTGGCGGTTAACCTCGGAAATCGAGGATCCGCATTCTATAGCCAATTCTTTTTCAAAAAAATTATCCTGCCCGCTGGTGAACAGGGTGTAAAGAATTCTGACCTTGGTTTTACTTCCGAGAATATCTTCAAGGTACATCGCACAGCCCCCTTTGGGCGAGGTTGCAACAAGTGGCCGCAAACATGCGCCCGCATCATGCCGGACCGCTATGATTCTGAGCCGTATCGGCCCGGCATAGATATTGTCCTATTTCTGAATTCAAAAGTCAAGCTTCCACACAGACATCCAATAAAATTTCTGGCGCGGATCCCCGGTGCGCTTGCTCCCGTTCCATGGCCCGCGCCGCGTTGCAACAGCATTGTGGGCCATGCGCATGGCTTCATTTTTTCAAGAAATCCTAAACTCCACAGCTCTATTCGCAATCGCCTGTTGCCTATATTTATATATATGCGTATTTTTCCATGCGTTTTTCCCGAGCTGCCATAGCAAAAAAATCTTATTATTTCATGGGCTAAAACACGCGTTGCCCTATATTCTGCGAATGCCCGTTTTTTTTAATAATTTTATTGATCGCGAGGTATTGACAAACCAATTGAAATATGTGACTATAGGTAAGAGTGGTTAAAGCTTACGGCCTTTAACTTATGTCTCATACAAGCGTTCCACGGATTGTGACCATGATCGACAACCCGGATGATGTCAAAAAATATACCACCAAACAGGTGGCGGATATACTGAATATTGACAAGTCAACCCTGCTGCGATGGATTCGCCAGGGTAAAATTGCGGATGTTTCCCACAGAGACGGCAGAAACTGGCGTGTGTGGCTGTCCGAAGACGTTGCAAGGGCCAAAGAATACTACGATCAGATTCACAGCCTGACCCTGAACCTTACGTTTAACGACAAACCCGGTGATGTGTGATGAGCCCACTGTATTCGCTCAAACAAATTCGGGAAATTCTCAGCACCCAGGGCATGCATATACCTGACGGAACCCTGCGAAACTACCGTGATGACTTCATGGACCTGCTTCCGCACGAGGGTCAGGGACGTTTTGCAAGATATCATGAAGACGCAATGGGTATCTTTAAGGATATAAGGGAGTTTCGCAAGGTTCTGAGGCTGGACACCGACGAAATACGGCGCCGGCTCCTGGAGCGAATGAACAGCCAGCACGCGCAAACCAGCAAGGGCAGCATGCCCCGCACTGCGCAGAATGCCCATGAAAACGGCCCTGACTCCGCGGAAACAGCCCCTCAGGCCCGGAACGCTAACCCCCTGGTTGCCACAGACCTGCTGAACCGGGCCGCAAAAACCGAGGAGCTTGCCGGCAACATTGACCTGCGCACCCGCTATTTGCTGGACAGCAACACCAAAATCCTGTCCGTGCTCCAGCACAAGTATGCGGAGGACAGTAAAAACGCCCAGTCTTTAAGGGAAGATTTCATTAGCGCCATGGAAACGCTGCGGCGGGATCAGGAAGCGCTTACCGAAGAAGTTCTTGAGATGAAATACATGCTGAAACAGGTACTCAACGCGGTTTCCGAGCGCGCATCATGGCACAACAAACAGGACGCAGCCATGCAGAGCCTGCCCGTGGAAGAACTGGAACAAGGGTATGGAAGCGAACAAAAACAGCGGGGTTTCTTTGATAAGCTGATGAAATTCTGAATTTTTGAAATGGATTTTTTAGAATTTTAAATTTTAAAAAAACAAAAAAGTATAAACCAAGAAATACAAGTTTAAGCATAAAAACTGTAACAGGTCGAATAAGGAAAACAGACTAACAAGGATAAACACAGGAAGGCAAGGGGGTAACCATGGAGAAGAATAATGCCGGAGATCGCTTTGCGAAGATACGGGTTATCGGCGTAGGCGGCGGCGGCTGCAACGCGGTAACCCGGATGATTGAAGTAGGGTTGCGCGGTGTGGATTTCATCGTGGTCAACACGGATGCACAGGCCCTGCTGCAATCAACGGTACGGCACAGGATCCAGATCGGTCCCAAAGTGACTGAAGGCCTGGGCGCCGGGGCCAATCCTTCAGTGGGACTGGCTGCAGCACAGGAAAGCCGCCACGAGCTGCTTGAAGCGCTCGAAGGCTCGGACATGGTGTTCATCACCGCAGGCATGGGCGGCGGCACCGGAACGGGCGCAGCGCCCATCGTGGCCGAAGTGGCCCGCGAAGCCGGAGCGCTCACCGTGGGCGTGGTCACCAAACCGTTCGGGTTTGAGGGCAAGCGCCGCTCCAAAGTGGCTGAAGAAGGCGCCAGGGCTCTGAAGGCCAACTGCGACACGATCATCACCATTCCCAATGATCAGTTGCTCAAGATCATCGAGCCCGACACCCCGCTGCAGGATGCTTTCCGCATGGCGGACGATGTGCTGCGCCAGGGCGTGCAGGGCGTGTCCGACCTCATCGTGGTCCCGGGCCTCATCAACCTGGACTTCGCGGACATCCATGCGATTATGCACGATGCCGGCTCGGCTCTGATCGGCATCGGCGAGGGCCATGGCGAACACCGCGCTGTGGAAGCCGCGGAAATGGCTATAAACAGCCCCCTGCTCGAATCCTCCATCGAGGGCGCCCAGGGCATCCTCATGAATATCACCGGCGGACGCAGCCTCAGCCTCCTGGAAGTCAACGCCGCTGCGGAAATCGTGTCCAATATCGCCGACGAAAACGCCAATATCATCTTCGGCACCGTAATCGACGAGTCCTACGACGACATGGTGCGCATCACCGTGCTGGCCACGGGATTCGGCGAAGCCGCCAGGCTCGTGGTGCCCAAAGACGAAGAAGAGCAGCCGCACCAGAAATTCGCGGCCAAGCAGCCGCCCAGAGCAAAACAGGACAAACAGGACGACCTGGATATCCCGTCCTTCCTGCGCGCGCCCGGCCACTAAGGCCCCGCGCACTGCCGGGCTTCAAAGTCTGACAATGTTATAAACCGCACCCATGGACCATGGGTGCGGTTTTCGTTGTCTGAAAAAAGATCGCGGCGTTTAACCGGCTTCGGCGACTCAAGAAACCCTTAAAAAATTATACCTTGGGCATCCTCCAAAAACTTTTCCTGATTAATACCGCATCTCAGCCGGAAACATGGCGGGCTGAAAGGCGATGAAGCAACATAGACGCCGCCGTGCATCATTCGTACTCACTCCCGCATGTTTGGGACATTATGAAATTGTTGGGAGAACCGGGCGCGGGCCGCGCGTCAGCCGCACGAGGAGCAGTTTTTGGATGCACACCCGGCGCAGGCGTTTTTGGAGCCGCGGCCCCGGTAGCCAATCTTGGAGCCCGTGGGCGCCTGCTCTTCGCTCTTGGCGCCTAACTGGATGCTGTTAAACAATCTCTGCACCTTGTTGCTCTTGCAGTGCGGACATTTCACATTGCTGCGGTCATCGTTGATGCCGCACTGTATCTCAAACGGTTTATTGCATTTTTCACACGTATAATCGAAATAAGCCATAACAAACGCACCTTGGTCAGTCTTTGAGAAACTCTTGTTCCAACCGGTCCAGCAGAGCCCTCAGAAGTTCCAGAATCTCTCTTTCGTCATCGGACAGGGTTCCCTGGCCGGGCTCATCATATTCTAATGAATCCGTATCTGAATTCCGAGATCCCGTGTTTTTTTGAGTGGCGGGCGTGGGGTCCATGCCTGGCTCGGCGGGCGAGAAAATGCGCACCTCCTGGAACCCGGTGACATCGTTGATGCGCGCGTTGGCCATGTACACGCTTTCAATGGTAATCATGATGGAGTCCGCAGCCCGGGGCTCAAATTCCAGGGTCTGAAACGACTGCTCGTTGTCGGCCAGTTCGAACGCAATTTTTTCGGACTGCTTGCCGTCGAAAAATTCAATGGTCACCAGTTGCGGGCGCGTGAACCGGCTTGACCCTGCTTCCGGGAACGTGGCGGGCATGACTTCCATGCCGGTAACGGTCATGCGGCGGGGCAGAGTAAAGCGGACCCATGGCTTGGCGCCGCCATGGCCCCAGTATGCCAGCCAGCCCTTGATGGGGCCGATCTCCCCGTCCGCAACCAGGGCAGGCGCCCACAGGGCATTGGGCAGGGGGGTCTGCGCGGTAATCTCGCACCGGCCCGAGATATTCACGTCCGCGGCCGCGCGCGATGGGGCCGCGCCCAGCAGGCCTGCCCCCAGCACAAAAACGGCGGCCACGCTCAGTAGCTGTTTCATTTGCTTTCTGCCTCCCGCACGATGTCATCGATCTGGCGCAGCAGCTCGGGCACCAATTGATCCTTGGGCACCTTTTTAATGACCTCGCCTTTTTTGAAAATGGATGCCGAGGCCTTGCCCAGGGCCGCGCCCACATCGGCCTCGCGCGCTTCGCCCGGCCCGTTCACCGGGCAGCCCATGATTGCGATTTTCACGGGCGCGCGCACATTCTGCACGTGGTGCTCCACGCGGCGCACCACGGGTGCTATGTCCGCGCCCGCGCGCCCGCACATGGGGCAGGCCACCACGAGCGCGCCGCGGTGGCGCAGACCCAGGGCGCCCAGAATGAGCCACCCGGCGCGCACTTCCTGCACGGGCGGCGCGGCCAGGGACACGCGCAGGGTGTCGCCGATGCCGCCGCCAAGCAGCACGCCCAGGCCCACGGCCGTGCGCACGCCGCCCGCGAAGGCGCCCCCGGCCTCGGTGATCCCGATATGCAGGGGCGCGTCGCTCAGTTTCGAAAACATGCGGTACGCGTCGATTGTGGCGGCCACGTCCGAGGCCTTGAGCGATACTTTATAATTGCTGAAACGTTTCTTTTCCGCAATTTCCGCGAAGCGTTGCGCGGCTTCCACCAGGGCTGCGGGCAGGGGCCCGCCGTGGCGTTTGAGCACATCGTCCGGCAGGGAGCCGGCGTTCACGCCGATGCGAATGCACGCGCCGGTTTTGCTGGCCGCGGCCAGCACGGCGCGGAACGCATCGTTTCCACCCAGGTTGCCCGGGTTCACGCGGATGCCGTGCGCCCCGGCGTCCAGAGCAAGCAGAGCCAGCTCTTTATTAAAATGAATATCCGCGATGAGCGGCACGCCCACTTTTTCCCGCACGGTCGCGAACACGGCCGCGGCCTTGCGGTCCGGCACGGCGATGCGCACGATTTCGCAGCCCGCGCGCTCGAGCGCGCGCACCTGACGCACCACGGCCCCGGCATTGTGCGGCGGCGCGGACACCATGGACTGCACGCTCACAGGCGCGCCTCCGCCCACGGCCACGGACCCCACATGCACTTCACGCGTTTTTCGCCTCTTGATATCCATAAAGGTTTTCTCCTCTGACTATTATATCAGCCGCGCCGCCAAAAACACGAAATCTCAGGGGGAATCAGAATCACAAAGAATAAACGATTCCGCAACAAGCTGCGGGAAATTTTCCAATTTAATGAGGCAATATCCCGGCATGCTTTTTGCCGGGGTATTGCCCGCCAAAAAGTTTTGGGAGGATTCTCAAGGAGCCCTTTTTCAAAAGGGTTCCTTGAGCCGTGGGACACGCCGTAATCCTGCGGCGCACTACGAGAAAATGTCCAGGGGCTTGCCGTCGGCCGCGGGCATTGTTACGCCCAGGATGCTTGCGACCGTGGGTGCGAAATTGATGGTGAAGGCTTCGGGAATTTGCTTGTGCGCGATGCCCGGGCCGCTGAAGATCATAGGCACAATGGAGTCCTGGGGCAGGAGCGCGCCGTGCTGTCCCGGGTGCCAGTTTTCGGGCTCGTTGATATTGAACCAGTCCTTGTAATTGAGCATGACCACGATGTCCGCATTCTTGGGGTGGTCGATGCCGCGCAGGCGCTCCACGGGTTTGATGTAATCTGTTTTTCCCTCAAAGAATGCTTCGAGTTCGATCAACCTGCCAACACCCTGGAACGGCGGTTCGTTGATGTAGATGCGGTACGGCTCATCGAAGGTGCGGCGTGTGAGCAGGAAGTCCAGGTACCCGGGGCGGGTCCAGTCGGCAAAGGGCGCGGCCTGCACATTGGCTTTGAGAAAATTGTTGAGTGCGGGAACCACGTGTTTTTCAAAATCGGGCTGCGCGGACCATGCGCCGGCGTCCGGATTTTTGAGATAGATCTGCGCGCCCGCGCCGTGGCCCAAGGCCACGACCGCGTCCAGGGGTTCGATGTCTTTGTCGGACCGGCATTCGTCCAGGGCCGTGTAACCGGCCTGGCGCAGGGGCTCATAAAAATCATCGGCCCACATGCATTTGTGTTTCTGGTCTTCGGGGAACGTTATTTGCCCGTGGTCCGCGGTGATGCAGTAGTATATATCGTCGTCCGGGCAGTGCTGTTTGAGGAACGCATCCAGGCGCGCGAGTTCGGGGTCGATGAAGTCGCGCTGGTACTCGGCCTGGCCCTCCACGCCGAAGCGGTGGCTGTGGCCGTCATTGCATCCAAAGTACAGGGACAGCACATCGGGCATGCCGAATTTCTGAATTTCCTGGATGGCGCGCGTGACCATCTGCTTCTCGTATATCTGAAACGGCTTATTGTACTGTTCGCACAGGCCGAAGCGCAGCATGTCGGGGCGGTAGGGGCGCACCCAGCGCGTGGCGCCGCGGCCCACATAGTGGAAATATGTATAAGACGTCTTGCCCGCACGCGTGAGTTCCTCGTAAATCGTGGGCGCCTGGAGGTCGTTGTTCACGGACCCGCCCGTGCCGGCTTCGGGCAGGAAAACGGAGGGCATGCCGAACAGCTTGCGGTCCATGGAGGCCAGGGCATAGTGCAGGCCGGCGATGTAGGAGCGCGGCTGCGGGGGCGAGGCGAAGCGGTCCACCCACTCGTTGTTGAGCACGCCGTGTGTGCGGAACCAGCAGCCTGTGTACAGGGTGGAGCAGCAGGGCACAGTTGTGGCCGGAAACATGGTGCAGGCCTGGGCCACGCGCGCGCCATTGTCCGCGAGTTGCCGGAAGAACGCGGCCTCTCCGCTGTCGATAAGCCCGTAAAGGGTGGCCTGGTGGCACCCGTCGATGCCCACCATGATCACGCGTTTCGCCATGTTTGTGCCCTCCTGTGCGCCGGGAAATGGTTTCCGCTTTTCCTGATTATAGCGCACGGGCCGCGCCCGCGCAGGGCCGCGCGCCCGGTTTTTGCCCTTTATATGTGAAAAAAATCCCATGCAAAAAAATTGTTTTGGACAAGATTCTATTACTGATCTAAAATGTACTCCTGTAATTGAAGGGGAAAGTTTTGGCGGAATATGCGATTTAACGTGTTTATCCGTATGTCATACTGCGCACTTTTCTTGGCCGTGGCGGTCGGGTTTTGCTATTCAGCCACGGCAGAGGAAAAACCGCGCAGCCCCGGATTCTCGCTCGACGAGATTGATCGCATGGATCGCGACATCCTCAGCCTGGACCTTTCGGACATTGATCCCAGCTCCCCGGCCGCATTCGAAGATGTGCCGCCCGACCACTGGGCGTACCGCGCCGTGCAGCATCTGGCGTCCCTGGGACTGCTGGACGGGTACACCGGCAGCCAGTTCCGCGGCGACCAGGTGGTGACCCGCTACGAGCTGGCCGTGATCGTGTCCAAAATGCTCGCCAACTACCAGGAATACCTGCGCAAGGGTTATGTGGAATACACCGTGCCCGTGGACGCCGCGCTGCCACAGACATACGACTATCCCGCGCCCCAGCTCGGATACAGTGCGCCTTCCCTCGCGCGCAGCCAGCGCGTGGCCGAGGCGCCGGACGTAATCAAATCCATAAAAGACAAGTACGCCACCGTGCCCTCGCCCGGCGTCATCATCCCGTCACCGGCGCGCATCCCCTCGGGCATCGCCCCGAACAGCTACCCGAACCGCCCCATGGGCGACGGGGAGATGACAATCAACAACGGCCGCTCCACAGCCGGCGATCCCTACGCGTTCCGCGCCGAAAACCCCTACGACCCCACACTGCCCTCCGTGTCCCAGGCCACAGCCGGAATCGGCCGCCAGCCCTCGCCCGCGGGCCTGCGCCGCCGCGCGGCCCCCTCCTCTTTCGAGCAGCAGGCGCCCGCGCCCCTGCCCGAACCCGACGAGGATAAGGACAAAGATAAAGATAAGGACAAAGACAAGGTCAAAATCCCCAAGGAAATGAAAAAAATTTCCAAGGATTTTGAACTCACGGCCAAGGACGTGGCCATCTTCGAAACCCTTATCTCATACGTGGACGACCAGCTCAAAGACATGAAAAAGGGGTTGAGCAAGGAAATCAAAGACGTGCAGCGCATCGCCCAGAAAAACGAGCGAGACATCCAGCGCCTGGAAGAAGAGGATCAACGGTACAAGGTGAGCGGCGGCGTGAGCTATGAAATCAACTCAACGGATACTGAGACCGGCTCCAAGAGTGACGGGCAAACATCGGCCGGAAGCTCCCCAGCCGCCTCTTTCAACGTATACAGCAGGCCAAAGAAATACGATGATCTCGTGTTTCGCAGCAATACCGCGGGCGGCGATCTCAAGATCGAATATCAGAATTTCAATCCCACATCCGAGCCCCGCAACTTCTCGATGCGAGCCATTTATGCGGGCCAGACGTCTCTGGGATTTTCTCCGCTCACCGTGTTCGGCAAATCTTACCAGGGCGTGAGCACCTCACTGCTGTTAAATGATTATTCCATTTCCGCCGGGCTCGGAAGGGTGGATTCCGTTAATTACCTTTACGGCGTCAGTCTGCAATCCAACCTGTTCGGAGATCCCAGTTCGCTGATTTATCTCAGCCGGTTCTTTTCATACCAGAACCGCGAAGCAAAGAACTCAAAGGAATCGGGCGGTGTGTGGGGCTGCCCCAGGGCGGATGAAGACTGGTCCGACACCTATTATCCCGTGGGCAGTTGGACCTCGGAGGACACAATGTGTCTTCCCCCGGAAAAGAACAGCGTCACCAGCGTGTTTATCAGGTATCCCATGCCCATCGAGGGCTTGACCATGACCGGGGAATACGCGCACTCCACTTACTACAGGCCCGGTTTCAACATGGTGAATTCCAACAAGAATTCATCCAGCAACTATGGCAACCAGTTTCTTATCGAAAATAAATATCTGCCCAACGCAACCGGCGAGTTGCCGAGCTGGCGGCCCATCGCAGAAAAATCGGACGGGGATGAAGCATTCCTGCTTTTCTTTGATTATAACAAAGGCCCGCTGACCATATTCCCGGTCGGCTATGGCCGGCTCGGACCCAAATTCGTAAGCCGTTATCTGGGCCTTCCCGGGTTTGATCTGAGCAGCATCGGCATCGATCTCATACCCATAAAAATCCAAGCCCTCGACATTTACGCTTTTGTCCCCACGTACAAGCGGAAGAATTATAAATATGAGCTTCAGTACATTTTCGCCAAAGAGCATAATCACATCTATCTGGACCCGAGCGGCATGGAATCCTTCCCTGAATTTGCCGTTAATTTCATCATCCTGGACAAGCTGAATACGCGATTCAACTCCCCGGATGACATGTTCCTCAAAATCAATTACTGGGCCAACAAATTCACCTACTATGTTTCCGATGACATCTCGATTTCCGGAGCATACAACTACATCAGAGCCAGCATGGGCCCCGGATGCGTGGACGGCAATTACAGACAGATCAAGGATGATTCGGGTGCGCTTGTGGATGTGGTCGTGGGCAATGGATTGTTTAACTGCAAGGAGCCGGACTACGACCCCGAGGACCTTATGGTCAAGATCCGGTACAAAAGCAAAGAGCAGAAGTACAACATGTTCTGGCGCACATCGGACCGGGCCGAGTACTCCCTGGACTTCAATACCAAAAACGACATCATCGATGTCTCCACCGGGCAGGGCGCGGTTGACGAGTTGATTGCGGATCAGCTTCCCAGCGGCAAGTATTTTGAAGTGAATAATTCATTCAAATACAAGTTGACCGACGTGTCCTCTATATCCCTGTGGTATAACCGAAAGTATTTCATCCCCGCCGAGGAACTGGGCAACCTGTCACCGGCGCCGTCGGAAACCGTGGAAGAACTCCGCGTGGACTGGCTCGAAAAGCACCAGAACGTCTCAAAGGTCGGATTCAAGATCAGCATGAATTTCTGATCCGCAACGCACCGCGCATTCCCCCATATTCACATCGACAGAATTAAAACCCGCGCTATACTTGTACTATGGCAACAGGAGCCTGCGGCATAGACTGCAGCGTGTGCGGCCTGCACGTAAACGGGCTGTGCACCACCTGCGGGGGCGGAACCACACAGGCCGCCCGGGACAAAATGGACGCCCAGCACAAGCTGTTCGGCATGGGCTGCTCCATCCTGGAATGCGCCGTGGGCCGCAAGCTCGACTTCTGCTCGCGCGACTGCCTGGACTTCCCGTGCAGCCTCTACACGCGAGGCCCCTACCCCTACGGTGACGGCTTCCTGCAAATGCAGGAGCGCCGCCGCAAGCAAAGCGACCAGGATAAATCCACAGACCCCAAATGGCCCCGCGAAGCCGACGAATTCTGGGCCATGCTCCTTGAGCGCAACCCCGCCGAAGTGTGCCGCGACGCCGAAGTCTCGCCCCTGGACCGCGGCGGCTACAACGTCAAATGCCTCAATGAAAACTGGATTGTGGAACTGGACACCCGCGCCATCAAAAAAGCCTATGGCCACCCGGCCGGCGACTGGGACCGCCTCATGCCCTTCTTTATCCTCGCCTACCTGGTCAAAGCCGACCAGAGCCGCCCCTCGGGCCGCATGGTGTCCCCACGCGAAATCCTGCCCGGCCTCAACTACTTCCAGGGCATGCACCGGCTCGACACCAAACCCATCGAGGATTTCTTCGGCCAGGATGCAGACCTGTTCGCGCGCACGGGGCAGACCCTTGCCGGCGACGCCACCAGCCAGGGCGACGCGTCCGTGCGCCTGTGGCTCTTCCCCAAGGTTCCCGTGGAAATCATCTTCTGGGCCGCAGACGAAGACTTCCCGGCCCGCGCCACCGTGCTCCTCGACGACCAGGCCCGCTTCCTCTACCCCGTAAACGTCATATACAAAGCCATCAACCTGCTCACCAAACGCCTCATATTCACCGCGAAAAACCTGTAGCCGCATGCCCCGAATCTTCATTTTTAATCTCAACCGGGTTCAATTCCCCGCCGCTTGCGGCGAGACAGTATGTGGCAATACAGGCAGATACCCCGTCCGCTTGCGGCGGGGCGGTTCATTCCGTGGCATTCCATTGTCGCATCAATTGCCCGCAACCGGAGGGCGGCTTCTTCTGGCCATGTAATACTTTTTATATAAATCATCACTCAGGAATTTAAGGGGCGTGTCCGCGAGTTGGATTCCGTCGCCTGTGTAGAAATCGTAGATGTGGTTCCATGTGGCCACGAGGATGCACAGGCGCTGGTCATCGAATTGCACATTCATGGCGCCGTGGGTTTTGCCGGCCACGGTCACGGTGAACTGTTTCTCGCCCTTGGTGCGCACGCCCTGCACAAGGGCGTGGCTGGGGTTGGGGTGATCGTGCCGCCCGGACGGGTCGCGCTCAAACGCGAACCCGCGCACTTCGCCGCTCTTGAATGACACCGCAACCTGCACGAATTCGATGTCGCGCGCGCTGCCGTACACCACGGACCGGAACCCGCGGTACAGGGGGTTCATGACCGGATTGGGGTGGATCTCGTCCTTCCAGCTCAGGTAGTAATTGAACACCAGGCGCGTGGCCGGGGACTGGGCCTCGAACAGCAGGTTGTCGGGCCGCATATTGCCCAGGCGCGGATCCGCGAAAAACACGGGCGCATACTGCTCGGCCATGGTGGCCACGGACGCGGTTTCCCCGGCCACGGTCAAGGCCACGTCCGGGTTCAGAACTTCGTAGTTCCTGTGGAATTTGCGGGTGAACATTTCATTGATGCGCGCCATGATCCAATATCCTCGCGGCCTGTGTTTTTATGTTCCGCACATTATATCATGACATGGCCGCGCGGAGCGCGTTTGCGAACTTTGTTCGCCAAACAGCCCGGGCCGGGAATTTCCAATTCCAATGCAAAAGCCCGGGGCGCGCATCATGCTTTGATCCCGGCAAGGCCGCGGTATTTATTTGGAACAAATGGATTTGAGCGCATCCAGGCCCAGGATGTAGCTGTGGGTTCCGAAGCCCGTGATCTGGCCGGTGCAGGCCGGGGCGGTCACCGAGTGGCGGCGGAAGGCTTCGCGCTTGTGCACGTTGCTGATGTGCACTTCCACTGCGGGCAGGGCCGCGCTCAGCAGGGCGTCGCGCAGGGCCACGCTGTAGTGGGTGAATGCCGCGGGGTTGATCACGATGCCGCAGAAACCGGCCCTGGGCGCGCCCTGGATTTTTTCAACAAGCAGGGCTTCATCGTTGGATTGAAACGATTCGATGGCCGCGCCATTGGCCGCGCCCCACTGGGCGAGCATGGCTTCAATATCGGCCAGGGTGGCGCTGCCGTAGGTGCCGGGCTCGCGCGTACCCAGCATATTGAGGTTGGGTCCGTGAAGTACGAGTATCTTCAAGAATCGGCTCCCCTCGGGCTCAGGCAATCTGTTTAAGCTGGTCCATGATGCGGGTGCGCAGGTCTTCTTTGGTCACGTAGCCCACGATGCGCATCACGGGCTCGCCCTTGTGGAACAGGATGACCGTGGGTGTGCTGAGCACCCCGCATTTCTGGCAGATATCGTCGTTTGCCACGGCGTCCGTGTGCGTGAAATCAAGCTGCCCGCCCAGTTCACTGACGATTTCGTCGATGTCGGGTTTCATGATCTTGCAGGGCTTGCACGTGGGCGCCCAGAAATACAGCAGCACCGGTTTGCTATTTTTGAGAACTGTTTCTTCGAATGTTGCGTCCTTGATTTCCGTCATGGTGACAGACACCTCGTACGCTTTCTGTTTTTTTGTCCCTGTTGAGGCGGCGTTATTAGGAATCGTCGCGGCCGCCTCTCCTGCGCCAGTCAATGAAAAACCCCGCCAGGCCGTGTGCCACGATTATCGTGAACCTGTCTCTGACAGGTGGGCGCCCTCCCCGGAGTCGCCGCTTCCCCTCGGGGGGGGCTTGCGGGTCTCTCGCAGGAGCCGGGCTCCCTTTTCGAAAACGTTGGCTCAGCAATGCATGACATCACGCACGCAGCAGGGCAATTTAATCCTTCTGCACGTCCAACTAGAGCATATGAAAACCCCTGGGGCAAGTCAAGATCGCTGATGGCTGATTCGGGAATCCGAATTCGGCCTCACCACCCGCGGCCCGGCCCGATCCGGGCGTCTTTTATCGACAAATTCGATTAGCCAGAAAATTTTTCCAGCGCGCATGCGAAGTTATTAATATATAAATAAAAATTGGCCCGGCCCGGGTGCGGGGGCTCGCCGGTCCACCCGCCCCCGCCTGCCGGCAATTGCTTTCTGGCCATGAAACAACTCTTTGTCCGCGCCATTTTCCTTTTGTTCTATGTGCTGTTGCGCATCATTCCTGTATGCGTTCAACCGGGCCTGGCCCGGGGCATCGGCAACCTGGCCTGCGGCATTTCCGGCAAGCGCAGGGTCACCATGCGCAGCAACATGCGCATCGCTTTCAGGAACCGCTATTCCGACGAAGAACTGGACGCCATAGCCCGCCGCTCCTACCAGAACCTGGTGATGAGCGTGTTCGAGTTCATCCGGTTCAATCTCTATAAACCGCAGGATATCGAGCGCATGGTGGATGTGGTGGGCGAAAAGCATGTGCGCGCGGCCCTGGCGCGCGGCAAGGGCATTGTGGTTATCAGCGCGCACTTCGGCAACTGGGAGCTGCTGGCCGCGCGCATCCACACCCTGGGACTGCCCATGACCGCGGTGGGACGCAACCAGAACGACGGCCTCATCAACGAATTCATCGTGCGCCTGCGCGCCAGCAAGGGCACCAAGAATATCGCGCGCGGAACCCCCATGTTCCAGGAAATCACGTCCCTGCTGCGCCGCAACGAACTCGTGGGCCTGGTCAGCGACCAGAACGCGGGCGCGCGCGGCGTGTTTGCGGATTTCTTTGGCGCGCCCGCATCCACGTTCAAGGGCCCGGGCCTGTTCGCGCTCATGAACGGCAGCGCCGTGCTCCCGGTCATGATCGTACGCCGGGGCTATGAAAAACACACCGCATACCTGGGACCCGAAATCACCATCGACCCCACAGGCGATGCGGGCCGCGATATCGCCGCATACTGCCAGGCTATTAACAAGGTCATCGAGGACTATGTTGAAAAATATCCCGACCACTGGCTGTGGGTGCACAAACGCTGGAAAACCCGCCCGCCCGGCGAAACCGCGTTCCCCGGGCCAGCCATCAAACCCGGCTGATTCCCCGCCCGCGCCCTGCCTCTGTTTCACAACGCCCATTTCCCGCACATGCATTCCCGGCCCGGAACATGTTACAATGCGGATCAGGATGACTGTCCGACGCCGTTTCATTTTTCGCAAAAGGGGCCTGCCATGACGATCCGCCGCACCTTGCTTTTCATTCTGTTTGCGCTCTTCGCATACGCCCCGCCAGGCCGCGCCGAAATCCTCAAAGGCGTGGACATTCCCATGCGCGACGGGGTGCTGCTCAAGGCCGATGTGCACTTGCCGGATGGAGACGGCCCTTTCCCCGCGGCCATCATCCGCACGCCCTATGACCGCACCGCGCTCAAAAGCCGCGACAACACCGACGCATTCACCCAGAGCGGCATTGCCGTGGTGGTTGTGGACACGCGCGGCCGGTTCGATTCCCAGGGGAAATTCACCCCCCTTGCCGTGGAAGGCCCGGACGGAACAGACACCCTCGAATGGGTGCTGGCCCAGCCCTGGTGCAATGGCCGAACCGCAACTTCCGGCGGCTCGTACGTGGGCTACACGCAGTGGGCCGCGCTTGAGCAGCCCGGCGCCGCGATCCATGCCATGGTTCCCTATGTAACCACCGCGGACATGTACGACCTGGCGTACCGCAACGGCGCATTCAACCTGGCCACCATCCTGGGCTGGTCCTGCACCATGCACGCGCGCAACAAAGTGGACACCGCCGCCTACCTCATGGCCGCGCGCGCCATGACAACCCTGCCCCTCACCAGCGCGGACAACAAGGCCGGGTTCCAGCTCGATTTCTACGACGACTGGGTCTCCCACCCGGTTCGCGACGCATTCTGGGACCCCTACAATTTCCGCGACAACATCCCCAACATGCGCGGCCCGGCCCTGCTCGTGGCGGGCTGGTTCGACCTGTTCCTGGGCCCGCAAATCGAGGACTTCATGGCCGTGCGCAAAAACGCCCCGCCCGATGTGGCCGCTCAGTCCCGCCTGGTCATCGGACCCTGGGACCACTCCGGCGCGCTCGTGTCCGGCCTCATTGAACTCGATCCGGACAACACGCTTGTGGAGGCCACAAAAAACATGGCGCGCGGCTGGTTCGATCATTTCCTGCTGGACGACGACAACTCCGCCGCGCACATGAAGCCCGTGCGCCTGTTCATCATGGGCGCAAACCGCTGGGAGTTTTTCGACAACTGGCCGCCCGAGCGCACCACGCCCACACCGTTCTATTTCCACTCGGACGGAACCGCCGCAAACCCCTCGGGCGGCGGAATGCTTAACCGCAACAAACCCGCAGCCGCGGAGCCGCCGGACACGTACACCTACGACCCCAGAGACCCCACGCCCAGCCGCGGCGGCACCCTGCTCGCCACGGAAATGGGACCTCAGGATTATGCAAAAGTGGACGAGCGCGCCGACGTGCTCTCCTACACGTCCGCGCCCCTGGAGCAACCCCTCACCATCGCGGGCCCCGTGTCCGTGACCCTGTTCGCGGCCACAGACGCCTGCGGCGCCGACTTCGTGGCGCGCCTCATGGACCTGCGCCCGGACGGCAAAGCCGTGTCCCTGGCCGAAGGCATCATCCGCACGCAGTCCCTTGGCAGCAACCAGCCCGCGCCCGGCGCACCGCACCAGTACGCCATCGACCTCTGGGCCACCGCATACCAGTTCCCGGCCGGCCACCGCATGCGCGTGGACATCGCCTCGGCCGCGTTCCCCCACTGGGACCGCAACCGCAACCTGTGCGACGCACCTGCGGGCCTGGGCAAAAAAACCGCACCCGCAACCCAGACCATCTTCCACAACCCAGACATGGCCTCGCATATAATTCTCCCGGTGTATGAATAGGATTTGAAACAAAATGACTTATGAAAAAACGCAGCAAAAGAAAATCAAAATTCCGGCGCTAAAAATCACAGCTCTTATCGTGTTCTGCGTTGGGGTTTCAATTCTCATCTCTGGAGTCCACACATTCCACCTTGCATTAAATTCCCGCAACTGGCCCGAAACTTCCGGCACAGTAACACAGTCAGAACTCAGAAACAGGCTCGCCGGCACTTCGGAAGGTGAGAAGACAATCAGCACATATACAATCGCCTATGAATACACTGTTCGAGGCAATAAGTACACGGGAAGCACCGTAGCATTCGGCAAGCTTATTTCACCGGAAGCCGCAGTCGGCAAGTACAGACCCGGCAAAAATATTACAGTTTTTTATGACGCCAAACGCCCCTCAAAATCAGTCCTGGAACCAGGGAGCAATATGGGAAATTATCTGGGGTTGCTGTTCGGCATAGTGATAATGGGGCTATCATTTCTGATCAAAAAGAATTCTCCTCCGCTTGTATCCCGGGCTGGCATATAGTAACCGGCAGAAGAGCAGGCCCCACACGCGATAAAAGAATCGAGGAATTCAATTCGACTAAATGCAGGACAACACAAAGGACACCGAGAAGGCGCGGAGAAGTCTTTTCAGGGAGCGGCGCAGCAGCCGCCTTATCCTGCCCATCCCGACGCACATAGCCATAAAGTTTAATGATCGTCCAGTGGTGCGGATCGGCTTTTAACAGGTTGATCAACAGATCCTTGATGGTGAGCAGAGGAATTCTGAAATGTATAGTGTGCGTTAAACTATGTTCTATATTTTTTTCCGGGATTGCTATAAGTTGTCGAAGACGCCTTTTCTCTACATCTCAATCTTTGGTAAATCTTGCCACGCATTCGATGTGGTACGTGTGCGGAAACATATCCACGGGGCGCACTGAGCGCAGGGTGTAGCCGGCGGCGCACAGCTCCATGGCGTCGCGGGCCAGGGTGGACGGATTGCAGGACACATACCCGATCTGGCGCGGGGCGGCCGCAATGAGCGCGGCCAGGGCGTTCTTGTGCAGGCCCATGCGCGGCGGATCCACGAGCACGGTATCCGCGTGATGCTTTTCCGCAACTTCGCCCAGGACCTTTTCCACTTCCGCGCATACAAATTCAACGTTGGCGATGCTGTTGCGCTCTGCGTTGCGGAGTGCGTTTTCCACGGCCGCGGGCACGGACTCAATGCCCACCACGCGCCCGGCGCGGCGCGCGGCCAGCAGCGCGATGGGCCCGGCCCCGGTGTACAGGTCCAGCACGGTTTCCTGGCCCGTGAACTCACACGCATCCAGCAGCTCCGCGTACAGGCGCTCGCACTGCGCGGTGTTGGTCTGCATAAACGACTCCGCGCTCACTTCAAGCTCCAGGCCCAGGATGGTTTCCACAATGCGGTCCGCGCCCAGCAGTACGCGGCCCCGCCCCTGGATGGCAGCGCCGCCAAGGGACGTATTCACATAATGCATCACGCTTTTGATTTCGGTGAACTGCGCGGCCAGGGACTCGGCGATTTCCTGCGCCTGGGGGAAAGGCTCATCTGACGTGGAGAACGCGGCCATGACCTCGGCGCCGCCGTGAGCCGAGCGCAGCACCAGGTGCCGCATGGCCCCCTCATGGCGGCGCAGGTGATAGGGCGCCCACTGCGCTTCGCGCCCGGCGTCCCGCACATGGTTGCGGATGGCGTTGCACACGTGCGGCTGCAAGTGGCAGTCATCCACATCAATGACCAGATCGAACCGGCCCACGGCGTGCAGGCCCAGCTTGAGGCGTTCATCGGTGAACTGGGAAAACGCGTACTCCATCTTGTTGCGGTATCGCCACGGCTCGTCCATGCCCATGATGGGCAGCACGGGCGGGTCCGGCATGCCGGCCAGGCGTTCGAGGTGATCGCGCACCTGGCGCTCCTTCCACGCAAGCTGCTGGGCGTAATCCAGGTGCTGCCACGAGCAGCCCCCGCAGTGCTCGAAATGTGCGCAGCGCGGGGCCACGCGGTGTTCCGACTCCTCGAGCACATCGAGCACGCGCGCTTCCAGCAGGCTTTTCTTCCTGCGCACCACGCGCGCGCTCACCAGGTCCCCGGGCAGGCCGCGGCGCACCATCACCACCAGCCCATTGTGCCGGGCCACGCCCTGGCCGCCGAACGCCAGGTTTTCAATACGCAACTCAAGCACATCGCCGTTGCGCGGTTTGCGCCCGCCCGCAGGCGGGTTTTTGTCAGGTCCCTGTGGCATGTCCATGCGCAATAGTATAGAATAAAAACCCGGCGGCGCAATGAAGTTGGCGGACGGCGGATTACAGGCTGGTCGCAACAGGGACAGCCCGTGCACAGCGCTCTGTAACCAAACAAATGCAACCCTCTCTCGCCCGCCACCTGTAGGGCGGGGTCACCGAACCCCGCCGCTTCAAAGCAACGCCAGGCAATCAGTAACGCCAAAGGGGCGCTCAACTATCCTCATGCACCCGGGGACACGAGCCCAAAAAGTTCAGCAAGGATTCTTTTGAGCAGCCGCTCACACACATAACAAACCAAAGCCACGGCGCATCAAGAACATGGCCATTTGAAACCAGGGTTTCTTGAGTCGTCAAAGACGTTTAAACAGGAGGCATGCACATGAATGACGCAACCAGGCTTGACGAAAAAATCGCAATCGTAACCGGAGGCAGCCGGGGCATCGGCAAAGCCATCGCCCAGGCCCTGTCCGCGGCCGGCGCGCAGGTAATCATTGCCAGCCGCAAAATGGAAACCCTTGAAGGTGTTGCCAAAGAAATCACCGCGGCCACGGGCAACCCCGTCACACCCATGGAATGCCACACCGGCAAAGTGGAGTCCATCAACGCCCTGGCCAAAGCCGTCATGGACCAGTTCGGGCGCGTGGACATCCTCGTGAACAACGCCGCCACCAACCCCATCTTCGGGCCCGCCATCATGTGCGAGGAATGGGCCTGGGACAAAATCTTCGACGTAAACCTCAAGGGCGCGTTCTACCTCAGCAAAGCCCTGAGCCGGGACATGCTCAAGCGCCAGGCCGGATGCATCGTGAACATCGCCTCCACCGCCGGCATTTCGCCCGCCGCATTCCTGGGCGTTTACAGCATCAGCAAAGCCGGCATGATCTCCATGACCAAAATGCTGGCCAAAGAATGGGGCGCCGCCAAAGTGCGCGTGAACGCCGTGGCCCCGGGCCTTATCAAAACCGATTTCAGCAAAGCCCTGTGGAGCAATAAGGCCGTATACGACACCTGGGTCAAAGACAACCCCAGCGGCCGCATCGGCACACCCGAAGAAGTGGCCGCAGCCGTGCTCTTCCTGTGCTCGGACGCCGCAGCCTACATCAACGGCGAAGTCATCGTGGTCGACGGCGGCGGCGCCATGTAGCGCCCGGCGCATCCGTATATTAAAAAGGGTAAATGCTGCAATTTTGGAGTGCGGCAATTCATTGTCGCTTTAAGGGCCGGGAATTAATTCCCGGCTCACCAGGCGTATACCGGATGATCGCGCTGTGAGAAAGCGGCGATAAATCGCCGCACTCCAAAAGCAAACCTCATCCGTCCCCTGATATTGAGTTATTCCATGAATATCCCAGAGCCAGATGAGGCACTTGCCCGGCGCGTTTTTTGCCGGGTGATTGCCCGCCAAAAAGTTTAGGGGAGATTCTTAAGAAACCCCTTTCCAAAGGGGTTTCTTAAGTCGTCGAAGACGCCTTATCTTTTAATCTTTCCTTTTTTTTTTTTTCCTGTCTTCCTTTCCTTCTCCTGCCTTCTCCACAAAACAGTCCTCAACAACACAAACACACAGCGCAGGGCAATCGGCCACATTACCAGGAACGCGAGCGCGCGGGACTTTTGCCGGTTCAGATTTTTCTGGAAATATTTAAACACACTCACATGAAACAGCACCACAGACCGCAGAGGCGTTTTTTGGCTCGACGCCTGGCCCGCGTGCATGATTTCGGCCTCACGCACCCAGAACGTGCGCCAGCCCTGTTCCCGCGCGCGCAGGCACCAGTCTGCATCCTCCCAATACAGGAAAAACCGCTCATCCAGGAGCCCGATGCTTTCGGCCACAGCGCGCTTGAACATCAGGCACGCGCCCACCACCCAATCCACCTCAAGCGCGCCGCGCGAAGCCTGGCCGAACCCGGGCGCCTCCTGCATGGATAACCTGTTGGTTCTCGCAATCTTCCAGGCCAGGGAACTGCGCCCGAAAAACGGCGTCCGCAGAGACGGGAATTTTCGCGCGGAAAACTGCATGCGCCCCCGCGCATCCACGAGCCGCGGACCGGCAATGCCGGCCTCGGGGTGCGCCTCCAGAAAATCCCGCATAGCCGCAAGCCCGCCCTCGAAAATCACGGTATCCGGATTCAACAGCAGCACATAATCCCCGCTGCACCGGCACAAGCCGATGTTGACCGCGCGCGCAAAACCCAAATTTTCATCGAGCGCAACGAAATCCACCGTGGCCCCGAACCGCGCACACGCCTCGCGCGTACCGTCGCCGGACGCATTATCCACAACGACAATCTCAAACGCCAGCCCCGCATGCGCCACAATGGACTCAATGCACGCAACCACATGGTCCCGCACATTCCACGACACCAGCACAATCGAAAGAAGTTGTGATTTCACCGGCAGTAACTGCGCTTGCACGCTGCTCATACCAAATCCTACTGTAAATGCAGGGTTATTGAGAGGGGAAACAGCAAAATTAAAGAATCACGGGCCTTGCCCCGGGCCGTATGCTGAATGCCGCGCAGGGCGCAGGAAAAAAACAAAATCCCGGGCATTGGCGAACGGTGCGCTGTAAAGAATTCCGCCGATTATTTTGGCAAGAGCTGCCAGATTATTATGCAGCGGCATAAGAGGCAAATAATGCGGCCTGGTGCGCAGAACTTTTTTTTAAAAATTTTGTGTGGCGCGCGGCGCAGCCTCTGCATTTGATCTTCATTCTTATTACTTCTATGTGGAGCGGTGTGGCGGGGCGTGCGGAATTCTGCCGCGGCGCGCAGGCAGGCCATGGCGCGGGTTTTGTGGCACGGTAGTTGCTATATGGAATTGCGGCGCATGCCACAGGGGCGCAGGCGCGGCCGCGGCCGGTTATGGCCACGGCGCGAAACGGCCCGGACGCATGCGCAGCGCGGGCCCGGCTATGCCGCATCCGGCCCGGCGCATCCCTCGGCGTGTTTTCGCAGGAGCCCATTCCCATGCCCAAACAACAAAAAAAGGCCGCTAAACAGGCGACCGGGTACGACAAGTACATCAACTGGAAAATTTTCATTATTCCCGTGGCCCTGTTCTTCGCTGTTCTGCTCATGCCTGTAGGCTCGGCCATCCGCGATGTGGGCACCGAATACAGCATGGGGCCCAAGGCCGTGAACCGGTTCCTGGCAAAAGAAATGTTCGCCAGCAAGACATCGGACCTGGAGCAGTGGCAGGTGCTCACGGTGCAGATTATGGAGAAGAACATGCGCACCGCGGCCCTGGACCGCGACCGGTTCCTGAAACGCGACGACAAGTGGCTTAAGAAAAACAAGATCGCGTTCGACAAAAAGAACCTGGAGCGGTCCATGGCGTATGTGGGCGGCCTGGGGGACAAGGAATACCGCAGCCTCATGGAGCGCGCCGCGGACGAGCGCATGGTCAAGCTGAGCTATGCGGACCTTGAGGGCGATGATGTGAAAACCGCAGACGCGGGCATCTGGAAGCTGCGCGTGGCCCTGGCCATGCTGGCGTTCACGGTGCTGTGCTTCCTCACGGCGTGCATACCGCTGCCTGCCGTGGCGTTCTGCATCGGGCTCATCGTGGTGTACACGGGCATCGTGACGCGCGAGGAAGTGGCGGCCATGTACTGGAGCGATTCGGTCTGGTTCATCATGGGCAGCCTCATGTTCGCCACGGCGTTTGTAAAGACCGGGGTGGACAAGCGCATCACCATGATGCTGTTCAAGCGCCTGGCCGTGCCCAGCGTGGGCGCCATCACGTTCATCATCATCCTGGTGGTGGGCCCGGCGTCGTCGTTTATCTCGGACCACGCCCTGGCCGCAATCTTCCTGCCCGTGGCCATCATGCTGTTCCAGGGCAGCCGCAAGCCCGACGGCTCCGCGGACATGGAGCTGGCCAAGATGCTGATCATCACCGTGGCCATGGCCGCGAACATCGGCGGCTTCGGCTCCCCCTCGGGCGGCGCGCGCAACGTGATTATGATTACCTACCTCAAAGATATGTTCGGCGTGGATATTTCCTACTTCCAGTGGGTCACCTACGGCATGCCGTTCGTGCTGGTCATGATCCCCATCACGTGGTTTACAATCAAACTCGTGTTCCGCCCCACGGTTAAAGATCTGTCGCCGTCCATGGCCCTGCTCAAGTCCGAGACCGACAACATGGGCCGCTGGAGCTATAGCCAGATCGTCACCATCGGGGTGTTCCTGCTCACCCTGTGGTTCTGGATGACCGAGCAGACGTTTTTCGAGCTGGGCTGGTACCCGGTGCGCCTGGGCGTGGGCGTGATCGCAATTTCTGCGGGCGTGGCCTATATCCTGACCGGCGTGGTGAACTGGCGCGACTATCACGAAAAAGTGGACTGGGGCGTAATCTGGCTGTACGCGGGCGCCATCCTGTTCGGCAAGCTGCTGGACGAGAGCGGGGGCGCGTACCTGATAGCGCGCACCATGGTGTCCGGGCTCGCGCACCTGGGCCTGGACAGCGGCCTGGGCCTTATCGCCAGCGCCGGCCTGCTCACCGGAGGCATCACACAGCTCATGGCCGACGGCCCGGCCGCGGCGGCCGTGGGGCCCGTGACCCTGAACATGGCGGGCATGGTGCACCCGGGCACGGTCATGCTTCCGTTCATGGCCATGGCCACGGCCGCGGCCTCAAGCTTCGCGTACTGCCTCATCATCGGCACGCCGCCCAACGCCATCGTGTACGCCAGCGGCTACCTGGAGCCCAAAGACTTCCTGCGCGCCGGTATCCCGCTGTGGATCATCGCACAGATTCTGCTCATTCTCATGGTCGCGCTCATGTGGCTTCCGCGCGGCTTTGGTTCCCTGCCCGGGTTCTAACCCGATGGGCGCGCATGTGTTACTATGACTAAAGGAGACATGACGACAATGACCGACAAGACTGAAACAATCCGCGTGCTCATCGTAGACGACGAGGAACGGTTCCGCGAGGCCACCAAAGGCATGCTGGAGCGCAGGGGATTTACCGTAACCGCTGTGGGCGACGGCCTGCAGGCCGTGGACGCTGTGCGCGCAAACAGCTTCGATGTGGTGGTGCTGGATATCAAGATGCCGATCATGGACGGGCACGCGGCCCTGGCCGAAATCAGGAAGCTGCAGCCCGCCCTGCCCGTGATCATGCTCACGGGCCACGGCACGCCGCAAAGCATGGTGTCCGGCCTGCAAGGGGGCGTGTTCGACTTTTTGAACAAGCCGTGCGAGCTGGAACTGCTCACGCGCACCCTGCGCGCGGCCGCGGCGCGCGGCGGCAAACCCGTGTCCCAGGAAGAAGCCCTGGTGCATCACGTGATGGTGCCCCTGTCTTCATTCAGCAGCATCCGGCGCGACCGCTCCGTGTCCGACGCCGTGGCCGTGCTGCTCGCCGCGTTCTCGCGGCCCGACAACACGCCCACCGTGGCCGAGTCCATGCACCGCTCCATGCTGGTCATGGACGAAAAAGGCGGCGTGGTGGGCCTTCTCAGCATGAGCGAAATCATGCACGGGCTGCAGCCGGCTTACATGCGCGCGCCCATTGACACGCCCATGCAAAATTCCATCCACCTGGCGCCCATGCGCTACCGCGGCCTGTTTACGATCATGGCCCGGGACCTGCACCGCATCAGCGTGGAAGAGCTGATGAGCGACGCCCCGCCCGTTATCGACGCCAAGGAAACACTCATGGCCGCGGTGAATATGATGCAGGAAACAGGCATCCGCCGCTGCCTGGTCATGGACATGGGCAAGCCCGTGGGCGTGATCCGCGAGCACGACTTGTTCTTTGAACTCAGCCGCATCCTCAAGATCCGCGGCGAATGACGCCGCGCCGCGGCCCTGCCCGCGGTGTTGCGGCCACGCGCGGCAGGGCCTTGTTTTTGGAAAATGTATACCGTTTTCCTCGAATTTCCCTATACATTAATTGATCGCCGTTCCGTATCCGGGCTTTTCGGCCGGCGACAATCCCCTTGCCGGCGCAGGGAGTGTTGCCCATTATGATCTGGCTCTGGATCAGTTTCATCGCTCTGGTTCTCGCGCTTCTGGCCCTGGACCTGGGCGTGTTCAACCGCAAGGCGCACGCCATTACCGTGCGCGAAGCCCTGTTGTGGACCGCGTTCTGGATCGCCCTGTCCCTGCTTTTCAATGTCGCGCTGTTTTTCATGTACACGCACCACTGGTTCGGCCTGGGCCTCATGCCCGGGCACACGCAGACCGCGCACGCGGCCGCGCTCCAGTTCTTCACCGGGTACATCATCGAGAAGTCTCTGAGCCTGGATAATATTTTCATCATCGCGCTGATTTTCAATTACTTCCACGTGCCCCTGGAGTATCAGCACCGGACCCTGTTCTGGGGCATCCTGGGCGCGCTGGTGCTGCGCGGCGCCATGATCGGCGCGGGCGCCGCGCTCATCCACCGCTTTTCCTGGACCATCTATGTGTTCGGGTGCCTGCTGCTGCTCACGGCGCTCAAGATGCTGGTGAGCAAGCACGAGAACGTGGAGCCGGACAAAAACCCGCTGGTGCGCCTGGCGCGGCGCGTGTACCCGGTAACCCCGCGGTTCGAGCGCGAACATTTTTTCGCGCGCCTGCCCGAGGGGCGCCGCGCCATCACGCCCCTGTTCCTGGTTCTGCTGGTCATCGAAAGCTCGGACGTGATGTTCGCCGTGGATTCCATCCCCGCGATCTTCGCGGTCACGCGCGACCCGTTCCTGGTGTTCACATCCAATGTGTTCGCCATCCTGGGCCTGCGCTCCCTGTACTTCGCCCTGGCCGCGGTCATGGACAAGTTCTATTACCTCAAAACCAGCCTGGTGTTCCTGCTGGCGTTCGTGGGCGTGAAGATGCTGGCGTCGCACTCTTTTCCCATTCCAACCCTGGTTTCCCTGGCCGTGATCGTGGCCATCCTGGGCGCGGGCGTGGCCGCCTCGGTGGTCCGCGCAAAAAGAATATTGGTCAAGGATTCAAAGAACGATTAAACATAGGATAATACATGGAATGGCGCGGAAGAATCTGCGTCCAGATGCATTCGGGCAAAAGCGGATAACCATTCGCACGCAGGCGGGCCGTCCTATGTCTGCCTTTAAACCGGTTTATAAAATATTGGCCTCTGAATAATTTCTTTACGGGAGCTGACAACATGCACGAAGACACGCGCGACATCACGGAAATCATTTTGGCCACAGCGGACAAGGCCCGCGCCGAAACCGCGGGCCTGGATGACCCGGAACCGGTCAAACAGGTGGACTGGCCCCTGACCAGCATCGTGGGTCCCGGACTCGAGGGCGCCATCGCCTGCGAATCCAAAATCGGGTACGTGAACGGGGCCAAGGGCTGGCTCATCTACCGCGGCTACGATATCTTCGACCTGGCCGCGAATTCGTGCTACGAGGAAGTGGCGTACCTGTTGCTGAACGGCACAATACCCACGCGGCGCGAACTGGACGAGTTCAAGCGCCAGCTCAACGGATACCTGCACATCCCGCACACCAAGCGCCAGCTCATCGGCTATCCCGTGGAAGACATGAGCCCCATGGCCGCCATCCGCTTCGGCCTGGACCTCATGCGCCAGAAGCAGACGTACCGCGACACCAACGCCGCGCAACTCTCGGGCCCGCCCATCGCATCGGACGAAGATTCCATCCCCATGGAAACCGTGCCCCGCGGCGAAGAAAAAGCCATTTACGAATTCAAGGCGCGCACCTCGAAAAAGAAACTCAAGAATGCCTCGCGCGAACTGCTGGGCGCCGAGGACCTGGAATCGTGCTGCCGCCTCATTTCCGGCATCTGCACGCTCACGGCCACGGTGGCGCGCGTGCGCGAAAACCGCATGCCCCTGGAGCCGGACCCCGATCTTGGCCACGCCGCCAACCTGCTGTACATGATCACGGGCCGGCGGCCCACGCCCGAAGAAGCGCGCATCATGGATGTGGCCCTCATCCTGCACGCGGACCACGGCATGAACGCCAGCACATTCGCCGCGCTCGTGGTGGCGTCCACGCTCAGCGACATCTATTTCTCCATCGGCGCGGGCGTGGCCGCGCTCAGCGGCCCCCTGCACGGCGGCGCCAACGAACAGGCCCTGTACATGCTCCAGGAAATCGGCGGCCCCAAAAAAGCCAAAGCCTGGTACAACGAAGCGCGCGCCGAAAACCGCAAAATCATGGGCATCGGCCACCGCGTGTACAAGGCCTACGACCCGCGCGCCCGCGTGCTCGGCCCCCTGGCCGAATACCTGGCCGGCAAGAACAAAGATATCGCCCCCCTGTACGCCACGGCCAAAGCCCTTGAGGCGCAAACCGCCGCGGATCTGGGCAAGGATAAAAAACTGTTCCCCAACGTGGACTATTATTCAGGCATCGTGTACGCGGGCCTGGGCGTTGCCCCCGAGTTGTTCACACCCCTGTTCGCGGTCAGCCGCGTGGCCGGGTGGACCGCCCGCGTGTTCGAGTACCTGCAGCACAACCGCATCTTCCGCCCGCGCGCCATCTACACCGGCGCATTCAACAAGCGCCTCAACAGAAAATGACGCGCCGGGCAACTGCCTCATTGCACAGGAAGTTGCAAAGTGGCTGATACCGTTCAATAAACCGGAATTGAAATCAAATTCCGGATACACGGTTTGGCTATGCTGATTCGTGATTGATACAATATGCCATACGTTGAAATTCTGCGTGGATTCCAGATAAATACATTCTGGAATGACGGCCCTGGGGTCTTTGGTAAACAATGAGAATATGCTGTTTATAGAAATTTTTTAAGCCGACAATCAGCAAATCAATGCATTCGTTTCATTTGCATAGCCATTTATCGCTGTCAAATATACCGGTCGCCAGACGGCGTCACCCCAGCCAAGGCTTGGATCCGCGTCCGTCTTTAAATCACGGTATAAACGTAAGTGAGCGATATTGCTCACAAGAAACCTGTTAAGAATTATAAATTTTAATTATTTATGCAATTCCCTCTGCAAAATAACAATGACCCGCCGGTCTGGCTATTTGGCGTCTTCGCTCATGTCGATGTACCACTGGCCGCCGATTTTCACCACCGGCATTTTTTCCCTGTTGGGATCCCCGCCGCCTTCGAACATGTCAAGCTGAATGGCGCCGCAACTCTCCATGGACAGGCTGGTTTCGGGCTCGGTGAGGGACTTGTACACGCGCCTGGATTTGGCGCACTCCGCTTCTTCGGCTGCGGCCACCGTGCATTTGCTCACCGGGTTGGCTTTGGCGTCCTGTTCGAGCAGGGAGAAAAATTGATCGCGGGGCATGCCGTGCTTTTGCTCGATGGTGTAGAGGAAATCGTTGAGCATCAGGGGATGAACCTGGCCAATGATGCCGCGCATGTCGTTGTTTTCCGCAAGGCGGCACATGAGTTCCGCCAGGGCCCGGGGCGTTGCCGCGCCAACCGATGCAGCATCCGCCTGAGCGGGCTTATTGCCATTAAGCAATCCAAAGGCTTTTGCGTGGAACGCCAGGATTACGCCCGCGCGGCTGCGCCAGTACCGGCCCGTGTGCATGCCGTTGCCGTTTCCTTCTGTGGCCGGTATGATGTGCTGCGCCGGGGATGAGGCCAGGCCTTTTTTCTCGAGCCCGGCGGAGAATTTCTTGATGGTTTTGAAATCCTTCATTCCGGTGAACGCGTCTTTTTCTCCGGCGTCGAAGTAGATGGATATGTCCGTGCGGTTAAAGTCGCGCAGCAGATAGTAAGGGTCATAGGACTGGAGGTAATCCATGTCCAGGTCCGCAAGCTTGCCGGTGCCGCCGGTGAACAGGCTCATGATTTCCGGGGTGGTGTCTTTGGCGTAGCCCAGGAACAGCGGGTCGCTGGTCCAGTCGGACAGGGTGTAGACTCCGCTTAAAGATGTCACGGAGGAATAGATGTCGGGGTGGCGCAGAAGCAGGAACATGCTGCCGATGCCGCCCATGGAGAAGCCTCCGATGCCGCGGTGGCCGCGGTCGGCCAGGGTGCGGTACGTGCTGTCGATGTGCGCGACCAGGTCCAGGGCGATGTAGGATTCGTGCTGGCCCGTGGCGCCCTTGTACAGGCCGTCCACGAAGTCGGGGCCGTCTTCGGGCGGGAACAGCATCTTCCCGTCCTTGCGGTTCATGTAGAAGCTGTTGTCGCCGTCGGGCATGACCACGATCATGGGCGGCAGGGGCAGGGTGATGTCCGGAACCTCGCCGCGCAGGGCCGAGACTACGTCATTGGGCGCGTCCACACCATGTTTGACAAGGCACGCGTCCACGGCGTCGAATGTGCTTTCGGTCATGAGGCAGGTTGCAATTTCAGGAATTTTTTCCTGGTCGGCCCAGTGGTTCACTTCCTCGGCCGGGGCGTCCAGGTCCGGGTTGTTGCGCGCGAAGTTATATCCGTGCAGCAGATAGATAACGGGATAGCGCACGTCCGTATTTTCGTCGTAGCCCGGCGGCAGGAAGATGTGGTACATGCGGTCCGCGTCCAGGGCCTGGGTGTGGAACCAGCGGCAGGTGGCGCAGTCCGTGTCTGCGGCGCGCGCGGCCAGGGCCGGCGCGAGCAGGAGTGTGAGCAGAAAAACAAATCGCAGTTTGCGCATGGGTGTGGCATCCTTTCTCGGCGCCCGCGGCGCGGCGGTGCGCGCGCGGTTTTATTTCATAATGATAAAACAGGCCCAACACTTACCAGTATATCAGTCACGGGTCCAGGCCGCACCGGGTGAGGGCGGCGTTATGAATATGTGCGGCGCGCGGCCTATTGCGCGTTTTTATACCGGCTCAGCGCAGCCTTTTTCCATTGCGTGAGCGCGGCGTCTTTTTTCACAGGGTCGTTCCAGTCGCCCGCGGCCAGGTCCATGGCCTGGGGCTCGGACACGGGCGGCGCGAACAGATCGTCCGGGGCCGCAGCGCCCAGGGCCTGCCACACTGCCGCCAGCTCCTCGTGCGGGTCAATGTACATGGACCCGGCCAGTTCGTCCACCAGGTTGAGCCGGGCCGCGCCTTTGACCGAATCATAGGCAATGGCCTGGGGCATTTTGTAGGGGTTGATTTCCACCACGCTGTTGGAACTGTTGAGATCATCGTAAATTGACGGCAAAACCACCATTTTGTTGATTGCAAACTCTTTGGGGCCGCCGGGCGCGCCCGGTTTGAGGATCCACAGTTTCTGGCCCTGGGGGGACAGGGAGAATTTCACGAATTCACAGGCGGCCTCTGCATGGGGCGCGCCCTTGAGCACGGCGATGGGATCCGGGGTCACGGCTGTGGCGTCCTCTGGCATAGCGAAGCCAAGCTTGTCTGCCCCGTGCTCGGCAATGCTGGAGTAGGCGTAGGACACCAGGGTGAGTCCGTAGGCGATCTGCCCTGAGGCCACATCCTGGGGCACCTGGCTCGATGACCCGGGCAGGGCGCGGCAGTTGGCGATGATTTTACCCATGAGAATCCAGCCGTCGCGCCAGCCGTAGTGCTGGAGCAGGATTTCAAAGATCGCATGCGCGCTGCTGCTCTGGCGCGGGTCCGAGATCTCCACCCACCCGCGCAGGCGCGGATCGGCAAGGTCGGCCCAGGTGGCCACTTCGGGCAGGCCCTGGGCCTGCACGATCTGCTTGTTCACCAAAATGCCGAACGCGCCCAGGGACACTCCGTACCAGCGGTGGTCCGGGTCATACAGGGGCACGCCGTTCACTTGTGTGGGAATTTGCGCCAGGGTCTTTTGCGGCGCATTGCAGGGTTGGAGCAAACCCTGGTCCGCCAGTTCGATATAGCGGTCCGAGCCCCCGCCGTAGAAAATGTCGATGCCAATGCCCGCGGGTTTTTTCTCAAATGAGGATTTGATGAATTTGAGGTCATTGGATGCGCCCCCGGATTCCACCCATTCCACGGTGATTTCCTTGCCGTGCTTCTGCTTGTACCAGGCCGCAAATCCGGTCTGCATCTCTTTGCGGATACCCTCGTGGTGCGGGGAGATGATCTTGACGATGTTCTGGTTTTCCTGCTTCATGCCCGAGAGTTTTTTGAACCGCTGGCACGAGGTTCCGGCCACAGCCACGGCCAGGCACAAAAGCACTGCACCCATGAAAAAGGCTGCTGTTCGGGGTCTCAAAAATGTGGAATTCATGTTGCGCGCATTACTTTCTGGTTGGATTTTCATAATTGCCTATAGGTGCACATAGCACCCATTTTCCTCCCAACGGGTTTTAAAAAGTTTTTCAAGTTATCATATCATGGAAACGCCCCAAATCAAGGGTTTCCACACTGAGTTTCACACATGTTGTGGATAAGTGCATGGGTTTTTCCACAAAATCTGCGGTTTTTCAGAAAAATATTAGTTTTTTGTTTGTATTTATATACGTATATGCACCTATTGCTGAATACACTTTGTGGAGTTCCGGCTCCTGTTTTCAGGCCCCGACCAACTGCACAATATCGACTATCGCGGCCTGCTCACCAGTGGCCGGACCCGTTGCTGTTATGTCCGTTTTCCGCATGGCTCATCCACCTGTCATGGAAGCAGAATTGCTTTTCAGGTAATAGGTTTAATGGAAAATATTGACCCGGTTCAAGTTTCTCTGTCACGCATGATTATAATTTATGGGATAACCGGAGGCGCACGGCCTGAGAAAATCTCCGGGCCAATGGGCTGCAGATGCATGCGCAAATACTCCGCCGCGAACACACATAAGCATGGAAGATCAAATCCGGATCAAACAGTTCAAAGGCTACAGTCTTGGCGCACGGCTTGATGCCCCGCAGCCCATTGTGGCTGTGGAAGGTATGCCCTTGCAGGGCGGCGCCCCCGCTGTGGTGAAATTTATTAATGTGGAAAGCATGCCCGGCGGGCGCGATATGGCCGAGGCCGCTCTCGCCACAGCCGGTATCCTGTTCAAAGACTTTATGGGCAAGGGCGACATCTGGCCCCTGCGCGACGCCGGGCTCCAGGGGCGCTGGCTCCATATCATTGAGGACCGCACCGAGATGCTCAGCCTGCGCGAGGCCCTGGACCTGCACGGGCCCATTGACGCCCTGTCCTGCGTGGAACGCGCCGACAGCCTGGCCCGCATCCTGGACGAACTGCACGAACAGGGCGTGCTGTGCGGGTTTCTGAACCCGGACAATGTGTTCCTGCACGATGACGGCACATTCGTGCTTGGCGACTTTGTTTCCCAATCCTTTGCCTTTGTATACAACCGGAACGCGGGCCGGCGCATTGTGCTGGTGGAAAGCATGGCCCCGGAACTGATTCGGGGCGAGTCCAGTGACGCCCGCGCCGACGTGTTCGCCCTGGCCGCGCTCATTTACCGCGCTGTAACCGGCCGCAGCCCGTTCCCGGAAAACCAGGACAGCTCCGGGCCGTGGGACGTGCGCGGCTTTCCCGTGGACGTGAGCCTGTTCGGCATGGGCTGCAACTCGCATTTCGCCCAGGTGCTGCGCTGGGCTCTGGCCCCGGATCCGAACCGCCGGCCGCCCAGCCCCAGGCGGCTCATCATGGACCTGCGCGCGGCCGTGCTGGATCATGATCCCGAAACCCAAGGCGGCGCCGACCCCGCGCGCCGCATGCCACCGGCGCCCGCAGTTGCCAGCCCCATCGACGATATAGAAGCCCAGGCCGCGGCCCAGGCGATACCAGAATGGATGGCGCCTGAACTGGGCGGCGCGCCCGAGACCCGGGCCCGGCGCATACCGTGGGCGCCCATTGCGGCCCTGGCCCTGCTCGTGTGCGGGGGCGCCGCATTCGCCTGGTGGTGGTTCATGCTGCGCACACCCGCGGCTGCGCCCGCGGCTGTCACCAAATGCCCGCAGAACATGCTGCTCATTCCCGGCGGTGAAGTCTCCCTGGGCGAAGACGACCTGCCCAACGGCGTGCACCCCCTGCACAAGGAAACCGTGGACGCATTCTGCGTGGACCGGTACGAATATCCCAACAAAGCCGAGCAGCCCGTGCAAACCGGGGTAAGCTGGGCTGCGGCCGACCGCGCGTGCCGCAAACAGGGCCGCCGCCTGTGCACGGAAAATGAATGGGAAACCGCGTGCCGCGGGCCCCAGGGGCGCTTGTTTCCATATGGCAATAATTATTCGCAGAACATCTGCAACACCCAGAGCAGCGCCAAAACCCAGGCCGGGTGGCTGCCCGGATGCGCGTCCGCATCCGGCGCCCTGGACATGAGCGGCAACGCCATGGAATGGACCGCGGACCGGATCGCAGGCAATGAAGGCCCCTACGCCCTGCGCGGCGGGTCATGGAAAAGCGCCGGCCAGGCGCGCTGCGCCGCACGCTTCATCCCCGATTCCGTGGACACCGCCGAAATCGGGTTCCGCTGCTGCGTGGATTACAAACCATAATACTCAACAAAACTAAAATAGTTGATATAAACCGAGGAACATACCATGACCAGGAATCTCCATGAGAAGATGCGCCAGGAAATGGCAACAAAATATATTTTTAAACAAGCACAAACTTACGCATTTGATTATGCCGACAAAGTTTGCCAAAGAAACGTGTTTCCAACGGACCAGGCATCCTGTTAAAACAATCCCTGGCTCCAGGCTACCTCACCCCCCCCCAACCCACACACGCTGTCATTGCGAGCCGGCCGCAGGGCGGCGTGGCAATCTCAGGTAAAATCACTGGGCTCCCTGTTCCAGATAATAAGGCTATCAGGCCCTCCGTATTCGATATATAAATCCACCATTTCGGGTTGAATTGTTTGATCAATTCATTCTTGCGTTTCCGCGGCCAGGACTTGATTTGCTTCTCGCGCGCAATGGCGTTTTTGATGCGCTTGTACTGTTCATAATAGAGAAGCCGGTTGACTTTGTATTTGCTCGTAAACCGGCTGCCATGGCCAGCCCGGTGCTCATCAAGCCTGCGCTGCAGGTCATTGGTCACGCCGGTGTATAGAACTTTATTGGTGTCGTTTCCGAGGATGTAAATAAAGTAAGACGTGATTTTTAATGGCAGCTATTGGGTAGATTTATTGTGATGAACATATGAGTTCGCGATACGCTGTCAGATTGCCACGTCAGCCTGCGGCTTCCTCGCACGGCGCGAGGGGCGCTAAATGTCTCAGCGGAAAATATAGCTCAGCAGTTTTATCATCTTGTATTTCTAACCTTTAAACTATGGCCTGTCCCGCGTATTGTCTAAAATCGTAATCAAATTGCATATTGTGTGCCTGTGTTTTGTTGCGTATAGTGTCACGGTATTCTGTTTTACTATGGGAGATAACGGGATTATGGTGAAATATTCGCAATGATATAAATGCCTTAAATTATTTTTGTTCTTCTTGGTTTTCAGTATCAAATCGCAGTTGAACGTTGCCCAATTCAGCTATCAATTCTTCAAGCCTTTTCTTCGCAAGCACAACCTGCTCATCGTTTACTTCCATTTTGATTGATAGAAATTTTTGCAAATCCCTGGCTTCATGCATTTTGTTTCCCATTGCCTTATATGCGTCCGCCCTGTTCAACAACGCATTTGCATTTTCGGGATTCATATCCAAGGCAGTGGTAAAGTCCTCAATGGCTTTCTCGTATCTTGCAGCTCTCAAATACGTTTGACCCCGCTGGACATAAGCAGCAGAATCTGGCAATGCAAAATTATTATTCGAGTGAATCAAAGGCAACCGCAATGCCTTTATTTCCTGTTTTGTAAAAATGACAGATTCAACACTTTCAGGCAAAGCAAAATATTTATAATATTCGCGGCCTTGTGGGCATATTGCTGCATATTGATTCCCTGATTTTATTGTAGTTATTGCATTACTGATATCCCTGATACTCCCCGATGCAATGACTATCGGAATTGGCTGATAGTTGGTGGTTACTGACATGCCATTATAAAGTGTACCACATATTGTGTAGTTCGAAACGTTCAAATTCCCTAACCCCTTAATCTGATTGTTCTTAAGCCATGCGGTAACCTGACTGTTTGATTGTAGATCGGGGACAAAATATACGAGTGCAATAGATAATAAATATCTCGCCTGTAAATTATTTGGGTTATATTTGACAACGACTTCAAAATGCTGCACGGCATGAAAGTAATCCTTTGCAAACAGCAACGCGTATCCTTTATAGATATAAGCGTCCTCAGTAGCCATTCCATTATCAATGGCTTTCCCGAAACTGTTATCCGCACCCGTGTAATCCTCATTGCTTAACTGTGTCAAACCCAAGTTAAAATACACCCGGGCAATATTCATCTTACAAACCGTTTTTTGTTCCTCATCCGTATAAAGCAAAGCCTTGTTTAATAATTCAATAGCTGAACTGTAATCATCGCTAAATGTGGCATTGATTGCCATTTGGTTGCATTCTGTATAATTTAAACAAGTTTCAGCTAAGCTGGAACTGCAAAAATAACAACTGATAATTGTGAACAGCATCAAAAATGCGGAAATGGGTCCAATGCGTATGTCTAAATGCGCCATAACATTCCATTTTTGTAACCTTATTCAATTTCTATTATATTTCTTTTTGATTTATTGTCTACTATCAATCAGGTGGGAAATAACGAAACACCCCACACATTTATCTCGTACTATATCCTGATCTGCTGCTGAAATGCTACTCCTCGGGCATGCTGTTTTTGCGGGCCTGCCATTGCTCGTAGCACTGGGCGATGCCGTGTTCCAGGGAGGAGAATTCGTCGGTGTATCCTGCGGCGCGCAGGGCGGAGATGTCGGCCTGGGTGAAGCTCTGGTATTTGCCCTTGAGAGTGGGGTTGAAGGGGATGTATTCGATGGCGCCTTTGCCCATGAGCTTGATGAGGGTTGCGGCGATGTCGTTGAAGGAGCGGGCCTTGCCTGTGCCGGTGTTGAAGATGCCCTGGCGCGCGGGGCCCTGGGCGAAGAACAGGTTGACCTTGGCCACGTCGCCCACGTACACGAAGTCGCGCTCCTGGCCGCCGTCCGGGAACCCGTCCGTGCCCTCGAACAGCCGGGCCACGCCCGTGTCGCGCAACTGCTTGTAGAGCTGGTACACCATGGACGCCATGCGGGCCTTGAATGTTTCGCGCACGCCGTACACGTTGAAATAGCGCAGGCCCACGACTGTGGATTCCAGGTACTTCATGCGCGAGCGCACGTGCAGGTCGAATGCGTATTTGGAGAACGCGTACACGTTGATGGGTTTTTCGTTTTCCGGGTCTTCCACGAATATTGTGTTGTTGCCATAGGTGGACGCGCTGGACGCGTATACCAGGGGCACCTTGTTGGCTGCGGCGTAGTTGAGCACTTCCTTGGAGTAGGAAAAATTCACGTCCATCATGTAGCGGCCGTCGTATTCCATGGTGTCGGAGCACGCGCCCTGGTGCAGGATGGCGGTGACTTTGCCGAATGCGTTGCGCTCCATGGCGTCCAGCAGGTCCTCCACGTCCATGTAATCGGAAAACCGGCAGTCGTTGAGGTTGAAAATTTTCTGGCCGTTGGACAGGTCGTCCACGGCGAGGATGTCGGTGATGCCGCGGTCGTTGAGCGCTTTGACGATTTCACTGCCGATGAAGCCTGCCGCGCCGGTGACGATGTACATGGAGATGCTCCTTTAGAATCAATAGTTGAAAAAACGGTTGCAGCCAAAGGGCGCGGGGGAACGCACAGGGCCCGCGCCGCGCCGGTTTTTATATGGTATCAGGCGGGGCCGGAATCATCAACTGAATTGGGAGTTGGGCGCAACGGGCGCGGTTAATCGAGCGGCCCGAAATCCACGTCTTCAAAGGTGAATTCGTTGCGGTCGTCGGTGACGTAGAATTTGCCCATGGTGGACCAGGTCTTCACGCTCACGGTGCGCGCGTCCGGGTCCATGGTCACGAGGCGTATCTGCCCCTTGCCCCCGAACCACTCAGTCTGGTAGTTGGCGAACATCTGGTATACCTTGTTGCCGTTGTCTCCTGTGCTGACCAGGCGCGCGCCCAGGCCGCCGGTGTAATGGCCGTTGAAAACAAACGTGACATTTTCATATTTGGCCGCGAACTTGTCCCATATATTGTTGCCGATGCTGGAGCGTGTGTCGTCCGGGGCCAGGAACGCGTGGGTGAGAATAATGATGCGGTGGCTCGGGTGCTGCCGGGCCACGCTGCCGGCCCATGTGAGAATCGCGTCGCCCGGATTGTAGATGAGCGAGAGCACAAGCCAGTCCGCGCCGCCCGCGCTGAATGTGTAATAGGAGTTATCCATTTTCCCGGACTCGTATACGCCGCCGAACCCGGGCAGGTCCTTCATGGCGCTGTAAGGGAAGTATTCATTAAAATGCGCTGTGTCGCCGCTGCTTGGGATATCGTGGTTGCCGATGGACAACACGTAGGGGACTTCATTGTTCATCACGGTGATGGCAGCGACGGCGTTGGCCCACTCGCTGTCCGTGTTCTTGTGGGTGATGTCGCCCTCGTGCAGAACCATCCTGATATTCCACTCGCGCCTGTAGTCCACGATCCACTGGGTCATGGTTTTGAACAGCGCGGGATAATCCAGGGAATAGTACTGGGTGTCGGGAATGGCCACAAACGTGAAGGGCTTGTAGGCGCACGTGGCGCTGGCCGTGGCCGCGGCCGCGAAGTTGCCGGACGCGTCCTGGGCGAAAGCCGCGTAATAATAGGCCTGGCCGTGGCGCAGGCCCGTGTCCAGGTACGCGTGGTCTGCGCCCGTGTACAGGAGTTCGCCGTCTGCGGCCGACACCGGAACCGTGTCCGTGGCGCGCATCACGCGCACGGCCTGGAAATCCGCGTCCGCTGGGTTGGACCAGGTGAGCGTGATGGACCCGTCGCCCTGTGTGGCGGCGAATTGGGACACAGCCGCGGGAGGCAGCACATCGGGCGCGCCCGCGGGAACAGCCGGGGAGCTTCCGCCGCCGCACCCGGCCATAAAAACCGCAAACAACAGAATAAGTAACGCGGAAAACTTTTTGCGGGCCGGTTTTTTGTGCGAATCGGTTGTGTTCAAGCTAAGGTCCAGATCAATCGTATTAACCTTATTGTAAAAGATTTGCGGGCTTGCAGATAGTGCGGGATGCGGGTGGTCACCGGTTTTTGAGGCGCTGCTGCACGGCCGGGCTGCGCAGTTCGCGCAGGGCGTCGGCCGCCACCCAGCGCGCGGCGCCGGACTCCTGTTTGCTGATGCGCTCCGCGCACGCCATGGCCTGTTTATTGAGCGCCGTGTTTCTTTTGCCGATCTGGCGCAGGGCCCAGTTCACGCCTTTTTTAACCAGGTTGCGCGGGTCGTGCGCCTCGCGCTCGATGAGCGGAAAGAACGGCTCGAACGCGGTGTCCGGGGCTTTTTTGTCACTCACAGCCAGGCGGGCCATGAGCACGAACCCGGCGCGTTTGTGCGTCTCCTCGAGCCGTGCGCTCCATGCCACGGCCTTGGCCCAGGCAAAGGGCGTTTTCTCGAACAGGTTCATGCAGCACGCGTCGCACAGTTCCCAGTACGTGAATGCATTGGCCATACTTTCGATTTGCTTTTCACTGACTTTGTCCGGCTCGTCGATCAAGCTGGAGAGGATGCGGGTTTCTCGCGTGTCGTGCTGCCACAGGGCGCGGGCCAGGGCGTGGTTGCGGCCCATGCGTTTGGCCATGGCGCGCAGCACCGGGATACGGATGCCGTAGGCCTTGTCCGGGGTAATGCCGAAGCGGGCCATGCCCGCGCGCGATGCGGGGTCGGCCAGGGACTCGAATTCGGCGATGATTTCTTCAACGGTCATAAACGCCTACTCCGCTTTTTCATGCCTGGCCAGGAGCTTGTCCCACATGCGGTTCGCGTTGTCGATATAGATTTGGGGCGGGAGCAGGGGCTGTTCGAGTTTCTGCTGCGTGGTGTCGGAGATGGCGCCGGATTGCGCGAACTCGCGGCCGGCCTGGGACACGAGTTCCTTGTATGCGTTGACAATCGGCTCCAGCATGGCGTTCTGCGCGCCGAGGATGCCGCCGCCGCCGCGGTAGATTTCAAACGCCAGGCGCACATTCGAATTGCGCGCCATGCGCGCGGCCAGCAGGCGCAGCACCTGGAAGTGGCTCTGCTCGGGGAAACCGCAGTTGGAAATGAAGCCCAGGTCGGGCCGGGGCCCGGCCGCGCCGCGGTGCCCGGTTTCTCCGTCCGGCTTCATTTCAAAATGCGGATCCACTATGGGAAGGAGCCGGTCCATGAAGTTCTTCATGATGCCGGACACATTGTCCACGTACAGGGGGGTGGCGAACACGGCCACGTCGGTTCCGAGATATTTTTCGTGCAGCGCGGCCGCGTCATCCTTGATGGCGCACTTGCCCGGTGTTTTAACCCAGCACGTGAGGCAGCCGGTGCAGGGGCGGATTTTATATTTGGCCAGCATCACGCTCTCGGTGTCGGCCCCGGCCTGTTGTGCGCCGGCCAGAAATGCGTCAACCATGACCTGTGTGTTGGATTTGCTGAGTTTGGGACTGGAATTGAAGACCACGATTTTCATGGGCGTCTCCCCGAAAAGATTCATTTGCTCCTGCGCGCGGCCTTGAACTGGGCCAGGCGCGGTTTCACGAATTTCATGCCCTGCACGCCGAGCCAGATGAGCAGGTTCACGGGCGGCAGTGTTTTTTTGTAAAAGTGTTTTTTGTGGAAGGTCCACATGGTGTGGTAGAACTGGTACGCGGCCGGGCCCGGGCTGGAGTCCGCGCACACCCCCTTGGCGTGCGTGATGGGTGCGGCCGGATTGTACATGACCTTCCACCCGGCCTGCTTGGCGCGGAAACAAAAATCGATGTCCTCGGCGTACAGGAAGAAATCTTCATCAAAGCGGCCGATCTGTTCGGTCACGGCGCGGCGGATCATCATGAACGAGCCGGACACCGCGTCCACCTCGGCCTCCTGGTCCGGGTCCAGGAATGTGAGGTTGTAGCGCGCGAACAGCGTGCTTTGGGGGAACATGAAGCTGAGGCCGCTGAGGCGGCAGAAAGCCACCCAGGGCGAGGGGAACCCGCGGCGGCATGCGAGCTGGAGGCGCCCGTCGGTTTCGCACACGCGGCCCCCGGCCACGCCCGCGCCCGGATGTGCGGCCATGAACCGCTCCATTTCCCGCAAAGTGCCGGGCTGCACCACCACGTCGGGGTTGAGCAGCAGGAAGAAATCCCCGCGCCCGGCGGCCATGCCCTGGTTCACGGCCGCGGAAAAACCGCGGTTGTCCGGGTTGCGGATGAATACGGGATTGGAAGCGTGATTGGAGATCAGATCCAGGCTGTTGTCCTCGGACGCGTTGTCCACCACAAGCAACTCGTCATCCGGCCCGAGCGCGGGCGCAAGCGAGTCCACCATGCGTGGCAGGGCGGGTCCGGCGTTGTAGTTGACGACAATCACGGTCACGGCCATGGGCTGCGATAAGTATAAACGCCCGCGCCCGGGTTTGGAAATTCGCTTGCATGAAAATATCGCAATTATTTCACCTTGTGAGCAATGCGGTATTATTGAGCAGAGGGGAACAGGACTTGAATTGGCTTCTTCAATTCAGGTTATGTCCCCGGAGCGGTTATCACGCGTATTCCCAAGTATTCAGGCGCGCCCGCCAACGGCGCCATAACAAATAGAATTGATCCCGACTCTGTTAATTAAATACAATAAGTGCGTGGCCAAAGCGCCCGGGGAGGACCCGCCCATGGATATGGAACAAATCAAAGCCAGAATGAATCTGCAACTGATAGTGCCCCTGCTTGAGGACATCATCGAAGGCGACCCCGAGGCCGCGGCCCTTGTCAAAGGGTGGAATTGCGCCATTCAGCTGCAGGCCGGCGACGACCCTGACATGGCTGTGCACCTGGCGTTCAGCAACGGACGCGCCACGGCCGCGGCTGGCCCGCACACGCGCCCCGCGGTCACGCTCAACTTCCAGACCGCTCAGAACCTCAACGCGCATTTCGGTTCCCCGGGCCAGAAAACCGGGGTCAAGGTGCGCGGCCTGTGGCACTTCATCATCCTTAAAAAATTCGCCGCGTTGCTTACATTCATCAAACGCTACCTCAAACCGCGCGAGGAACAGGAAGCAAGCGCACAGGAGCAAAGCCTGCGCGCCAGCCTCATGATGCGCATCAGCGTCATGGGCCTGCCCTTTGTGGCCGAGTCCGACCCCGATGCGCAAAAAATTCTGCCCAACCTGCCGGACGGCACGTGCGCGTGGCGCATCAAGCCCAGCGGCCCGGCTTTCCACGTCAAAGCCAGCGGCGGCAAACTCGCGGCCGCAAAAGGCGATGCGCCCGACGCCGCAGCCTGTGTGGAGTTCAAAGACGCGGCCACGGCCCTGGCCGTGATGACCGGCAAGAGCAATCCCATGAAAGCCCTCACACAAGGCGACCTGGCCATCAGCGGCCAGACTCAAATCGCTCTCATGCTCTCGGGCATGCAGCAGAAAATCGGCGCAATCCTCAACGGGTAGGCCCCGGCCGCCGCGTGGGCCCACACCACTCTTTTTTCACCATACCGCAAGCATTGCCATGTTCCCAATATAGAATTATGGTGTAATAAATCATTGCGAACGCCGTTTTGCAAGGGAGCCCTGCCATGAAGAAAATCGCACTTTTATTGTTGCTTATCAGCATCTTATGCGCGGGCGCGGGGATACGCGCCGGGGCCCAGGCCGCAGACCCCGCCGCCATGCAGCAGCTCAGCACCGAGTTCATGCAACTCTGGACCGACGCCAACAGCGCCCGCATGGCCGGTGAATACGACAAGGCCATCGCCCTTTTCAACAAGTGCCTGGACCCCAAGTTCGAGTCCATGTTCATCCCGGGCATCCACTCCTACGTGCACATGAGCCTGGGCATGCTCTATGTGTCCTACCTCAACCTCAAGGAAGAGGGCCGCGCGCACCTGGAAAAAGCCATCGAAAAATTCGAGAAGGATATCCAGCCTGACCAGCCCTACATGGCCACGGGAAATGCGGCCTATGAAAACGCCATCGCCAACTGCTACATGATGCTGGGCGAGCACGAGCTGTCCGCCGAGCATTTCATCAAGGCCATCGCCTTCAATGAGCAGTACATGAACGGTGACCTGCCGGGCAAGCCCGATGAAAAGTCCATGCTGCGCATGGCCGCGCCCAATTACTTTTACGTGGGCCGCGAACTCAAAAAAGCCGGGCGCGCCGACCAGGCCGCCGAGTATATGAACAAAGCCCTGGCCATGCACCTCAAGCTCGAAGAACTCGGCGACATGTCCACCAACAAAATGCTCCTGTCCTATATCTACTACGAACTCGGGGACCTGGACAACTGCATCAAGTACTACGAAGACTACCTGGCCGAGTATGTAAAAGAGCCGTTCATCGCCAACGACGACTACGCCAAAAAGATGCTCGATATCTCGCGCATCGCCCTGGCCCACTATTACTACGAGGCCCAGAACTGGGACAAAGCCCTGGCGGAAATCGACCGCAGCGAAAAGGTGGCCATCGAGCTGAACTGGACCAGCGACCTGTGGCGCAACTATCACCTGCGCGGCAAAATCCACGAACAGCTTGGAGACAAGGAAGCCGCGGTGGCGTCGTACAAAAAAGCCATTGAAGTCGTGGAAAGCCAGCGCAGCGGGCTCAAGGCCAGCGATGACCGCGCGTCCTTCATGGAACAGCACATCGAGGTTTACAAAGACATCATCCGCCTGCTTATCGACCTGGGCCGGCCCGACGAAGCTCTGGAATACCTGGAACGCTCCAAGGCGCGCGCGTTCCTGGACATGCTCGGCGGCCGCACGCTTGATCTGCCCGCACAGGCCGAGCAGAACCTGCTTAAAAAGCAGGTGGATATCGAAAAGGAAATCAACGAAATCACGTCGCAGATCACCACGGCCGCGCACGGCGGAACCACCCGCGGCGGCGCGGGCATCGCAGAAAACACCGAGCAACTGCGCGCCTCCCGGAAACGCCTGTCCGAACTCATGATCGAAGTCAAAAATATGAAGCCTGAATTCGCGTCCCTGGTCACGGTGGCGCCTCCGGACATGGCTCAAATATCCGCATCCCTGGGCGCGGGCGACGCCATCGTGGAATTCTTCCCCGAAGAAAACGGCCTGCACATATTCGTCATCACATCGGACGGCGTGGCCCTGCGCAATACTGAAGACGATGCCAAAAAAATCGAGGGCCTCATCCGCCTGCTGCGCTCCAAACTCACCGGCGGCAACATCAACGATTCCTACAAGCCCATGGCAGAAAAGCTCTACGCCGCGCTCATGGCGCCGGTCGAGGATCTGCTGGGCGGCAAGACGAATCTCATCCTCGTGCCCCACGGCGCACTGCACTACCTGCCGTTCAACGCCCTGATCTCGGGCGGCGAATTCCTCATTGATAAATATGTGCTCACCATCTCCCCGTCCGCATCCGCGATCAGCTACATCCTGGACAAAGAGAAAACGCGCGGCCACAAACTCTTCGCCCTGGGCGACCCCGTGACCGTGCTGCCGGACCTGCCCGCGGCCATGGCCGAAGTGCAGGCCATCAGCGCCGCATTCCCCGGCGCCGCCGCGTTCTACAAAGAAGACGCCATGGAGACCCGCTTTGACTCGCCCGAGGCTGCGGGCGCGGATATCATCCACGTGGCCAGCCATGGCCTGTTCTACCCGGACAAGCCCATGTTCTCGGCCCTGGCCCTGAGCCCGGCCGCGGCCGCGGGCCGCGACGGATTCCTACAGGTGCATGAAATCTTCGGCCTTAATTTGAAGAACGCCAACATCGTCACCCTCAGCGCGTGCGAAACCGGGCTGGCCGCCATCACCGGGGGCGACGACCTCGTGGGCCTGTCCCGCGCCTTCATCTACGCGGGCGCGCCCCGCGTGGTGGTTTCCCTGTGGACCGTGTCCGACGTATCCACCGGCGAACTCATGAAAATGTTCTACGCGGGCATGGACGGGGCCGCGGCCCCGGCCGCAGCCCTGCGCGCGGCGCAGCTCGAACTGAAAAGCAACCCGGACTTCGCACACCCCTTCTTCTGGGCCCCGTTCCAGATGATCGGGGATTGGAGATAGCGCCGCAGATTATTACAATTGCCATAAGGCCACGCGCACCACGACCGCGCTTCACGAAAAACGCACACACCGGTTTTTCACAATATTCAGGGAGGTAACACCCGCAATGAAACGTTTCACCATCCTGCTTCTGGCCCTGTGCCTGGCCGCATTCGCCGCGTCCTGCCAGGGGTCCAAAGACAAAGGCGCCGACAAGGCCGAAGCCCCGGCCGCCGTTGAAAAAACAGACAAGGCCGAGGCCGCAAAAGACAGCAAAGAGCCCGCAAAGGAACCTGAAAAAACGGAAGAACCCGCTGCCGCGGGCCAGGGCTTTGACTCCTCCCAGGACGTGGGCCAGGCGTTCTGCGACGCCATGGTGGCCAAAGACGTTGACGCCATGCTCGCCACCGCACACCCGGTAATGTTCAAAAATCTCCTGGCCATGGCCGCCGAAGCCGCAGGCGATCAGGATCCTCTGGAATTCATCAAGGAACAATTCGCCCTGGGCTTTGAAAGCCACTCCGTGGACTCCTGCTCCGTGGAAAACATCAACGACATGGAATGCGTGGAAGCGGACATAGAAAAATTCGCCGGCAACGACCTGACTCTGGAAGCCTGCGCAGACCTGGACCTGCACATGGTCGGTGTCTCGGATGGCGAACCCTTCGACGATCTGGACAAAGAAGAAGCAGACCTCATCGATGGCCGCTGGTATCTGCTCACCGAATAATCTTTCCGCAATAAATCATTGAGGCGATTCCCCGCAAACCTGCGCCGGGGAATCGCCTGTTTAAGTTGTGGGATATTCGTAAACTTTTGAAATCGCTTTAATACCGGAACCGGCTATTTAGCATTTCCATCATCAACATCCATAATCTCTTCAGCTTGCACATCAATCACATCGGGGTCCTGATTTTGCGTCCAATGGAATGGTTGGGCCGTGTTGCCGTGGCGTTTCATGGCGCGGCGGAAAAGCGCGGCCGCGATGCGCCGGCCCCCTAACAGGAAAAACAGGCTTCCAACCGCAAGCAGGACCACGGCCAGAACCAGGAATACCAGGCCCCCGAATAGGCCCATGAGGCAGCCGAGCGGGCCGGGCAGGCCACGGTATTGAAAAGTCACAACGTTGGGTTCGGGAATATGGCCGTGCGCGGATCCAAATTCCGGAAAAACCGGCGCGGGGTGGCGGGGTGCGTCAGGGTCTGGTGGCCGGGTGTTCCCGGATTCGCCGTTCATGCACTATATTATCAACCCGTTCATTAACCGAGGCAATGTCCGCAAGCGGTATCTTGGGTTCGCGGCTGAATGTGAGCAGCCCGTTCTGCTCGAGTTCGGTGTCGTATTGCTGGGTGTAGCAATAGCCCTGGAACAGGCCGTCTTCGGCAATGGCGAGCGTGTATTCGGAAAAATTTTCGAGCAGTGATTTTTCCTGCTCGGCCTTGTAGAACCCGAAGCCGCCGTATTCGCTGATAAGCAACGGCTGCCCTTTGTATTTCACGCCCGGGGCCAGGGGGCTCACGGCCTGCTCGTGCACTTTGAGGCGGCCCAGGATATTGGATGCCTTGAATTCCAGGTTCACGGGGTCGCGCAACGAGGCGTAGTACTCTTTGGATTTTTCCACGGTGCCCAGGTAATGGTGCAGGTCCAGGATGTCGGGATCCACGTGCTCGAACCCGGAGTTGTCCACCACCGGGCGCGAGGGATCCATTTTGCGGGTCAGATCGGCCATCTCTTTGATGAAGCCGCGCGCGGCCCCGGAATACACGAGATTGTTCACGCCCCAGGATTCATTGATGGGGACCCAGGTGATGATGCACGGATGGTTGCGGTCGCGGCGGATGACCTCGGCCCACTGCGTGCGCAGGGCGTGGCGCATGCGGCCCGACCACAGGAACGCAGACGGCATTTCCTCCCACACCAGCAGGCCCAGCACATCGGCCCAGAACAGGAATCTGGGATTCTCCACTTTCTGGTGCATGCGCACGCCGTTGAAGCCCATATCCAGAGCCTGCTGCACGTCGGTGCGGAAATCGTCCCACTGCGGGGGCGTGTAGTGCCCTTTGGAAAAGTAGCCCTGGTTGAGCAGAAGCTTCTGATAAAGGGGTTCTCCGTTGAGCAAAATCTGTTTGCCGCTGACCTTGACGGTGCGGAATCCGAAGTAGGTTTCGATGGCGTCGTGCTGGCGCCCGTCTGCGTCGAGCAGGGACAGGCGCGCGCGGTACAGGGCCGGATCCTTGGGCGACCAGGGCCTGGGGCGCGGCACGGATGCGTGCAGGGCTGCGGGCCGCGCGCCGCCGATGTGCGCGAAGTCGCGGTTTTCCTCGTACTGGTTGCCGCGCGGGCCCACGATTTCCACCTCAAGCCGGTACGCGCCCGGCTCGCCGTTGATCTCGCAATCAAACGCCACGCCCCCGGTGTCCGGGTCCGCGTCCACGCGCAGATCGCCGATGCTGGCGTGGCCCACGGTTTCCAGGTACACGCTCTGCCAGATGCCGGACACCGGGGTGTAAAAAATGGAGAACGGCGCGCCGGTCACGGATTGCTTGCCGCGTGGGATGCGCGGGTCCAGGGAGTCGCGCACGCGGATGACCAGATGGTTGGCGCCGTTGCGCATGGCCCCGGTGGCGTCCATTGTGAAGGGCGTGTATCCGCCCTGGTGCTGTCCGATGATGTTGCCGTTAAGCCACACCTGCGCGCTGTAGTCCGCGGCGCCCACGGTGAGCAGGGCGCGCCGCCCATTGGCCAGGTCCGCTGGTTTTTCAAATGCGGTGTGGTACCACATCACAGCGGGCAGGCGGCCCGCATTCACGCCGGACAATTCCGCTTCCACGCAGAACGGCGCGCGGATTTTTTGCGCGCCCCACTTAATCCGGTTGGGCCAGCCTATGGTGCGGCCGGTGTTGAAACGGTCAAACGCGAAATCCCATTGGCCGTCAAGCACCAGGGTTCCCTTGCGGACACGGTCCGGCCTGGGCTGTGCTGCGGCGTGGGCGATCCAGTCATTCATGGGGCGAATCCTCGGGCGTGAGTTTTTTGATTTAAACGATGCGAAACAAAAGCCTGTGGGCGCCCTGGCGCCCGGCATATCTTAGCATGAAATGCAGTTGTCCTGTCATGGAGTGCATTAAACTTTTCCGGGTCCCACATACGTGGTCAGTTTCTTGTCCACGTTGGCGCAGTTGTGGCATTCCAGGGCGCCGTTGTGCAGGCGCGTGAAACATTTATGCAGGCAGTCGGTGCAGACCTTGAAATCACAGACCGGGCAATAATAAATGAGGGGCGCGTTGCGGCACTTGTGGCACAGCAGGTCCTCGAAGTCGCATACGTTGATGCCCTGGGCGTCGATTTCCACGGTGTGTGTTTGTCTCCCCGCGTTGCGGCATTTCCGGCGGAGCCTGTGCACGGCGCCGCTCTCTCACAGTTTACCGCTGATATTGCATGAAATGCAAGCGCGCGGTTATGAGGATCCCTGGTCAATGAGGGGTATGAGCTCCTGCACTTTTTCGCGGGCCACGTGCGCCCAGAAATTGCCCGGGTCCAGGTCGAGCAGGCGCTGGTACGTGCGCAGGGCGTCGCGCGGGCGGCCCAGTTGGGACTGAATTTCCGCGGCCTGGAGCAGGGCCGGGGCGAACAGTTCGCTGTCGGGCCCGGCATCCGCGATTTGCAGGCACAGGGTTTCCGCATCCGTGGCGCGGCCCTGGGCGCGGCGCGCGCCGGCCAGCTCGAACAGGGCGTGCGGGGCAAGGGACGTGCCGGCCATGGTGAGGGACAGGCCCTCGAACAATGTGGCCGCGCTCTCCGTGTCTCCAAAACGCATCTCGCGCTCCGCTTCCATAAACGCCTGCACCGCGATGGTGTCCACACCGTCCGCGGCTGTGATGAACAGCAGGCGCGTGAGCGCGTTATTCACAAACCGGCTCTCGGGAAACGACTCGGCGATGCGGCGGTAGTATTTTTCGGCTTCATCGAATATGCCGCGCAGAAACCGGCTTTCGCCCTGCATGTACAGGATTTCATCGAACCAGCGGCTGGCGTTGGGCATATTCCACAGTGTGGTGAGGTCCGTTTCGGCCTCGTTGTAGCGCCCCATGCTGATGAGGCAGCGGCTGCGGCCGAGCAGGGCCTCGGCTGCGTACGGCCCATCCGGGTTGCTTTCAAGCAATTTTGAAAACAGGTCCGAAGCCTGTGCGCACGCGCCCTTTTCCGCATAGATGCCCGCGAGGCGGAATGCGGCCTCGGGCGCGTCAGGGGTGTCGGAGAAGTCCCGCGCCACGCGCTCCAGGTACGCAGTTGCGGTATCGGGACTGTTGGCCCAGAGCCATGCGTTGGCCGCGCCCATGAGCGCGGCGCTCTGCTGGGTGCGGGGCAGAGGCCTGTCCGCGGCTGTGGCGAACAGGCTAGCGGCGCCCGCGTATTGGCCGACGTCCAACAGGGCGCGGGCCGTGTCGTAAAAGATGTCCGGCTCATCAGGATGCGCCGCGGCGTAGGCGTCCAGGGCCGCATGCGCCCTGTCCATGCGGTCCAAGGCTGCGGCGGCCTGCGCGAAGAAGCCGAGCAGTTCGCGGGAGTCCGGGGCGCGGCTGAGCCACGGCTGCATGATTTCGAAGGCGCTGTTCCTCAACTCTTCGCCCGTGATGGATGCGAGCATGTTCGCGGCCAGGGACGGGGGCGCCTGGCCCGCGGTGAGCATGCGCAGGAACTCATTAACCGCGTCCCGGGGCCGCATCTGCAGGTTGTACAGGCTGATGAGTTCCTGGGTAAACAGCATGTCATTGCCCAGGGCGGCGCGGCCCTGCTCATAGAGGCCGGATGCTTCGTTGAACAATTGTTTGCCCATGAGCAAACTGCCCAGGCGCAGATATGAGGGCAGGTCCGCGGGGTTGAACTGCACGGATTTTTCCCACGCCGCGCGCGCCTGGTCCGCGCGGCCTTCGGCGTGGTGGATGTCGCCCAACTGGCGCCACGCATCCACGTGGTTGGGATTCTTTTCCAGCACGCGCTCCAGGGTCTGGCGCGCCTTGTCCTTCCACTGGTTTTCATAGTACAGGCGCGCCAGGGTCACGGCGTATTCGGGCATGCCGGGCTCGGCTTTGACAAGGGTCTCGAACTGCACGAGCGCGTCCAGGGAATTGCCCTGCCACAGGTACAGTCGCGCAAGCTTACGCACGGCTTCCATGTCGGGCGGTGTTTTATCCGCGCGTTTTTTAAGGGCCGCGATTCTCTGGTCCAGCACCCCGGCCTGCTCGTAGGCCTTGAACAGGGCGTTTTCATAATACCCGTTGTTGGGATTCCGCACATATAAATTTTCGTACACATCCAGCGCCTTTTCATATTCGCCCTGAGCCTCGAAGATGCGCGCCAGCAGTTCGCTGTAGTAATCATTGTTGGATTCCGCGGCCAGCACTTTGTCGATTTCCGCCTCGGCCTCGTACCAGCGTTCGAGCTGGAAATAGATGTCAGCCAGGCTGCGGCTCGCCTGCAGCACATCGTTTTTAATGTCGGATCTGAGCAGGGGTTTCAGCAACTGGATAGCTTCATCGGGCCGGCTCAGAGACCTCAAAATCGCGGATGATTGGAACCGCGCGTTGACTGCGTTGGGATGAGCCGGAAATTTTTCCAGGAGCAGTGTGAAAACCAACACCGCTTCCTCGCGGCGGCCCGCGTTACCCAGCAGGCGCGCTCGGTTGTACAGCGCCTGCGCGGCCATGGGCCCGTCCGGGGCTTCTTCGTACAACTGCTGCAATGCGCCCGCGGCCTCCACGGGCCGGTTCATTAGTTCGTATGCGCGGCTCAGTTCCTGCAGGGCGTCGGGCCGCAGGGGCGAGCCCGGGTCGTTGCTGATAATCTCCAGCAGCGTTTGCTCGGCCGCGGCATACTGGCTGGCCGCAATCTGACCGCGCGCCTGGTTCAGCATCGCCGCCGCGTCCTGCTGCGCCGAGGCGGTTGCAGTAAAGAAAAAACAAATGATTAACGCCAGGGCCGCAAAGGAAAAGACAAAGAACGCAAAGGATTCTGGCAACACAAAGCGCAGCATCCCCTGTAGGGCGGGGTCACCGCACCCCGCCGGCTTTTCGCCGGACTCTTTGTATCTGTTATGATTTCCGTTCATCAACATTTCACAACGCGGCCGCGTATTTTCTTTAATCAAAATAAATTTCCCAAAACCTGCATCGCGGGCTGGCAACAGGTAGCGGTATCAGGACAAGGCCTCTCACGCTGTCATTGCGAGGAACGAAGTGACGTGGCAATCTCATGAAGCAACGCCGGGCATCTGAGTGTCTCAGTTGCATAAAAGAAACTTTCCGGATTGCCACGCCGGCCCTCCCGGCCTCCTCGCAATAACACCCGAGGGGGTAAGGTTTCAATAAGATACCCCATAGCTTGCTGCGGGGTTGTTCATTTCATTTCATCTTCATCAATTCCCGGTAATAGGAGTCGATGGCGTTTTCAAAGCCCGGCAGCCTGGTTTCGCGCTTGAGCCGTTCAATTTCTTTTCTGATTTCCTCGGGCAGTTGCGGGCCTGTCTGTAACTCCACGGGGCCGGGCGCCGCGGGTGTGTATTTGCCCGCAGTTTCGGCCTTGCGATTTTCCTCGTACACTTCTTTGCGCAGGGACAGGGTGGCGTCCTTGAGGCGGCGCAGCACATCGGACTGGCGGCGCTGCAGGCCCGGGTTGGCCTTGGCCTCGAACAACTGGCGCTCGATCTCTTCCATCTCTTTTTCGATTTGCCCCAGGCGCCCGCCCATTTCGCCCATGCCTTCCATGTTCTGCATGAGTTCGCCCATGCCCTTGCGGATCATCTTCTGCTGCGCGGCCAGAGCCTGCATGCCGCTGCTCATCTGCGGAATGGGCAGCCCGCTCTGCATGAGCTGCTGCGTCTGCGCGTTCAGGCTCTGCTGGGACCCGGCCATTTTTTCGAGCTGGTCCATGAGTTGCTGCATGGCGTCGCCCTCGCCCGGGTTTTCGC
>Ga0351878_1023_pt1 | contig 52269 bp, 53 predicted proteins | sample BONcelFGM3001D14_FD_206781 | JGI IMG/M metagenome (GOLD analysis project Ga0351878, IMG submission 206781) | Enriched cells from coal bed in the Powder River Basin, Montana, United States - BONCAT cells FGM rep3 HSBNCT.FGM.300.1.D14 ...
ATGTCCACCTAGGAGCCAAGGAGAAAATGGAGTTCCTTTTCTTACGTAGAGTGCGCCTGCTCCCTTTGACGAATGAAGCTTGTGTCCTGATATCGAAAGATAGGTGATGGGAGTTTTCCTCATATCAAGGGAAAGTTTGCCAGCCGCTTGAACTGCATCCACATGAAGGGAGATTTTTCTTTGTGCGCAGATCTCGGCTATTTGGTCTATGGGAAACACCACGCCGGTTTCGTTGTTGGCCCACATGATGCTTACCAAAAAGGTATCGGGCCTCAAGGAATTTTCAAGCGATGCAAGATCGAGGCGTCCTTCGCTGTCCACGCCAAGAGATGTCACTTCAACACCTTCCTTTTCAAGATGCTTGGCAAGATTTAAAACCGCAGGATGCTCAACAGAGGATGTAACCAGATGTCGTTTGCCGCCGGAGGTGGCGAGTGCGGATCTTATGGCGGTATTGTCGCTTTCAGTGCCGCAACTTGTAAAAACTATTTCAGCTGACGAGGTAACGATTGGAATAGTCGGCAAATACGTTCATTTAACCGATTCTTACAAGAGCCTAAACGAGGCATTGTGCCATGCAGGCACGACAAACAACGTAAAAGTGAAACTAAAATTCCTGGATGCCGAGGATCTGGAAAACGGCAATTCCGATAGCCTGCAAGAGTTAGACGGGGTGTTGGTGCCCGGGGGCTTTGGAGAGAGGGGAATAGAAGGCAAAATAAAGGCCATAGAATTTGCAAGAGAAAATAAGATCCCCTTTTACGGTATTTGTCTTGGCATGCAGTTGGCAGTCATCGAATTCGCTCGCAACGTTTGCGGCATGTCCAAGGCAAACAGTCTGGAATTCGATCCCAACACACCCGATCCGGTAATAAGCCTCATGGAAGAACAGAAGGCGATCTACGATAAGGGCGCCACGATGAGACTTGGCGCGTATCAATGCGCCCTAGAAAAGGGCTCTAAGGCATACAAGGCTTACGGAGAGAAAGAAATAAACGAACGCCACAGGCATAGATACGAATTCAACAATCAATATGAGGAAACCCTCTCCAAAAAAGGCTTGAAAATCGCAGGGAAATCTACCAAAACGGGCCTGGTCGAGCTGGTCGAGCTAGAGGATCATCCTTGGTTTCTTGCCTGTCAATTTCATCCCGAATTCAAATCCTCCCCCAGCTCACCCCATCCACTGTTTGTAAGTTTCGTAGAGGCATCGGTCACTCAGTCTAAAAAAAGACAATGGCAAAATCAAAGACCTCTCCCGGCAGGTTCCGATCCCCTTGAACAAAAAACAAAAAAGGCAACCGGGGCGTCCGGGCTTTAGGCCGCAAAAAACTCTTTATTATCAACTGTCCAATCGGCGACACGCTCCCGAACACAATTGATGGATTGCGGACAAGCCTCGAGGCCGATGTACTGTAATTTTGCATCGCCCGGATTGGATCGACCAGCCAGTTGCCACATTGGCCGACAAGTTAGCCACTCTTGCAAAATAACAGCACATCGGCCTTGAAACCATTAGGACCGGCGCGATTGACTTTTGTGCGCTACAGAATTAAAATACGATCTTCGAATTAAAGAAAGGAGATGGTCGCAAATATCAATATTTAAACCACTGCGGCCAATCACTAAATGGCTCTTGAGCTAAAACAAGGATTAAAACTTGCACAACAGCTTGTAATCACCCCACAACTCCAGCAGGCAATAAAATTGCTTCAGCTTTCGAGAATAGAGCTATCCGAGCTGGTGGAGAAGGAACTTCTTGAGAATCCTGTATTAGAGGACAAGGAAGGCCTGCCCGAAGAGGACGAACGTCTCTCCAACGCCGAGAAACACGAAGAGGCCAAAGAGGAAGACCGCGGCCACGAACACGTGATGGACGAAGTGGGTACTAAAGATGGAGAGCTGAAGGAACCTGCCAATTTCGACTGGGAAAACTATCTCGACACCTACAGCACACCCGGCTATCAGGTGGAACGGGAAAGACGCGATGACGAGGGCATGTCCTATGAAAACGTGATGAGACAGACCGAATCTCTTCAGGGACATTTGGTCTGGCAGCTCCATCTCTCCGACCTTGGTGAACGCGAAATTGAAATCGGTACCGAAATCATTGGAAACATAAACGACGATGGCTATCTTCAATCGAGTTGCGAAGAACTGGCAAAAAAAACCAATTCGGATATTTCTGAAATTGAAGCTGTACTGATCAAAATTCAGGAATTCGATCCACTTGGCGTAGCTGCAAGAGATCTCAAGGAGTGCATGCGGCTTCAGGCGAGACATCTAGGAGCTGATTCCGAAATAGTCCTGAAAATAATAGATTCTCATCTAAACGACTTGGAGCGTCACGATTATATCGGCATCTCAAAAAAACTTGGCATAGAAGAATATCGTGCAAAAGAACTAGCCCACGTCATTTCCGCATTCGAACCAAAGCCGGGAAGACCTTTTAATCAGGAGTCTCCCCAGTATATAGTTCCCGATGTCTATGTTCAAAAAATCGGAGACGAATACATAGTCACGCTAAACGAAGACGGATTGCCAAAGCTCAAGGTCAGTAATTTTTACAGAAGAGCACTCATGAAGGGATCGGATGTAGGACAGCACACCAAGGAATACATTCAGGAGCGAATGCGGGCGGCGATGTGGCTTATAAAAAGTATTCACCAGAGGCAAAGAACCCTCTATAAAGTTTCAAAGAGCATATTGAAATTCCAGAAAGATTTTTTCGACAAGGGAGTATCGAATTTAAAACCGCTGGTATTGAAAAACGTGGCTGAAGATATCGAAATGCATGAATCGACCATAAGTAGAGTAACCACCAACAAATTCATGCACACCCCGCGCGGAATATTCGAACTTAAATTTTTTTTCAACAGTGGCATACATCAATTAGAAGGCGGAGGCGTAGCCTCCGAATCCGTAAAATTGATGATAAAGAACCTCGTCACCAAGGAAGACCCCAAAAAACCGCTTTCCGATCGCGAACTGGTTGAAATATTAAAAGCGAACAACATCGATATAGCAAGACGTACCATCGCCAAATATCGCGAGGTTTTGGGCATATTGCCCTCTTCCCGCAGAAAGCGTTTACAATAATCAGGAGGCAAAAAACATGACCACACCAATTGAAACCACCTTCACCTTCAGGAACATGGATTCCACCGAAGCGCTTCGGGAACACGCCATGGATAAGATTCAAAAGCTCGACAAGTATTTGACACGTCAAACCGCAAGCGCACATGTCATATTCAAAGTCGAGGGCGCGCGTCACATTACCGAAATAACAGTTACAATGCGCGGCGGCCAATTCGTCGGAACTGAAACCGGCACCGATATGTATGCGTCTCTGGATGCGGCCGTACACAAACTTGAAATACAGCTTTCTCGCAACAAAGACCGATTAAAGGAGCATAAACCTCATTAATTTGGAGCTTGCTTTTTTAGTACTTCTAGGATAGCCACACCAAAATCCACAGATAATACAAGGTGATAGACTATGCATCTAGCCCAAGTGATGCGACCTGAAATGTTTTGGTCGCATCTTGATTCAAGAACAAAACCGGAGGTAATCCGGGAGCTATCCATGCACATAGCTGCCGTTGAAAATCTTTTGGATGCCACGGTTATTTCTGAGGTGCTTATGGAACGCGAGCGTCTGGGAAGCACCGGAATTCAAGATGGCATAGCCATTCCGCACGGCAAGATCATCGGCCTTGATCACATAGTACTTGCGTGTGGGATGAGCCCTGAAGGCATAGATTTCGATTCTCACGATGGCAAGCCCACACATCTGCTTTTCGTGCTTCTCGCACCGGAGTTTGCGGCTGGACAGCATCTAAAAGTGCTGGCCAGATTATCTAAATTGTTAAAAAGCGAGTCCACTCGAAACGGCCTGATGCAGGCTACCAGCGGCGCTGATATGTTCAAACTGCTCGCCGACGAGGATGCAAAGAGCTGATGTTTAACGTACCCGTCATAAGTCTTATCAAAGACACCAAAAACAGGCTCGGTCTTGAGCTTTTGACGGGAAAGGCCGGCCTCGGAAAAAAAATAGTCATACCCAGAATACAAAAACCCGGGCTGGCACTAACTGGAGATACCTCAAATTTGCATCCCGGTAGAATTCAAATCTTCGGCAGAGCCGAAATGAAGTATCTATCCACCCTCTCCCAGATCAAAATGGAGAAGATATTTTCAGCCGTAAGCAAAATAGAAATTGCCTGCATAGTAATCACCAGAGGAGCAATTCCACCCAAGCCCCTTTTAGATGTTTGCCGTAAAAACAATATTCCGCTTATGCGGACGAAACTTCTCACCTCCACTTTTGTCAACCGCATCACAAGATTTTTGGAGGAAAGTCTCGCCGCCTCCACCTGCGTCCACGGTGTCTTGCTGGACGTTTTCGGCGTTGGCGTGCTGCTCGTAGGAAAAAGTGGAATCGGTAAAAGCGAATGTGCGCTCGATCTAGTGCTTAGAGGCCACAGATTGGTGGCCGATGACATAGTGAATATAAGAAAGCGCCCTCCTTCCGATCTTTTTGGTGCCGGATCGGAGATAATAAAATATCACATGGAGATCCGGGGCCTTGGCATAATAAATATAAAAGACTTGTTCGGAATATCCGCAGTGAGGGATCGCAAGGTTATAGAGCTCGTCGTGGAACTCATGGAATGGAATCCCGAAGCAGAATACGACAGGCTTGGTCTGGATGAACACAGGCACGCCATACTCGATGTAAAATTGCCACTTGTACAAATTCCAGTAAGGCCCGGAAGAAACCTCTCGGCCATAATCGAAGTCGCCTCAAGAAATCATCTTCTAAAATTAGGCGGTCATCACTCGGCCCATAATTTTCAGGAAAAACTCAGTGAACACATCATGCTCGACGGAAAAAAACGGAATCTTTTGGAAGGGCTGGAATAGAGAGGAGTTTTCGTAAAAATGATAGGCGTGGTGGTGGTTTCACATGGAAACATAGGATGCGATATGGTCGATGCTACAAAGCGCATCATACCGGAAGCATGGCACCTGTGCGGCGTGGCAGTTGAATCTGACGATCCTCCCGAGTTCATACGCCAGCAGATATCTTCTGCCATCGGCGAAGTAAAAAGCGAAGACGGAGTGCTTATCCTTACCGATTTGTTCGGCGGAACACCCTCGAACATCTGCTTGTCTTTTCTAGATCCCCAAAAAAATACCGAGGTAATTTCAGGTTTCAATCTTCCGATGCTCATAAAACTTGCAAATTTAAAGGATGATGCCAATTTCCGGGACACTGTGACATTCATCCAGCAATACGGGCAAAGAAACATAGTCATAGCAAGCGATGTACTAGGCGATAACGAAAAAAACACATCAAAAACGGGATAACCATGAGAGAAACCAAAACATTCATCATCAAAAACACTTTAGGCCTTCATGCCAGAGCTGCCGCTTCATTTGTGAAGGTTGCCAACAGGTTTCAGTCCGACATCTTTGTCCTCAAAGACGGGACCTGCGTAAACGGAAAGAGTATCATGGGCGTTTTGATGCTCGCCGCATGCAAGGGCAGCAGCATCGAGGTTTCCGCCAACGGGCACGATTGTGCAGAAGCAATCGAGGCAATAGGCGGCCTGATAGAAAATAAATTCGGTGAGGACTAGCCTTTGAAAACAAGAAGGTTCAGATCAAACGCCACTTCGCCGGGAATAGCCATCGGCCGGGTGGTCAAGTTGCAGGGGCGCGCATCCACCTATATCAGATACTGGATGAAAAACTCCGATATCGAAGACGAAGTAAATCGTTTGCGCGTGGCCATACAAAAATCCCGCGAACAACTAGACCAGATACAAACCAAAATGTGCAGGTATCAGGGGCAGGACCAGATAAACATCATCGATTCTCACCGAATGTTTTTGCAAGATGACATGCTAATCGCCACGACCATCCAGCACATTCGCGGCCATAAGATAAATGCCGAATGGGCTCTTGACAAAACTTTGGCCCACTTAAAGCTTTCCTTTCTCAACGTCGATGAAAAATATTTTCGCGAAAGGCAGCAAGATATAGACTACGTTGGCAGAAGAGTGATGGACAATCTCATGGGTACCACCGACTTCCCTTTAGCCAAGCTTCCGCGCGAAGACACGATCATCGTGGTGCATGATCTCTCTCCCGCAGAAGTTGCGAACCTGCCCAAAAACGTGGTCAAGGGTTTTATAATGGAAAGCGGTGGGGAAACATCCCACACAGCCATAATCGCACGTGCCTTGGAAATACCGGCGTTGATCGGAGTAAAGGGAATTTACGAAGAACTTCAAAACGGTGAAGTAGCCATAGTCGATGGGATGAAAGGTCTGGCCATCGCTTCGCCGTCCAAACGTGAACGCGAACAGTATCACACAATTCAGAAAAATTATTCTGCGCTCGAAAAAGTCCTCATGCAAGACATACATCTTCCCGCAGAAACCAAAGACGGCTACCGGATCAACATAGAAGGCAATATGGAGATGCTCGAAGAAATCCCATCTCTGCTCGACCATGGCGCCGAAGGCATCGGCCTTTACAGGACCGAATATCTTTTTTTAAACCGCCTCGATGAACCCGGCGAGGAGGAGCAATACGATAACTATGTGGAGGTTTTAGACAGGCTTTCACCGCGACCTGTAACCATAAGAACGGTGGACATAGGCGGCGACAAAATGCCGCTTACGCAATCCTACGACGGTCAGGTCAATCCGGCCTTGGGGCTTCGCGCCATAAGGCTGTGCCTGAAAGAAATTCACATCTTCAAGATGCAACTGCGCGCACTTATAAGGGCATCGGTGCACGGCAATCTGCGCATACTCATTCCGATGATAAGCGGGCTCGAAGAGGTAAGGCGCGTAAAAAAACTTATCTCCAGCATAAAAAATGAACTCAAAGAAGAAGGCACTCCTTTTAAAGAGAACATCCCCTTGGGAATAATGATAGAAGTTCCCTCGGCGGTCTTTATGGCACCGGAGCTTGCCCGCGAGGTCGATTTCTTTTCTATAGGCACAAACGATCTCATTCAATACGGTCTTGCAATAGATCGCATCAACGAGCACGTATCCTACCTCTACAACCCCTTTCATCCGGCCGTGCTGCGCATGATACGAAAGACGGTGAAGGCCGCTAAAGAGGCAAAAATAAAGGTTTCCCTTTGCGGCGAATTAGCCGGCGACCCCTTGGCAATATCACTTATGGTAGGAATGGAACTAGATGCGATTTCTATGAATCCGGTATCCATACCGATGGTCAAAAAGACCCTCAGATACATCACGAAATCGCAATCCCAAAAACTAGTCTCAAAGGTGCTCACCTTCGCTACGGCCGACGAGGTCGAAAAATATCTAAAACGCAAAAGCTCCGATTCATTGCCGGAAAACATTCGCAAACTCCATATGGTCGGCGGTTAGGATGAAAAACATCTTGACAACTCACCTTGCGGGCAACTACAGTCTTCAAAATTTATTCAAATTCATATTTCCAAAGAAAGGAAGCAAAATGACACGTTCAACCTATTTATTTACGTCCGAATCTGTAACTGAAGGCCATCCCGACAAAGTGGCGGATCGCATATCCGATTCCATCCTCGATGCAATACTTGCACAGGATAAAAATTCCAGGGTCGCCTGTGAAACGATGGTGACGACCGGCATGGCTATAATAGCCGGCGAAGTCACGACCAACGCCATCGTCCCCTATCCCGAAGTCGTAAGAGAAGCCATCCGCGATATCGGCTACAATCATCATTCGATGGGATTTGACTGGGAAACCTGCGGCGTGATGGTATCGCTTGATAAGCAGTCACCCGACATTTCTCAAGGCGTAACCCCGGGCGAAGGACTCTACAAAGAACAGGGCGCTGGCGATCAGGGACTCATGTTCGGTTTTGCCTGCAATGAAACCCGGGAAATGATGCCAATGCCGATAGTCTTCGCCCATCGCATCACCGCCCGTTTGGCCGAAGTTAGAAAAAACAAGGAGATAGATTTTATAAGACCGGATGGAAAATCTCAGGTCACAATAAGATATGAAGAAGGCAAACCCGTACACATCGATACCATCGTGGTCTCCACCCAGCACAAACCCGATGTCTCCTACGACACCATCAAAAACGAGGTTATCGAAAAAGTTGTCAAAAAAGTCCTGCCGCTTGATCTGATAGATAACAATACCCGCTATCTCATCAACCCCACCGGGTCCTTCGTCCGCGGCGGCCCCCATGCCGACTGCGGATTAACCGGCAGAAAAATAATAGTCGATACCTACGGCGGTCAGGGAAGTCACGGCGGCGGCGCATTTTCAGGAAAAGATCCTTCCAAGGTCGATAGAAGCGCATCCTATATGGCCCGGTACATAGCTAAAAATCTCGTGGCCTCCGGCGCATTGGATCGCTGCGAAGTACAAATAGCCTATGCCATAGGTTTTGCCGAACCGGTTTCGCTGATGGTAAACGGCTACAACACCTGCAAAGTCGAGAATTCGAAGATAGTGGATGCCGTGCGCGAAATCTTCCCACTCAAGCCGGCGGAAATAATAAGGCATCTCAACCTGCTTCGCCCCATATACAGCAAGACCTCCGCTTATGGTCATTTCGGCAGAAACGACGCCGATTTCACTTGGGAGAGCACCGACAAGGCAGATGCCGTAAAAAGGATGCTCGGATTATAACTTAAAGATGCCAAGCCGTTCTAAAAGGACGTCGAAACCGCGATATATCCTCGTGATCGAGGATAATGTCCATCATGCCGAGCTAATAACGGAACTTCTGGATCGCAATATTTCTCCGGTAATCATCCACACAGTTGACAGCATGGACGACGGCATCGAGTTCGCGGGGCAATCCGAATACGATCTCATCCTCACCGATGGTGTAATAGCCGATCAGCCCGTAACCGATAAAATTCCAAGGCTTTCTGAGCTGGCAGGCAGCACCCCGATAATAGTAATAAGCGGACAAGGCGACGAACATCTGGCGGCAAAGCTTACAAAGCTCGGCGCTTCGGAATATCTTACAAAAACAAGAGAAACGCTCGAAAAACTCCCTATAATCTTAAAAAAACACCTCGATGGGAAAAAAACGAAAAAAACAAAGACATTTTCCCAGTCCGATCGCAAAAAATCCAGTTCCGCCCCCTCAACTCCCTCAGAAATAATAATCGAGGTCGATCGCCTAACCCAGCAGGCCCTCGAGCTGGCAGGGCCCAAAACCCGAAAACGCCAAAGATCCGCCGACGATCTCGCCTCCCTAGATAGGATGTTGGGTCAACTCAAACGCCTGCGGGAACTCGCTTCAAAGCTCTCAAAATAGAAAAAAGGGGGGATTCACACCCCGATACAAAATTTTCTCTCCCCTATTTTAGAAAAAATACCCTCATGCGTTGGTATAACTATATCATCGTATCAATCTATAATTAAAGCGCTTATTTCCCTTTGTCGATTTTTGGCAAGGTGTTTGCATGTATAATTGACGGATCTCTTCCAATTTTTAGAGATCCCAGAAAGGTTAGACTATGGACCGCATAAACAATAAATGTATTGACCATCCTGAAAGGTCGATTTCAAGCGTCGCACCTTCGCCAGAAGAGCCTCGCAAAAAGGGAGAGGACTCCGCTACCCCTCCATCGCTTGAAAGACATCTCTACGACTCACTGCTTAGAAAACAGAAACTCTTTAAAATGCTGGTATCCGAGGGAAAACTTGAAAGACCCACCGGGAAGGAAATAGAAAAACAGATAAAACAAGCGCTGGCGGATCTGGAAAAGATCGCCTGCATGACCGATTAGGAGTGAATTATGAGCAATAACACCGGATGGAAGTCTAAAATTTCGGGCATAACGGCAAAACTTGGACTAAGCAAAGAGGCGCCTTCGTCTAAGAAAAAATCTGCAATTACAGATACTTATTCCGCGCAAAAGACTAACGGCTATCGCAAGGTGGTGGAGGGAAGGCAGCATCCGGCAAGGTATGAGGCGATACAGGACATAATGTCTTCGATGATGCCCGAAAGAAGGGTCGAAACGGAAGATTACATCGTAGACATTCCCCATATAGTTGATGTGTTTAAACAAAACCCTTTTCAATACAAGGACATGGAGCCCGTCGTGCAAAGATATGCGGCGGTGGAAAAGGCCCTTTTGGCACAAATGGCCGAGATAAGGGGATTTTTAAATCCGGACAATATGAGTAGTTTTAGCGCAGGACAGATTACAAACCTTCAAGAAAGACTTGAAAAAGTCGAAGAACGCCTCGGATTTTGCAGACAACAACAGGAACAGGCACAAATATATCTTGAATGGCAAAGACAAACCGAACTTGCCGATTGGAAGGAGTCTCAGGCAAAGCTGGCAGGAAATGAAGACTCCTAATGGGGGCTATTCACCCCAAAGGGGAACTTCCCTCCACCATAATATGAAAGAATTCTTCGTAAGAGTAGATCGTCAGCTCAAGATAATTCAGTAATATCAAGGAGTTAAAAAAACATATCGAAGCCTGTCTTTTGGCAAGCCTTTTGCATTGTATAATCTTGAAATTTTACTGCCCGGAGAAACTATGGATATCAATAAAACGAACTTCAAAATTAATCAGGTAAACGGCGGATCACAGGATCCCGCCGAAAGGGCGTTTGGTGAAGGACAGCAAGAATCGATAGAGGACTACTTCGAAAGACAGCTTGATTATCCGCTCGCCAACAATTCTTCCGAAAGCGCCGGGGTGATGTCCTCAGATCCTCAGGATGCCTTCCTCATGGGATTAGATGCAGCAGGTTCCGAAGCTATTTATGGCTCTGCCAGCGCGGACTGGCTACGCCATTTTCCGCCGACGGTAAACGAACTCGTCGCCGAAAAGGAAGATTCGGTGGCCTATCTAGATATCATGGAAACACATTATCAGAAGGCAATAGCTGAACTTCTCGATCTCAAGCAAAGCTATAACGCCACCCTCGCGGCTGGCGGAACAAGCGCTCTGGAAAACAAAATACTCATCGACCGGCTAGAACTCATCGACAAAGCCATTTTCAAGGCTGAACAGCAGCTGGGAGCGCTTAAAGATCTCGAAACCCAACTGGAACATTCTTGGAGACAGGAACTTACAACCGGCAAAGATTTAAACAACGACGGATGGCTTGGAAAGCCCTTTTCCAAGGACTCGCTTATGATTCAGGTCAACAAAGACGGGAGCCTGACCTATATAGACCCAACCTCGAAAAAAGCAGTCCCCTGCCCCATCAGAGATCGAAATTATTGGCCGCAACTCACCAAAGATGGCGCTCTTGAAGTAATAAATGCCGATGAGGCCGCCAATTTTCGCGGGGAAATTGTCGATGAGAATGGAAAAAAAGTTCACACCGGCGACGGCGGAGAAATGGACGTATATTTAAGATTGACCGAAGATGCCATATCCGGAATGGCTGGCAGACGCCTTAACGCCGCCTGCGACTTCGGCATACCCCAGTACGTATGGGTTGGAAGAAATCAAGACCCCGATTCCTCTGAAACCTATAATTTTCGAGACGACGAAATAGCCGGAAGCCGCATGGAAATGGCCGAGTGGAAGAGCGATGAAAACGGCGTCAGGCAAGATATACCCGGCGATCTATCAAGATACATGCAGGTGGAGGTGACGAGATTCGAGATCCGTTCGATCGAAACGGGACTTATCGATCAAGAGCATCAAAATGATGAAAATGGCAAAATTTATCACCATGTGATCGAATTCTATAACGGCATGGACTTGATAGGTCGCATGAGAATAGAGGGCTTTGACTCGAACTCCACCTTGGCCACCCAGACAGCCCAAGGTCATTCGTATGCAGCCGCCTCGACGTTTAGCTTTGCGTTCAACGGCGACAAAAGAATGAGCGAGATCGAATTTCAGGCCGGAGGTCTCATCTCCACCGGACGTCATCTGATAGAGGAAGGTGAATTAAAAAAATACGTCGGCGACAAACCGACAAACCCACAGGCAGAAAAAGCATGGAAAGAGACCGTCGATGCCTTCACGCAGAAAAATTATTCCACCGAGTACCACGACGGAAGAGAATGGAAGACGCAAGAAAACGATTTCAGCGATATATATAGCGGAAATTTCGGCGACGGCTATCTTTCACCAGACAGAGTCCCCGGAGAAAATGATACGGCCCTTGGATTTCGCACCGGAGTATTCGTGGACGGACTTCGCGGAGTAATTCAAGGCACGGGCTACAACGACGTTATAGTGACAGCCCCGGTCAACGAACCATCCGAATACGCCAAGACACATATGGCGGCCGGCGCGGAAAAGATCAAGAAAGGCGATGCCTTTTACGCCAACGTCATCGAGGCCCAAGGTGGAAACGACATCGTTATAGCAGGACGCGGAGACAACTACATAATAGATGCCACCTTTGTAAAGGTCTCGGCATCTCCAAACTGCGACAACTTTATCACCACGCCTGAAATAGCGACGCACGGCGTGGGCGCATATCAAAATAGGGGAGTCAATCCAAAGGTCTATATAGACGTCAAAGGTGGTGCCGTAACGATGATAGACATACCAGACGAAATGGATATATCAAAATACAATGGCACAATCGAACCAAGCGAAGTTGAGGCATTAGATGCGGGTTGGATAGATGATTTCATAAACTGTACCAGCAGGTCCGTAGGTTTCTCCTCCAATCCAAAAGAAGGTGAATATGTAGGGAGTGCAAAACAATCGGCTCTCTATAAAATGAACAAGGATCAGGTCATGCTCGACGCAAATGAAATGATGGGAAAGATACAGGAAACGCTGCAGAAAGAACCCGAAATCGACGAGGCGCAGATCGAGGCCACATGGGACGACGCTATAAACCAAAAAACATCGCTTGACGACGAAATGAACGGATTTTTCGAATCCATGTTCGGAGAACTCAATATGTTGCTTGGAGATGCCGGACTTACCGAAGAAGATATGGATATATAACTTAAAAGGTGAATATATGAAAATACAGGGACTCAAAACCAACGATTACAGCGATCTGCAGCAGACAAATGCCAACGAGCCAAATCCGGCCACCGAGCTTAAAAATTCGGTCAGTCAGGCACTTGCCGAAGTCCAGCAGTTTCGCGAAGCCAATGGTGAATATCTCTCCGAAGAAAATCTCGTGGAACTTAACCGCATAGAAACGATGCTAACGGCCCAGTCCGCAGCAATAGACGCTTATGGAGTGGGCGGCGCCGCTGGAGCCTATGCCAGCAGCGACGAATACGCTTTCTACGACATGCCAACGGGCCTTGATCCTGAATGGAACGGTATAAATTCGGATTCGATCTACAAAGATGCCAACGATATGGGAAGATTCTCCGACGATCCCGAGTGGTACGGCGAATATCAAGGCTCTTTTACAATTCCCAACAGCGGCGACAAAACGAATCCCAATAAATTTTCCTTTCAGATGACCGACGACATGATAGGCGTTTTCGCGGAGTCCCGCGGTCGCGACATGATCGTAACGGTCGTGTACGGCGACGCAGAACAATCGAGAAAAACGTGGGTGGTCAAAGACGGCAGCATACGCTCCGAACCTTTCATAATCTCGGCCGCCGGAGTTTCGCATGGCGTAACGATAGATTGTTCAAGGCTGCTTCGCCAGCACGATAACGTATGGATCCATGGTTCGGAGTATGATGATCTCATAAAAGGCTCTCAGGGCAATGACACCATCATAGCTTGGAAGGGCAATGACGAAATTTTTGGAAATGCCGGCAACGACATCATCTATGCCGATGAATACTACGATCGGGCCGGACAACACGATCCCAGCTACGGCGACAACGACCGTGTGCATGGAGGACTGGGAAATGACCAGATAAATATGGGTGGCGGTTCGCAGGACGTAGTATTCACTTCCGACCGGGGGGAGATGATCGCCGAAGAGGAAATTTGGGAAAATGACATAGCCATGATACCAGATGGTATCGACGCAGTCATCGGAGGCGACGGCAACTGGGAAGTTTCAAAAATCGAAGACGGCATGGTGACTGTAAGCAACAACAATCCAAACGGCGTGGCCGGTGAAATCATATTGGATATGGCCGAGCTGCCCGGATACAATATGGCCTTCGGTGAAATGGGTTCTGACGGCTCGCTAATCGTCACCTTCGCCGGGGAAGCAGGGGCCTTCAAGGTCAAATTCAAAGATTTCTTCAAGGCCTTTTTGCCGAACACGGGAAATCCAAACGATGCAATAGTTTCCCTCACCATCAACGGAACAGACGGAAGCGAAATATTCAATTTCGACAAAGTAATAATCAACGAAACCAACAGCCAGATAATAAATCTTCACGGCGGCGCCGGAGACGATCTGATGTTCGGCGCGCATAACGACATGCTCAAAAACGGCCTATCCACGGACACTGAGGATATGTTAAAAAGCAGCGAAAGTCCGGCGATCTTGGGCAGCTATGTAAACTCGGGCGTATTTACAAGTTCCGAACAGTACTCCTATGCAGATGCCGATAAGAAAAAATGGAACGGCTACGAAGCGGGCGTAAATCCACAGGGTCAGATAGAGATCAAAGCCGACGCCGCCTATGCCGGAGGACGCCCTGAAGTCCTGCATTTAAAGGTGCCAGCCGGATACAGCAAAGGCTACATCACCCAACATGCCGATGGAAACACCTACGTAATCTGTGTGAAACCTACGGCAAGCGGCCGGGCTGAATCCATAGTTTTCAAAATTGATGGGTCGCTAGGACTCGCCTATAACGAAATACTCGTCCAGTCGAGCGGAACAACGACCGTCGGTGAGGGAGGAGCCTCGACGACTGCAAACAGCAACGCGATACCTCTTATCGCTGTAAGCCTAGACGACACGGACTACCTGACCAGCGGCGGTGAGGGCGATGATTTGGTTTTCATGGAAGAAGGAGCGAAAAAAGATTCCGCTGACAAAGAAAGCGAAATCGTCCGGCAGCAGGTGGCAACGGCCTACACCAACTACACGCCTCCTGCAAGTTCGGGTGGAGGTTCAGACGGAAGAGCGGCAGCAGGAGCAGCAGAAGGATCGGACGATGGTTCAGGCGAGGGTGCTTAGTAAATAACCTCGATGAGATAAAGCCCTGAGGCAGGCGCGCATATTCCGGCAGCCTGCCTATTTTTTTGTGCGATTATTTTTGCTACATCCAAGGCCGTAAATCTTCCCCTACCCGCCTCGACTATCGTTCCCACGATATTTCGCACCATATGCCTCACAAAAGAATCTCCCTCGAAGGTTATCGAAATCAACCTGGAGACGCCCGAATCAAAGCGTTCTTCACCGGAGATATCGATGCGTTTTATCGTCCTTATCGCATCGGGCGCGAAACATTTAGTTGCGCGAAAACTTTCGAAGTCGTGTTTGCCTACAAAGAGCGCTGCCGTCTCCATCATTGCTGCAAGATCAAGCGGCCGCGATATGATCCAGGCCCTTTTGTCATAAAGAGGATTTCTAACTCCGGAAAGACAGAGCAGATATCTATATATCTTGCCCTTCGCATCTCGTATCGCGTGAAAGGAATCATCAACATTCTCTACCCGGGTCACAGCTATGTCATCTGGCAAAAGCGCATTTGCGGTTTTTAGAAGCCCTTCGACGGGAATTGCATTTTCCGTTGACAGATGGGCGATCTGGGCCACAGCATGAACTCCGGCATCGGTCCTGCCGGCGGCTGTTATATCGACCTTATGACCAAGAACTTTTGCAAACGCATCCTGAAGAACAGACTGCACCGAAACGCCGTTTGGCTGAACCTGCCAGCCTACGTACGCCGTGCCTTCATAAGATATTGTGAGTTTGAGTTTTCGCATACCGAAGATCACACGACAACTTCACAGATGACCGGCCACTAATTCCTCGGCTATTTGCACGGCATTGAGGGCAGCACCCTTTCGAAGGTTGTCAGATACTATCCACATACAAAGGCCGTTTTTTACGGTTTGATCGGCGCGTATCCTGCCGACGAACACCTCGTCTTTTCCGGAAGATTCACTCTGCAGCGGATATTTGCAAAGGCCCGGATCGTCTATAACCGAAACTCCCTTTGCCGACGACAGTATTTCTCGGGCATCTTCCGGCGAAATTTCCGATTCGAACTCTACGTTCACCGATTCCGCATGAGAGCAGAAAACCGGAACTCGCACCGCAGTGGCGACCACTGCTATGGAACCGTCGCCCAGAATCTTTTTGGTTTCGTTCATGAGCTTTAATTCTTCTACGGTAAAACCGCTGTCATCAAAGAGACCTATGTGAGGGATGCAGTTGAAAGCTATCCGGTGCGGAAACACCTCGACCTTGCATTCCCCTTCCGAGAAAAGCCCCACCGACTGTTTTGAGAGTTCTTCCATGGCTTTAAGTCCTGCGCCGGAAACCGCCTGATAGGTGGAGACGACGATCCGCTTTATTCTCGCTCTATCATGAAGAGGCTTGAGCGCAACCACGAGCTCGATGGTGGAGCAATTGGGGTTGGCTATTATATTCCTCGCCTTGTAACGTTCCAGCGCTTCCGGGTTTACCTCCGGCACGACCAAAGGCACATCGTCATCCATCCTGAAGGCGGAGGTGTTGTCTATAACCACAGCTCCGCTCTCGACGGCCAAGGGAACGAACTTTTTGCTTACGTCTCCACCGGCTGAAAAGAGCGCTATATCTACATCCTCAAAAGATTTTTCATCCAGGACGGCAACCGGAACGTCTTTTCCTTTATAGTCAATATATTTTCCAAGCGACTTTTCCGAAGCCAGAGGCACGAGCCTCCCCACCGGAAAATTCCTCGTTTCCAAAATCTCTATCATCTCTCCGCCTACAGCTCCCGTTGCCCCCACCACCGCGACGGTATAAGTTTTCGTCATGACCTGTCCTTCCTTCCGAATAGACCTTCGAGTTTTTTCATTGCATCATCGATGTCCTGTTTTTCCTTCGCAACGTCCCTGCCGAAATTGAAGAACTCGCAGAAATTGGCATTTTCCTTGTCGGACACGAGAGGAGCCTGATTTTCCCTGCATTGATTGTGATAGCTCCGGTCATAAAACCCACACTGCATGCAGCAATGAAGGTATTTTCCGCAGGACGGACAATCCTCTAGTCTTCCCACTCTTCCATCCAGGAGATGTATCATCTTGCCGCAAAATGCACAGGCAGCGGTTCTGTCCATGCCTTAAAACCCCCTATTTTTTATTTTTGGATTTTACATCGTCCCTGAAATGCACGACATCCGCCCCGCCAGCCATCACGGCAAGCATCTTCTCTTCGCGACGCACCGCCCTTTTCTCTCTTACTTTGTTCACGAATTTTCTGCTCTGATGCAAAGTGATGAGTTCCTCGACAATTCCGGAAGAGACATAACCCAAGGTGAGAACAAACATCATCACCTCGGGCTTGATGGCCACAAGCACAATGCCTATTACCAGCGCAACGAGCGCAAAAAAGGAATTGCGTCTATTTATATCCACTACCTTCATGCTCCTGTAGCGTATGGTCGAAACCATAAGCAGGGCCAGCACTATCGTCATCACAGCGGTCAAAATACTTCCCTCGGGAGGAAAAACGAAAATATGATGGTGGAAGATCACGTAGGTGGCCAAGACGTAGGCGGCTATCGGTATTGGAAGACCCTGAAAATATTCCAGTTCGACATTGTCATGCTGCACATTAAAGCGCGCAAGCCTAAGCGCTCCGCAGGCGAAAAAAAGAAAAGCGGCGAGCCACCCAAGCTTGCTTAAACCATAAAGCGACCACGTGTACATAAGGATTCCCGGGGCCAAGCCAAAAGACGATAGATCGACTAACGAGTCGTATTCGATGCCGAAGGCGCTTTCGGCCTTGGCAAGCCTCGCAATCCTGCCATCTAGCAAATCGAATATACCGGCAAGCATTATGGCCCATGCGGCGGCCGTGAACTCTCCGGACAGAGACTTAACGACTGAAAAAAAACCGCAAAAAAGGCTCGCCGTTGTGCACAGATTAGGAAGGAGGTAAACGCCCTTCTTCATCCCTTCCTTGCGCCTTGTAATGCGCGGCTTCATAAAAACCTCCCGATGACCGTTTCACCGGCAACAACCTTTTGGCCCTCTCTGACTGCAACCTCCACCTCTGACGTTATATAAAGATCGACCCGGGAACCAAATCTTATAAGCCCGAAACGTTCGCCTGCATCAAGGCAGTCGCCATCTCTTACGTAACAGACTATCCTTCTGGCGACAAGACCGGCTATTTGAACCATTTCGATTTCCCGGTTTTTTTCATCCGCAAGCACGACGGCGTTTCTTTCGTTGTGCTCTGAGGCCTTGTCTAGACTCGCCACAAAAAACTTGCCCGGATGATAGAACACGCCCTTGACTGCCGCTTTGATTGGAAATCTATTAACATGAACGTTCATCACCGACATGAAGATGCTCACCTTGGTGGCAGGCTTTTCAAGATGCGGCGCAGTCACACCACTTTCCACCCTTATTACCTTGCCATCGGCTGGCGCTATTATGAGGTCCCCATTCAAAGGCGTGACCCGCCCGGGGTTCCTGAAGAAAAAGGCTGTAAATGTGACCAAGAAAATAAAAATTAAAACCAAAAAAGACAACCCGGCAACGGCAAAAAGCAATAAAAAACCAAGGCCCGCCGCAATGAAAGGAAAGCCTTCACTGGCGATAAAAAACTGTTTAGGCCTTGGCCTATATGCATCCACATGCTCTTTCATAAGGCAACCCCATTTGAAGGATAAACACGGGCAAGAAGCCCACAACACGAGCCGGAATATAGGTATCTATCTACCTATTTTGCAAAGAAAAACTACCGGTTACGCCCTGTTTATTCTATAGGCCTGAATTATGTTTTCCATCTTGTCTCTGCCAAGGAGCTTTAGCTTCTGAATACGCTTGCGCTCCATCTCGTCGGCTGGCGTAAGATATGACTTGTTGTTGAATTTTTCCAACTGCCTTTCCAGATCCACATGTTCTTTGTAGAGATTTTTTAGAACTTCGTTGGAATCCATGTGTTCTTTGATGATATTAATATCCTTCAATTCCATTAAATCCTCCTTGATAGGTTCAGGTTTTTATCCAATTTATTAAACGGCGATTTTGATAGCCCCTTTACACCAAAAGCTCGCCTACGGCATCTTCACAGACAGAAACCAAAGCGCCGCTTCTTAAAATATTTTCACATTTCTCGATGTCGAGCCTAAATTCCCGGTCGCGATCTATCATGCCGGACTTTTCGCGAACGAGATCATGCGCCCTTTTGGTTCCTCGGCCGGGACTTCCATGCGCACCCTGAAGATCTATGGCTTGACATGACGCGAGAAGCTCTATGGCCAGCACGATCTCGACATTTTCTACAACCTCCATAGCCTTTCTCGCCGCAATGGTACCCATGCTTACGTGATCTTCCTGACCTCCAAAGGTCGGAAGAGAATCGACGGATGCGGGATGACAGAGCACCTTATTTTCAGAGACGAGCGCGCTCATCGTAACGTGTGGAGTCATGAGGCCGGAGTTGAGACCGGGATTTTCGATAAGATTTCTCGTAGGTATTTCACCCACTATGGGCGTTGTCAGAACGGCCACGCGCCGCTCCGAAATACTGCCGAGCTCCGCCGCACATATCGCAAGCAGATCCATGGCTATGGCCAGCGGCTCACCGTGAAAGTTACCACCGGAGAGGATCTCATCTTCTTTTTCAAAAAGCAGCGGATTGTCGGTGCAGCTGGCCACCTCGGTGAGTATCGTATCCCTTGAATATCCCGCAAAATCCTTCACGGCACCATGTACCTGAGGGATGCATCTGAAAGAATATGGGTCCTGCACGCGGTTGCAATTTTTATGATCGGCTACTATTTCACTTCCGGCGATAAGCCTTCTTACATTGTCTGCAGTTTTTGCCTGTCCCTTATGGGGCCTTAGCCTTTGTATTCTCGCATCAAAGGGCGTAGCCGAAGCGAGATCTCCCTCAACCGACATCGCCCCTACGATATCGGCGGCCTTGATAAGATTTATCATTTTTATATGCGCAGCAGCACCGATGGCTGTTATCGCCTGAGTGCCGTTTATAAGGGCAAGTCCTTCCTTGGCTTTCAAGGTCACAGGGGAAAGTTTTTCCTGAAAAAGAGCATCCGCGGCTGGCATGATTAAATTTTTATAATAGACCTCGCCACGGCCTATGAGAGTCAACGCCAGATGCGCAAGCGGAGCTAGATCTCCACTGGCTCCTACCGAGCCCTTCTCCGGGATAAGCGGAACTATATCGCGATTTATCATCTCGATTAACAGCTCCAGCGTTTCGATTCTAATTCCCGAATAGCCATGAGCAAGAACGTTTGCCCGAAGCAACATCATAAGCCTTGCTATCTCACGAGGCAGCGGATTTCCCACGCCAACCGCATGCGAAAGTATGAGATTTTCCTGAAGTCTGTCGAGCTCTCCTTGGTCTATATGACAGTTGGCCATATTTCCAAAACCGGTGTTTATGCCATAGAATGGCTTGTCGGATTCAAGCTTGCCCTCGACAAACCTCCTTACCTTCATGATTTTTTTTCTCGCGGCTCCGGAAAGCTCTACATCATCGCCCTCCATAAAGGTCTTAAGTTCGGAAAGCGAAAAACCCAAACCTTCGATTTTTAGAACCATAGGATTATCCTCAAATCTTTCAACGCCCGAGAAAACCTATCTCGGCATCCGAACGTCTTACATAATTGGGCGATAAAACCGACAGCTCCAATCCCCCCGTTTTTAAAACGGGAAGCGCCAAAGATGCAAGATTCTGCGCAATGGGGAGAACTTTTTCGCCATCTGGTATCTCGATATCGAGACCAGATTTTTCAAGCTCGTTCCTATAGGCAAGAGCACCGTCACCCACCACAAAAAACGGGCCGCCTATCTCTCTTAATTTTTCAATGAGTGTTTGAGGCTGTAAAACACATTCCGGCAACACGGTTTCGATGGAATTTTTGAAAGCCACCGAGGCCGCAAAAGCATAAAGTTCGCCGCGTCTGGCATCGACTAACGAAACTACGGTTTTAAAATTTCCCACCCCATTTAACGCCAGCGATTTCAGCGAAGAAATCCCGGCTATGGGAATTTCCAGAGCAAGCGCCATTCCCTTGGCTGCGGCAAGCCCTATACGAAGGCCGGTAAAGGAACCGGGGCCTACTGCAACGGCCAAACCCTGAAGCTTATTCTTGGTCCAACCAGCCTTCCTGAAAAGTCCGTTAAAAACATCGAACAAACCCTCGGAATGGGTTTTGGGTGATGTCTGCTGCACACAGGCAATGACTTCTTCGCCGTCTGTCAGCGCAAAAGCCCCTAACATCGAGGTGGTGTCTATCGAAAGCACTTTCATTGGATATTAAAAAGCCCCTTGAGCCATCCTGAAAATCCAAAAACTGTTTCGATATCTTTTATCGTAACAAGCACCATAAAGGAAACCAAAACTATAAAACCCAGGTGATTTGCAACCGACCTGACCTTCAAATTCACAGGCCTTCTTATCACCGCTTCAATAGCCAGAAAAACGAGATGGCCTCCGTCTAATATCGGGATCGGCATCAGATTCAAGATGGCCAGCTGAAGGCTTAAAAAAGCCATGAAATACAGAAAATTACCAAGGCCGGACGCAGCGGCCTCCGCAGATATTTTGGCTATCACCACCGGACCGCCAAGGACCTTGTATGAGAGCTTAAAGGTGACAAGTTTTCCAAGAATGTCGATGGTGAGTTTAGAAAGCTTTAGATTTTCATCGGTGCCTTTTTTTATCGCCTCAAAAAAACCGTACTTATAGAGCTTTTCCGGCGCCATTCCCTTTCTGTTTGTCACGATTCCTATTATCAATCTCCCATGTTCAGCGCTCAAGGTCGGTTTTATCGTAAGCGCCTTCCTCTCGCCGTCTCGTTCAACCACTATGGCGCATTCCTCGCAGGTTTTGGCGTTGATCTTGGCGGAGAGATCGAAAAAATCCGCTACCACTTTTCCATCGTATGAAACTATCAGATCGCCGGGAAGTACCCCGGCATCATAAGCGGCCGAGCCGGGCTGAACCACATCGGCCCGGGCTTCGGAACCCAAAAAAAAGACGGGTTCGACACCTATATATCCGCCTGATATCTCCGGCAATTTCTCGACTGCAACGGCAAGGGGAATTTCATCACCGTCTCTTTGCACCACAAAATTTATAGTTCTGTCGGGATTTATGAGTATATGGCTCATTACACTTTCCCAGCCGGGAGTGTTTTTACCGTCCACAGAAACTATGAGATCACCCTTGCGAAAACCGGCAACTTCGGCCGGTGAACCGGCCTTTATATCGGCAATCATCGGGGCTTCATGAAGATAGACCGGTTCCATCCTGCCGATCATAAAGACTACCGGCATGAGCACTATACATAATATGAAATTCATAAGCGGGCCGGAAAAGGCGACCTTCGTCCTCGCCCACACGCTTTTGGATGCGAACGATCTTGGATCGGAGGCATCTTCATCGGAAGGATCCTCGCCGACCATCTTCACGTATCCACCGAGGGGAAATGCGCTGATCCGGTAATCGGTCTCGCCCATTTTAAATCCGACAAGCCTTGGCCCGAAGCCTAGAGAAAAAGCCTCCACCTTTATACCGGCCCTTTTTGCCATTATGAAATGCCCGAGCTCGTGTATAAAGATGAGAATGCCAAGCGTTATTGCAAAGTAGATTATCGTCATTTTATAAACATCCCTTCATTTGTCAGATCGATCATTGTTTACCAATCACTTCCATCGCCTTTTTTCTCGCCCATGCATCTATTTCCATTATCTCGTCGGCCGAAGAAAATTCCACAACACGATGGTCATTCATAGTTTTTGAAATTATTTCCGGTATCCTGCCAAAGAAAATCTTCTCTTCGAGAAAAGCAGCGACCGCTATCTCATTGGCGGCATTTAGAACCGCCGGCATCGAGCCACCTTCCTTTAGCGCATCGTAGGCAAGCCCAAGACAGGGAAACTTATCCAGATCAGGTCTTTCGAAGGTAAGCTTTCCCAGAGCGGTAAGATCCAGGGTCTCAACTCCGCTCTCCACCCTCTCCGGATATGAAATTGCATAGGCTATAGGCGCTCTCATGTCGGGAACGCCAAGCTCAGCCATAACGCATCCATCGCGGTATTCTATCATCGAATGAATTATGCTTTCTGGATGCACTACCACGTCTATCATGTCCCCGGTTACGCCAAAGAGCCATCTCGCCTCTATCACCTCTAGACCCTTGTTCATAAGCGATGCGGAATCTATCGTTATCTTGGCGCCCATCGACCATCTTGGATGTTTTAGCGCAGCCATCGGCGTGGCAGTTGCTATCTCCTCGCGGCTTTTTCCAAGGAAGGGCCCGCCTGAAGCCGTAAGGATTATACGCTTGATATCCTCGTGCCTGTGACCTTCGAGAGACTGGAAGATGGCCGAATGTTCGCTGTCTATGGGAAGTATTTTTACGCCCTTCATAATCGCAAGTTTTGAAACCATATCTCCCGCTACGACCATAGTCTCCTTATTGGCCAGCGCCGTCTGTTTCCCGCTGTTTATCGCGCTTAGCGTGGGTTTAAGACCGGCCGCACCGACTATAGCTGAGACCACCATGTCGGCATCCGAAATCGAAGCAGCCAGACATGCGCCTGCTATGCCGGAAACAATCTCCGGCCGGTGTTTCCCCATAAGACTTTTAAGCTTTTTTATAGCCGCTTCGTCGCGAACCGAAACAAGCTTTGGTCTGAAGGCTTCTATTTGTCGCGCCATTTCCTCTACATCATGCCCTTCCGCAAGGGCCACGACCTCGAAACGTTCTTTGTGTCTGGCCACAACATCGAGGGTGCTCTTTCCGATGGAGCCGGTGCTTCCGAGTATAGAAAGTCTTTTCATGTTACCACCTGTAAAAATGACGTTTTTTAAAAATGCTCAAATAAGAGGCGAAAGCTGGGGCAAGATCACGTATCGTATATAGAGATAGGCCGCAGGTCCCGTGAAGATGAGGGCATCCAGGCGGTCCAACACTCCTCCGTGTCCCGGTATTATCGTGCCTGAGTCCTTGACTCCGCAGCTGCGTTTGAGCATGGATTCGATGAGATCTCCAAAGGGAGATGTTATCCACACGATAAATGAAATCGCCACCACGTGCACCGCCGCCAGTTCAGGAAGAAGTAAAAATTTGATGACGAACGTTCCCATCAGAGAACCTAAAAGCGCTCCGACAAAACCCTCCATCGTCTTATTCGGACTGACACTTGGAGCAAATTTATGCCGACCAAAAATCTTCCCCGCCAAAAATGCAAACGTATCGCAAAGAGTGGCTGGAACAAGCGCTAAAAGGACCAGAGAAGCTCCATTTGGCAACAGCCTAATGACACCCCACATCGGAAACGCAAATCCGAGATACATGATGGCAAAAACGGCAAGACCTATACGCTGCGCCACTCCGGAAAGTTCGCTCGTCCTCCACATAAAAAAAAGACATGCCAAAAAGACGATAATGCCGACAACGGGGACGATGAAATCCGGGCTATTCGCATAAAAGAGCATCGAACCGGCCGACAGCAAAACCAAGAAGGTCACAGCCATTCTTTCTGCAGCATCCGTAAAAAACATCTTCGAAAATTCCAGAGCGCCAAGACCTGCCACAACTATTATCAATGAATAAAACGGCACCGGCGGCACCCACATAACGGCGGCCACTACTGCAAGCCCAAGCAAAATTGCGGTAAGCGCTTTGATCATTCTTCCCCCTGCGCTACAACCTGTTCGCTTATCATTCCAAAACGCCTCTCCCTGGTAGCGTAGGATTCTATGGCTAGATCGAGAGCCTTGTCGTCGAAGTCCGGCCAGAGGGTTTCGGTGAAATACAGTTCGGCATACGCAAGTTGCCATAGCAGAAAATTGCTGATGCGATATTCGCCGCTTGTGCGTATGAGAAGGTCAGGATCGGGCATGCCATTGGTGTCCAACTCCGCGGCAAAAAGTTCGGGGGTCGCGTCTTTCACACCCTTGGCCAGAAGCGAATTACAGGCCCGGCAAATCTCATGTCTTCCGCCGTAGGAAAGAGCGACCACCATGGTGATGTCCCGACAAGATGCCGTCATCCTCTCGGTCTCTTTTATGTCCTGTTGAAGTTCGGAAGGAAGTCTTGCTATATCGCCTATAGCCCGGAATCTAACTCCCCTCTCGACCATACCCTGACGTTTGCTTACCAAAAAGTGGCGGAGCAGGTGCATGAGCGCGATCACTTCAACACCCGGTCTCATCCAGTTTTCTTCGGAAAATGCGTACAGAGTGATATATTTGATGCCGCGATTCTTGCATGCCTCGATTATTGCTTCTATCCTCTCGGCGCCGCGTCTGTGCCCCTCGGCGCGGGGGAGGCCGTTTGTCGCAGCCCACCTGCCGTTGCCGTCCATGATTATCGCTATGTGCTTTGGAATATTGGGCATCGGAGCTATACTTCCATTATGTCCTTTTCCTTGTGGGCGAGGATATCTTCTATCTTCTTGGTATAATCATCGGTGAGTTTTTGTATGCGTTCGTGGCCCTTTTTCTCATCGTCTTCGGTGATAGAGCTGTCCTTCTTGAGTTTTTTTAGCTCCTCATTGGCATCACGGCGGGCATTTCTTACGCTCACCTTACACTCCTCACCGTGTTTGCGAATGACCTTTGCCAATTCTTTGCGGCGCTCCTCGTTAAGCGGAGGAACAGGCAGGCGTATGAGCTTGCCGTCGTTTATGGGATTGAGACCCAGATCCGCCTTCTGTATAGCCCTTTCTATCGCCCCGACAGCGGATGAGTCCCACGCCTGAATCGAGATAGTTCTGGAATCGGGAAGACCCAAGGTGGCCAGTTGATTAAGCGGCGTCGGAGTTCCGTAGTAGTCAACCCTCACATCATCGAGAACTGAAAGCGACGCCCTGCCCGTCCTCATCTTCGAAAGTTCGTGCAAAAGAGCCTCGACCGCTTTTTTCATCATACCTTCCGAATCTTTGAACACTTTTTCATCCATAAACCACCGTCCCTAGTTTCTCCCCATCCATCACCTTCACAAGGTTTCCGGCCTTGAATATGTCGAAGACGACGATCGGGATGTTATGGTTCATGCACATCGATATAGCCGTGAGATCCATGACGCCAAGCTGCATTTTTATGACATCGATGTACGACAGTTTGTCGAATTTTTTGGCCGACGGGTCCTGATTTGGATCGGCTGAATAAACACCATCAACTTTTGTTCCCTTGAGAATGACATGCGCATTCACCTCAAGCGCCCGAAGCGCCGCAGCGGTATCGGTAGAGAAAAAAGGACTGCCCGTGCCTCCGCAAAATATGGCGACCCGGCCTTTTTCCAGATCACGAATGGCCTGTCTTCTATCGAAAGGCTGGGCTATTCCTTCGATAGCTATGGAGCTCATACAGACGGCGTCCATACCGCTTGCAAGAAAAGCCTCCTGCAATGCAATACCGTTCATGATAGTGGCCAACATGCCCATGCGATCAGCCTGCGCCTGACAAATGTGATGATTTTTGGACGCGACCGCGCCTCTGAAGATATTGCCGCCACCTATCACAATGCCTACCTCCACGCCTCTGGCAAGCACCGTCTTGATTTCCCCGGTAAGACGTCCGGCGGCATCTATGCTTATGCCAGATTTTTCGCCATCGGGAAGAAGGGTTTCTCCTGAAAGCTTTAAGATGACCCTTTTGTATTTCATAAAGTCCCCTGATTTTTGACTTCGAGAAATTCTACCCGGACTGCTTTTCCACACCCTCACCCACCTGAAGCCTGACGAAAGAAGCTATCTTTATAGCAGCATCGATCTTCGAAAGCCATTTTCCAACCGTCGCCTTGCCTTCGGGATCTCTCACATAAACCTGATTTTCAAGGCAAACCTCAGTATAGAATTTAGCGACCTTTCCGGAGAGTATCTTTTCCAGAATATCGGCAGGCTTGTTCGTATCGCCCATCTGGGCAAGCATGATTTCTTTTTCCTTGGCGACAATCGATTCGGGAACGTCTTCACTGCGAACATATTGCGGATGCATCGCAGCCACGTGCATACATACCTCATAGGACGTGACGTCATCTAGCTTGCCGTTTGGATCGTCAAATACCGCTATGACGCCGATTTTGGAACCTGCATGTATATATCGCGCGAGTTTTTTGGTTCCCTTGGTTTCGATTCTCGAAAAACGGCGTATGCCGAGATTTTCGCCTATCTTGGCGATGACATCGGTTTGAATATCCCTTACGATCTTACCGTTGTAGTTCGTTGCCAAAAGCGCCTCGAGATCGTTGGGGTTTTTTTCGCGTACCACATCTGTCATGAGGCTTACAAAATTTTGAAAACCTTCAGTCTTGGTTACAAAGTCGGTCTCGCAGTTCACCTCCACGAGCACCCCGAGATCTTTGGAATCGCTGACATAGGAACCTATCAGACCATCGGCAGCCACGCGCCCCGCCTTCTTCTGGGCTATCGAAATACCGCGTTTGCGCAGTATTTCAAAAGCCTCGTCCATTTTTCCGTCGGATTCGGCAAGCGCCTTTTTGCAGTCCATCATGCCTGCTCCGCTTTTTTCCCTCAAGTCCTTGACCATTTGCGGCGTTATGCTCATCTTAAATCTCCCTTTCGAATTGTGTTTAGATTTTGTCTTTCGTTATGTCTTATTAACTTTCAAAAAAAGCTACTCCACTTTTTCGGGAGTGGTCGGAGCCTTGGCCGTGGCATATTTTTCCGCCTCTTCGACAGAAATATTGTCGCCTTCCTTGCGGGCAACCCAGGCGCGCCCCTTGCCGCCTATCTTCTGCTCACGTATGGCCGGACCCTTGGGGGTTACATCCACGACCTGCTTGTCCTTTTGTTCACGAAGCGCCGCCTCGCGCCTTTCAGAACCTTCGAGGCAGGCATCGGCGATCCTCTGCGAAAAATATTGTATGGAACGAATCGCGTCGTCGTTGCCGGGTATGAGATAGTCGATGCCGTCTGGGCTGCTGTTGGTGTCGGTGAGGGCAATGACGGGAATTTTGAGCTTCATCGCTTCTTTTTTCGCGATCTGCTCGCCGTTTGGATCGACTATGAATACGACACCGGGGATTTTGGTCATAGTCCTTATGCCGCCCAACGAAAACTCGAGTTTTTCGATCTCGCGTTCAATCTTCAACATTTCTTTCTTGGTAAGTTTCTCCAGCTCTCCCTTGTCGCGTCTTTCGGTTAGATTGTTTAAACGATCGATGGACTGACGTATGGTCTTGAAATTAGTAAGCATACCACCTAACCAGCGGTTGCTGACATAATATTGACCGGCACGAATAGCCTCGCCTTCCACCACATCCCGGGCTTGTTTTTTTGTACCCACGAAAAGTACCGATTGACCAAGCGCCACCGCGTCGGCGACAAACCTGCAGGCTGCATGCGCAAGCTTTGAGGTCTTGTCTAGATCGATGATATGGATGCCATCTTTGGCCGCAAAGATATAAGGCCTCATCTTCGGGTTCCAACGACGGGTTTGATGCCCGAAATGGACACCTGCTTCGAGCATTTCCTGCACTGAAATCTGCTGTACCATGGTTCTCTCCTTTGGTTTAACCTTTAAGCCCCGCTCTTGCCGCCTTTTTAGCGAAACATTCGCAACAGGCGGAACCAAAGGGAGCGGCGCTTGAGGAATTTTAAAACGTCTAAAAGCCGCGTGCGTTTAACACTTGGGCGGTAAACATGCAAGAAAAAAGGGAAAAGGGGGGAAATTTGTCATCTACGTAATTTGGGGCATTGTGGATTATGCCGATGAATGACTTGTGTCGTCACGCATAACCATAATTTTGCGGTAAACCATTATCGCGTAGGCTAAACCGGACCCCACAGAAAGCAAAAACGACGGCAGAAGCAGCACCCACCCTATAAGCTTCCAGTTTATCCCCAAAAAAGGATAGTGGAGCATAAGCCCCACCGTAGCCGACGAAACGAACGCTGACTTGTACTTCCCCCAATTACTTGCAGAAACCACGATGCCGTCGCTGGCCGCGATAGCCCTGATCGACGTCACCGCAACCTCGCGTATGAAAAACAACGCAACCAGCCACGCGGGAATGCGCCCTATCTCTATCATCATTATCATGGCGGCGATAAAGAGCATCTTGTCGGCCAGCGGATCCATAAACTTGCCGAAGATCGTCTGGAGATTGTATTTTCTGGCCAGATAACCGTCGATCATATCCGAGCTCATGGCCAATGCGAAAAAAAGCGCTGAAAAAAGTGAAAGTAATTTATTATAAAAAACCCGCGGACTTGAATCGTCCAGGAAAAGCATCATGACGATGACCACCGGAACCGCGACAAGACGCCCCACCGTTATGAGATTTGGAACGTTCATGGGAAGTTTTATTCTCACTAGTTCGCCTCTAGTGTGATGAATCACTTTTGTCAAAAGGATTGTGCTTGAAACTGTGAATTGCTAAGGATGCGCCATGTGCGCCAAACGAGAAACCTTCGATCATCTTGTAATCGGCAGCGGCATAGCCGGTCTCACCTATGCCCTGTCGGTGGCAGACAGCGGCACTGTCGTCGTGGCGACCAAACGCGGCCGCGAGGAATCGGCCACAGCTGTGGCCCAAGGCGGCATAGCTGCCGTAATAGACGATGCCGATTCTTTCGACAACCACAGCGCCGACACCATGAACGCCGGCGCGGGACTTTGTGATCCCAACATAGTAAAAAAAATCATAAGCGAAGGGCCTAAACACATAAGACGTCTTATCGATTGGGGAGTGCTTTTCACGGAAGGCAAATCTCTTTCTTTTGATCTGAGCAGAGAAGGCGGTCACAGCCACAGGCGAGTGCTGCATGCCGGGGATTTTACGGGACGGGAGATAGAACGGGCGCTGCTTAGCGCGTTGGCCGATCATAAAAACGTTCTACTGTATGAAAATCACGCCGCGATAGACCTCATAACCACCGAACGTCTTCAAGGAAAATCGTCGTCACGGAATCGTTGCGCCGGTGCGTATATTTTAGACATCGCAAAAAAGAAGATTGGCACATTTGCGGCAAAAAACGTCGTCATCGCCACCGGCGGCGCGGGAAAAGTTTATCTATACACGTCAAATCCCGATATCGCCTCGGGTGACGGCATAGCGATGGCCTACAGAGCCGGCGCCGTAGTGGCCAACATGGAATTCGTGCAGTTTCACCCAACCTGTCTTTTTCATCCCAAAGCAAAATCCTTTCTCATATCAGAGGCTCTTCGCGGCGAGGGTGCAAAACTTCTAACCCTTTCCGGGAAAAGCTTTATGAAAGATTATGACGACCGTGGAGAACTGGCCACCAGGGATATAGTCGCAAGGGCTATCGATGCCGAACTCAAAAAAAGCGGTGATGAGCACGTATTCCTCGATGCTACGAATCTTGGTGCGGATTTTTTGCGTGGCAGATTTCCCAACATATATTCGAATTGCCTGAAATTTGGAATCGACATCACAAGAGAACCCATGCCGGTAGTTCCGGCGGCGCATTATTTCTGCGGTGGAGTGCTTACGGACATCGACGGAAAAACCAACCTAGACGGACTCTATACCATTGGCGAGGCTGCATGCACGGGACTTCACGGCGCCAACAGGCTGGCCTCGAACTCGCTTCTGGAATCTGTGGTAATGGCGACCCAAGCCGCAATGTCGGCAATGCAAAGAATCTCCCGCGAAAAGATAGATGACGTCAAAATCCCGGCGTGGGATCCGGCCGGAGCGGCCGATTCCGATGAGGAGGTCGTGATAACCCAAAATTGGGACGAAATAAGAAGGACGATGTGGAATTACGTCGGCATAGTTCGCTCCAATAAGAGGCTCGATCGGGCCATGAGGAGAATAAAACTCCTCGAAGATGAAATCAGGGAATATTACTGGAATTTCAAGATCACATCGAACCTCATAGAGCTTAGAAATATCGCTCTGGTTGCAAAGCTTGTCATCAAATCCGCTCTATGGCGGAAAGAAAGCCGCGGCCTGCACTTTAATATCGATTATCCAAAGACATCCCGGGCGTTTCAGAAAAACACGATTTTGACGCGCCATTTTGAAGAATAATGGCGTGCGATCATCCAAACGAATGCTTCTGGACCTAGCGGGTGAGCCCGGGCGGCCCTAGCGCATTACAAAAAAACCCGGCTTTGTGCCGGGTTCTTTTTCATAAAACCATTTCTTTTTTAAATATCGCGATCTTTCACCGTCTGGCGACCATTGTCCTTGGCCCTTGCCACGGCTTTGTCAAGAAGCTGCCTCACGGCGTCGGAGATAGCATCTACTGCGGTCTCTGACGTTTGAAGGCCCTGCTGCTTCACATATTCCTTAATCTTCGATACGACTACAAGCGTTTCTTTGGACATGCGCCCCTCCTTAGAGATTTTTAGATTTCGGGGCAGTTTAGGTAAAGCGGCCCGATTGTCAAATTAAAAAAAGTTTTTCGATGCGTTGACACATAGGAATTACTCTGTTAGCTTCCGCCAACTTTTTCGGGCACTTCGGTGACTTCGATGGGCCGCTAGCTCAGTCGGCAGAGCAACGCCCTTTTAAGGCGTGGGTCCCGCGTTCGAATCGCGGGCGGCTCACAGTAAAACCGGGTTTAGCGAGTGCACCACACTCGCTTGGCTCATGACCCCATCGTCTAGAGGCCTAGGACACCGCCCTTTCACGGCGGCGGCACGGGTTCGAATCCCGTTGGGGTCGCAAAGAAAAATGGCCGAACCGCAGGGTGAGGCCATTTTTCTTTCCTCCATTTTCTATTTTCCATTATCCATTTTCGACCTACAGCCTTCGACCTACGCTACAGCCTTGCCATTTTTGGCGTTACAGGCTTCGTTTGGTTTCTTTCTCAAGGTATCTGCACGTCGCTTGAACTTTTCTTTCATGGCCAAAAGCGTGACGTAAATCTTTTCCTGCTGAAGGGCTTTAGCCTGTTTGATTTGGTACTGCAGAAGGCGTTGGCGTTTTTTTCTTGGAATTTATATAAAAGGCTCCGCAATAACTTGTCCTGCCTTATAATCAATCGTTACTCTAAATTGTCGGAAAAAATCTAATCCAATCAAAGCGGCAACTCCCCAAGATTTTTCAAAATGTGAAACCATCACTTCAAACTTTTCAATGGTGTGACCGCAAATTTCAATTGATGGCAGTATAATCTTTCCATATTTTTGGGTTTGCAGTCCTTCCTTCAGAGAAACTTTATCTTGGGACGAAGAAATAAATCCTGCATGAGCTAAGAATGCATCATTAAACTCCGTCCTTGGAGCTCCAGTATCAAGGATGCCATCAAAACTCCATTTCTCACCTTTGGCATCAGTAACGAAAAATTCAATGTGGATATGATGACGTGTTTTATCAAATATTGTGTTCATGTTGAATATGGCTCCTAAGCCCCATAAAAGAAGACTCTCCGGTGTATCGAAAAGCTGTCGGGCGATTTAGTGCTGGCTGTTTGGCAACTTCATACATATCAGATGAGTGGCGCTCAACAGTTCCAACAGTCAAATGCCCTGAATCATCTGATTCATAATCCGTAATCAATAACCACTCATCTGGATATGCCTTTTTCATCTCCTCCCACGTCATTCGCTCTCCCATAAGAACCTCCCTTTATTTTGTTACAGCAAATATTATAATCTCACGATCGCTTTATTTACAATGGTTTATTTTAGCTGGGGTTCGAAAACTGTCCTTCGGCACGGCCTGCGACGTACTTCAAGTACGACTTAAGCCGACCTCTGTCGGGATGCGATTCGTAACTGGACGATTCCTAGATCCCCGAAACAGTAGTTTTTAGAAGTTTTTAGAAGTGCCCTTGAATTAATTTTAAGCATCTGCTACAGCCTACCCGATTTCAAACTAAAAAGGAGGAATAATGGTAAGATCGCTTGCAACTCTCATGGATATCACCACGGATGAATTCACGGCCATCCTTAAGAAAACGGCGGAACTCAAAGCGGAAATAAAAAAAGGCAAACAGCCCGATGTCTTAAAAGGCAAGGTCGTCGCGATGCTCTTTGAAAAACCCTCCACCAGAACACGCGCCAGCTTCGAATCGGCAATTTTAAGGCTATGCGGCAAAGCCGTCTATTTGCCATCTGCCGATCTTCAACTAAAACGCGGCGAACCGGTAAAGGACACCGCTCGCATGTTCGGGGGATATTTCGACGGGCTGGTAGCCCGGGTTTATCAACACAAAACGATACGCGAACTAGTGGAATTTTCGGGGCTATCGGTTATAAACGGGCTTTGCAATAAGGCGCATCCTACCCAGGCGATCTGCGATCTTTTTACGATAATGGAAGTGAAAAAGGACCTTAAAGGACGAAAGCTCGCCTATATAGGCGACGGCAATAACGTTTGTAACTCGCTACTTCTTGCCTGTGCGCATTCGGGCATGCACATTTCGGTGGCAAGACCTGAGGGTTACGATCCAGACGCAGTTTTTCTAGCCGAAGCTTCGAAGATAGCAAAAAACACCGGCGCCACGATCGAAATAACGACAGATCCTACTTGGGCCGCAAAAGAGGCAGATATTCTCTACACCGACACCTGGATCAGCATGGGAGAGGATGCCGAGAAGGAAAAGAAGCTGCGCGACTTTCAGGGTTATCAAATAAACGAAGGACTCATAGGGCTTGCCGCAAAAGACGTGTCCGTCATGCACTGCCTGCCGGCCTACCGCGAACTTGAAATAACCGAACAGGCTTTGGAAGGCTCGCATTCGGTGGTGTGGCAGCAGGGAGAAAACAAAATGTACGCCGCCTGCGGAGTCCTCGACTTTTTTCTTGGATAACACCTGTTCCAGATTGTTGGATAGCCAAACGATTAATCGATGAGTTTTTTGATGTTCGTCATAAGCTCGGAGGATTCAAAGGGCTTGGTCATGTAAAGATCTGCCTTGACTTCAAGACCCGTAGCTTTGTCTTGTTCCTGCCCCCTCGCCGTGAGCATTATTATTGGAATGTGCCTGTATTTTTCGTCGAATTTAAGCATTCTGCAGACATGATAGCCGTCCATCTTGGGCATCATTACGTCAAGAAGGATAATATCTGGATTTTCAGCTCTGGCTTTATCCAGCCCTTCAAGGCCATCGAAGGCATTTATGACCTCGTATCCGGCCGACTCAAGCCTGAAGGTCATGGTCTCAACCAAATCAATTTCGTCATCTATTATAAGTACCTTCGCCATTTTGATTCCTTTCGCTATTATTTGTTTATCTTGCAACCGACCTTACCTCAATATCAAACTTTCGACAAGATTCTTTCCCATCAAAAACCATCACCGGTCTTTATGTCATAATCGCCCTCGGGATCGACCTTTATGAGGATATCGCCAACAGCCGGACACAGCTCGCCGCAAGTGGCATGACCACGCTGCGTAAGCAGAATTTCAGCTCCGGCTTCAAGCAGCCTTTCGGTAACCTGCTGGTGCGGATGACCATAATCGTTGCCGTCGCCTGTCGATATTATGGCAATCTCGGGCTTGGTGATTTCCAGAAAACGCTCGTTGGTGGCTGTTTTACTGCCGTGATGGGAAACCTTGAGAACGTCGATATCTCCAACCAAGCGGGCAATAGGCGTCTCTACATCCGGTGTTTCGTAGGGCGGTTCACCCCCGCCGCCGGTTAAGTCACCTCCTATGAACATCCGAAAAGAACCATAGTCTATTCTCAAAGCTACGCTCGCCGCATTTTCATCGGCAGGCGACCCCAAATCGATCTCCGTGCGATTGGCCAAAACACCTCCCGACGCAAGCACACGAAGTCTTGCCGCCCCGAGCTTCAATACGTCCGCAGGAAAGAGATCGTGCCTTCCAAACACTCCCTCCGAAAAACTGACATCGTCGCCCGTTCCCTCAACGCCATCTGGACCGTCTAAAAGTTCTTTCAGGCCGCCTAAATGATCTAGGTGATCATGGGTTATCACGACGTATCGGAGCTGTTTTACGCCCTCCTTTGCCAGTCTTGGAGCTATGACTGCCCGACCGGCACCAATTGGTCCCGCATCTATGAGAACCGCCTCACCGTCTTGGGTCACGAGCAAGGCGGCATCGCCCTGCCCTACATTCATGATTATCACACGAAGCGCGCCGATGCTTTCATCTTCTACTGGATTAGAGCCGATTTCTTCAAAATCCGGAAGTTCGGGTAGATCAAAACCCCCGCAGGATGTAAAACAAAGCAGTAGAAAAAAAACCAGCGCATATCTCATCTAAAAAAATATAAGCAAAATGTGTGCCGGTTTTTTCATCTTGGATTTCGCGAAATTTTGAGCCCGGCAGTGCAGCGATTCGCTACAGAGATGACGGATATGGTCAGTAACAAATTTTGGGGCCTCCCTTACAAATAAACCGTAAAGGTCCAGCTCATGCGAAGGACGCCGTCGTTTTCCAGAAACTTTTCAGGAGGGGATGAAAATGGCGCAGACGCCCGCACGGTGCGAAGGGCCTCTTCGTCATAGGTCGGAATTCCGGAACTCTTGAATACGAAAGTCTCGGCTAACGCACCTGCCCTATCGACGCTGACACCAAGAACCACGTCCACCGTTCCTCGGGACACCCGGTTAAACGAGAAATGGCTTTGAAGCGCCGGAACAGGATTGAAGGTAATTCGGAAGGCGCGCTTTAGCCTTACAAAATAATCGACATCCGGATAACGCAGGACGTTTAGATAGGTTTTATTTCCTCTTTTGAAATCGGGAAAAAAATCGCCTGACGGCGCGCCACCAAAATCATCGGAACCAGTTGTCCTACCCGAATTTTTATCGAAGATGCGCTTATCGAAGGCGAAGAGATCCTTCTTCGGGATCTGCTCCTTCCTGGCCTTTTTAGATTCTTTGCCAAGCTCCTCCTTTCCAGTACCGCGCTTACCGCGGCCACCGCTTGAAACCTGCCCGGTAGCGACTTGTTCTTCAGGCACGCGCGAGCTGTAGCGACCCAAAAAATTCGGTTTTTCCGGAACGCGCTCAATGTCGGGTTCGTCTATATCGGCTATTTTCTGTCTGCCTCTTGGACTGTCTTCAAAGATAGGAACAACCTCGACCACTTGCTCTTCAAAATCTGGAGCGGCTGCGAACTTCATCATGATGAAGATAAACACCGCATGCAAAAGCAGCGATATCAAAATAAACGGCCATATCTCCGGTTTTTCGTCTATGGTTCTCATTTTATGCCGATCATCATTTCACTCTTTAGCGGTTTCCCCAATATATGTGTAATATATCTATTTAGAATCTTTTCCGCATCGTCTGCAGTTTCATCATCACAAAAAAGGCTGCCTGACTGAAGCTCCGAAAATCCTCGCAGCGCATATTTTGACAGATAAATACTCGTAAGACTTTTTTTCGCGCACCCGTCACAAACCAATCCTCCATTTTCAAGATCGAACGACCAATCTCCATCGCCGTCACGACCCTTTCCACAGACGGCACACCCCATCATCACGGGTTTAAATCCGGAATGTGATACCCACGCCCATTTAAAAGCCAGCAGATCCCAGGTCTCGGGATCTCGTTCCGAAAGAGTAAAAAGAAATTCGCTTAGAAGGTCGAACTTTTCAGGAGCAGCCTGTCTTTCCTGAAGAAAACCAAGCGCCATTTCAAGCGCGGCAGAAAGCGCATGAAGCCTTTTCAAAGATTTCATGACGCCATTTGCCGGCCTTACGACGATGGCCTCGATCAGGCGAAGAAGGTTTGAATTTGCACCTTCACTGTAGGTGACGTTTACAAGCGTCCCTATTTCCAAGGCACCGGCAAACCTCTTTTTCGACTTTCGCGCGAATTTTGCCACCCCGCTTATACGCCCGTATTCGCGGGAAAACAGCGTCACGATGAAATCGAAATCTCCAAAAGGTATCTTTCGAAGCACTATGGCTGAGGTCGTTTTTTGCATTATGCAGCCTCCCGGAAAGCCCGATTCTAGCCTTTATCGGACCAACTTACAAGCCGCCTGATTTCATTTTTTTAAAAAACCAAAAATCCCGGCAATTCTTCAGGAAACGTTTGCGTGACGCATCAGGCCGGAACGGCGCATATTGCCGTATTTGCCGATTTCATGCCCTTTTGACGCCAAACAGGCCGCACCATTTTGAAAGTTAGCAACTTTTTCGATTCTTCGTCGATATATGATTGGTGCCGGGGACTTATATTATGATGAAATATTTTAGAAAAAAAATGTCGTTCGCTGCGATTTTTGCGGTTTTTGTTTTTATGGCCGGATGCGCCGAACCGGATTTCACGCCCGTCTATTTTGCCCCTCCGGACGAAGATGGAGGCGCGAAGCAGCGGCCAGACGCAAACATAGGCACCAGAAGCTGCACCGTGGAATTCACCTCAAAACTTTGTGTCACCATAAAAGGCGACAGTATAGAGGCGGGAGTTAAAGAGGACGATAAACTCTGTGCGGAGGTAGCGCCCTTTCCAATACATATTCAGGGAACAACGGCCAAAATAAAAGGATCTGAATTCCCGGATATAGAATTCGAAGGCGGCGGACTTCCCGCGCCTATCAAAATCAACGGCCGGGGAGATGGCGATGGCTTATCAAACGAAGGCTCTGGACCGGTGGATGCCATTGGCAACATGTCCCTAGATGGTTTCTCTCTTTTTGTAATGGCAGTGGGAATAGCCGGCGAAATTTCAAACCTCACCTTCACCACAGGAGATCTAGAAGATCTCCCTCACCTTCCGGCCATATCAGGCCGGCCCCCGGATTCCGCAGGTGCCATGACGCTTGTCGTAGGCACAGTGCTTGGCTCGATAATACCTGCCGCCGATCAATATCTAAAAGGCGCATCGCTTCAGGCGATATTAACCGGCTCGATATCGCCTTCTATAAGTGAATGCGGTGGAGGAACAGCCGAAAAAAGCATCGAAATAAAGAAGGTGCTGATAGATTCGAACGGTTCGGAAACATCTTCTCAGCTCCCCTCAGACAATCTAATGGAAATATCGCGCGGAACCTACATAGCCGACTCGGCCCTGGACGTGGGCGCAAGATTCGAAACCACCGAAAAATTCAGAGTGACAAACACCGGTTCAAAACCGGTGAACATAAACATTTCTTCGAAGATAGGACCGTTTCACCTAAACGCCATAAAATCGCTTGCCGGGGTGCTAAGGCCCGGAGAGTCTTTCGTGCTTTCGGTTTCTTTTAAACCAACCATGGCCGATTCATCCCCCGGAGAAAATTCCGAATTTTTGCTCATAGGTCAGGATAGGTTCACGCTTTTGGGCCAAGCACTAAACAAATCCGGCAACGCCGAAATAGGAATAGTAAACGACGACGGCGCAATAACCAAACCGAATGTTGGCGATGTAGCGGTGGGAGAATCTGAATTGCCCGCTAACACCCAGAGGGCGTTTTTTATGTGCCGGGAAATAAACTGCGGCGAACAGAAGGCTATCACCGGCTGCAAAGACTGCGCCGATCCCTTAAAGCATCCATGCGAGTTGCTGGCCATATCTACATCCGGAAGACCTATGGCTGAAGTGGATGAAGCCTGCAAACCTGCCGAACCTGACGCCACACCGATGTACACGATAGATCTCAAAGGTTCTTCCGGAATATCACTCGATGCAAAAAAGCAGGTGCTTGCAATAAGAAACAAAGGCGCAAATGATCTGGCGATAAAACGCGTCCGCATAGATGAAGTGCAAAACAGCAAATCCACGGGACAATTCGCGATACCGCAAAATGCGATATTCGTCGCCAAAGGTTTCGCGGATATAGCAGCCAAAGCCGCAAAAGCGCTCGAAGGAGAGGCCGTCCGCGGCGCATCTTTTCCGGTGGTGCTTCCACCCTATCACGAGGGTTATGACGAAACCACGATGTTTGTGGTGATAACCTATCAGCCAAACGATCTCACAGGTTCGGATGGACAGCGTGCCGGCATAGGAAGCCGTGCCACGGACAAGGCAATTTTAAAAATTTTCACTGACGGCACCCCGATAGAAATGCCCATCACGGGCACCACCACCGTTCTTGAATCACCGGATTTGGAATTGTATTTCAAAACCACAGTGGGGATTAGGCATCTAGCCGACGGAAATGATTTTTCCATCAAGGGCATAAACCAGGAGACCGAAGATCTGGCGGTGCCTCTGTTTTTAAAAACCTCAGATACCGCCTCTGCCTCGTTGCGAGTGCTTTCCATCTCCATCTCCGGCGAAGACGCCCAGATGTTTCAGTGGTTAGACACCAAGGAAAAAATAGACGGCGTAAGGCCCGATTCCGGCAAGGGCATGAGATGCTCCATACCAATTATCGACGAAAAAACAGGCGAGATGACCGGTGAAATCTTCGATCTAAATCCAATACCCCTTGCGCAAAAAGGTTTTGATCTCTCTTCTGGCGCATACACTCTGGAAAACATGCCGTTTTTCGGATGCGTTAACTTTCACAGAGATTTCGGCAAATCGCCTGCCAAGAACATTTATCAAGCCCAGATTCAAATCTTATCGCAGGAGTTAGACGCCACTGGAAATCCGGCAAGGAATTCCGACGGCAGCCCCAAGCAGACCTCTTTGACGGCCAAACTTCGAGCGGCGATAAATCCGCGTTCGGGAAAGATGGTGCTTCGTTTCACGCAGACAATGGCGGGAATTTTAAATCCAAAATTTCCATCGCTATCGGCTATCACCTCCCGCCTAGACAGATATTTTGACAAAGGCCCTGAAGCATTTTCCGAAGACGATTTCGAAGTTTTTCTAGGCGCCGTGGTGCTCGATCCTTTTGACGAAATGACGATCACGACATCCGACGGCAAAAAAATTCTTTCCACGCCAAACGACAAAATGACGGCCTTGCTAAGATCGGTCGATACCCATCCATCATCCAACGATTCCGATGATCCGTTTCTTTATGATTATGCAAATATGATCTACGATGGACTAAGACCCGAAGGGACGAAAGGTATATTTGAAGATTTTCCGAATGTTCCTCCCGAAACGCGCACCAACGGCTGGAGAATATTCACTGGTTCGCTTTCATACCCCGGCCCTATCGTGCCTCCGGGAATGAAGTCTCCTGAAACACCCAAAGATTGTACGGTAATAAATCCTTGCAGCGCCGAAGGACTCAGACGTTTTACCAAAGCGGGCATTCCCCAAGGAGAGAAAGGCGCCTGTGCATTTTTTTACGCCTCGGGGGGAAGATACGACAGCCCCGCGTTTCATACAAAAGAGGAAATCCCTGAAGGGGAATACGAAAACCTCTGCAATCGGATGGACAGACCCCAGACTTTAAATGATATGGACACCGGATATTACACCGTAGATGGAAGACTTTCCTTCGAGGAAGTTGGTTTTCGTTTCTTTGGCCCGACCTACGTTCACAATCCGGGAGGACCTCTGGGCAATTACCCCCCGCTAGACGAGGTGTTTCGGATGGGATTTACCACAGGAATGATAAAACCTTCCGAATCGCCAGACGACGTAAATGTTCTGCCGGACGAAAAAATCAATCTCACAAAAAACGAATTCAAGATAAATCTTGACGATCCCAAAATGTCGATTCCGCCCATTTGCAAGAACAACACAAAAAACAGGATTATGATGGGCAAAGAATTTAGCACGTGGAAATACCTAGACGGGCTTCTTTTCAAGGACAAAGAAGCCACCGTACCTGCGGGATGTCCCGAGAATGACAACAATTTCACCGGAGGTTCAGCGTATCTCAAAGGGAGAGATATCGATCACGAAACCGGGATTTTCACCATCGTATCGTCTGGAAAATTCGGATCGTCCGAAGATTTGTCCTTCGCATTCAAGGACGTGATGATGTTCATCATCTTAAACGGCTGGGTTTGTGACCCCCTTGGTAGCGAAGAAAATTTCGAAGGCAGCATGTGCTACAGCATAAAATTCAACGATCGCGATGCTGACAGCCAAAAATCGCTTACCCGGTGACGCACCCGGCCGGAACGATGCGTATTGTACGCCAGATGACAGGTGTTAAGTAAAAAGCAAAATTACGTTGGAGTTTGAATTTATGGGCGATAGGTTAACAGGCACAGATCTTCCAAACAACGCTTCCACAAAACCGTGGCAGGGGCTTGGACTTAATGCGAGCGGCATCTTCGGGTGGCAACTAGACACTGCCATTTCCGATGGCGGCGGCTCGTTATATGGCTTGGGATTGGATTTCGGATACGCCGCTACCGATCTGGACAAATACAAACTCCTTTTGCAGATAATCCGGGGCTCCACCGAAGGAGGATATTTGCCAACCGGCGGACCTTCGGTTCCACAAACGCATGGGTCGAATTATCTTGGCTCCGAACATGAGCGCGTACTTGGAACTTTTTATGATCCCAAATCCCGCCCCACACTTGCATTGTCCACGGCTTCGCAGAGGCTTGTCGGCTACGGCTCCAGCTATTTTCAAAATCCCTATGAAGATGGAGGCGCCGGAGAAGACACTTTTGATCTCTCATCTAGCACCTATCTTTTGGGAAAGGTGAGGCTTGGTTCGCAGGTTTGGCTGGAGCTGGGACCGGGTTTGTCCTACGGCGTGCAATATGCGGGAGAGGGTTCGGAATTTAACAGACTACAGCTTGCCTTCATGCTTCAGTCAAGAATAGGCTGGAATGCCGAAAGCACCGTTTCGGCAAAAGATCGCGACACCTATGTCGAAACAGCCGCAAACATTTCCGCATTTTATGCAATGATGCACAGCTATGCCCTTCGTTACGCGTTAAATAATACTCTCACCAATCCTCAAAATGATCTTGAAGATTACGGATTCGAATCCAATATGGGTTCGGAAGAAAGCGCACTCGACACAGTTCCGAGCTACATGTTTGCTTCCACCCTCCTTGGTGGGCTTTCATCGTCCCTTGAAACTCCTCTTCGTTCGAAGGCTTACTGGGGATATTTCGCAATGCATCTGGCAGGCGGCCTGGCATTTTTGACTATGGAAGGTGAAGCCGCAAAACAAGGAGCGACAGGAGATTTTCTTGGCGCCGCAAGGCTTGCAAGCTATGCCATGGCAGAAATAGAATCACCCGGTAGACGCATCGGAATGGGTGAACGCGAAAAAGCGCTGAGGGAAGGATATCTAAACATCGCAAATTTCTCGCTGGCTTCGGGTCTTTTGGGATTTGGACAGGCATTTAATGCTGATCCGATATCGGGCGCAGCGGCGGGTTCAGGCATGAGCATCGCTTCGTCTCCTAACCAAATCACCGATATGCTTGAAACCACGCTCTATATTCCGGGCTATACACCTGCTACAGGCCGAATGACGTTTACGCTACACAACGAATGGGAACATCTTCCGATGTTTTCAGCCATGACTGCGGCTTGGGGAGGCACTGACAAACCAATAGATATCAATTCCAGCATGGGCGCGCAGTGGAGCGGGCCTTATCATTATCTGTTTGGAGGGCTCAATCACAACATGTCCTACGGCGAGGAAGGCGGATCGACTTTGGGATTGGTCGCAGGCGTAGCCGCCAAAATTGCGCGCCAATTCGTTATCGACGGCAGGATCATATACAATCCTTGGAATCCCCAAAACCAGACGGATGTAGTTTTAGGATTAACGTACAGAAAATGATAAGAAACAACCTCATCCCGAATCCCGACCCCAAAAAACCACCAGAAAGCCACCAGACGGAGAAAAAACCACCAGAAAGCCACCAGACGGAGCAGATCGAAGGCAGACGGAGCGAAAGATAGCGCCAGACGGAGGAAAAAATTGGGGGCCGGGAAAACCCCAGTGTCATCTTACCGTTCTCGAGTCACGGGTTTTACGGTTTACGGGTTTTTCGAGTTACGAGTCCCGAATCCCGAGTCACGGATTTCAAGACCCGCCAGACGGAGCGAAATTGGGCGGGGTGTAGCGAAACGAGGCACCCGGCGATCTCTGCTTTTTTAAATAACCTCGAAAAATCTGGGCTTTAACAAAGACATCGGATTGGCATGCCTCTTGCTCTCGTCATCTGTAATGGCACATCTTCCAAGATACGAAATCATCTGCGACGACGCCTTCTTCCACGTCACTTGGCAATGCCACAACGGAGACTGGCTTCTCAAACACGAATGGGCCAAAAAGGCCTACTACGACCTCCTACTCAAATATAAAGACAAGTACGGAGTTGAAATCTATGCCTACAATCTCATGGATAATCACCCTCATTTGACGGGTCATCTAAACGGCAAGGAAAACTTTTCGGACTTTTTCAGGGTGGTCAATAGCCGGTTCGCAAAGATCGTAAACTGCCAGCTGAAAAGACGGGGACAGGTAGTCATGGACCGATTTAAATCCCCGCGGATAGAGTCAGACGAGCATATGCTAAAGGTCATGGCCTATGTCGATCTAAACCAGCATCGCGTCAAAAAGGTGCTGCATCCTCGCAATAACGAATGGTCATCTTACAGATATTATGCCTACGGCGAGGACGATCCTCTTTTAACCCCCTCTCCGTCGTATCTGGCGCTTGGGGAAACGCCGCTTGCCAGACAGGTTGAATATCGGGCTATCGTGCAGGCGCTTTTGGAACATCGCCGGGAAATCAATATCTCGCACACTTATTTCATAGGCGATCCGGAATGGGTGATTTCAAAACATCGTGAGCTGTGCGAGAAATTGGGCCGAAGGGTTGGCGAGGCTAGGTGCTTGCACCCTTTGACTTTGTCTGGATAAAACCTTTTTTTCTCTTAAATCCAGTTTTTTCAAGAACATCGGTGCCGAGGTCTGCGTGCGAGGGGCGATTATAGCTAAACAGTCGCAGCCAAATCGCGTTGACTTGGAAATTTATCTAAAAAATCACGAATAATCTTTGCGGTATCTTCCCGATCACAAGACCCAAGCTCTAATAGACGACATTTGAACCGTTATCTGGCGAAATATTCATCGACTAGGTCCACCTGCCTCCGTCTGGCTGGATACGGTTCATCGCCGCGGTCTCTCCGCCTCCGTCTGGTAAAAACAAAAAAAACAACCCGCTCCGTCTGGGAATCCGTATTTTGTCGACGGAAAAACGATTCCAAATAACCGTATGCGTTGAATGTGTGATCCACCAACTGAGAATTCAATAGAGGATGGAAAAGCGACGATAAGGCGATAAAAAGGCGATGGCAGTGCGATTATGAAACGAGGAATTCTTAAGGCGGCCGCAAGATCGTCGAGATTGCTACTGTCGAGATTGCTACTCGCGATATAATCCCTTAGTAACTATATATACCGCTATTTCCGGTTCAACCATATGCCTGTAAACCCTGCCCTTTGCGATGTTTTCACGTATGGCTGTGGAACTGATATCGATTATCGGGGAACTTTCCCCTCTCGGCACCTCTATCACCCCAACCTCTCTTTTAATTTTTGCAAAATCGTGCCAGTCATCTACTTGTTCCGCGACATCACCTCCCACCAAAAGACGGAAAGCCTTATCGGGATAGGTGAGCTTTAGATATTCCACCGTTCGAATAGTGTGACTTAGGCCACCGAGTTTTTCCTCAACATCCAAAACACGAATAGGAAGCGCCAGCTTTCCAAACATCAACCTGCACATCTCCATTCGATGTTTAAAAGGAGCTAGTCCTTTTCCAAACGGGTGAATAAAGCACGGAATAACCCACAACTCGTCGGCAAGGCCTTTGGAAAAGAGCCATTTTGCTATCTGGCCGTGAGCTAAGTGTGGAGGATTAAACGATCCCCCGAAAATGGCCACGCGAGTTCTTCTTTTTTCTGCAATTCGCATATCAATCCTCCCTTGATAAAAAGGATAAGCGCGGCTAGTATAACGCCCCGATAATGGAACTCAATCGCGTTCTTATAGTATATAAGCATCTTTCGGCAATCCGTCCGCGCGTTTCGAACATGCGAATGAAAGAATTTAAGCGCATGACCCGCATACACGACAAAGCGCTTGCCATGATTACAGACCTTCTCAAAAAAAGAAAGATTTCCTGTCATCTTGTTTCCCAACAATCCGTCAAAAAAGGCCTTTCAGGTGATATCATCATAGCACTCGGTGGAGATGGGACGTTTTTTGCGGCATGTCATTTAGCAGACGAAATCCCCGTGCTGGGGGTTAATTCCATGCCAGAACATTCGGTAGGTTTTTTCTGTGCAACTGATGTCGCAGGTCTTTCCAAAACGCTCGATCTGATAAAGACCGAAAACCTTCGCGCCGTCTATTTGCCGACCATAGGAGGAAAGATAGATGAAAAGGATATTCCATTTCACGCTGTAAACGACATCCTCTTCGCGCGCCACACCCCGGCGGAGGTGGCCAGATATCAAATTTCCATAGGCACAAAATCCGAATTGCAAAAATCTAGCGGCGTATGGATAGCAACGGGCGCCGGTTCCACAGGCGGAATACTTTCCGCCGGTGGCAAAAAAACAGAAATTACTGCCAAACGTTTACAGTATCGCGTGCGTGAACCCTTCGCTCACGAGCTTTCAGGTTACAAGATTTTAAACGGATTTGTCGGCGACGAAGAAAGCATTGAAATCATTCCAATGCGCGATGGTGCCATTTATATAGACGGCCCCGGTATCGTATGCGAGGTAGTCGAAGGCGAGAAACTCACGCTCAAACTATCGAACAAAACAGTCACCGCATTTTTGCAAAGTAACCATTAGGGCTTTTCTAGGGTTTCCTCGGCCCCCGGTTCCTGTTCCATTGTCTCTGTTTCTCGGTTCCTCTTGAGTCGGACGCACCACAAATAAAAAAAGGACTCGCGAGGAGTCCCTTTTTTATTTGTTATGCTTTTTTACTATCTTTTCTTCTTTGGGGCCGCTTTCTTCTTCGCTACCTTTTTCTTCTTCACTACTTTTTTCTTTTTTACTACTTTCTTCTTCTTCGGTTTACAAGCCATTGTCCCCCTCCTTTGAAAAAAGATTTGTTTTCAACTAGTTCGCTAAATCTTATGAGATTATAAGGAATTAGAGATATAGAGTCAATTTTATTTTTAAAATTTTAACACAATTATATATAATTTCGTATCAACTGTTAGTCCGATAATATTTTTACTCGTAAAAAAATGCTCGCTCCTTCTTCCAGAAATGCCCACCTGCTTTGTATTTCTGGGTAAATCCCTCCCAAAAAAATCCCGACAAAACTTTTGAGATTGGCATCTACTAAAAACCAAAAAAAATATTTTATGGGACCGTCATCTTGTCTCATCGTCTCACAACATCGTTCTTTCGTGACTCGTAAAATCCGTGAATCGTGAATCGTAAACCGTGAACCGTAAAACCCGGAACATGGAACCCGGTCCCCGGTCCCTTGTCCCATCGCTTCATCATGTCGCGCACCGCAGTTTCATCGCTTTTAAAACCGTGAGAACTGATAACTGACAACTCCAGACGGAGCAACAGGATCTATTCAGTTCGACAACTCCAAGACAACTCCAGACGGAGGACAATTCCAGACGGAGCAACAGGATCGCCTCAATCGGCCAAAAGACCTCCTCGCAAAAGGACATCTCCTAAAAATGCTGCATGACGAATTTTGGGCTAAATCGTGAGATATTTAGACATACTTTTTGCGTATGATGCGAAGAGCCGCGCAGGCGGCGCCAAAGCCGTTGTCGATGTTTACAACGGTTATGCCTTCCGAACAACTGTTTAGCATGCCAAGAAGCGCCGAAATGCCGCCAAAGTTCGCGCCATATCCTATGCTAGTTGGAACTGCAATGATCGGAGCAGCCGTCAACCCGCCGACTACGCTGGGCAGCGCGCCCTCCATGCCGGCCACGACGATCACAGAATCTACATCATGGAGTTCGTCTGCTGATTTAAGAAGCCTGTGAATTCCGGCAACTCCGACATCATAGAATTTTTTGGCCTCAATGCCGTAGAATTGCGCCGTAATTCTCGCCTCTTCCGCAATGGGAAGATCGGCTGTGCCCGCACATAGAATCGCCAATTTCCCCGCCATCGGTTCTACAGGCCTTTTCAATAAACTAAAAGTGCCGCTTAAACGATCCACCAAAGCCTCGGGAAACCTTTTTTCTATTTCATCCAACATCCATTCGTCGGCCTTGGTCGCAAAAACATTGAGCTTACGCGATGAAAGCCCGGAAACGATATCTATTAAATGGGTGATCGTTTTCCCCTTGCAAAATATCACCTCGACAAATCCATTTCGTATCGGACGATGAGAATCGTGTTTTGCCACCCCCAAATCGATGAATGGCAAAGAGGCCAACTCGCAAAGCGCATCATCTGATGTAATCTCGCCACACGAAAGAGAGTCTAGAATCTGCTTTAAATGTTTTTCATTCATCATTTGTCCTTATATCCTTGTAAATCAAGGGCGACAAAGTTCCAATCCAATGCTTTAAGTTTTTCGGATATCATCTCCCGATACTTCATACAAATCTCCATATCCAAAGGAGATACTTCTATACGCGAAAGATCTCCATGATGCCTTACCCTTACCTGAGAAATGCCAAGACCTCGCAAAAAATCCTCAGCCTGATCTATACGCAAAAGTATCGAGGGCTCGATTTGCATACCAGTAGGAATTCGCGACGCGAGACATGCAGCCGCCGGCTTTTTGGCGGTATTCAAGCCAAGGATATGGGCAAGCGCCCTCACCTCGATCTTTGTGAAGCCACAGTCTATAAGCGGCGTCACCACGCGGGGGTTTCTTTGAGATGCCCTATATCCGGGCCTGTGGCCGCAAAGATCCGAAGCATTTGTACCTTCCACGACAAAGGAAAACCCAAGTCCGTCGGCAAGGTCTGTCATCGTTTCATAAAGACATTTTTTACAGAAATAACACCTATCTTCGGGATTTTTTAAAAAGCTAGGGTCTTCAAATTCGAAAGTTTTTACGAAGGTATGGGGAATATTTTTCTCAAGGCAGAAATTTTTCACAAAAGTCCTATCGGATTCGGGAAAACTTGGCGAAACTGCGGTTGCGGCCATCAGGTGCTGTCCTAACTCTTGACTGGCCAAAACTACAAGCACCGATGAATCCACCCCGCCTGAAAACGCAACGACGGCGCTTCCGATTTCGCGAAAGCGCCGTCTGAGAAATTCTATTTTGTCTTCAATGCCAGCCATTACTCCGCGCCAAGTATGCACTGGCGCAATTCCCCTACCGTCTCGGCGATCTTGTCGGCGCCGGCGTTTGCCAGCTCGTCTTTGGTGCCATAGCCGTAGGAGACGCCTATGGAGATGCAACCTGCCTTTTTGGCCGCCTCAATATCTATACCGCGATCACCCACGACATAGGCATTCTTGATTTTTTCTTTTTTCAAGACATGTTTTAAAAGCTCCACCTTGTCGGAAAACTTTCCGTTTAATTCGCTGCCGTAAATGGACGTAAAAAGAGGTTTTATTCCCAAATGATCAAGAACCATATCACAGGACACCTGCGGCTTGATGGAGGCTATAATGAGGCTGCCTTTTTCTTTGGCCGCTTCGAGAAGCCCCACAATCCCCGGATAAAGCCTGTGCTCGGCTATTCCTTCGCTGTGGAAGCGCTCGCGATAGGATTCCACACAGGTTTTGATGAAGCGCTTTTCCTTGCGTTTGGTAAGCTCCTGAAAAATAGAGGAAAGATCAAAACCGATGTAGCGTTTGAGGCGTTCTATCGGAACTGATTTAATTCCCTGTTTTTGCAGAGCATAGTTTATACAACGGGGAATGGCCGTTCCCGGATTAACCACCGTACCGTCTAGATCAAAGATAAAACATTTTTCATTTTTCATAGGCGCGGGCTTATATATGAGACTGCCTTCACTTTCAAGTGTAAAGTTATAACTTATTGATATTGTTTATCTAAACGTCTTTTTTAAAGATGACTCAAAATGATAAAGAAAGACACATGTAGGGCAGGTTTGGGCTAACGACTTTTTATAAACGACAGTTGGAATTTACCGGTCTTTCAAATTGAAAAGATAGGAGATTGATTTATAGGCGAGCTTGGCCGCAAGAAAATCGCATGCGTGAAAGCCCGAAATCGGAGCTAGTTCAACTATATCCATGCCCACAACCAGCTTTTTTGCAAATAGCATTTTTAGAAAATCAGTCACTTGCCACCAAGTCATTCCCCCGGGCTCGGGAGTACCGGTTGCCGGCATTACCTGGCAATCGAAGGCATCGAGATCGAGAGTTATATAAATTTTGTCGGTCTTTATGGCAGCGAGTGCTTCCTGCATCCAGGAATTGCTTGTGCGCATATTAGAAGCATAAAATATCGGATAGCGTGCGGATTTTGCGAGCTTCGCTTCCGGCTCCGAAATGTTTCTTATGCCAACCTGAACGGCTGGGCACATCTCGTTTACGCGTGCGATAGCGCATGCGTGGCTCATGGCTTCGCCATTGTACTCCTCCCGAAGATCGGCATGAGCATCGAACTGCACCACGGTAAATTCGGGATCTCTTTCATGAAAGGCTCGAACCACCGGAGGAGTCACCGAATGTTCACCTCCCAGGATCAAGGGCCACTTGCCGTCATCTATCAACCTTCCAACAGCTGGAGTTATCACCTCGAAAAGCGCGGAGGGTTTCACACCGGCAACGGAAAGATGAGGAATCGTGGCAATACCGCCTAACTTTTGTGACTCCACACCGAGTTCTTCGTCGTAGAGCTCAACCTGAGCGGAAGCCTCGAGGATGGCGTCAGGCCCCCTTGAAGTCCCCTTTCCATAACTTACCGTCATCTCGTAAGGAACGGGCACAACCACCACGCGGGCTTTTTTGTAGTCGGCCTCCAGATCCGAAAGGCCTAGAAAATTCATCATTATAGTATTCCGTTATGGAACAAAAATCGCGCCTGCTAGGACCGTCGTCCACCAACCACGGCGATCTCCTATGGCCGACTGCGTTACGTTCATCGTCTTGACTATTTCACCAGATATCGTCCAGGTACCCTTGCGTTCGTTCCAAGATTTATCTGGATCGAAGGGAACGCCTAAAATAGTTGCAAGCATTTCGGCGGCGATGTCCTCGGCGTAGTCACCTGTTTGTCTTTCGTTTTGACCAAAGGCGTGATGTTCGGAGAGATAGCCATGAAATTCGCTGCTTTTGGGTATTGAAAGACCCACAGAAGCGGATATTAGTCTGTGAGGCTCGTTTGTCGCAGTGTCGGAAAGGACACAGTGAACTATTTGCCCCGGATGAAGATGCTTCACGCCATCGTTTCTGGGAATGATCTTGCATCCCGGTGGAAAAATGCTGGATACGCGGACCAGATTGTACTGGGCGATTCGGGCATGACGAAGAGCCATCTCGAAGCTTTGCAGTTTTTCACGGTGTCTACCCACTCCCTTGGTAAGAAATATCCTCGTAGGAACATATGCTGACATTACTTTCTCCTTTCTCTAAAACTCTAAAAAAATGAAAGTCGCGCTTAACACATTCCTGCTCCCACGACAAGATATAAAGTCCGGAAAATCCGTAACTCGTAAAATCCGTGACTCGGGATTCGGAACTCGGAACTCGGAACTCGAAAATCCGTAATCCGTAACTCGCAAACCGTAAAACCCGTAACTCGTGAACCGTGAATCGTAAACCGTAAAACCCGGAATCAGGAACCCGGTCCCTGATTTCTGGTCCCTAGTTTCTACTCGGCAGGAGATAGTGCCCGCGTAGCACGTTCTATAGGTTCAATCTCCGGAAGCGTCGCATCGGTATCCCGGGTAGCGCCTAATTCTTTCAGGCGTCTGGCACCGGGGAGCACCCTATTTTCCCACGAACCCACAGCCTGATTGAACGCTTGAGTAGCGCGTTCTATCCCCTGCCCCACTTTAGAGATATATCCGGCAAAGGTCTGACAGCGTTCGAAGAGATCCTTTCCCGCCTCGGCTATACGCAGGGCATTTTCGGCAACTTTTTGCTGTTGCCATCCCATCGCCACAGAGCGCAAGAGAACTATCAAGGTCGTCGGAGTGGCGAGTATGACATTGCCCTTGATGCCATCCTCTATAAGCGTGCGGTCCTGTTCCAAAGCAGCAGAAAAAAACGACTCGCCCGGCAGAAACATAACGACGAAGTCCGGCGTGTTTTCAAACTGCGACCAATAAGATTTATGACCCAAAAGCCTCATATGTTCGCGCACCGATTGGGCATGCTTGACAAGACCTGCTTTTCTCAAGGTCTCGTCCATGGATTCGGTGGCGCTCCAGTAGGCATCTATCGGCGCCTTGGCATCGACCACAACGCTTTTGCCTCCGGCAAGACGAACCACCATATCAGGGCGCAACCTCGCATCCTCTGCGCCTACGGTTATCTGCTCGTCGAAATCGCAATACTGGCTCATCCCGGCCACCTCTACCACTCGCTTTAGAGTAAGCTCGCCCCATCGCCCCCTTGCGGCAGGAGATTTAAGCGCGGCAACGAGACTGCCGGTTTCGCTGGTTAGGCGTTTCTGGCCGTCGTTTAGATTTCCCATAAGCTCTTTAAGGCCGCCATAAGCGTCCTCGCGGCGGCGTTCTATTTCACCTATGGCCTTTTCGTACCTTGCAAGTGCTTCTTTAAGGGGTGCGATATGCTCTGTAAGTTTTGGCTCGGCTTGGCGAATAAATTCCTCGCGCGTCTGTTTTAAAACTTCCGAGGAAATACCGCGAAAGGCGTTTAGATTATCGCGCTCACGGAAAAGCGCATTCTCGGCATCTCCCAAACGGGCGCGACTAAGCCCCAGCTCCGCTTCGAATACGCTTTTTTTCGTGAGATAAAATACGATTCCAACCGCAAGACCAAGAATCAAACCTGCAATAAGCAATGCGATATTTATCATGGTTTGCCGAAGATATGACGGCTGTGAGTTGGAAAGCAAGGGCAAACGAGCATAAAAAAATTATCTTATTAGCGGTTTCATAATAGCGTGGGCATCTCTAAAAACTTTAGGGCACCTCTAAAAACTACTGTTTTGGGGATTTCTAAGAATCGTCCAGATGCAAGGCGCCCCGACAGAGGCCGGCCGAGTCGTACTTGAAGTACGTCGCAGGCCGCGCCGATGGAGGGCAACGCAGCAGATGGGCGGTTATTAGAAATCCCCCTTTAATTTTTCCTCCAACAGAAATCGCCTCAGTAAGTCCAAAGGGCCTCCTCACGACATCATTTGTCAGTTTGAACGTTGGGAGATGGAATCAACTTATATCCGCAAGTCCAAGACGCCCTCCCCAACGGGAGATCAAAACTTCGCGCATTTTTTTATTTTCGTAATGTTCGAGCTTTGGATCTTTTTCAATAAGCTCGAAGGCTGCATGTCTCGCCTGTGAAAGTATGCCCACATCCCGCACGAGATTAGCTATCCTAAGCAGCGGCAGACCGGATTGACGCGTGCCTAAAAAATCGC